>ERZ773250.2-NODE-2-length-317852-cov-14.688660_pt1 | contig 317852 bp, 321 predicted proteins | sample MGYA00511258_ERZ773250 | MGnify/ENA primary metagenome ERZ773250 (study PRJEB29015, sample SAMEA2738164) | human oral metagenome | biome: human oral; feature: human-associated habitat; material: saliva | place: China | collected 2187 ... | reverse complement strand
GTTAATCCTGAGCCAGGATCAAACTCTCCATAAAAAAGAATTATCAAATTGATAATCTATAAAATAGACTGACGATAAATTTGCACAATTAAATTGTTAAAGTGTTCGCTAAACTCCGTTTCTTACTCCATTTGTTTAACGCTATACTATTTTACCTAATTTTTTTTATAATGTCAACAGTTTTTTGGAACTTTTTTAAAGTTTTTTTCAAAAAAAGAAAGCCCCACTTTTTTTGCGAGGTTTAAGGACTTTTTCAAAAGCTAAAAACTCTTTTGAAAAATAAAATATACGAGTTAGAACTTTTAAGAAGCTTAACTCGTACATTATTTTAACATATTTCTTAAAAAGTCAATATACTAGAGATTTAACTCCGGGTAAATATCTTTCGTAATTTCTGAGATTTCATGCTTTAATTGTGGGAAAGGCACACCTTCACGAGCAGTAACTCCTTCAAAAATCCAAAAAACACGCTCCGAATATCCCATTCCACAAGCCGGTGGCATTCCGTACTCCAGCATCTCAACATAATCAATATCAAGCATCATCGCTTCATCATCACCGTTATCTCGCATTTTTTGTTGTTCAACAAAACGATTCAGCTGGTCAATTGGATCGTTCAATTCACTAAATAAATTACACAACTCTGAACCCGCAATTACAACTTGTGCTCGCTGCGTCATTTCTGGCGAATTTGGGTGAGTCTTCGCGAGTGGCGAGATAAATGTCGGTGTATTAACCAACCAAATTGGCCCAACAACATCTTTTCGAATATTTTTCCATAGTTTATCAATTCCGCGGGCTTTATTTTCAGTCTGCTCAACTTCTAAATTGTTAGCTTTCAAAGCCGCTTTAACTTCTTCGAGCGAACAGGTGTAGGGATTTAAACCATATCGATTTTCGATAGTTTCAGCATAATCCCATTCTTCCCACTTTTTCGAAAGATCAACGTCAAAATTGCCAAGCTTAAATTGTAAAGTTCCAAAAGTTTGCTCCAGAACATGTTTAAACATCTCTTCTTGAAACTTCAAACCATCTCGCCAATCCCAGTAAGCCGCATACCATTCCATCGCAATATGCTCAGGCAAATGTTCATCTGAATAATTCTCATTTCGAAAGCGTGGGCCAAGATCGTAAACTTTTTCAAAACCGGCACCAAGCAAACGTTTTAATGGCAACTCATGGCTAATTCGAAGATAAAATTGGGCGTTATCAAGTGCATCCATATGTGTTACAAATGGATTAGCGTCAGCCCCACCAGTTGTATGTTCAAGAACGGGAATATTGATTTCAAAAAAACCTCTCGCGTTCAAGAAATCGCGTGTTGCTTGCCAAAACTTTGAACGGCGCACAAAACGGTCACGAACTTCAATATTTACGTTCATATCAACATAACGCCTTCGAAAACGCTCTTCCTTATTTGTAAAACCATCTTGCTCAGTTGGCATTGGGCGAAGAGATTTAGAAAGAAGCTTTAGCTCTTGTGTTTCGACTGAAATTTCACCAGTTTTCGAACGAATCACTTTTCCGTTCGCTTGAACAAAATCGCCAACATCAAGTAGGTTTAAATCTTTTAAACCAATTAAATTCTGCTCTTTCGAGGTTTCAGCTAGATTTTGAGCCGTAATAAAAAGCTGAATTTTCCCTGAAAAATCCCGCAAAACAATAAAAGCAAGTTTTCCAAATTTGCGAATTCCAGTAATTCGCCCAGCAATTTTCACTTCTCGACCTTCCATTTTTTCGAAATTATTCACAATTTCGCCAGCCATTGCCGTTCGTTCGGTTTTGGCAGGATATGGATTTAGCCCAAGATTTTTAATTTCTTCTAATTTTCTCAATCGCTCTTCGCGTAATTCTTTCATTGTAGCCATAATTAATTCATATTTTAGCATATTTTAGATTTTTTTTCAATTTTATAAAAAATACTTGACTTTTTTATTTTTTAGTGATATCATATAAAAATCAGTCCACGGACTTAAAAACAGGAGGAACATTGTATGGCAGAAAATACAGTGCGCACATTAGACGGTGATCGTCCACAACAATCTCAGCAGAACCAAAAATCTTCGACATTTAATAGAGTTCCCCATTGGGACTCAGCTGAAGAAAGATAAGGATCCGCTGCACTTTGCCCTCGAAAATTTTCGAGGGCTTTTTATTTGACTTTATTTATTTTTCATGTTATTATAATAAAATCCCATAGCCGAAAGGCTTAAAATTATTGGAGGCACCTTATGTCTACATTTCTTGAAAATGATCTTGTCCAAGTTTTGTTCAGTAAAGATTCAAGAGGTAACTCTTGTATAACTTTCGCTGAAATAAAAGAAATTCTGAACGAAGAGAATTGTGTTATAGTTCACCACATAATAACTTTTTGTGGAAGATCCCCACTTAAAGCTCCAGAATTCGCAGAAAGTGTGTTAGAAAACTCAGAAATTCCATTCGAGAGAATTTTAAAAATAAGCGAGAGAGAACTACTATTTTTAAAAAATCGCCAAAAAATAGATTAAAAATGGCGAACAACCCGCATCTTCGCGGGTTTTAAAATTATTATTTTCCAAAAATAAGTCGCAAATAATCTTTCATCATTCGAGAGCCAGAGATCACAGGAATATAACCTTTTAGCTGTTTTCGAATTTGTTTTTCAAGCAAATAATCATCTTTAAAAATCTGCCCAGTCCGATTCATTTGAAGATACAAAGACTTCAATTCGTCATTATAATTTGCACCGCTAACTTCCAAGCAAGGCGCTGGCGAAATATCCGCAACACCGCCATCGGCCGTTGAAATTAACATTTTAAGATTTGCTAAATCTTTCATAAACGAAGTTCCACAAGCTTCTAGCCCAACAATTGGCACATTTATCGAAACATCTGAGCCAACAGCCAAGGCTAAGCCTAATTCTTCATCATAATCTTGAATAAAATGAACCCTTTCACGCAAGAAATCATCTGATTCAATTTTCGAAAGTACAGAATTTAAAGTAGCTCGCATTTTAGTATCACCTTGATGAACTTTTCCCGCTAAAATATAATGAGCGTTATTTTCTCGCAAAATTCGGCGAAGCTCTTCCATGTTTTCGAAAGGCATCCAAGGGCGTTTATAAGATACAAATCGCCGTTTAAAATCAAAAAGCATCGCATTTTCAGGGATTTGCACCACATGGCCATATTGATCTTTTCTATGAGCTAAAATCTGGTTTAGTTTTCTTCGACCAATCTTTCGAAAATCTCGAATATCTTTTGCACTAATTTTTGCTAAATTTTCTTTATAATTCTCTGTTGGTAAGTCAAATTTATCAAAAATATCTTTATTTCGAAAATCTTCTAAAATCTCAGGTAAAACCCAAGTTGGCAAATCAATTCCATTTGTTACGGCTTTAAACTTAACCTTATCGCCATTGATATCATGATAATCTGCAACATTTGCGTGAAGCCGTGAAACACCATTTTTTGCTTCAGCGAGTTCAATTGTAAGTGTTGAAAGCTTCAGCCTGTCATTTCGAAAAAGCCCAAAAATCCAGGTTTTTAGCGCTGAAGATTCGATGTTTGGCATTACAATTCGGTTAAATTGGTCAAAAGAGAATTCGCTTTCCGCCGCTTGAACTAAAGTGTGATTTGTGTAAAGTGTGTGTTTTCGAACATAAACAATCGCCTCGTAAAGATTCATTCCGTTTCGAACAAGCTCATCAAGCCGAGCAACAGCCGCAAAAATCGTGGCAGTTTCATTCAATTGAATAACTGAAGGTTTTAGTCCAACCATTTTTAGCGCTTTATAGCCACCAAAACCGAGCGAGACTTCTTGATAAAGCCTGTGGTCACCAGAGCCATCTCCAGCATAAAGCTCACCAAAATTACTCTCACCCATTGTTAAAAACCTTGTTGAGCCAAGAATTTTTTGAAAAATATTTAGGCGTGCTGGTGGCATATTTTCAGTGTAAATTTCAACATCATCAAGATATTCAAAACCAAACTCCTCAGGGTTTACTGAAATAAATTCTTCTCTTTGGTCAAGATTATGGATTGATTGATGAAGCTCTCTTCGGTAAAATGGCGTCACGCAAACAAATGGGATTTCAAGCTTTTCAGCCACTCGCCGAGTATCAGCCGCCAAAACACCCAAGCCACCGCCACCTTTAATGCCGTTGCTTTTGTCATAAACCTCCATCGTAAAATAAACATAAGGGCGTTCGGGCGATAATTTTTTAGTTAAATTTGCACGCTCAATTGCCTCATAGAATTCACTTACATCTTCAATATTTTGGCCAACTCGCCGCCGGTTGATTTTTTCGAAATAATTTTCCACCACTTTTCCTTTTAGATTATTCTTATGTTTATATTTTATCAAATTTTCAAATTTTTATCAAATTATTGACAAAATAAATTAAAAGTGTTATTATTTATATATTCTATTTTTTGGAGGTATTTTTCTATGCATCATTCGGATGAAGATTGGGGCTTCGGATGCATCATACTTACTCTTGCTGCCCTTTCCTTATTAATGTTAGGAATTCTCTTATTAGGGAGATCAACGGCTACAAGGGAAGTCATAGTTGAAAACAGCAATCTTACTAGCTATATAGAAGCTGCTAAAAAATTAAAGCTAGATTATAAAATAGAAGATTCTGGCAATAAAAAGAAAATCATAATTTCTTTGCCAGCAAATTAAAGTCAGCAAGTGCTGGCTTTTTCTTTTACCAAAAAATAAAATCACCTTTCGAAATGAAAAGTGATTTTTTAGTTTTAAGCTTCTTCGGTAACTTCTTCTTTTGGTTGGTTACGGCGAAGTTTTTCGGCATTTTTGATTGCACGAGTTTTTTGTGCAGGTTTTTTAACCCATTTTGGCATTTCAATTCCTGCTTCTTCCAAAAGTTTCACAACTCGTGGAGTTGGCTGTGCACCGTTATAAAGATATTTTTCAGCCAATTCTTTTTCAATTTTGACTTCTTTCGTATGTGGGTTATATGAACCAACATAGCTAACTACGCGCCCACTCGACGGATGCCGATGCGCTTCCTGAACCGCTACGCGATAAACAGGATAACCTTTGCGACCTAATCGCTGTAATCTGATTGCTAGCATTTAGACTATTTCCCTTTTATTAACTTTTATAGCTTCACCATTTTAACAAATTTTATAAAAAAAATCAAGAGTTATTTACGAACATTGACTTTTTTATTAAAATCATGTTATAATTTTGAAAGTTTAGTGCATTTGGAGGGTGAACGATGAAATTTTCGAAAGAAAAATGGAAAGAGATAAAGCTCGATTGGCAAAGATATGGTGGCGAATATATAGCCCTTATGTTCTGTGGCTTACTTTTTCTTACGGTAGTTTGGTTTTTTGTGATCTGCCCTATCATGAGCTATTTTCATGAAAATGAAATAAATTCACTGAAAACCGAAATTCTCCGAAAGGTTGAAGATAATTCTGCGACTTTGGAGTTCTCAAACGAGAATGAAGCCAAAAAAGCAGAGTTAAACCTTGGTGAAATTTCGAAAAAGGATAATATTGATTTCGATAATATCAAGCTATATAAAAAAGGCAAAAAATTCGAAATCAAAGTCCAATTTAAAAGCGCAAAATAGATTGCGCTTTTTTAAATTTTTATGCTCCAATTTTATCTTTTTTATTGCCACGTTTTGCATTTCGCTCGATATAATCAATAATTTTACCTGCAACATCACGATATGTCACTTTCTCGATTCCGAAACCTGGGCTCGCATTAACCTCCAAAACCAACGGACCACGCGCCGAACGCATTAAATCAACGCCAGCAACTGTTAAGCCCATCGCCTTCGCCGCACGAACCGCCATTCGCTTTTCTTCAGGTGTAAGTTTAATTGGCTCACCTAATCCACCTTTGTGCAAATTCGAACGAAAATCATCATCTAAACTCTGCCGTTTCATACTTGCTACAACTTGCGAACCAACCACAAAAGCACGAATATCCGTTCCTGCTGACTCTTTAATAAATTCTTGCAAAAGAACGTTTGTGCCGTCTGAATTTGTTAAATAGAAAGCTTGAAGCACTGATTTTGCGGCTTTTTTAGTTTCCGCCAAAACTACACCATTTCCGTGAGTTCCACGAGCAAGTTTAATGATTGCAGGCGTTCCACCAATTTCCTCCAAAAGGTCATCGATATCGTTCGAATTTCGAGAAAACACCGTTTTAGGAATTGAAACACCATATTTTGCCATAATTTGAGTTGAACGCAACTTATCACGAGCACGCGTGATTGCTATTGAACGATTCACAAAAAATGCTCGCGGATAAGCTGTTTCTAGTTGGCGAACTACGGACGTGCCATATTCAGTCATATGGCTAGCAATTCGTGGAATAAAGGCATCGAATTTACCAATATTCTCACCATCATACATAACTTTTGGATTTTTTTCATCAATCGAAACATAGCATTTTTTGTAAGCGATTATCTCAACCTCATGGCCACGTTTCTCTGCTTCTTCTCGTAATCGTTTCGTCGAATAATTCCCTGGCCCATTCGACAAAATTGCAATTCTCATTACTGTTTTTCTCCCATTAATTTCCATTCTTCGTCAAGATCAATTTTTCGGCGCGAGTCGACCAAAATATTATTTTTAATCAGAAAAGCTCGACCAATCAACATCTCAAATTTCATTTTAGAACGATCATCCAGACCAAACAAAGCTTCAAATTCTCTTCCCTCAATTAAAATTTTAAATTTAACTAAATATCGAGTTTTTGAGCCACCGTGTGTATTTTTAACTGTTCGAAATCTAAAACTCCGTGTTTTAAAATGTAGTTTTTTATCGCCTAACAAGTCAAAACTTAACTCTCCATCCTTTTCAAAAATATTTTCAGCATGCACAACACCAGAAAAAGCTCCCGTATCAATCTTAGCAATAGACCTCACGCCAGAAATTCTATCACCACCAACACTAACAAAAGCCACGTCTTCGAAAGTTCCAAAAATCGTCTTTTCTTCCATAAAACCTATTCCTTGATATTTTTACCCTCAAATTATAAAAATTTTACCATATTATAAACTTTTTGTCAAACTATTTCTTTCCAACCTTAAGCTCATAAATCTGCCTTTGCTGATCCAAGTTGAGTAAATCATTTTTTCCACCAAGCAAAAAATCATCAATTAGCGTTGGTGAATCAATATTTTCTTCAATATATTTCCAAATCTCTTGACCACCGTTAAAATAGCTCAGATCTTTAAACCAAGGTAATTCATCAGTTCCACGAAAAATCCTCTGCGTATTTCTATAAGCAATTTGACGTTTTTTATCGATATTCTCTTCCGAAAAATTATTTTTTCCGTCTAAAATGCCCATTCTCCAATTAGTTTCAAAAGCCTTACGAAAACTCATATTATTAAAATAAGCAAAACCTGCAGTCAAATAATGCTGAACACCTGCTTCTCGATAGTCACCTTTTACAGCCATTTCCATAGCACGAGCAATCCCTTCTTCAGTATTCATGTAGCCATCAAGGCCAGTTCTCAAAGCTTGGTTATTATAGATTTCACCCATTTGAGCGCGCATATAGTGTGTTCCAATTTCATGCACGACCAAGCCTTCAAGCTCTTTTTTCGAAACTGGTTTTCGATTTTTAGGAATAAAGATCTTCTTATCTTTCGCTGAAACTGCAATAGCGCCAGAGTCCTTCCATTCAACATCAAATTCCGAAAATCCATCATTTTCAAAATCTTTCAAAATATTTTCGAACACCTCAAAAATTTCCTCTGCCGAATAACTATCGTCATCTTTTTCAGGAATAAGTTCTAACTGCTTTGAGTATAAGTCTTTAATAATCTCACCAAAATTATAAAAAACCTCATCACTCGGCTTGAATCTTTTTAGATCTTGACTTACATTTTCATCTTTTTCAATCAGTTCATAAAACTCTGAACGGATTTTTTCACCTTTTTCATCAAGCTCTAAAGATTCAATTTTTGTAATTTTGTCCGAAAGTAGAGAATGGAATGTTTCAAGGTCTGGCTCACCATAAACTTCGATATTATTTTTCATAAATTCTTCTTGGGCTTTTTGCCTATCCGCTAAACTTTCGGCTTTTCGAAAATCATAAGCCGCCTCAAGCATTTTAACAGTTTTAATTCTCGTTTCAAGTTGAGTATTGTACATTTCTCGCTCAATCTCACCAAGCGAATTGTCGTTTTCAACTACTAGAATTGCGTTCGAAATATTTTGGTAAAGATTTTCAATTTCACCACTATTTAGCTTTTCATATTTATTATTTGGCCGAGAAAGATTATCATTCTCAAGAAATTCAGACTTTGCCTCATTTGCATTTTCTGGAGTAAATGTTGAAATAACTTTTGGCTCTGACTCTTTAAAAACCTCCCTTGTATCAAGAAGTTCATTTTTACCAAAATTGCTTTCGAAATTATTCACAACTTATCTCTTTTCGTTATTCTTATATTTTCGAATTGCCTCTCGAGCTGCTTCTTGTTGAGCAGTTTGTTTGCTTGGGCCTTCACCTTCACCCATTTTTTTATCACCAACAAAAACACCAAGAGTAAAATTCTTATCGTGGTCTGGGCCGTCCTCTTTAAGAACCTTATAAATTGGTGTAAAACCATCTCTTGCTTGCGAAATCTCTTGTAAATAACTCTTTGGATCGCGCCAAGATTCTTCCTCTAGAATTTGTGGCAAAGTACTCAGAATATTATCTGTGATGTATTTTTTTGCAGCCTCATAGCCCTTATCAAGATAAATAGCACCCGTAGTTGCTTCGAAAGCATTTGCCAAAATCTGCTGGCGAGCCCTTGCAGAACCTTGTTTTTCACCACGGCTCATCCGAATTAATTTTTCATAACCAAGTCTTTCGCCAGCCGCACCAATACTTTCAGTTCTAACTAACGCTGAGCGCCAAGCTGTTAAAATTCCCTCAGGCTTATCATAGTTCGAAAATAGAAAATCAGTAGTAACGAGCTCTAAAACCGCATCACCCAAAAATTCAAGTCGTTCATTATGCTCGCTTGCCGACTTTTTATGTTCGTTTAAATAGCTTCGATGCGTTAATGCAGTCACCAATAAATCAATATTTTCGAAATCATAACCAAGTTTCTCTTTCGCCCATTCATGATAGGGCGCCAATAAAATTCCACTCATTATAAGTTCTCCTGTCTAATTTTTTTCATCGCAAGCAAAATTAGCTTACCGATATCTTCATATTCAATCTCATCCAACGCATCAGAAAAACTAAACCATCTAATACCATTCATCCAATCTTCTTTTTGAATTGCATCAGTATCACCAAGCGCTTTCACTAAAAAAACTTGAGTCGTCATTAAAACAAGCTTATCAATTCGCCTATATCGAAAATTGATTTTACCAAGCCAGCCAATAATTTTTACATCATGAAGACCCGCTTCTTCCCCAATTTCACGCTTAGCAGTTTCTTGAGCCGTTTCTCCTTCTTCGATATGGCCTTTCGGAATTGTCCAGCGGTCTTTCGAATCTTGAATCAGCAAAATTTCAACTTCATTTTTTTGATTACGACGAAAAATTACGCCACCAGCGGTTGGTTCACGAACAATTTCCTGAATTGAAGACCTGCGTGTTCTATGAAAATATTTTCGAAAATGTTCAACCTTCTTGTTCGCCATTTTGTTCCTCCACAAAAAGCTTATACGCCGTTCCTAATACGCCGTTAATAAACTTACTTGAATTATCGGAACCAAACGCTTTAGCAAGCTCAACTGCTTCATTTATAGCCACTTTTGGCGGAACTGTTTCCCGAGAATAAAGCAATTCATAAAGCCCCATTCTTAAAACATTACGGTCAATTCGCGCAATCTGTGAAATTGGCCATTCTGGTGCCATTGGCTGAAGTTTTGTATCCAGTTCAACCTGTCTTTCAATAATCCCGTTTAATAAATCTTGAACGAATTGCTTATCTCCAATCGCTTCTTCGTATTGCTTCATATTTCGAAAAATAATCTCAGCCAAGTCAACAGTTTTATCTTGTGCCTGAGAGCGAAATTCATATTCATAAAGTGTTTGAAGAACAACAATCCTTCCTAAATGTCTATTTGATGCCATTTTTACGTAAGGTTCTTTCCTATATTAAAATATTATTATTTTTTGTCAAGTGAAAATTAAAACGCCAGCAAATTAAGCAGCTAGCGTTTTGTTTTCTTCGAGTTGCTTATTTAAAGCTTTACCAGATTGTTTTTTAGTTGTATAAACTTTCACTGGTGATTTTTTATTAACTCGACGAGCTAAATCCAATCGCAAGTGGCTGCGTCGCAAACCAGTCTTTCGAGGACTACTCTGTTTCTTTGGCTGTGCCATTTAAAGTTTCTCCTTAGGTTTATTATTTTCCTTCAATATCAATTATACCTTAATTTTAAAGATAAAGCAAGCTTTTTATAAATCTATTATTGACTTTTTATTATTTTTATGCTATAATAAAATCATTATGAAAAGTTATGAAAACAAAAACAATCAAATTCAAAATAAAGAAATAGTAAAAATTAGTAGAAAGAAGCTGAAACAATTTGGCGCTTTAGCAATGACCGCCGGAGCGCTTGGTGGCTGGTTTGGCCACGATGCTTATAAAAACTATCAAGAAAACCACCCACCAGAAATTTTCCAAAAAAGTCAAACTGAAGGTTTAGACAATTCTGAAATGGATTTTTCAAAACTTAAAAAAATTTCAGATGATGGCGGTGTGATCCATCTACAAACAGGAGATGCCATAAGAAGCTCAACTGGTGAATATTACAAAAACCCTGAAAATTACACCCTCAGTGAATCAAACCATTCAGCAATTGGTATTATGAATGCAGACAGGGACTTTACTGCTAAGGGCGAGGTTTACCTAGAAGATGGGGATAATCCAAAATTAATTACCAGAATTGAGAATTTTGAAAAAACATCAACTGGTGAAAATACTAAAATTGATATAAATGTAGACAAAGACGGCTGGGTTGCAGTTGATGCAAACAGAGAAGATTTTCAGCAAAAATAATAAGATGGAGGAATAAACCTCCATTTTATTATTTAACGACAAAGTTAATTAATTTATTCGGAACGAAAATTTCTTTCAAAATCTCCTTGTCTTGCAAGAATTTTGAAACATTATCTTCTGCTCTTGCAGTAGTAAGAATTTCATCCTTTTCAGAGTTTGCCGAGACTTTAATTTTCCCGCGGAGCTTTCCATTAACTTGAACAATAATTTGAATTTCATTAGTTTTCAAAAGCTCTTCATTCCATTTTGGCCAGCCAGATTTTTCAATAAAGTCATCGTTTCCAAGCTGCTGCCAGAGTTCGCTTGAAATATGTGGAGCAAATGGAACAAGCATTTTAAGTAAATCTTCTAAAATAAACTGCCAATCGTTCGAAAAACCTTCAAGCTTCAATTTATAAAGATCATTTACGAATTCCATCAGAGCAGCAACCGCAGTATTTAGGCTTTCGCGGTGAAAATCTTCAGTAACTTTCTTGATAGTTTTATGCTGGATTTTTTGGACTTCAGCAAAATTTGAAAGATTTTCAGCAGATTTTTCAGATTCAATAAATTCTTGAACCAAAACCCAAACACGATTCAGAAAACGATAAACTCCAGCTATCCCTCGTGAATCCCAAGAAGCGTCAACTTCATATGGAGCAATAAACATTTCATAAGTTCTAAGTGAATCTGCGCCATATCCTTGGTCGATGACTTCAAGCGGATCAATAGTATTCCCCTTCGATTTACTCATTTTCGAACCATCTTCAGCATTGATATATCCGTGATAAAGGAGTTTTTTAACCGGTTCGGCAAAATTAGTTAGTTCCAAATCTCTAAAAACATGAGTCCAAAAACGAATATATAGTAAATGCGCAACTGCGTGGTCACCACCAACATAATAATCAACTGGGGCCCAGTAATTTACAAGCTCAGGATCCCAAGCTTGTTTAGAATTTCGAGGGTCAGCATATCGCAAAAGATACCAGCTTGAGCATGCGTAACCATCCATCGTATCGGTTTCACGAGTCATTTTTTCGCCATTAATTTCAACTGTAATAAATTCTTCACTCTTAGCAAGCGCTGACTTTCCAGAATCATCAGGTTTAAAATCACTCAAAGTTGGAAGCATCACAGGCAATTGATCCTCGGGAATCAAATGCTCTTTTCCATCTTTGTCATAAGCAATTGGAATTGGGCAGCCCCAATAGCGCTGCCGAGAAATCAACCAATCTCGCATTTTGTATGTAGTTTTCGAACGACCAATTCCAGATTCTTCAAGCCAGCCCAAAATCTGTTCACGAACATCTTCTGACTTTTGACCGTTAAATTCACCAGAGTTAACCATAACTCCTTCTCCATGATAGCAAGAATCATCATCCGCCATATCCTCGGGCTTCTCAACAACTTTTATAATATCCAAATCAAATTTTTTAGCAAATTCAAAATCTCGCTCATCATGAGCAGGAACCGCCATAACAGCCCCTTCACCATAACCCCCAAGTACGTAATCACTCACCCAAATTGGGATTTTCTTACCATTTGCCGGATTTATTGCATAACTTCCAGTGAAAATTCCTGTCTTTTCTTTGTTTTCTTGGCGCTCAATTTCAGATTTTTTAAGTGATTCTTTCTTATATTCTTCGAGTTTTTCTCTAGTTAAATCAGTAGAGAGTTTTTCGAGTAATTCATGTTCTGGCGCAATAGTTAAAAATGTAACACCAAAAATCGTATCTGGTCGAGTTGTAAAAACTTTAATTTTTTCGCCCTTAGCCTTACCATCAGCAATCTTAAATTCTACCTCAGCACCTTCAGATTTACCAATCCAGTTTCGTTGCATTGTTTTGATTTTTTCAGGCCAATCAAGATTATCGATATCAGCCAAAAGTTCGTCAGCATATGCAGTAATTTTAAAGAACCACTGAGTCATTTGTTTTTTCGAAACTTCTTCGCCACAACGCCAGCATCGGCCATTTTCAACCTGCTCATTTGCGAGAACTGTTTTATCATTATCACACCACCACTGATAGCTTTCTTTATGGTAAGCTAGGCCTTTTTTATACATTTCGCGAAAAATCCACTGTGTCCATTTGTAATATTCTGGATTTGAAGTGTTAATTTCTCGCGACCAATCGATTGAAATTCCAAGTCGTTTAAATTGTTTTTTGAAATTTGCAATATTTGTTTTTGTAGCTTCCTGTGGAGATATCCCAGTTTTAATTGCATAATTTTCTGCTGGCAGACCAAAAGTATCCCAACCAATTGGATTTAAAACATTTTTGCCCTGCTGGCGATAAAAACGCGCGATCGAATCAACAATCGTATAGCTCCTTGCGTGCCCAGTGTGAAGCCCTGCCCCACTTGGATACGGAAACATTCCTGAAATATACATTTTCTGTTTCGAAGAATCTGCTTCAACCTCATAAAGCTTTGATTCATCCCATTTTTTTTGCCACTTTTCTTCAATTTTAATCGGATTATATCTTTTCATACTATCTAGATTATATCAAAAATAGTATAAAAAATCAAAAAATCACCATAGATCAACCTTATCACAAATATATTCATTCTCATTAGTTAGATAAACCTCAACCAACTCATTATTTTTGTAAAATTCAATTCTTTTTTGAAGACTACAAATTTCTGGCTCAATAACATCATTCCACCAATTTTCACCAGAGCGATATACAACGCGACTTTTATAATCTTGCATCACTCTTTTATTAAGAGCATTTGGCAAAATAAGTATAAAACTAATCTTTTTTGAAAGTAGTCGCCTCAAAATCTCATCATCTTCACTAATAAATATAATTTCGAAATTGCCCGAATAATATTCTTCTTCAATTTTCTGTACACAAAAATCAAAAAAATAAGATCTTTCAATTTCATTCATCATTTTAGTTTTACTACTTTCATTAAATTCCATATCTAAAAATCGCTTTTTAGATATTTTTGAAAGAGTAGTTTTGCCTAAACAAGGATAAGCTGCAATAATTTTAGTTTGCATTTATTTCTTTCAAGAATTCATCTTCATCCATAACTTTTACACCCAGTTTTTTAGCCTTCGAAATTTTTGTTGCGCCAACCTTTTCGCCAATTACCAAAAAGTCTGTAGTTTTCGAAATTGTTTTTTGGAATTTTCCACCCAACTCTTCAATTTTTTCTGCAGCCTTTTCGCGCGCCATTGTTTTTAGCGTTCCGGTAATTACAAAATTTTTACCACTTAAGATCCCTTCATTTTTTGCAAAATTTTGCACTTTCACACCAAGGTTAAACATTTTTGTTAAAATTCGCAAATTTTCGTCATCATTAAAATATGCTAGAATACTTTCAGCAACTTTTTTGCCAATTCCGTCAATTTCAAGAAGCTCTTCAAGCGTTGCATTGCAAATATTTTCAAATTTATTAAATTTTTCCGCCAAAAGCTTTGCCGTTTCGCCACCAATATGCCTAATTCCAAGAGCTGAGATAAATTTTGAGAGTTCTGGATTTTTCGAAGACTCAATAGCTCCTAGAAGATTATTAACTGAAGTTTCCCCAAAGCGTTCAAGGTTTAATAAATCGCTTTTTTGAAGATTGTAAATATCAGCCAAATCTCGAACTAACCCTTTCTCAACCAATAAATCAACATTTTTTTCACCAAGATTTTCGATATCCAAACCTGCTTTCGAGGCATAAAAGGTGACCGTTTTTTTCAAAATTAAGCTTGAATTTAAACCTTTTGCACGATATGCAACCTCACCATTTGGTCGGTAAAACTCAATATCTGGGAACTGTTTCTCAAGCTCTTTTTTAAAATCGAAAACTTTAGCATTTTCTGGTCGAAGCTCCGGCAAAATCCGTAAAATTTTCGGAATAATATCGCCAGCTTTAAAAACTACTGCAGTATCACCAATTCGCACATCGAGTCGCTTGATTTCATCAGCATTATGCAAACTTGCATGCCGAACAGTAGTTCCAGCAAGTTGAACCGGCGAAAAAACCGCAACAGGAGTTGCAATACCAGTTCGCCCAATCGAAATAACTATATCTGAAATCACCGCAGTAACTTCTTCAGGAGAATATTTAAAAGCAATTGCTGCACGAGGCTGCTTTCCAACAATTCCAAGTTTTGAAAAATGCTCACGATTATTAATTTTTACAACTAATCCATCAGTATTAAATGGCAGTTCTTTTCTCTTTTCACTCCAAAAATCAATAAACTCAATAACTTTTTTTAAACCGTTAATTCTTGAAGCTTGCTCATTTATCGTAAAACCAAGATTTTTTAATGCTTCATAAGCAAACTGGTTAGTAGGGATATCTTGTAGATTTTCACGAATTAGATCATAAGCTCGAAAATGTAGAGGTCGAGAAGCCGCAATTGAAGGGTCAAGCTGGCGAATTGTACCTGCGGCTAAATTTCGTGGATTAGCAAATTCTGGTTCACCATGCTCTTTTCGAATAAGATTTATTTTTTCGAAATCTTCCTTCAAAATAACAATCTCGCCGCGAACCTCAGTTCTTCCATTTTTAAAATTTTCAAATTTACCACTTGCCTGTAAAAAAAGCGGAATATTTTTAATTGTTCTAATATTACTTGAAACATCTTCACCAACAAAAGAATCACCTCGAGTAACAGCTCTCACAAATTCGCCATTCTCAAAAATAAGAGAACAAGCTAAACCATCCATTTTAATATCTGCAAAAAAATCCTCTTCAATATTTGGCTTAAGTTTTTTAATTCTCTCAAACCAATCAAAAATTTCTTTACTGCTAAAAATATCGTTTAAACTTAGCATTCTACTAGCGTGAGAAACCTTAATAAACCCACCCTTAACCGTATTTCCGACTCTTTGTGATGGTGAGTTTTTTGATATTATTTCTGGGTTCTCAGCCTCAATCTTCTTAAGCTCAGAAAAAAGTGAATCATAAACCGAATCTGGAACGCTTGGATTATCGAGAGTGTGATATTCGAAAGAATAACGGTTCAAAAGCTCTAGCAAATCTTTATATCGAGTGTTTTTATCTGTCTCCATCAACAATCCTTCGATATAAAACGTAAATATAAACTGAGCTTAAAACACAAGAAAAACAACTCATTAGGAGCATAGAGATTGGTACGATTGGAATATTAACAAAAAATCCATTAATTGAAATCAGCCAATTCATCAACATGATTATTGGAATTATTATAATCGACCAAATTAAAGCAAGTATAAAAATTAAAAATAAAATTCTCTTTAATATTGCAAGCCTCCTTTGAGAAACCATATCACCAGCAATTTTTAGAGCCTGTAATGGATAGGTTCCTGGAATTGTGACAATAATCATTGCGAAAATTGAGCCCATAGCCCAAAAAGCTGAGAGTGAGAATAGCAATAGTATTGCACTAAAAAATACAGCTTGTTCTATTCCGCTCGATAAAAAACTTGTTGTTTTTGCGGCCGCACCAACAATCGTTGCAATAAATACAGGAACTAATTGCATTAATATTACAATAGCAATAACCGTCATTGGGATGATAGGAGCTCCACAAGAATATAAAGCATCTCTTAAATTTAAGTTCTTTTTTCCACTTAAAATATTTCTGCAAATCTGAACTGTCGCGAGCCAAATAAATAGCACTATTATAGCAAACATCATCTGTTGAATTTCACTTGGTGATTGCACTAAGCCGCCACTATTAAACGTTGCTGCCATGATCAATCCGGCTTTGCCAATTTCACCAAAAAAGCCTTCAAAATTTCCACCATTAGTAGTGTCAACAACAGCTTGCAAGCTTGAAACAAAATTTTGGTCCATTAGCCCAATAAAAACAATGCCAGCTAAAGCCGAGACTAAAACAAGATTTCGAAAAATCTTTTTGTTATCTCGAATAAGCTTAAAAACAAAACCCAGCAAATTCCAATAGCCCCCGATTTTTAAGAGTCGAACATAATCTATTTTTCTTGAAATCTTAAAGCTTCTATGTGGCCTGCGCGCTTTAAACTTTCTAAACCTTTCCAATATATTTTTTCGTAAATAAATTCTAATTCTTATATACCAAAAATAAACTAAACTGATTTGTTCTTCATTTGAACTTAATATTTTTTTTCTAAACATTAAAACCTCGCGCTATTTTCTTTCAATCTGTTAATTCTGTCATCTAAAGGTGGATGTGTTGAAAATAATCTCTGAAAAAAGCCCTGTTTCATAGGATTGGAAATAAATAAGCTTGCCGTTGTCGAGTTTTGTCTTTCAAGAGGTTTGTTATTTTTTAACTTTTCAAGAGCACTAATTAAGCCATCTGGATATCTAGTTAATGAAACAGCAGTTGCATCAGCCAAAAATTCACGCTGACGAGAAATTGCAAGTCTTGTTATTGTAGCTAAAAATGGCGAAATCAAAACAAAAAATAGCCCCAAGATTAAAGCGATCGGATTTTTCGAATCCTCATCGTCGTCATTCAGAAAAATGAACCTTAAAACAATATCGGAAAGTACCCCAATAACAGCAGTTAAAGCAACTGCCGCCATTGAAACTCGAATATCATAATTCTTAATATGTGAAATCTCATGAGCCATCACGCCTTCAATTTCAACCTTATCCATATTCTCAAGAAGCCCCGTTGTTGCACAGATTACAGAATTCTCAGGATTAGTTCCAGCTGCAAAAGCATTCATCGAAGAATCATTAATAATATAAAGCTTTGGCATTGGTAGGCCAGCAGTAATAGATAATGGTTCAACTATTGAATAAAATTCAGGAGCATCTTTTTTTGAGATCGACTCAGCACCATTCATTTTTAAAGTAATGGCTGTCGAAATCTTATATTGAAATAACGCATAAAAAATAGTAAAAATTAGCGTAAAAATAAAAATTGTTAAATCGTCATAGATGTAAGAAAAATATAGCCCAATCCCAGAAATAATCGCAATAAATAATGAGAAAATAATCACAGTATTACGCTTATTCTGAGAAATTGAGCTATACATATTTAATAAAACCTCTAAAAAATAAATTAGAATTTTACTTGAGGAGCAGATTCGACTACTTTTCTATCTTCTACTTCGAAGAATTCCCTCTTTTCAAAACCTAATTTTTTGGCAAAAATATTAGTTGGGAATACTTTAATCTTAATATTAAGGTCTCGAACGCCACCATTATAAAATCGGCGCGCACCTTGAATTTTATCTTCAATTTCTTGCTGTTGTTGCTGAAAACGTATAAAGCCCTCATTAGCCTTTAATTCAGGGTAGTTTTCAGCAACAGCAAACAAGCGGCCGAGCGCTTGTGAAAGTTCACCTTCAGCTTTAGCGGCGTCAGAAACGTTATTTCCAGCACCTATCAATCCAGCTCGTGCACTACTTACATTTTCGAAAATTTCTTTCTCATGAGTTGCATAACCTTTTACAGTTTCAACAAGATTAGGGATTAAATCTGCTCGGTATTTTAGCTGAACAGCGATATCACTCCAAGCTTCTTCAACTCTTTCATTAAGCCGCACAAGTGCGTTGTATTGGCTCCAAACAAAAAGCCCAACAAGGACAAGAACAGCAATAATTACAATAATTGCAATTGTCATTTTATTATACTCTCCTACTATTGTTAAATTTGGTGCGCGAGGCGGGAATCGAACCCGCACGACTGTTTAGGTCAAGGGATTTTAAGTCCCTCGCGTCTACCAATTCCGCCACTCGCGCATATTTATATTTTACACGCCTTAACTGCAAAAGTCAAGGCGTGTTATAAACTTAAGCTTCATCTTTATCAAGAAGTGGAGCAATAATCATAATGAATAGAGAAAAAGCACCAAGCACTAAGAATGTAGCCCAAGCTTTGCCCATTAATTCCCCTAGATTATTGTCTACCCAAATATATACTAGGCTAATTAGAGCACAAACCATAGCCGTAAAAATATTGAACCAAATACAAATTTGTCGAATACTTTTTACCGTTTGACTATATTTCTTCTTTTTTGATACTGGAGCAACAACTACCGGGCGAGCATTTGATTCATTCTCACCTTTTCGAATTTCTACAACTCTTTGATTTTCTTCTTTCATATGGTTTCCTTTACTTAAATATTTTGGAGGCACCTACCGGATTTGAACCGGTGTAAACGGTTTTGCAGACCGCTGCGTAACCACTCCGCCAAGGCGCCAAAGTGATATAAAATGATTATACCACATATTTTTTAAAAAATAAACAATAGCATTATTTTTTTAGAATTTCGGCTAATTCTAACTTTTCACCAGTTTCCATATCTTTAAAAATAAATGAATTTTCAGAAATCTCCTTTTCACCAATTACTAAAGTATATTTAACACCTCGCTTATCGGCAAATTTAAAAGATTTTTTCATAGTAAAATCTTCAAGTAGAACTTCAGTATTTTTACCTTCTTTTCTTAATTCACCAGCAATTTCGAAAGACTTTTGAAGCTCGTTTTTACTCATTGGAACTATTAAAAATTCCGCAGTTGAGCGTTTTGAAAACTTCAGCAAGCCCAAGTCTCGTAGACACCAAAACAATCGCGTTAGACCAATTGAGGCACCTACTCCTGGTAGTTCTTCTTTCGAATAATATTCGCTTAAATTATCATAACGGCCACCACTAGAAACTGAGCCAATTTCTTTGAAGTTATTTAAATTTGTTTCAAAAACTGTTCCCGTATAATAATCAAGACCACGAACAATTAGCATATCGAGTTTGAAATATTTTTCTTCAACGCCCATCATTTTTAATAATTCAGAAACTTCGGAAAGCTCCTCAATTCCTTTTTCGAATTGTTGATTTTTAATTTTTTGAGAAAGATTTTTTAACTCGCATATAACATCTTCAGCTGAACCTGAGATTCTAATAAAATCAGAAATTATTTGAGACTTTTCTCCTAAATTTAAATCCGTAAGTTGCTCTGAAAACTCCTCAGTTGAAATCTTCTCGGCACGATCAATCAATGCCATAATTTCAGCTGATTTTTCAGTTAATCCAAGCCCTTCAATTAAACCGCTCGTGATATTTCGGTTATTAATTCGAAGAGTAAAATCACCAAAATTTAGCTCTCGAAAAATATTATAAATTACTGCAATAACTTCAGCATCATAAGAAATACTTAATTTGTCTCGCCCAATCACATCAATATCACATTGATAAAATTCACGAAAACGACCTCGCTGCGCTCTTTCGCCGCGATAGACTTTACCAATTTGCGAGCGTTTAAAAGGAAATTGCAACTGGCCAAAATTCTCAGCAACAAATCTTGCAGTCGGTACAGTTAAATCAAACCGCAAACTTAAATCATTATCACCTTTCGAAAAACGATAGATCTGCTTCTCAGTCTCACCACCAGCTTTTGCAAGAAGAGTCTCTGTTCGCTCGATTACTGGCGTATCAATCGGCGTAAATCCGAATTTTTCATAATTTTTTTGAATAATTGCCATAATTCGATTAAACTCGAGTTGCTCTTCTGGCAATAGCTCCATCATCCCAGGTAATGGTTTTGTATTAATTTTCATAATTCCTCAAATTCATTTTAATTGACTACTTAGCTAAATGATACCATAAAATAGCGTTTTTTTCAATTTCGAAAAGGCTATTTTTGCAGTTTTTACAATAAAATGGTAAAATATAGAAATGGATTACCAACAAAGAATTCCCCTTGCCGAAAAAATGAGACCAAAAAAGCTAGATGAAGTTATTGGCCAATCTCACCTTATTGGTAAAAATGGAATTTTACGAAAAATAATCGAAAACAAAGAACCTATCAGCTTAATCTTTTGGGGGCCAGCTGGAACTGGCAAAACTACTCTTTCAAGAATTTTGGCGAATGAAGTCAACGCGGACTTTATTGAAATTTCAGCCGTCACTAGTGGTAAAAAAGATATTGAAAAAGTTATCGAACATGCTCGCCAAAACTGGAACCTTGGAACGCGAACAATTCTTTTCGTTGATGAAATTCACCGCTTCAATAAATCGCAGCAAGATGCTTTTTTGCCACATATTGAAAGTGGATTGATAAATTTGATTGGCGCAACAACCGAGAATCCAGGATTCGAAATTATCACACCGCTACTTTCAAGAAGTCGAGTTCTGTCACTCAAGCCTTTAAATACTGATGAAATTTCGAAAATCATCAAAAATGCACTTGAAAAAGTTTCGCCAAAAACAAAAATAGAGCCAGAAGCACTCAAACTTCTCGCTAAAATAAGTAGTGGCGATGCTCGAAAAGCGCTCGGAAATCTCGAGCTAATTTTAAATTTCGAAAAAAATAACATTACACCGGAAGTTATTAAAAATTCAATCGAAAATTCAACATTAATTTATGATAAAAATGGCGATTCTCATTATAACACAATCTCGGCTTTTATCAAAAGTATGCGAGCCAGCGACGTTGATGCCACTGGCTACTATCTAGCTAAAATGCTAAACGCCGGCGAGGATCCAAAATATATCGCCCGCCGAATGATTATTTTTGCGAGTGAGGACATTGGGCTTGCTGGAAATGGCGCTCTTAGTTTGGCAAACTCTGCTTTCGATGCGGTTGAAAAAATAGGAATGCCGGAAGCTAAATATAATCTATTCCACACTGCAATCGCTTTAGCAAAATCTAAAAAATCACGCGAAACTACTGGAATTATGTATCAATCTTACAACTTAGCCCAAAAAGCTCCAAACGCCTCTATTCCTTTACACTTAAGAAATTCTACTTCTAAAATTACCAAGGAACTAGGCTATAACAAGGGCTATCAGTGGACGGCAGGTTTTAAGCACTCAGAAGATAATCTACCCAAAGAGGTTCGTGAGCTTATTTCATTAGACAGGCAGAATAAAAAAATCTTAACTGGTGAATGGTCGCCAGAGATTAAAGAACTAACCAAATGACACACAAAAGCAACAGATTAATATTGTTTCTGGTATTCACTTTCTACATAACTATTCCATTTTTATTACTAATTAGTCCATTATTTTTTAAAAATAAATTCATAATTTTAACTATTGGCGGAATTTTAATTTATATCCTACTCAGATTATCAGGTTTCAATAACAGTTCCCTCGGCATCAAACCGATAAAGATCACACAATCAATTCGAGATGTTTCAGTGATAACACTTATTCTTATAGTTATTGGAATTATTTTATCCAGCTTTAAAATATCAAGATTCCAGCCGAGCGAAACTTTGTCGTTTTACTTATTTTATATTTTTATATCTTCGCCTATTCAGGAATTTCTTTACAGGGGAGCATTAACGAGTATTTTACAACAAATAAATTTTCGAAAATCTTCAATCATCTTAACTTCATCGATTTTATATAGCTTAGCACATTTAGGCTATAAAGATTTCATAACCTGCATATTAACATTTCTAATTGGTCTATTATGGCATCAGAAATATCTCAAAACTAAGAACCTCGCTGGAGTAACCATCAGCCATGCAATTTTAGGAGTTATCACGATTTTTATCGGGGTTATCGATTAGTCAGTTTCTGGTAAAATATTTTCAAGCCAAAGTTTAATTTCTTCTAAAATATACTCTTCTTGCGAGTTTAAATTTTGGTTATTTGCAATTTCTTGGAATTCTTTCATAAAATTGGGCATCATTTTTTGTAAATTTTTTACCCGATACTCTTCCCAAAGCTCTTTCTCTTGAGAACTTAAACTTTTCGGAAAACTCCTTGCTTTATAATGAAGGAGTAGATCTGTCAACCGTTCGTCAGCAAAATCTGGATGAAAATCAGCGAGCTCGCGATCAGTTGAATTTCGAACAGCTTCAATTTTAATATCATCACTTTTTGAAACAAAACCTTCAAAAAGCCGAGCTTCTGGAGCTGGTTTTTCTGCATTATTCTTATCTTGAAAGACTTCACTTCGCCTTTCGAAAGCAGATCTAAGGTTTTCAGAAAAATGTGGATTTTTTCGTAGAATATCTAAATTTCTCTGAATTTCAGCTAAATTAATCTTTAATCTTTGCTGATTCTCTTCAGTCAAAACACCCATTGGCGCAACTGCTGGACATTTATTATATTGCAAGATCTTTGCTGCAATAGGTTCAAAATCATCGCTCGAACGAGTTTCGAAATTTGCCGTAATATTTTCAAGTATTTGATCCTCACTCCAATCAATAAATTTTTCAGGAGAAAACCGCAAATCCCAAACAATTACATTTTGATTTTTGGCCGGCGCAATTGGAAAAACTACGGTAGTTTTTTCAAACTCAACTTTAAAGCGGCCAGAAGTATAAACGAATGGTTTTGGATTTTCAAGATTAACTAATTTTTGCACTTCATTTTTCGAACGAATTTTAAAGAGATAGTCGAAAATCTGTGGCTGTTTTTCTTTCAAGAGTCGTGCAACGTCTATCAAACCATCAACATCACTCATTGCATCGTGAGCATTCTCGTGCAAGATTCCATTTTCTTTAGTTAAAAGCTCAAGTTTATTAGCTGCAAATTTTTCACCAGTTTCTTCATTTATAATAAATGGCCAATTAATCCCTTCTGGCCGAAGCGCCCGAATCATTCGAACAACATCTAGCAAGTCCCAACGCGAGCGACCATCTTTCCACTGCCAATCATATGGTGGGTAGAAATTTCGCCACAAAAGATGCTGAATATGAACATCGTCAAATCGAACATTATTATATCCAACGATCACTGTATCTGGCATAAAATATTCTTCAACGAGCATTTTTGCAAATTCTGCCTCGGTATAACCTTCTTCAACCGTTTTTTGCGGACTAATTTTTGTTACCATTAGCGCACTTGGGCTCGGCAAAACATCATCATTCAATCTAACCAAAATATTAACAGGCTCACCAATTCGATTAAGGTTTTCATCTGTTCGTTGCCCTGCAAATTGCATAATTCGGTCGTTTTGCGGGCTAAATCCGCTGGTCTCTAGATCATAAAAAAAGAAAGTCTTCATGGTTATATTTTACCCTAAAACTACAAAAATAACAAATACACTTGACTTTTTAATTAGAATATGGTAAAATACAAATGTACCTGAGATAATAATCTCACTCATTCGCAAGAGATTGGCGCGCACATTTAGGAGAAAAATAAATGAAAGCTAACTATAAAAAGGCTAAAAAAGAAATCAGTCTAATCACAAAAGGATTGATCAAACTATTTCTTCTAGTGGGTTGTAACCCGCTTACAATTGCTAGACTCTTCTCAAAGAAATTCAATGAAGCTCAAGTACGAAAAGTCATATCCTCACATATAGGGATAGATGAAAAATCGTTATTACGATTTCAAAACGTTGCATTCCTTAGGGCAATTCGAGAACAAAACCCTAAGGTGAACCTATAAGCACGACTAAGATCGTGCTTTTTTATTTAGACAACTTTTAATCTTCCCAATTCGAGTCAACTAGCTCAAATTGATTGCCCGAAATTGAAATTATACTTGAATTTTCTGCTCCCATTCGGCGGAGTTCATGTTCAATTCCCATTTTTTGCAAGATATCACGCAAGCGATTCACGCCGTGTATATTCATAAAATTAGTTCGGCGAGCAAATTTTTCAATTTTTTCACCATAAACTTCGAAAATATTTTCTTCTTCATTAAATTCAACCGACCAAGCCTTATTAATTTCATCTTGAGATAGAGATATCACGGCAATCTCTTCATTCTCTTCATCATCAACTTCAATTTTAGATTGCGAGTTCCTAAAATCTTCAACCTGTTTTCGAAGTGCACGAAGAACTTCCTTCAAGCCTTGATGCGCACTCGAAGAAATCGCAAAAATCTGCGAGCCATCAGCCACCTTACGAAGTTTCGAAATTTGAAAATCAATCATTTCAGCATCCATTCCCTCCACTTTAGTTAAAGCGATAATTTCAGGTCGTTCCAAAAGCTCAGGCTGATATTTTTTTAATTCTTCACGAATAATTTTATATTGTTGATCTGGGTTTTCTTCGTAAATATCAATCAAATGGAGCAAAACACTTGTTCTTTCAACATGACGTAAGAATGCATCACCCAAACCTTTACCTTCGCTCGCACCTTCAATTAAACCTGGAATGTCCGCAATTAAAAGATTAAAGCCATCAATTTCTGCAACACCAAGATTTGGGGTTAATGTAGTAAAAGCATAATTAGCAATTTCTGGTCGTGCATTAGAAACAACACTCAAAAATGTAGATTTTCCAGCGTTCGGAAAACCGACCAGCCCGACATCAGCAAGTAGTTTTAATTCTAGATCAGCTTCGAAAGTTTCACCAGCTTCACCAAGTTCAGCAACGCGCGGAGTCTGCCGAACCGAAGATTTAAAGTGAGCATTTCCAAAACCACCATCACCACCACGAGCAATCACAGCCTCTTCGCCATCAAACTTTAAGTCAGCTAAGATTTCTCCGTCTCGTTTAACTAAAGTTCCCACAGGAACCTTAACAATTAAATCTTCACCGGATTTTCCAGTCTTATTCCTTTTTGAACCATTTTCGCCATTTTTAGCTTTAATTTCTGGCTTATAACGAAAATTCAAAAGTGTATTTAGATCTTTAGTTGCTCGAAAGATAACATTACCACCCTTTCCGCCATCACCACCATCTGGGCCACCTTTTTCGATATAAAGTTCTCTTCGAAAACTAACCGCACCATTTCCGCCGCGGCCGGCTTGAACAAAAATCTTAGCTGTATCTACAAACATACATATATAATAACACAAAAAATATAAAAAATCCAATTTTAAATGAGCGCTCAAAACAGTGACGCTCATTTAAATATTTTAGTGTATATAGTTCGAAACACTGCTTGCTGGTACTGTTCGGGTTGTTACAACATTCAGTTTTCCAGCGTAATTCATATCTGAAACAGTGATTGTTCCATCAGAGTTCACAGACTCAACAATAGCAACATGTCCATATCCCCAGATGTATGAGTTTGCGTAAGCATTCCACTGAGCAATTGCACCTACAGATGGATTTTGGTCAACTTTATGCCCAGCAGCTCTAGCACTAACTGCCCAAGTCGAAGCATTTCCCCAGAAGCTTCCAATGTCTGGGCGGCGATTATATGCATACCAAGTACAGTTTCCCCATGCATAAGCATTTCCAGCTTTAACATTGTAATTAGAAGATAGAGATACTGGCGATACACTCACAGAACTAGAAGATTTTCGAGAATTTGAAGTTGTAGAAGTTGAGAAAACCTTAGATTTAGGATTGTAATCTGGTCGTTCTTCTTCAGGCAAGATACCACCAGGAATTACAATCTCAACACTTTCTTTAGGCTCTTCACCATCTTTAAGCTTATTGTAAGAAATCAATCTCTCTAAACTGGCTTGGTATTTTTCTGCTATAGATTTAATACTATCGCCAGATTTAAATCGATAGATAATTCCATCTACAGGCAGAATTCTTAGCTCCTTATTAGCTTCAACTTTATCACCCTTCAAGCCATTAACCCATTTAATAGTTTGAGCAGTGATACCATATTTATCAGCAATTGTTTGAATAACTTCTTCTGAGGTCGTAGTGTATTTAATGATTTCACGTTTTTCAGAAGAAACCTCAAGAACTTTAGGCTTTTCAACAGAAGCAGCAGCTTGAGGTGAATCCTGAAGTATTGCAGTAGATGTTGAAAGGCTCGCCACAGAAGATGCGATTGCTAAATCAGCAGACTCAGCAAGATTTGCAACAACACCAGACTCCGTAACTTTGTCTGCTACAGAATATTTCTCATTACTATTTTGAGTATTTTCAACAGACTTTGAATTAATTTGATTGTTTAACTCAGTCGATTTTTTAATATCTGGCTGACTACCACCAAATACGGCAACCATAACCACAATAACAAAAATAGAAGAATAAACAACAGTTGATTTTAAACTTAGTATGTTAATTATCTTTGAAAAAGTAGAATTAGAAACTGTATTTTTTCCATCCTGTATAATTTCAATTTTAGGAGATTTAACTCCTCGTTTTTGACTACAAATAATCTTTCTCCCGCAAACACATTACTGTGATGCACTACCTTAATAATACCCTTTCTTTTCGAAAATTAGCATAATGTCGACCTTTTTAATTAATATTATAGAGTTAAACGAATGCTATAAAGTATTTTCTGGTAGGTGCCTTAATATAAAAATATACAAAACATCATCTTTATATTAATTTACATATAAAATTCTATCAAATATTAATAAAATTGTCAAGCTTAATCACAAAATCAAGCACTTTTTTGCACAATATTTTTTAATATTATCTTGATGCTCTATATCTGTTATACCGTAGTAAGTCTTATCATCATCTCCACTCAAAAAGAATAAATAATTATGCTCAGCTGGAGAAGCTGTTGCCTTAAGAGCAGACAGCCCTGGTGTTGCAATTGGAGTAGGTGTTAAACCTTTATATTTTCGTAGATTGTAAGGGCTATCTAAATTTGGAGTTCTTTCAGCCCCTGTTTTATCCGCAATATATTGATATGTCACATCTGAGCCAAGCGTCATTCCAGCTTTAATTCTGTTATAAAAAACACCTGCAACTTTTTGTTGATCTTCGAAATCGTTCAAGGTTTCTTTCTGAACAATTGAAGAAAGCGTGATTCCTTCATATAAACTCAAACCTTTTTGCTTAAATTTATTATCAAGGTTTAACTCTTTAATTTTCGCTTCAAAGTCTGCAAAATATCTCCGCAAAATATTTTCAACTTTTGTACCTTTCTTAAAATTATGAGTTTGGCCATAAAGGAATCCTTCAAGATCCGTATTTTTTGGCTTACCAGAGAAAAGAGTTGAAAATTCCCCAGAATAATCTTTCGAAAAAGCATCATCAATTTCATTTTTCGAATAACCAGCTTTCAAAAGAGCATTCTTGGCCATTTTTACCGTTCCACCAGGTAAAAAGGTAATATTAAAACTATCAACAGCTTGACCTTTATTTAAAATATCCAAAACCTCAGGAATTGTCATGCTTGAAGATAACTGATAACTACCAGCTAAAATATTTCGCTTATTATTCATTCGTGCATAAAAAATAAACGAATTTTTAGAAATAATTATTTTTTTATCAGCCAATTTCTGAGCAACTACATCTAAAGATTCGCCCTTACTAATATTGAAGCTAACTTTTTTAGAGTCGTTAGTTTTATAATTTATTGCGCCATTATAGCTTAAGAATAAAATTCCACAAAAAGAAATAAAGCAAAATAATAAAACTGTAAAAACAACTAAAATCGTCTTTCGAAAAACTCTTTTTTTATTATTTTTTGTGTCCAAAATAGAAGCATTTTCCCTTTCGCGCTTAGATATTTCCTCAATAACCCTTTCAGCACGATCTTCTATTAGCTCCTGCTTATCTCTATTTACTGGCGGTTTTATAATCCCATCCATTAAAAATTCTCCTCCAAATAATCTTGTAAAATAATTGAAGCCGCATTCATATCGATATCACCTTTTGAATATGGCTTTCCATAGCTTTTTAGCCTATCCTCAGCCTGAATACTCGTCAAGCTTTCGTCTTGAAAGCAAATTTTATCAACTGAATATTTAAAATTTTTTACAAATTCTTTAGTATAAGCAGTTTGCGAAGTCTCTTCACCACTCTGATTTCGTGGCAACCCAACCACAAGAACGTCGATTTCTTCTTTCGAAATTATCTCAATAATTTGTTTTATTACAGAGTCTACATCATTATTCACTTCGACAGTAGTAAATGGTATGGCTATTTTAATAAAGGAGTCGGCCAAAGCGATACCAATTCTCTTAGTGCCAACATCAAGCGCCATTAACTTTAAAGATTTCATTATTTATCAACCGTAAACTTGATATTAATTTTTTTATCATCGTTCGGCACAGTATTTACCCAAAAAAATGAAAACTTCACATCAACATTTTTTACACCCTCTTTTGCTTCAATTAAGCTTCGAACTTCGCCAGATTTTTTACCCTTAATTTTATCTTTCAGATTATCTATATCAATAACTGGGCCAATTTTTACATTTGATGAGATCTCTACACTATTACCACTAAATTTCGAAAATGAGACATCTTTCAAGCCATAATCATATATTTTTTGATTATTCAAATCACCCATTTTATTTTTAGCAAGAGAAGAGATAATTCTTTCAATACTTCTATTTTCAATTGCCACGATTGAATATAGAGAAGTTGATTTTAATGTAGTCTTACCGTTTGGAGCCTCTTGATTAACAGCAACAGAAGAAGAAATCTCACCATCTTTTACGGAGAAACTATCGTTTAATACAGTATAATCTGAGCCAAATTTAGCTTTTAGAGAACTCTTAATAGAATCTGCATTTTCTGTATTGATTTTAGCTTTTGCTGCATTAATGTCATTTTGCGAAACAACTTTTAAAGTTTTTTTCGAACCACCAGAAAGCTGACCGCCACTTGCCGAAACACCCTTAATCGACGAAACATACTCTTGTGCTGGTAGGTTACATTGCTCGCCGATAGTCGTCGCCTTAATTTTAACACTTGCTTTTCCGTTAGAAATTACACCACCTTTAATCTTTACTCCTGGAATAGTAACAGATGAGGTTGTAATAAAATTACATTGCCCAGCCGAAAATGCAGAGCCTTGCGCCACGGTAACAGGATCACTATCACCACTTTGAGAAAGATTTAAAGTTCCTGAAGCCGCTTCACCCTCTTCACGAGTTCCAGTCGCTTCAAAAGTAATTTCATGATTTTTTTCAATAGTTTCAGTTTTTGAAAGCAACGAATTTTCACTTGCGCTATTAGAAATCGAAGCAACACCTTTTACGTTGGTAGTAGAGGTTTTTGCAGCAATCGTGATATCCGCAAATGGAGCAAAGAATATCGCCCAAATCATAAATACTAAAAATACAGAAAATACCCCGCCAATAATAAGAATTTTTTTTCGAAACTTTGAAAAATCTGGAACTTTCGATCCTTTTCTAGATTTATTAGTCTTCTCTTTTTTAAGCTCTGGATTAATCTTGTTAAAATTCTTGTTATCATCAATATCAATTCCTTCAAGAATTTCAGCCTCCTTCTCATCGGAAGTTGGACCACTAAAATCCGAAATTGGCAAGCTTTCACCATCGATAACATCATCTCCTTCAACTTCTAAAATATCGATTTCTGGTACCTCTGGCTTACTTTGAAGGGTTTTCGAAACTGGAATTTTTGCCGCTGCCGACATAGTCTTTAATGCAGAATTATTAGTAATAAAAACAATTTTCTTATCATTTTTCTGTGCAGCCCGAGAAAGCAAGCGAATATTTACAGCACTCCTAAAAATACCCAAACTTTTTGGCGGGACAATTGCAATAATTCTCTCTTTCGAAGATTTTATTTTATTAACAACATCAGTAATATCATCTTCAACATCAACATAGATTACATCTTTTTTAACTTTTTCACTCATATCTTACCTCTTTTAAGCTCGTAAAATCCTGTTTAGTTTATCACGAAAACTCTCGCTAGCATTTTCATCAGTACTGTAAGTATCATATCCAACCCGTAAAAGCCCCATTGCTGTAATAAATGTATGGTCGTTAATTTTTCCAGATTCATCAATAACTCCCGAAACTTCAGCAGGCTTAATATGCTTTACTATAGGCTTTTTATTGAATGGTAATTCTTGCCACCAATCGTCATTTTCCAATCTTTCAACAAGAGATTCTAAGCTTGAACCACCACCACATAGCAAAATCTTACTTGGCAAATAATCAACATTTTCAAAATCGCTTAAAGCTAGTTCAACACCAGAAATCCAAACATCCAAAGTATTATCAATTGCATCGATTGCCTGCTTTGCAATAGTAGACTTGAGTTTTTCATTCGAAAGGTTTAGCTTTAGCTTTTCAGCGTTATTATAAGACAATGAGAGTTCGTTCGCAATTTGATTTGTGAAACTTCGACCACCAATTCCGAACATTTTAGTTCCCTCAACACCACCATCATTCACGACAGCAATATCAGTCGTTCCACCACCAACATCAGCTAAAATTGCAGTAAAATTGCTTGAAGAGTCTGAACCAACAACACTTCTAGCAACCGCAAAAGGTTCAGCCACTACCGCAATTAAATCAAGCGCAAGTTCATTCGCAACACGCTCAATAGCACCAATATGAACAGTTGGCGCAAAAGCTGTATAAATTTGAATTGAAACATCTTTTCCCTGAAAACCAATCGGATTTGAAACCTTATAGCCATCAATATGAATCCCAACAATTGCCGAATTAACAAGTTTAATTTCAGCTTCTTGATTCCCCGTCTCAAGAGCAATCTCCCTTTGAGCTTTAAGCTGAGCTCTTTCTTGAATTTTATCAATAATAAATTCCATTTCAGCTTCATCAAGAGGGCGATTTGGCTGCGGACGACGATATTTAATTGTATTTGTTGCTCCTTTAACCAACTCACCGGCAATTCCGATTACAGCTTTTTTGGCTTGAATCTCTGCTTGGTCTTCCGCCTCAATTAAAGCATTCTCGCAATTTTGAACAACACTAGCAATGTCAGCAATCGCACCCGAATGCATATCCGCCACACTCTGCCGTGCACGCCCAACACCAATAACACGAATTTCATCACCATCAATTTCAGCTACAAGAGCCTTCACAAATTCAGTTCCAATATCAAGAGCAACAATATGGTTGTCACTTAAATCTTCTTTTTGTTTATTCTTGAATAACATACTAACACTATTATAAACCGTTTAAGGTTTTTTTGCAAATTTTCATAAGATTATTTCTATGTCTTCTAATTCCAAAATATCGCTCAAAAAAGTTTTGTTATCCAGTTCGAAAACCTCGCAGTCATACTTTTTTCGAAATTCATCAGCATTAAACCTCTCAAGAGAACCCTTTACACCGCTTTTTCTGTCAACTCCAAAAATCCAAGATTCATTATTACCTCGTTTTTTGTATCGATTAACAAACTCACTTATATTTTTAGGATTATTCATTGGAGCGACCACACAGAATGGCATTTTTTCTTGAGCTAAAAAATCAATAACTTTCTTATTGTTCCAAACCGCCATAATTTTATCTGGCGAATAATTTTTTACAATTTAGTTACAATAAATCTGAAGAAAATTATCTTTTCGAACTCTATCAAATCGCCCTTTTGCGTTTTCTTTGCCATATTTCCAAGCCAAATTATCAACATAAATAATATCAGAGCTTTCCAAATCTATAAAGTCCTTATGCTTTATTGAACTTTTTCCAACGCCAGGATAGCCAACAACAATAGTTCCGCGTTTAATTTTTTGAATCATCGCAAAATAGCCTTAATTCGCCGAACGCCAGCACTTGAAGATTGTTCTTTCACAATCTTAAACTTTTTACCGCCTTCAGCAAGCTCTCGCGTATTATCAACATGGGGCCCACCACAAATTTCAACACTAAACGGTTTTTCACCTTCGGCCTTCATCGTATAAACTTTAACTGTCTCGCCATATTTATCGCCGAACACACCAATCGCTTTCAATTCATTCAAGGCGTAATCTGTTGGATACTCCGCCCAAGAAACTTCTAACCCTTTCGAAATTTGATCATTAACTGTATCTTCAATCTGCTGTTTTTCTTCATCGGTTAATTTTCGATCAAAAGTAAAATCAAAACGGAGCCGCTCAGTATTAATATTTGAACCTTTTTGTGCAATTTGCCCCTCAAACATATCATGAAGTGCCGCATTCATCAAGTGAGTAGCTGTATGAAGCTTGCGGTGTTCAAGAGTCTGTCCTTCAAGCCCACCTTTAAACTTACCTTTTGAAGCTGTCTGTGAGCGCTCACGCTGCTCTTTCATTTTAGTATCAAATTCCTCACGCCAGTTTTTCGAAAGTGGTATTTTACGTCGGATAGCTTCTTCAGTTGAAAGCTCAAGCGGAAAACCAAAAGTATCATAAAGTTGGAATAATTCCGCACCAGTTAAACCATCTTGAGAAAATTTTTCAAGTTCACGTAATCCTTTTCTAAGCGTTTGACGGAAAGCTTTTTCTTCTTTCACCATAACCGCAATAATTTCATCAGATTTTAAAGCAACTTCCTTGTAATCTGGTGCATAGATACCAACGGTTACTGGCACAATCTGTTCAACAAAATTATCTTCTACGCCCAAATCAAAAGCCTTTGCCATCGCGCGACGAATAAATTTTCGCATCACATAACCTTGCTCTTTATTTGAAGGAATACATCCATCAACTGCCAAAAATGTTGCGCTTCGCAAATGATCAGCAATTACGCGCATCGAAACTTTATTTTCATCGTATTTTTTACCACTAATTTCTTCAAGCTTTTCGATAATTGGCTTCATCAAGCTAATTTGGAATACATCTGGATTGTTAATTTTCGCCGCAGCAATCCTTTCTAAGCCGCCGCCAAAATCGACGTTTTTCTTTTCAAGTGGCTCGAAGGAACCATCTTCCATGCGTCGATATTGCATAAAAACCTGATTACCAATTTCCATAAACCGACCACTATCACTCGCTGGATGAGCCTCACCAAAACTAGCGTCATGATTTTCTTCACCGAAATCATAAAAAACTTCTGAATCCGGCCCACAAGGATCACCAATTGGTGTTAAATCTAAGCCGCCACCACGGCTCCACCAGTTTTCTTTATCATTATAGAAGAAAATTCGTCCACCCTGAAGCCCGAGCTTATCACCGTTTTCAGCCGTGTCAAGCTCAACAATTTTTGCATCAATACCTTTTTCAGCAAAAACCTTTCGCCAAATCTCTGCCGATTCGTCATCACGTGGAATATTATATTTTTCGTTACCAATAAAACAAGAAACATATATTTTCGAAGGGTCAAGGCCTACTACATCTGTCAAAAATTCAAAAAATTGCCGAATTTGTTGCTCTTTAAAATAATCACCAAGGGACCAATTTCCAAGCATTTCGAAAAAAGTTGTATGGCGGTTATCGCCAACATCATCAATATCTTGCGCCCGCAAGCAGGTCTGGCTATCTGTTAATCGCACACCCTTTGGATGTTTTTCGCCCAAAAGATATGGCAAGAGCGGCTGCATTCCACTCCCCGTGAAAAGAGTTGTCGGGTCATCTTTTAAAATTAAAGAAGCGCGTTCGATTACTTCATGGCCATTTTTTTGACAAAATTCTAGATAAGCTTTTCGGATTTCTTGTGCATTCATATTCTTTTATTTTACCAAATTTTAGCGTTTTTAGCAAATTGTTGATTTTTGAAATTATATTTTTGTATAATTTAAGTATTCTATTATATATTGAAGGTATATTATGAGTGGAATAAGAACTTCTCGCGCATTTATAGTTTCTTTTTTACTTTCAATTTTTATAATGATTTATTTTGGTGTACTTATATTCGCTATTTTGAATAACGAGTCTCACAACAATCAGACCAATAACCCCAAAAATGAACAAAGAATTGAAAAATTGGAATAACAACTACATATCTACACTTAATTATTTTCGAAAGTCAGTACACACTGGCTTTTTCTTTTTATAATAAATAAAACCACTCTTCAATTTTCGAAAAGTGGTTCAATATATTAAATACAAAATTCTATCGGAATGCCACCAGATATGCTACCAATCCAGCACCGGCACCAAGCATTAGAATTGCAATTATGGCTAGTACAACACCCCAGCCAGATTTCTTTTTATGCTTAATAGGCGTAGAATATTCATCACTCGAAAGAATCGGTGCCGACATTTTTGCCCGCCGAAGCTCCTTTGTAATCGTTGCGGATTTTTGCTCATAGTTAGAAACCGGCTTTTTAAATTCGAAACTTTTAGCCTGATTTTGATTTGCACCTAATGGTCTTTTTTCAATTTGCGGATTTTGCACGAAAGGTGTTTTTGGCTTTTCAATTTCATCAACAGGCTGAATTATCACCTTTTCCGAGGCTTCATTTTGTTTTGAATTTTCTTCAACTCTTTCATCCACCTCGAAAATATCTATTCTTTTATTATTTTCTTTAATCTGCCCTGATTGATTTTTTAGCTCAGTTTTAACTTCAATCTTTGAAGCTTCAGTTTCAGATTTACTATCTATATCTTTTTTGATTTTCTCAGAACTATCAAGAGCAATCGTATTGCTGCCAGTTTTTAGGCTTGAAATTTCTGGCATAACTTTTTCTGGCTCATTTTCGAGATTTAGATTTTCGAAATTTGAACTAGAAACTTTTCGCTCTGGAATTTCAACTGTATGTTCACCGTGAAAAACTCGAAGTTTATTGCTATCATCGCCAATTCGATAGACACCAGCATAAAACTCCGCCCGACTTGGTGTGGTAGTTTTTTGCTCCGCAATATTAATTTCATTTTTTCGAGATTGAACTTCAGTTTCTTTTTTTACTTGAGTTTTTTCATTTTTTGAAACAACTTTTTTTCGAATCGGTGAATTTTCAAGCTTTTTAATATTTCGAATTGGTTTTTCGCCACCATAGGTTTCTAAAATTGGGCTTTCGAAAGCAATTTTCTCTTCTCTTACTAAAAGTGAAACACCAAAATTGTCGCGGTGATGTTCTGGTGGAACGGGCGCGCTAAAATCATCCAAAATTCGAACTCTTGGTTTTTTATAAACAGATTTTTTCTCATTTTTTGGTTTTTCAACAACCTTTTCGACATTTCGAATTTGTACTTTTTCGTTATTTTGATGCAATTGGTTTGCTGACTGCGGAGCTTTTCGCGCAAAAACCATTTTTTGTTGCTCACGAGAATGTTCAATCTGGCTTTCGATTTTCGAAAAAACCTCATTATTTTTCTCTTTCGAATTTGGCACAACACCATTTTCAAGATAGCTTCCAACCGCTTTATCTAATTCTTCAAAATCTATATCTCGCATATTTTTCCTTTTACTTTTTTATTGTTTCAAAAACTTTTTCTGCAATTTTAGCAAATTTTTCAACGTTCAAACTTGCTCCGCCAATCAACAAACCATCTATTCCTTTAATATTTGTATAGTCTTTTGCAAATTCTGGCTGAACACTTCCACCATAAACTACTTGAATATTTTCAGCAGTTTTTGCACCATAAAGTTGTTTTATTTGATTTCGAATAACTTTTACCGCTTTTCGAATATCATCAGGGTTAGCATTCACGCCAGTTCCGATCGCCCAAACTGGTTCATAAGCAATAATCACTTTCGTAATATCTTCACTCGATACGTTTGCAAGCCCGCCAATTAGCTGATCATTCAGAACTAAATCAGTTTCATTATGGTTTCGCGCATCAGATGTTTCACCAATGCACAAAATTGGCCGAATATCATTTCGAATTGCTGCAGCCACTTTCGCACGAATATCTTTATCTGTTTCGTGAAAAATATTCCGCCTTTCAGAATGGCCAACTAACGCATATTGAACAATTCCGCGGAGCTGTGAAATTGCTATTTCGCCAGTAAAAGCTCCGTGATCTCGCCAGTAAAAATTCTGTGCCGCTAACTTAAATTGCCTATGATTAACTTGCAAACTTAAAGATTGCAGAGTGAAAGTTGATGGCGCGAGAATAATTTCCATTCCACGATGAGCTTGAATTTTATCACTCAATTTATGCAAAAAAATACTCGATTCCTGCATATTTAAGTTCATTTTCCAGTTGGCGATAACAAGTTTTTTATCCATAATACTTTTATTTTATCATTTTATTTTATTTTTGTAAATTCTTATGCTTTATTTTCTAGAACTTCAAATCCTGGTAAAATTTCACCGCTCATCAATTCAAGAGCTGCACCACCACCGGTTGAAATTAATGAAAAATCCGCATTTTCGGCATTTTGACTCGACCAATCCAAAACAAAAGCTGAAGTGTCGCCACCACCAACTATTGATTTTGCACCATTTTTTGTGGCTTTCGAAATTGCAGAACAAGTTCGAGAAGAGCCTTTTGCAAAATTCTCAAATTCAGCATAACCAATTGTTCCATTCCAAACTATCATTTTTGCATTTAAAATTTCATTTTCAATTCGTTGAATCGATTTTTCTCCTAAATCAAGGATGATCTCGTTTTCTAAAACCGCCGTAACAGGTTTTTTGATTCTCTCAGCGTCTTTCGAAAACTCACTCGCCACAGCAATATCTTCTGGCAAAATTATGAAACTCCGCAAACCATTAAACCCAACTTTTCGCTCCGCAAGTTTAAAAATCTGTTCAATAATCTCATTTTGACCATCTTCAATTCGGCTTTTTCCAACTTTGACATTTAAATATTTTAAAAAAGTATTAGCCATAGCTCCAGCTACGATGATTTTATCAGCTCGCTCAATAAATTTCTCAATTAATGGCAATTTATCAGATATTTTCGCACCACCCATTACCGCCACGAATGGTCTTTCAGGGTTTTTAAAAGCTTGCAAGATTGTCAAGTATTCTTTTTCAAGCAATAAACCAGCTACGCTTGGCATTTTTTTGGTAATTTCACTAGTTGAGGTATGCTCACGATGGATAACGCCAAAACCGTCCTGCACGAATAAATCCGCACCAGTAACCTGTGCTAACGCTTCCGCAAATTCTGGTAAATTATTTTTTTCAGCCTTCGAAAAACGCAAATTCTCTAACATTTCAATCTTATAATCATCGTTTGCATATTTCATTGAAACCGAATACCGTGTTCGCGGAAAGATTGGAGTAGTGTGAAAATTCATAGGAAAATTTAAGCCTTCAGCCTGTAGAAGCTCACGCAAATTATTAAAAACTGGTCGCAAAGAATATTTTCGAGTTCCATTAGGTAAATGTTCAAGTTCATCTAAATCGGCAATTCCTTCAACCGATTTTGGTCGCCCCATATGCGAAATAATAATTATTTTTTTAACACCTCGTTCAATCAGATTTTTTATTGTTGGTAAACTCGCTCGAATTCGATAATTATTCAAAATCTTCGCTGAACCATCTTCTGAGTATTCAATAGGCACATTATAATCTGCACGAAGTAAAATTATTTTCCCTTGCACATCAATGTCATTTATAGTTTTTTTGTTAAACATTTTGTTCCTTTTTATTTTGAAAATATTTGATATAATTTTAGCACAAGCTTATTGATTAATCAACTATTTTATTTCATAAACTGTGTATTTTATCCTACCTAATAGAATAAGAACGACTCCAGATACAGCAAAAAATATTCGAAGGCCAGTTTCTGCTCCGAAAGCCAAAAACAGAACGAATGCTAAAATAGTATATAAAGTTGAGCCTATAAAGAAGAATGACTCCGAAATTACAAAATATTCGATTCGCCGGCCTGAATCATCCGCTTCAAAAAATGCGCCTTTTTGATTCGATAAAGAATAACCGACCCCTGACACTTCATCTGCTATATTCGTCAAAACAACCGCTAATGGGCTCATCATAAATAATCCACGACAAAGATTTATTAGACCACGAATAAAAATAGATCCTCTGAGCATTATTCCGCCTTGGTTTTTATCAACTATCTTTCCGAAAGCAATTGCCGCAATAATAGAAACTATCGCCGATAGACTAGCCAAAGACGCAATCACCCCATAAGAATTTACTTGCGAAAAAATAAATACTGGCACGAAAATACGCCATGTAAAATGAACAGTAGATGACGGGCCCGAAGTTAAAGTCTGTGGAATAAAAATCTTATTAAGATATTTTTTTACTGGAAATGTCTTGAAATTTAATTTAATATCGTTTTTCATAACTTCCCTAGTTGAAAGTAAAGGAATAGCCGACATAACAAAAAGAATTGCTGAGATATAAAGCGCTGACTCCATTCCAATAAAAATCGCCAGCCAGCCACCAATAATCGGAGATAATGCTGCTGCAATTTTATCAATACTATACAGAACTCCCAACTGCCCACCAGCTTTCTTATTATTCTTCACTTTAGACATACCAACATAAATAGAAACGTTATAAATCGAAATAGCAAATCCCTGAATAATCATTGTTGCAATTGCCATAGATACTCCAAATTTCGAAGTTAAAGACGCCATAATCAGCATAGGTATATTTAGAATATTCGAAAGTAGAATACCGTGTTTTGGCCCGTGCTTCGCGATATAAGCACCACCAACCCAAACACTAATCAATTTTACTACGTACGATAAAATCAAGAATAATAAAACTCCATTCCAACCATATCCAATCTTATAAAAATACATCAACACAAAGCCAGCCGAAAGATTCAACGCAAAACTTCGAAACATTTTTGCAATATATAAAATACTCATTTCGTCAAATTTAGCTAAAAACCAAAAATTTCGCTTTTGTCTAATTTTTCTTAAAAATTTTATAACCATAGGCAATATTATATATACTATATTATTTTTTGTCAAACTAATTTAGACTATTGACATATAAATAATTTTGTGCTATAATGATATTATAATCATCCAAAAATAAAAAGTATCAAAATAAAAAATGATTATAGAAAGGAAACATTTTGTTTAAAGTTATTCGAGTAAACCAATCTGAAGAATCTTATTCAGTAAACGTTCGAACAAGTCGCGAAAAATAATTGAGACTTTCAAAAATCTAAAAAATCGCCCGCTGTCCTTGGGGCGATTTTAAATATTTTAGTGAATTGTCAAGTGTTGTTACTTAGTAGATTTTGCCATTCGTTTGCGCTCATTTGAGTCAAGATAGCGCTTTCGAAGACGCAAATTTTGCGGCGTAACTTCAAGAAGTTCATCATCTTCAATAAAATCAATACACTGTTCAAGGCTTAAATCCGTATATGGTGTTAGTTGAACTGCGCCATCAGAAGATTTTGAACGCATATTTGTGAGATGTTTTTCTTTCACAACGTTAATTTCAAGATCTTCTTGGCGATTATTTAAACCAACAATCATTCCGGCATAGACTTCAGTTCCCGGACCAATAAATAATTCTCCACGGTTCTCTGCGCTTTGAAGCGCATAAGGTGTTGATATTCCTTTTTCGAAAGCGATTAATACACCATTTCGACTTGAAGGAATTTTAGCTCCCATCTCTTGATAACCATACGGCAAGCTATTCATAATGATCGTGCCTTTCGTAGCGGTCAGCATTAGATTTCGAAGACCAATCATAGCACGCGTTGTAATAATATAAGTTAAGCGATTAGCACCTGTTGGCAGGCTTTCTTGTGCGCGCATTTCCGCTCGGCGGGTTCCCATTTCTTGACTCACCGCACCAACAAACTCAGGTGCAACTTCAATAATTAATTCTTCAACTGGCTCTTTTTCAACACCATCTTCTTGGATTGTAACTACCTGTGGGCGACCAACTTCAAACTCAAAACCCTCACGGCGCAAAGTTTCAATCAAAACAGAAAGGTGGAGTTCACCACGACCTGAAATAATAAAACCAATTCCACTTTCTTCAACTTGTAGTGAAACATTTGTTTCGAGCTCTTTCTTTAGTCGATCGCCAATTTGACGTGAAGTCGTAAACTCACCTTCACGGCCTTTCATTGGGCTGGTATTTGGGCCAAGATACATCGAAAGAGTTGGCTTTTCAACCTCAATTGTCGGCAAAGCCTCAGGATTATTTACATCTGCCAAAGTTTCACCAATTTCAGCTTCAGAAACACCTGTGATAGCTACGATATCTCCAGCAAAGGCTTCTTGAATTTCCTCACGGTTCAAACCACGGTATGCAAAGAGTTTATCAATTTTAGCCTTTTTAACCGTTCCATCTCGCTTAATTAACGCAATTTGCTCGCCAGATTTTACTTTTCCGCGAGAAATTCGCCCAATCGCATATTTTCCTAAGAAATTATCATAAGTCAAAGATGTTACAAGTAACTGAAAATCACCTTCAAGCTCAACTTTTGGCGCAGGAATTTCGTTAATAATTGCTTCAAAAATAGGTTCGAAATTTGCTTCAGCTTCTGGATTCTCTGGAACCTCAGGCCAAGCCTTACCATCGCGACCAATCGCATAATAAGTTGGATACAGCAACTGATCATCATTCGTAGCAAGTTCCAAAAATAAGTCCGAAACTTCATCATTCACTTCTGTAATTCGACGAGCTGGTTTATCGATTTTATTCACTACCACAATCGGCTTCAAACCAAGCTCAAGAGCTTTCGAAAGAACGAATTTAGTTTGTGGCATTGGGCCTTCTTGAGCATCCACCACCAAAATCACGCCATCTGCCATATTTAGCGTGCGTTCAACCTCACCAGAAAAATCAGCATGCCCTGGAGTATCAATAATATTAATTTTATAATCACCATGATAAATTGATGTCTGCTTTGCGGTAATCGTAATTCCGCGTTCCGATTCCTGATCGCCCGAATCCATCAAAAGTGTTTGGCTCATTTCAGCCTGATTTTCACGAAAAGTATTACTCTGTTTTAAAAGACCGTCCACTAAAGTTGTTTTTCCGTGGTCAACGTGAGCAATAATCGCTACATTTCGAATATTTTCTGATTTCATATTTTCTCTCTATTAAAAATTATTATAAAACTTTAAATATTCTACCATTTTTTTCGCTAAAAATCAACTAAACTATTTAGAGAAATTACGCCACCAAAGAATTTTATTTGTAACATTAAATAACAAATGAACTCGCCGATTATAATTCAGAATTATCAAATGCGTGTGCTGATGCTTAACAGTTTTTCGAACGTTTTGCGCTGCACGAGCATAAATTGAAAAACCCTGAGCTTCATATTTTGATAAAATTTCAAAATATTCTTCCTTTTCTGCTGGTGAAAAATTACTAATTGTATCTGTAAATTTCTTTGGAATTAGAAGTAAATGTTTCTTAACTTCGAACCCATCCCAAATCTGATACGGAAACAAGTTTTCAACCAGTACAAAATGTTCAAATTTTTCTATAACCGAATTGTCTAGCATTGCTCTGTCGTAAAAATTATAGTCTTCGCCCTCATGTTTTTTATTTTTTGCATATTTTTCATATTTTTTACCAATCCCGTTAGGCCTTCTTGTGTCCATTCTTTTTTTATTTTACCTTTCGATTATACATATTCATCTACATAATCTTAACATAACTTTAATATTTTTTCAAAAAAATGAAAAAAGTTGTTGACTTTACAAAAAGAGTCTGCTAAAATAGTAATTGTTCGGGTGATTAGCTCAGTTGGCTAGAGCATCTCGTTTACACCGAGAGGGTCTGGGGTTCGAGTCCCTAATCACCCACCAATTGAAATTATATCAAAAAGCTTCAATTCTGGAGCTTTTTTCTTTTTTCGAAAGCTTTATTTATTGACTTTTTAAGCTTTTTATGTTATTATATAAGTATTCTAGTACCTTTCACATACTGGAAAATTCAGAAGAAAGTGAGGGGTTGAAAAAATGATCAACCTTTTTACAAACCTAATTTTATTCATCCTGCGTTTACTAAATACGGTAACTTTTGGAATTCTCGACAATCTCGCAGTTGTCTATGGAGTACTTGTTCTCGCAACATTCTATGCAGTAGTTAAACTAGACAAGTATTTTAAAATATGCAATTTTTGGCGGAGTTCTGGATTTTTCATCAAAACTCTAATTTTCATTGGGATTTTATTCAACACACTTCCCCAATGGTATTTCTGGGTTGCGGGTGTGATTTTGGTCGTTTTGACATATTCCTTAACGACCAACCCTGATGAAGAAGATGAAGAGCCATCGATTTTAAAAAGAATCTGTGATATTCTAATAGAGGAATATCATACAAGTGATCTAAAAAAGAACGCACCAAAGGAGAAGCCTAAAAAAAGTCGTAGGCTTCCACCAGTACAATAAATCACCTTTTCGAAGGTGATTTTTCTTTATTTTTCAAAAAAAATTAAAGCGCTTGCGTTTATTTAATATATATTATATGCTTATTGACTTTTTTATACTTTTGTACTATAATTCTAGCAGTTGACATATCATAATCAGCAGATCTGTCAATGAAGCTTAAAAATCGGGTTATTATGAGGTATGAATCGTGTACCTCAGTGTTCCTTATTATTTTGGCCAAAATAATAAAATCTAAAGGAAGGAAGGTGGATAATAATGAACACTACTAACAATAAAATCAAAGAGCTGCTGGGAGAAATTAAAAGTCTCATAGGAGATAGTCAAGAGTCGATGGAATGGTTTGACAGAGTTCAAGCTAAAGCCTCCTCTTTTAAAACTCATCAAGAAGAACTAGAATATCTTGAAGATATTCTAGATAAGTTGAAAAAAAATGATGGTGAAGCTGCTAATGAAGCTACAAAATCAAATACGTGGCCAGCAATAGCTCTAGGGGTCGCGCTGTTTATACTTGTAGTTGGCGGAGCGGCGTTATATTTTTCGTTTTTGGCACCAAAAAGTGCCAGTGCAAGCAATAACACGGTCGCTACTTCTTCCGTAGCCAATTCAAATATGGATCTTCCGAAGGAAGATTTCCAAGTCATCGACTATAAGGTCGACGGTAATGATGTAGTTTACAACAGACAAATTGCAAATACGCAACACAAAGTATTTGCAAATGGGTCAGACGAAAACACTCTTTCAACAGACACTGAAAGAGCAGTCAACGAGATGATTCAATATATGAGTCATAACGCAACTGCTCTCAAAGAGAAAGCCATGACCTTTGGTATCGTCGATGTAAAAGCCGATGTCAAAGACTGGCTAGAAAAGAAGGAAGGAAAAGTTTATTACAATAGCAAGGGAAAGGATGTTTTCTATCAAACGAAGGCATTTCTTTCCCGGAGTCGAATTTCTTCCAAGAAAATGGAAGATAATTCAAACTACTACACTACTGGCGTCAATGACAAAGGTGATGTAGTTATCAGCAAAAATGCACTTGATCTTTCAGGTCAAGAGTACGTTGAAGTTTCGAACCCTGAGGGTTCAGCTGAGAAGTACATCTATTGTGTTCTGATTTACTGTGGCAACACAGTAATGCAGAGCAACAACATTCCTGGAATTCCGAGAGAAAAGATCGAGATTCCTCCTGCAAAACCAGGAAAACCTGACAAGCCAAGCGAAAGCAAGGTTGAGAAGAAAGACCCTAGTAAGGACCCCGCTAATCAGGGTAAAGCCCCAGTTGGTGGAGGTCAAAATGACGGATCTTCAAATGGTTCAGAAACCTCTCAGGCAAAATTGCCTGAAAGCTACTCTGCACCAACAGCTCCATCTGCACCAGCAAGCTCATCTGCACCAGCACAAGACGCTCGTATTAGTGAGCCGTCTCAATGGTCTGGCGCTGGCAAGATAACAGACTCCAATGGCACCACAACAGTGACCAATGATGGGTCTGTGACCACTCCTGATAACCGTCATTACGATGGCTTAGTAGGTCGATCTGCTCCAGCAGTTGAAGCTGGAGGCAACGGAGTTACAACTCCAAGCAGTTCGGCTGACTTCGCAAATGGCTCAATGTCTGAGCCTGCGATTGATGACTAGTAACTTTGATTTTAACGATTGCACTTTGTGAAAGATTAAAGTCTTTCTGAACTCACGCTGGGCGGTCTTCCGCCGCCTGGCTTTACATTGATACTTCTTAATAACCCGATTTTAAGTTTTAACAATTCGGCTAAAGCGAAGAAAACAAAATATTGACAAACAGAATTATGATGATATTAATAATAAATTCTAATAAGTGGAGATTAGAAGGGAGAAAAATGAGGGACCAAATGAAAAAACTCATTAATTTTATTAAAAACCATTCAATAATCTCTGGTTCAGTTTTGGTGGCAGCAGTAGCTCCAGCTCTAGTTTGGGCTTGGGGTCCAGCTAGACCATCATTCACTATTGAAAAACCAGCAGATTATATTACATTCAACTCAATCACAAATAACCCTGTGATTGGCGGAGATGAAAAAGACTTCGTTGGAATCCGTGAAGTTGGCTCAAACACAAAATGGACAAACAATATGAAAGTCCAGAATGGCAAAGAATATTATGTTCGAATGTATGTTCACAACAACGCAGCTTCGAACTTAAATCTTGTTGCCGAAAACGTAGTAGCAAAACTTAACGTTCCAACAACAACAGCAAAAAATGTGACTGTTCAAGGTCAGATTTCGGCTTCAAATGCAAAGCCCAACACAGTTTGGGATGAAGCAACTTTCTCAAGTGATAATGACTTTAACTTGGCTTATGTTGCTGGTTCTGCCCTTTTCGAAAATAACGGAATGGGTACAACTAAGCTTCCAGACAGTATCGTAAATAATACTGGAGCAAAACTTGGATATGATAAACTTGACGGAAAAATCCCTGGATGTTTCCAATATGCAGGCTATGTAACTGTTAAAGTTAAAGCTCAAGTTAGCCAACCGCAAGAAAAAACTAATATTGACCTTGCAAAAACAGTTCGAAATAAAACAAATGGCGAAAAATCTTGGGTTGAAACTGTAAATGCAAAATCTGGCGATACAGTTCAATTCCAAATTCACGCTAAAAATACAGGTTCTGCAGGAATTCAGAATCTTGTAATTCGCGACATTCTACCAAAAGGTTTGAATTATGTTGCGGGCTCAACAAAGCTCTACAACACATCAAATCCAAAAGGATTGAAAGTTAGTGACAATGTCATTCAAAATTCTGGAATCAATATCGGTTCATATCAACCAAATGGCGACGCTTATGTTCGGTTTGATGCAACTGTTTCAGCTGAAAATAGTTTGCCAGTTTGTGGAGACAACACTTTAACTAACATCGCTCAAGCAAGTGACCAAAAAATCGTTAAAAACGATACTGCAAGCGTAAAAGTTACAAAAAAATGTGAAACTCCTAAAAATCCAGTTTACAAATGTGAAGCTTTAAGTTTGAACATTGTTCGAAAAGACGAAAAGCAAATCACTTATGCGGCTGACACAAAATATTCAGTAAAAGATACAGAATTTACTGGCACAAAATATGTAGTAAAAAATTCAAAAAATGAAGTTGTTGCCGAAAAAGTTGTAAATGGTGGAACTAAATTCGAAATTACCGTTCCAAACAATGTGAACGAAAAATACACAGTTACTTCAACAGTCATCACTAAAAACGGTGAAAATTCAAATACTAACTGTGAAAAATCTTTCGAAACTAAAGCTCCAGCGCCAGCTCCATCTAAACCGGAATTGGTATGTCGAAATATTACAATTAGCCAAATTTCTCGAACAAAATTCGAATTTAACACTTCTTATACTGTAAATAACACAACATTTGTTGGCGTTAAATATATCGTAAAAGATCAAAGTGGTAAAATCGTAATCGAGAAAACTGTAAATAACGGCTCGAAATTAACACTCGACATTGAAATTGTTGGTAAATTCACAATTTCTTCAACTGTTATCACAAAAGATGGCGAAAACTCAAATTCAAATTGTGAAAAATCTTTTGAAGTTAAACGTGAAGAAAAACCTTCAATCCTTATCAAGAAAACTGTAAATAATCAGAAAAATGCTAAAATTGAAGCAAATACTGATTTTAACTACGAGATTACAGTTTCGAATAACGGAAATGTTGATTTGAAAGATGTTGTTGTAACCGACCGTGCACCGGCAAATATTACTTTTGTAAGTGCCGATAGTGGTGAAATCAAAGATAATACTTTAACTCTAAAGATTAACTCTTTGAAAGTTGGTGAAAGCAAAACTATTACAATTAGATCACAAGCAACAGCAACAGGAATGACTGCTGTAAATACAGCTTGTGTAGATACGCCAACAATTCCTGGTGATAATGATGGTTGTGATAGCGCGAAAGTGGAAATTCCAAAGAAACAAACTCCACCAGCACCTACACCAAACAACCCAACACCAAATATTCCAACAGAATTGCCACAAACTGGTGCAAATACACTTTCTGCAATTCTTGGATTAACATCAATGGTGACCGCCTTTGGTTACTACTTCGCTAGCCGAAAAGCTGCAAGATTCTAAGCTGACCGCTTCTCAATGGAGCGATCAAGCTTCAAATCTAAAAAATAGACTTCCACTTGGAGGTCTATTTTATTTTTATAAATCTTGCTGGCCCTTTTTATCAGCAATTTTTCTCGCTGCTATAATTACATTATCAATTAATGAAGCTACCGTAAGCGGACCGACACCACCCTTTACTGGGGTGATTGTTAAGTCTTTTCGAAAATCACGAACTTCTTCAGCTACATCACCTTTAATTTTACCATTTTCGCTTGCCGTTCCAGCATCAACAACCACAGCTTTATTTTTTAGCATTTCTGAAGTTATTAAATTTGGCTTTCCAACAGCTGTAATTACCACATCAAAATCTTTAAGATGCTCTTTCATTTCTTTCGAATTGAATTCATCAAATTTCGAAACTGGCACACCAGAAGCCTCAAGCATTTTTGAAAGCGGTGCACCTACCAACTTACCTTGGCCAACAATAGCAACTTTTTTATTCTCTAACGAAATATTATAACCTGCCAAAAGCCAATTTATCGCCTGAGCTGTGGCCGGTACAAAAGCACCACCGTTCAAACCGTCAACATCTTTCTCTTTAGATATTTCCGATAAAATTTGCTCAGTTTCCTCTTTCGAAATCTTCCCACCATTTTCATCTTCAAGTGGAAGTTGAACGATAATTCCATGAATATTTTCATCAAGATTTGCTTTTTGAATTTCTTTTTTCATGAATTCAACAGTAACTTTTCGCCGCTCAACCTCAATTAGAATATCTTCACCATACTTTTCTTTAAGCCGCATATAAGTTTCAGTTACAGGATTTTTCGAAGAGTAAAAAATTACTAATTTTGGAAAAACCCGCCAACTTTGCCGCAAAGCTCGCACTTGCTTAGCTTGACGCTCCTTAATAAAATCGCGGATTTCTGCACCATTTAAAATTCTCATTCTTTTATTATACGCAAATATATTGAAAAATTCAATTTTTTAATATATAATTTAGAGTATAATCATTACAGAAGTTAATCAAAGAAAGGATTTTTGAATGTATAATTATAATAGTTACCACACATATGGGTACAGAAATTACAACCATAGCGCAGATACTGAAGCTATTGCTGGAATATCTATTGCATTCTTTTTAATTTTCGCACTAGTTGCTGCAGTTATAGGATATGTTATCAGCTCTCTTCTTTACATGCTAATTTTTAAAAAGGCTGGAATCGACGCTAAAAAAGCTTGGATTCCTTTCTATAACAGATGGATATTCTTCGAACTCGGTGGACAAGAAGGCTGGAAATCTCTTTTAACTTTCGTTCCTTATGTCGGACTAATAATCTCATTTGTTTTTGAAGTTCTTGCAGTTATTGAAATTAGCAAAAAACTCGATAAATCACCTTACTGGTCTATTCTTTTCATATTTGTAGCCCCTATTTGGTTCTTAATTCTTGGTCTAGATAGTTCTCGCTGGAATGACATAGCTGGTAAAGAAAGCCTTGCAAAAGGAACTATCCTTGGTTATAAAATCGTAGAAGAAGAAAAAGAAGCAGAAGAAGAAAAAGCTCCTGAAGCTAAAGAAGAAAAAACAGAAGAATAATTCTTTTTTAAATCTTAAAACGACATTCAAATCAAGAATGCCGTTTTAATTTTTATTAAATCTCCAGCGGTTCTTGTTCAATTTTTAAACCAAATTTTTCAAAAACCCTATCCTGAATCATTTTTCTTGCTTTAGCCAGCTCATCATAGTTTTTAGCTGAAATATTTGTTAAAACTAAAGCATTCTCTGGATGAACTTTTATTCCAAAAAATTCTTTTCCCTTCAAGCCTGTTTGCTCAATAAGCCAGCCAGTTGCAATTTTGTATTTTTCACCAACTTCAAAGAGTGGTACATTTTGATATTTTTTGCAAATCTCTGCAGCTTTCTCTTTCGAAATTATCACATTCTTAAAAAAACTCCCAGAATTTGGAATTTCTTCTGGATCTGGCAATTTTTTTGAACGAATCTCAACTACCGCGTTCATTATATCTTTCGCTGTTAGATTTTCTTTATTTTTGCCAATATTCTCAAGTTTTTCCTTTAAAACCTTATATTCAGGCATTTCTGGTTTAGATTTTGAAAGCTTCAAATTTACCGAAACGATAAAATATTTTCCTTTAGCATCATTCTTAAAAATACTATCACGGTAAGCGAATTCACATTCACCTTTTAATAAAGTTTTAATTTTACCAGTTGAGATTTCAAAAACTTCGACACTTTTTAAAATATCAGCAATTTCCTGACCATATGCACCAACATTCTGGATTGGTAGAGCTCCAACTGTTCCAGGAATCATCGCCATTGCTTCACAACCGCTAAAGCCTTTCGAAACCGCAAAGTTAACAAAATTATGCCAATTTTCACAAGATTTTATACAGAATTCAGCACTTTCATTATTTTCGAAAACCTTTTCAAAACCTTTAATTTCATTTTTTATAACTATTCCTGCAAAGTTTTGATTCTTTACAATAGTGTTACTTCCGCCACCAAGAATAAAAATCGGCAAATTATTTTTTTCTGAAAACTTAATCGCATTCTTAAAATCTTCGATATTTTTTACTACCGTAAAAAAATGAGCTTTTCCACTAATTTTCATAGTTGTAAGTTTGCCAAAATCAATATCTTGCTGAATTTTTAGATTTTTGAAAATTATTTCCTTCATATAAATCAATTATATCATAAAAAATAAAAACCCGCCAAAAGCGAGAAAAACTGTGGTACACCCGGCAGGATTTGAACCTACAACCGCCTGGTTCGAAGCCAGGTACTCTATCCAGTTGAGCTACGGGTGCTTAATAAATAAATTATACCACACTTTTTTTATTTTGTGAAGACTATTTTTTAATAAATTTTAAAATTTTATATAAAGGATCACCGTTTAATGAATTATTATAATCCATTTCCTCTGAAAAATTATAACCAGAAATTGGCGATTCTTTATCGGCACTGTTATATGGGGAAATTATAAAAAACTCTTTATTCTTCAAGAAACTACTATCATTCTCAATCTTTGGCGTGTAGTCAGCTCGAATCATATCACCAGAACGATAAATTGGGGGTTTGCCATAAAACCAAATTTTGCTTTCATTATTGGAATATTGTACTGCCGAATAATATAAAAATCCGCCAACAACAATTGCTGCATTATTTTTTTCATTTCGAACCTTTTCAATTGCTTGCCGAATTTCAGTAATTTCTCCACCATTTTTAGAAATACCTTTTTGTAAATTAAGCTGAAAAATTCCAAAAATATGCGAGAAAATTATCAATACAATAAATAAAATTGAAACACTCTTTTTATTTTCGAAAAGTTTAACCGCAATAATCGCCATTAAAATCGACACAAAAACTTCAGCCATAAGCAAATATCTATCAACAAAAATTGAACTAAATGGTGGTAAACTTGCGATATAAAGCAAAAATATAGGAATCACCGAGACTGAAAAAATCAGCCAAAAAATACTATTATTTTTTTCACTCCTCCACTTTTCGAATGTAAAAATTACAATAATTAGAAGAATAGCCATAGCTATCAGAGATAGCCAACCGTTAGTTTTGCCAGCATCAAGATAAAAAAAGAAATTCGATATCATATTTGGTATTGTTGTAAAATCAAGTGCAGGAATCCAAAACTTAGCTTTGACATAAGTAGCTTGCGAAATGAAAAATGGAATCCAAGGAATATATAAAAATGCAACAATTAAATGTGAAGAAAGCCATTTTTCAGTAAAAAAATTACTAAAAAACTGTCTCACACTATTCTTCTGCTTTTGAAATTTCAAACAGCTAAAAAGATGAAATCTATTGTTCTTTTCTTGATTCTTCGAAATATAAACTGCTCTAAAAATCCATAATGAAATTGGAATCAAAGCATAGAGATACTGTGTCCAAATTCCAGCGCAAACAGCAATAATATAAATTATTCGCCATTTTTTCTTATTTTTCATCGTATTTTCAGCAACCCAAGCTTCATGAAAGGCTCTTACCGTTAAAATACTCAAAAATGCTACCATCGTATACATTCTGGCTTCCTGCGAATATCTAATTAACATCGGTGAAATTGCAAGAAAACTGCTTGCCAATAGCGCAATTTTCTTATTATAAATCCTTTTTACCAAAAAATATGCCAAAATTATAGTCAAAACACCAAAAAATGCAGATAAACTCCTCAATGCAAAGTCACTCGAACCGAAAAATGCACTCCAAATTTTCAATAAAAAATAGTAAATTGGCGGATGAACATCAACAGATGTGTAATGCCAAATTTCAGCAAAATTAAAACGAATTATATAAGCCGAAAAAGCCTCATCGAACCAGATTGAAGCTTTCGAAATTGTTAAAAAAACAATAGTTAAAAATCCTGAAATAATTCCCAGAAAAGCAATTTTAGAACGGCACTTTTTAAATCTCGAAAAAACCATACCCATGACAAGTCTATTATATCATAGCTTTCAGCTTTTCGAAATATTAAAAATTATCTATAAATCGCTCGGTAGCGGAAAATTTCTAGCAAAATCTGCAACTTCTTTTTTAATTTCGGCAAGTTTTTTAGAATCTTCACGACACTTAATCGCAAGCTCCATCCATTCAGCAATTTTCTCCATCTCGGCTTCCTTCATACCGCGTGAAGTTACAGCCGGCGTTCCAAGTCGAATCCCGCTTGGCGCAAACATAGACAAAGTATCATTAGGAATCGAATTAGCGTTCAAAGTTAGGCCAATCGCATCCATTGCGCGTTCAGCAACTTTCCCATCAATTCCAAAACTTGCATAAATATCAATTAAAATTAAGTGATTTTTTGTGCCTCCGGTCACGAGTTTGAAACCTCTTTTCGAAAGTTCTTCGGCCAAAAAATGAGCATTCTTTATTACCTGTTGAGCATAAATTTTAAATTCGGGCTGAAGTGCTTCATAAAAAGAAACTGCTTTTGCTGCAATTGAATGCATTTGTGGGCCACCTTGCGTTCCTGGAAAAACACTACGATCAATTAAAGTTGGGAGATTCTCGAGAGTTTTTTCTGGTTTTTTGAGTGGATTCCCCACTTTTCCATTCGAAAGAATCATTCCACCACGAGGGCCACGCAAAGTTTTGTGAGTTGTAGTTGTCACAACATTAAAACCATATTCAAATGGGTTTTTCGAAACACCTCCAGCAATCAATCCAGCAATATGTGCTACATCCGCCATCAACATTGCTCCATATTTTTTGCCAATTTCAGCAATTTTAGCATAATCAATCTCACCAGGGTAAGCAGAGAATCCCACAAGAATAATTTTTGGCTTATATTTTTCTGCTAATTCTTCAATTTGATCGTAATTGATTTCACCATTTTCATCTAAACCATAACGAACAAAGTTATAAATCTTGCCACTACGCGTTACTGGTGAGCCGTGCGTTAAATGACCGCCTTGAGATAAATCCATACCTAAAACCGTATCGCCAACTTCTAGCCAAGCATTATAAACCGCCTCATTAGCATTTGCACCACTATGTGGTTGGACATTAGCATGATCACAATTAAAAAGCTGTTTTGCGCGTTCAATTGCTAAGCTTTCAATGATGTCGGTATTCTCCTGACCACCATAGTATCTTTTGCCAGGATATCCTTCAGAATATTTATTTGTTAAAACTGAACCAAGTGCCGCCAATACTTCTCTCGAAACATAATTCTCACTTGGAATTAATTCCAAGCCTTCTCGCTGACGATTTTCTTCATTTTCAATTACATCAAAAATCTTTTCATCAAACATAAAAAACTCTCCTTAAAAATTAAACTTTTCGAAACTAAAAATATAAAACCGTCGCTATATCATATTTTTAAGTATATCATATTTTTAAAAAATAAAAAAATTCTTAGAAAACTTGTTTTTATTATACCATAAGTGATATAATTATTTTATGAATGAAGAACAAGCCTATTTAGAAAAAATCGGGAAGCTTATTCAAGAATCCCGCCTGCACAAGAATTTAACTCAAGTTGAGCTTGCTGAAAAAATTGGCACCTCACAGAGTGCAATTAACCGAATTGAAAGCGGTAAGCAAAATATAACTATCGAAATGCTTGCAAGAATTTCAGAAGAACTTTCGAGCGAAATTATATCTGTTAATTCAAATAAAAAGACCAATTTTCGTGTTCATGGCGGACGCGAACTTTCTGGTGAAATTGAAGTTAAAACCTCAAAAAATGCCGCCGTTGCCCTTCTTTGTGCTTCTCTTTTAAATAAAGGAAGAACGGTCCTTCGCCGCGTTGCTCGAATTGAAGAGGTTAATCGAATTATTGAAGTTTTAAATTCGATTGGCGTAAAAACTAAATGGCTAAATAGCGAAAACGATCTCGAAATTATAACTCCCAAAGAATTATCTTTCGAAAATATGAATGTCGAATCTGCCAAAAGAACACGTAGCATTCTAATGTTTCTCGGCCCGCTTCTTCACCAATATTCAAACTTCGAAATACCTTTTTCTGGCGGGTGCGATTTAGGAACACGCACAGTTGAGCCGCACCTCTCTGGATTAAAGTATTTTGGCGCAAACGTTACCGCGCAAACTGATTTTTACAAAGTTTCAAACAAACCAAAAAAAGTTGAGAAGCCAATACTTTTGACCGAGCGCGGAGACACAACAACCGAAAATATAATTATGGCCGCAGCGCTTTCTGGTCAAGAAATTACGATTCGAAACGCCAGCCCAAACTATATGGTGCAAGATTTATGTTTCTTTCTTGAAGAGCTTGGCGTTAAAATTGAAGGAATTGGAACAACAACCCTAAAAGTTCATGGATTAACAAAAATCGAGAAAGATGTTGAATATTATGTAAGTGAAGATCCTATTGAATCTTTAACTTTCGTGGCGGTTGCGCTGGTTACAAATTCTGAAATCACCATCAAACGTGCGCCAATCGAATTCAACGAGCTTGAACTCGCAACCCTCGAACAAATGGGTGCAAATTTCGAAATCAGCCCCGAATATCTTTCGAAAAATAAAAAAACGCGCCTCGTAGATATTAAAGTTAAAAAATCAAAACTACATGCCGCGAAAGATAAAATTCACGCGCTACCATTTCCTGGTATAAATATGGACAATTTGCCTTTTCTTGGATTAATTGCAACTGTCGCGGAAGGTCGAACCTTGATTCATGACTGGAGTTATGAAAACCGTGCAATTTACTTTACTGAGCTTTCAAAATTAAACGCTAAAATTGAACTTGTTGACCCACATCGTGTTTATATTTCTGGCCCAACAAAGTGGAAACCTGCAGACGTTATTGCGCCAAGCGCCCTTCGCCCAAGCGTCGTAGTTTTGATTGCAATGCTTGCTGCGCCAGGAGTTTCAACCTTGCGAGATGTTTACAACATCAATCGCGGCTATGAAGACTTTGCAGAAAGATTAAATTCACTCGGCGCAAAGATCGAAACTTTATTTTCATAATTAAAAAGACTCCCAAAAATTTGGAGTTATTTTTAGCGAATGCTTAAGATAGCCTTCATTTTCTGTGCGATATTTTATTGCATTTTTTCGAACAATATCTGCAGCAAGAAACTTAAATGTTATATTATCTTCAAGTTTCCTAATTAGATAGCCTGTGAATTTAAGGTTGAACTTTGTACAAGACACTGCGCTCGGTTTTTCACCGTTTAAAATTTCGAAGATTGTTAGAAGTTCAATATCGACATCAGAACTTTCCGCTCCACAGTCCTCTTCGAGCAGAACTTCGGCAGCCTGAATTAGTGAACTTTTAATCGCCTCTAAGAGATTATTCTCATTTTGATCATTAAGACTACTGCAAAAGCTTGGGTGGTGAGCCCTAAAACAATCAAAAGTATCTCGAAAGACCTCATCCATCTTTTTTGATATGATTTCTGTAAGGTTCAATTTAAATTTAGCCATTTTTATTCCTCCTTGGCAAAAAATCTATATAACACTATGTCATACTTTAAAATTTTGGTCAAATAAAAAAGAGCCTTAAGCTCAAATTTACTTGGGGCGAATGATGGGGTTCGAACCCACGGCCTCCGGTGCCACAAACCAGCGCTCTAACCAGCTGAGCTACATCCGCCATAACTTCAACCATTTTAACACATAAAAACTTGAAAATCAAGCTTTAAAATTTTGGCTTAATTTGCGGGCAAAAACTTCGCACAGCATTTTGAGAACTCGGAGTTTGCGAACCATAAAAACCCGCCATTCCGGTTTGTTGAACCTCGCCAAAACCACTTTTTGTCATTCTTATTTTTGTTGATTGATCAATTTGACCATTCGAAAGTGTATTTTTTTGCCTATTTAAATTTTGCTGCAAATAATTTGAAGCCCTTTCTTCTCTTTTGGCTCTAATCTGATCAAGAGCCGATCTTGAACTTTCCATTTTAGTTTTTTGCGCCATCCTTAATTGACCAAGTTGAGAATCTCGATATGAGCGCACTTTCGAATTTCTATAATCAATCGCTTGGCGCTGTGCAAAACTTTGTGAGCTTGCAGCACCAATTCTCCCACCAGACTGAGCTTTAGCGTATCCGCTAGAATGAGAAACTTCTTCAAGACTTGATTTTACAACATAATCATTTAATTTCATAATACTATATTAACATAAACACATTATTTTTTCAAAAAAGTCTTGCTTTTATAAAAAATGTTTGTTATAATAATCTCATGCGGGCGTCGTATAACGGCTAATATACCTGCCTTCCAAGCAAGTGATGAGAGTTCGATTCTCTCCGCCCGCACCATTTGATCTTTTTTGTTTTAGCACAAGCCTCCATTTTCTGGAGGTTTTTGCTTTTAGAAAATAATCATATAGACTTTTTTAAAAAAACTTGATATAATTGTTTTAGGTACGCCCCCGTAGCTCAGTGGATTAGAGTAAGAGGTTTCTACCCTCCTGGCCGTAGGTTCGAGTCCTACCGGGGGTACCAAATTATTTTATTTTATGGAAATTATTTTTTACTCAATATCATTTATTCTCGGCATAATTATTGCCGCTTTTCTTTTAACTATATTTTTTGGTGCACCTTATGTCCCTGCACATAAATCAGATCTTTTCAGACTTTTCGAAACAATATATCTTTCTAAAGAAGATATACTCGTAGATATCGGTTCTGGTGATGGAGTTGTTTTAAAAGTTGCAAATAATTTTAACGCAAAAGCTATCGGTTTTGAAATTAACCCTTTTCTAGTTTTAATTTCAAAAATTAAACTTCGAAAACAACAAAACTGCCAAATTTATCTTAAAAATTTTTGGAGAGCCTTCCCAATTCTAAACATTACCATATTCTATACTTTTGGCCACGCCGAGAGGATTGAAAAAATGCTAAAGCTTGCTCAAATTCAGGCAAATTTTCAAAAAATGCCTCTACTTTTTATTAGCTATGGTTTCGAAATTAAAAACTTAAAACCTTTTAAAGTATCAGGCGCACATTATATTTATAAAATTCAGCCAAAAAAATAATTAAAAAGTCTTTTTTTTCATAATTAAATATGCTATAATGTGAATATTGGGCCAGTAGCTCAGCCGGTTAGAGCACCTGCCTCTTAAGCAGGGTGTCGAGGGTTCGAGCCCCTCCTGGCCCTCCAAAATTTGAAAAAATAAATCAGCAAGAATATCTATCTGCTGATTTTTATTTTATATTAGCTTTGCCGAACTATCTCTGGAGTAATTTCAATGTTCGAACCAGCTTGAGCTTCGCCGGAAAGCATTTTTCGTGCAATAGTGTTCTCCACAACTCGCTGAATAACTCTTCTCATTGGTCGAGCGCCAAGTTTTGGATCATAACCCAGATTTGCAAGCAATATTTTAGCTTCCGGCGTAACAGAAACTGTAATTTTTTGACCAGCAAGAGTTTTATTTACTCCGACAATCATCAAATCAATAATTTGCATCAGATTTTCTTTTGTGAGTGGTTCGAAAACGACAATTTCATCAAAACGGTTCAGAAATTCAGGGCGAAATTCACGACTTGCAATTAAGTCATTTACAATAATTTCTTCAGCGCTTGTCGAATCGTAACCACGAGAAATTAACTCTTGAATTCGCTCAGAACCAGCATTTGATGTTGCAATAATAATCGCATCCCGAAATGAAACCTCACGGTTTTTTTCATCCCTCAAAATACCTTCATCTAAAACCTGCAAAAGAGCAGTCAGAACATTTGGGTGAGCCTTTTCAATTTCATCTAAAAGAACAACCGAGAAAGGCTTTTTCATCATTTGAGCAGTTAGAGAACTCGCGTCATGCGCACCATCTGCAATCAATCTTGAGACATCGTCAAGGTTCACAAACTCATTCAAATCAAGACGTACAATATTATTTTCACCATTAAAATAAACTTCTGAAAGTGCTTTCGAAAGCTCTGTTTTACCAACTCCAGTTGGGCCAAGAAATAGAAATGTTCCAATTGGTCTGTTTTGGTTTCGAACACCAGTTCTCGCACGACGCAAAGCATTTGCCACAGCCGAAACTGCTTTTTCCTGGCCAACCATTCTGGCGTGCAATAAATCTTCAAGGTTTAATAAAGTTTCTTTCTCTTCATTAACATTTGCAGTAGCGATTTTTACATTCATTGTTTGCTCAATCGCTTTTTCAACTGAGCTCGCCGTTACAATTTTATTATCAGCAAATCCTGCCGCCATCTCTAGCAAGCGCACCGCCCGCCCTGGCATTTCTAAATCAAATATATATCTTTCGCTTAGTTTAAAAGCTTCTTTAAGTGCTTGAAATTGATAAAACACACCATTTTGATGTTCAAAAATTAACAGCTTATCTTGCATAACCGCCAATGTTTCATCATAATTAGCTGGTTTAACATGCAACCTATTCATTGCCTGAGCAAGCGCTGGGTTCTTTGCTGAAATTTGCAAAAATCTCTGCTCATCAAGAGTTAATATTAATCTTAAAACACCAGCCTGAATAATAGGAAGGAGTAAATTCGAAACATCAACCGAACCAACACCGTCTTCAAAAAAAAGCTGAGCATTATCAAGACAAATAATTATATTTTTAGCAGCATAAGCTTCATTCAAAACATAATTCAGTAAATTTTCTATTTCACCTCGCCCCGGTGCTGCTGCAATTAAAGATGAAGCATCAAGAGAAACAACCTGTCTAAATTTTAAATTTGAAGGGATCTTCTCACTACCATTTGCAATTTTTGCAGCGAAAGAATTTACAACAGTAGTTTTACCAGCACCATCAGCACCAATCAAGGCAATATTCTGCTTTCCATTGCCACTGAATTGTTCAACCATTTTTAAAACTAAATCTTTATGTTGCTCTAAATTTGAAGACATTAAAATATTGTTCGAAACCTGATTTGTAATATTCACTCCAAAACGATTCAAGGTTGGAGTATAACCAAACGACCAATCGCGGGCAATTCCACCAGTCTTCATTGGAACTTTAGATTGACTTATTAGTGAAAAAATATGATCATGCCACAAAACACCACGTTCTAAATCTTCAAAGTCAAGATAAAACTGCGCGAGAAGCGTTTCGTAATTTGGAAAATTTCGAATTATCGCAAGAGTTAAAACTGAACCAGAAACGGTTTTAGTTTTTAACTTTTGCTGAATTTGTAGTGCAGTTTGTAAAATATTCTCAGGCAAATTTTGTGGAATCTGAACTAAACTCTCAATCGTAGTTTTTCCAAGTCCAAAGCGTGAAATAATAAACTTTCCACCAGAACTTTCTAAAACTACTTTTGCAATCTGCTCGATTGTTGGATTTTTCGAAAGTTTTCCTAAAATATTGCTAGCTAGCTGCCCTTCAATATTCAAATCTTTTGATGGCTCCAATCTATGAAGTTCTCCATTCCACCAATGAACTAAAATTGTGATTATTGATGAAAATGCTAAAATTAACCAGCCGAGAGCCGAATCCATTAAAATTAAACAAAATCCGCTCAAAATTCCAACAATTTTCAAAATCTTAAGTAGAAATAAAAATCCCCTAAGCCCATTCATTAAACGAGATTTTTTTGCGCGCAAATTATTATAATCAAAAATCATAAGAACCAACTCCTTTTTGTTTTAATTGGTTTAACTTCTTTTGATGGAACATTTTTTTGCCAATTTTTAAAATCATCCTTAATTTTTGGAATAATTTTTGGTGTCCAACCAGTTGTAAAAATTACAGCAAGAATAATCGGTAAAACCGGTGAGATTAACCATAAAATTAACATTGCTAAGCCCCAAATTGCTTTAAAACTAATAAAAAATATACCAATTATCATTATTATTGTTCGCAAAAAAGCACCAATAAACCGAGAAAAAAGCTTATCAAAAGACTTTTTGATTCGAACTTCAATCGAAGCGTTCGAAACACCTAAAGCATCAATTTGCCGAAAAGGCGCAAACCAAGTTTTTATTAAAAGACCGAGCGAAAAAGTATCAATCGAGCGTTCGATTCCATCTAAAATCTTCTCAGCACGCCAAGCTAGCCCTTTCCCATACCACCAAGTTAAAAAAGACATAAACATAATTAAATTATACACTAAAAAAATATTTTTCGCAATTTTGAAATTTACTTTTTTTATGATAAAATGGATTTAGGCATTGTATTGCTTTTGATTTTTTTAACTATCTATTGATGAAAGGAAAAATATGGAAATAATTATAGCTACGCTTGGCATTTTGTTTGGCGGTGGTAGCGCTTTTGCATATCAAAAAGTGAAAACTGCAAATGCAAAAAATAATTCAGATAAAATTATTGCTGAAGCCCGAAAAAAATCAGCTGAAATCTTAGAACGTGCAAATGAAAAAGCCTTAAAAATTACTGAAAAGGCTAACGAAGATGAGTCAGAACGCAGAAAAGAAATTCGAAAAACTGAAAATCGTCTTGCAGAACGAGAAGAATCTCTCGACCGAAAACTTGATCAGATTGATTTACGAACCGAGAAACTTCGAAACAATGAGCTTGAAGTTGAAAAACTCAAAAATGAGATTAAAGAAATTCGCAAAAAGCAAGATGAAAAACTTGAAAAAATTGCGAAGCTTTCAAAAAAAGAAGCGGCTGAAAAAATTATGAAAATTGCCGAAAGAAATATGGCTCAAGATATGGTTAATCTAGTTGCAAAGCTCCAAAAAAATGCAACCGAAGATGCTGAAGAGCGAGCTCAGGCTATTTTAGTTTCAGCAATGGAACGAATTTCAAGCGAAGTAACAGCTGAACGAACAGTTACCGCATTAAAACTCCCTGATGATGAAATGAAAGGTCGGATTATCGGCAAAGAAGGTCGAAATATTCAAGCACTTCAGCGCGAAACTGGTGTAGATATCTTGGTTGATGATACTCCTGGAATGGTTGTTCTTTCAAGTTTTGACCCTGTTCGCCGCCAAGTTGCACGACTTTCGCTCGAGCTTTTAATGAAAGACGGACGAATCAATCCGGCAAGAATCGAAGAAGTTGTTGAAAAAGCTGAGCGTGAAATAAACAAGGAAATTAATCGTGCTGGTGAAGATGCTGCTCGTGAGGTAGGACTTTCAGGTTTACCACATGAAATGTTGCGACTACTTGGCGAATTAAAGTTTCGAACAAGTTATGGCCAGAATGTTTTAAAACATTCAACAGAAATGGCTAATGTTGCAGGCTTAATTGCCGAAGAAATTGGTGCAAATGTTAAAATTGCAAAAACTGCTGCTCTCTTCCACGACATCGGAAAGGCCGTAACCCATAAGATTGAAGGAAAACACGCTCAAATAGGTGCTGAACTTGCCGAAAAATATGGAATGGATCCCCGAGTCGTAAACGCAATTGCAGCACATCATGAAGATGTCGAAGCTACAACAGTTGAGGCAATTATTGTTAAAATTACTGATGCAATGAGTGCCTCTCGACCAGGAACTCGAAACGCTTCTGCTGAAAACTTTGTAGAGAGAATGCGCGAGCTTGAAAATGTTGCAACTAGCTTTAAGGGCATAAATAAGGCTTATGCTATTTCGGCTGGTAGAGAGATCCGTGTAATAGTTTCACCAGAATCTATCGATGATCTTTCAGCAATAAAAATGGCACGAGATATTGCAGATAAAATTGAAAGCACAATGCAATATCCAGGCGTAATCAAAGTTAATATAATTCGCGAAACACGCGCAATCGAATATGCAAAATAATAATTTCAAAATATAATAAAATAGCCTTTATAAAGGCTATTTTATATTACATTTTACAGTTTAATCCACCATTTTTAATTTTAGTTGCTGAGAAATCTTTGCAAATCGGCTCATCTCCTTCAGTTTGAGCAGAAAATAAAGGAACTGGGAAATTACTATCATGGAATCCAATTCGACTTTCAATTCTTCTAAATTGACTATTTGCTCGACCAGTTGAATCAACTTTCGGCTGAATACCTTTAAAATCTACAATATTACCATTATTCATAAGCTCAATTTTAAATTCAGCATTATTCATTAAAGGTGTCAACCGAGCATACAAAACATCAGTTGGAGAAACATTTCGACCAATATTTATTACCATTTCGCAAGCATAGGTATTTGAGCCAGCCCCAAGATCGTCTGAACATTTCGTAAAAGTATAGTCATTGGTTGACTGTATAGAATTTTCGTCTCGACGAACAGTTGGCAGATTCGAACTATTAACAACTCGAGAATCTAAGCCTGAAGCAGGATAAAATAGCATTTCACTCGCACCATTTCCATCATCTGGATAAGGTGTATCCATACTTGTTGATGAATTTCGATTATGTCCAGGAACATAACCATATAATTGGGTTTTTAATATGGCTGGTCTATTTTGAGCCTGCCAATCTTTCAAAATATTAGGGCGAGCATTAGGATTATTTATTGAATCTAGCGATATTTTTGAGCCATTCGCCATATTATTTTTGGTGTGCCACTTAACACGAATCTGGTTAAAACTCGAAACACCTTTTAAGCTAATAACTGAGGGCGTGCCTTCATTACTTTGACCCAAAAAGTCAGAAGTATCTGTTTTAATTTTAACACAAGTATAGGCCTGGTTTAAATCTCGATCAGTATTTCCTCCACCAGAACTTGTTGTGGTTTGCACTATAGTTTCACCACCATTAGTGCCAATTCCGGCAGTTGCTAAAACATAACAATTACCAGACAAAATTGCCTTTGTCATTTCACTACAATCATATGTCTTACCTTCGAAAACTTTCTTACCAACATCTGCGCCACCGCAGGCACCTTTATAAATTCGTAAAAATCTTTTAGCATCTTCAACTCCCGCCTGAGCACTATCATAAGCACTCTGCGAAAGATCTAGCCTACTAGCCTGCTCTTGGTCTCGGAGCATAATCCGCAAAAAGCTTGCAGACATAATCGAGACCAAAATACTAACCATAATAACAATAAAGATTGAAACACCACCTTTTTTAAACTCTCTATTTGTCATATTTAATACCTCACCGGAAGTTCTTTAGTATAAGTTGTAACAATTTTACCAACACCACCAGATTGAGACTGAGCCCATAAGTAGGTATCTGCCGATTGGTTAAAAATTTCAGCAGGATTAGCTAGCGTATCTTTTGCAGTCCCATCAGAGCCAGCAGTTCGCCATAATCGCAATCCTTTCGAAGCTGTTCCACCGCGCACACGTAATTGATTGTTACAATTTTTCATATTAACATCATTAGCATTCTGAGCACCATTAACCGCACAAGTATTTATTACTCCTTGAGCAATCAACCATGCGTCGACTCTTTTTACTCCTTGGTCAATAGTAATATCTCCGTCAGCAATAATTATAATCTGACGAAAATCTGAATCACTATTTACGACTCTATCAGCATTCACGATATCGCCAGAAATTCGAATATTTTTACCATAGATCACTCGAGTTTGCTTATCAGCCGAAATTGAACCAAGTTGTTTGTTCGCATCGCCATAAACTTCAACTTTTGTATTTGCATCTTCGAAATTCTTTTTTGGAAATTTTGAAGAAATGTTTGAAATTAATGAATTAATACTTGATTTTCCTTGGCCAAAACTACTTTTTGAAGAATAATCTTCAATTGCCAACTTTCGCGTACTTTGCGAAGATTCAGTTCGAAAATCTTTAATTTTTACACCCGAGAGTGCTTCATATTCAACCCAAGAACCAAGAACCCCTTGTTTAGTTGTAGATAAACTTGTTCGAATACCCGATTTTGAATAAACGCCATTTCCCCAAAATTGAACTTTTGGTTTCTTAACCAACTTAATACAAATTGGTGCACCATGCCGCCAGTCTAAATTTTCTCGTTCTTGCTTGGCTTGTTCAGCCTGACTTTGATTTGAATTCATCTTATATGGTGAGATGGAAAGCGCCACACAATAACGGGTTCCCGCCTCGGCGCCATCTTCAATTGAAGGTATGAAGTCGGCAACTCGAGTATCTTTATTAAATTTTCCAGCTCCCTCTTTAACGACACGACAATTCTCGATTCCTTGATAATCTTGATAATAAAAGTTTGAAGGTGAACAGGTATCGCTATTCGTATTATCTCTCTTATTATTTTGAGTTACAAAACTCTCTTTATCTGAAGGAACACGCCAAGTTGTAATTTTATATCTTATTGATGAAGTTTCAGTTCCGCCTCCCGGAATATTAATTTCTTCACCATCATTAGGGTCGTTTGGCACTTTACCATTAGTAGGAACATCTAAATCGCCACCAGAGCAGTTTCGAATTTTATCAATTTTAACACAAGGTGTTATTTCAAAATCATAAGGAACATAGACGCAAGCCTCATTGGTAGTTTTATTATGCCTATTAACATTATCAATACCCCCCGCAGCAACTCCATATGACATTTTCGAACATATTGTCTTTCCGGCCATATCTCTGGTTACCCTAAAGATCTCCCTATCGGTGCTTACTGCATTAATTGTATCCCAAATATTACCTTGATTAATTATTGTAGGCCTACTATCCCACGATTCTTTATTCCATCTAAAATTATAATTATTTACCGAATAATCGCCATGTCCATCATTTCTGAAAGTTTGATAATGACCACTGCCGCTAACATTGCTTTTGTTAAAATCTTTACCTGTAACTTTGTGCCTAAAAGAAACCCATTGGCCAACTTTAGCAGTTTGAGGATTATAGCGACCATTACTCTTAAATCTTGAATCATCTGAATTAATTCTCTGGCTAGAATTTAAAACTGCAGCTTTAGTATTTCCTTCAACATTAAACTTAACTGGAGCTTTGATTCTTATGGTAACTTTATGAGGATAGCAATACCCTGGCCATTGATTGAAAACATCATCATCCCAACCATGATTCCCTTCTTTATATCCATTCCAACACTGCCACACTTTAAAATGTATATAATCTCCGTCTGAAAGTTTATCTATTTCAGATTCTTTAACGGTGATTTTAGTGGGTGGAGCAATACGACCATATTCTTTAGCTTTCAAATTAAAATTATAAGCAGTTCCTTGGCCTCTACTACCAAAAGTAACAGAACCATTTGTTTCAAGTTTATCAGCATCTAGTTCTTTCATAATCCTAATATTTGTAGCTGAAGCTTGAGCTGGACTATGACATGCAATTGCGGCGATATTAAGATAGAAGCTTCTATTCTCTTTACTTATTTGAAATTCATGCTTTTCATAAACAGAACTAATAAGTTCCTTGCCTTTAGGATCAGCAGATATCCAGTTTCCTGTCAATGATCTAATATTAGGCGGGTATGGGCTAAATCCTTCTTCAGTCCCATCATAGTTCTTTTCTTTAATCCATGTGTTATTCGAATTGCAAGAATCTATAAGCCTCTTAGCAACATTTTTTGGGATTTCATCAGATGCAGCGTGTGTATTCTTTTGAAAAAATACAGAATTAAATACAAAAGAAAACAAAACAGCAAAAAATAAAATATTAAGTTTACTCATCTAGAATAAATCTCCAGCATCTTGATACTTCAAGCTTGCAGGCTTAATATATTCAATGTAACTAGCACCATTAATCTTTAAGCTTGGGTTCTGGCCCTTATTAATCATTTCTTCAAGATTCTTAAATGTTTGTTCCTGATTTTCTGTTCCAATAAAAAGCCGCATCATAACACAGTTGGAGTCTTTTTCATTTCCTGCCTTTTTTGAAATTTCGTCACCTAAAGCTTTAGCGTTTTTAGTATATTCTTCTTTTCTACCTTTGATATTGTTATATCTATTAATAATATCATCCCCACAAACCGAACTAACAGGGTTTTTCATTGCGGCAATATCATTTTTATTTTTAATTACTTGCACCACGTTTAGCCCTGCACTCAAAACAGCAATAGCTAAAACTACGCCAAATAATATTTTATGTTTCATTATCTAAGTCCCTCCACCTTAAAAATATTTCCTAAAATAATTATAAACAAAATCGTTTTAAAAATCAAGACTGCGCCACAAAAACTTATCTTACAATATATATTTACTACATATTTAGCCAATCTTTACCAATAGAAACTTCAACCTTTAATTTAACATTTAACTCTGGAGCTACATTCTCCATTTCTTGTTTTAAAATTTCTGCCACATTTTCAGCATTTTCAGCTGTAACTTCCACTAAAATTGAATCATGAATTTGTAAAATTTGGTCACCGAGCCCAGCTTTTACAATTTTTTCATCAACAGCCAACATCGCTCGCTTCATTAAGTCTGCCTCAGTGCCCTGAATCGGCATATTCTGAGCTGCTCGCTTTGCCATCTCACGAATCATAAAATTACTCGATTTTATATCTGGCATTGGTCGCCTTCGACCAAAAAATGTCTCTACAAAACCTTCATCCTGAGCTTTTTTCAATGTATTGTCCATAAGCTCACGAATTGGTTTGTGCGCATTAAAATACTCTTCAATATATTTTTTCGCCTCATAAAAACCAACCCCAATCGTGCCAGAAAGATTATGAGCTCCAACACCATAAAGAACGCTAAAATTAATAATTTTCGCGACGCGTCGTTGCTCTTTCGAAACTTCATCAATCTGAACACCAAAAACCTCACTCGCAGTCTTTGCGTGAATATCTAAATCTTTTTCAAAAGTCTCAATCAAAGGCTTGTCATTCGCCAAAACTGCCGCCAACCTCAATTCAAACTGTGAATAATCTGCTGAAACTAGTAGATTTCCCTTTTTCGCCACAAAGCCCTCACGAATACGCCGACCAAGCTCGGAACGAATCGGTATATTTTGCAAATTAGGATTACTTGAAGAAAGCCGCCCCGTTGTTGTTACATCTTGCGCAAAATTGCTATGAATCCGATTTTTTTCATCTGCAAGCTTTGGTAAAGCATCAACATAGGTACTTTTTAATTTTGAAAACTCACGGAATTGCTCAATTTTTTCAATAATCGGACTATGTTCTCGTAATTTATCAAGCTCTTTTTGCCCTGTCGAAAAGCCATTTTTTGATTTTTTAATACCTTTTGTCGGTAGGCCCAAATCTTCAAAAAGCACTTTCGAAAGCTGCAATGGACTAGCAACATTAAATTCTCGCCCAGCGATTTCAAAAATCTCCTTCTCAATCTTTGAAATTTCACCGGTAAATTCCACACTCATTTTAGCAAAAATCTCTGGGCAAATTTCAACACCAGCTTTTTCCATTTTAAATAGAACCAAACTCATTGGGAAATCTAATTTTTCAGCAATTTCACGAATTCTTGGTAAATCTTCAAGCTTTTTTTGTTGACGCTCAAAGATAATCCGCATCGCTGAAATTCGAACCTTCGAATCATCTTCATCTATTTTTTCGCCATAAATTCCACTCAAACTTTTATCGCGGATTAAAGCATTCAACAAAAATTCCAATTGCTCAATATCATAAATTTTACCCCAATCTCCAAAATCAATGCCAGCATTAAAAATTTTATGAAGTGTTTCTTTCGCATTAAAGAAAACTGTTTTTGTATTTCTGAAGAAATCAGCAAATTTCAAAAATTCCATAAAGTTAAATTCTGCAATATTTTCAAAATTCGAAACTAGAATTTTTGATTTTTGAGTATCAAAATCAAAGAAAACCAAATCTTGCGGTTTTTCGAAAAACTTTTCAGCAGAAATTTCTGGCAAAATATTGATCTCAGAAGGTTTTAAAACTTCTTCAAAAAGCCCAATTTGGTTTTCATTTTTTGTTTCAAAATCCTCTGAGCCAGCTTTCATCTCTTTTGGAATTTTTCGTACCAAAGAGTTAAATTCAAGCTTTCGAAGCATTTTTAAAACTTCTTCATAATTAAAATTATGAATATCAGCGTCTTCAAAGTTGAGCTCAACTGGTGCATCAAGAAAAATTTCAGCAATTTTTTTACTCATAAACGCTGAATCTTTACCAGCTTCAAGTTTTTTTCGCCAAGCTGGTTTGATTTTTTCAAGATTTTCATAAATTCCCTCAAGCGTAAAAAACTCTTGTAAAAGTTGCGTAGCAGTTTTTGGACCAATCCCTGGCACACCTGGAATATTGTCGCTAGAATCACCTTGAAGTGCTTTTAAATCTAAAAATTGAGATTGTTTTAATCCATATTTATTCTCAAAATATTCAAGATCAAATTCTTCGATATCCGAAAATCCACGTTTCATTGCAAAAACTTTAGTATTTTCATCAATCAATTGCAACATATCAAGATCAGAAGTAATCAAATTTGCTTCAATTCCAAGCTTATTTGCCTGAACCGCTAAAGTCCCCAAAATATCATCAGCCTCATAACCATCAGTTTCAAAAAGAGGCCAACCTAAAGTCTTCAAAAAGTCCTTTAAAAGTGGAATCTGTTCATAGAAATCATCTGGCGCTTTTTTTCGCCCAGCTTTATACTCAGGATAAATCGCACTTCTTTTTGCAGTTGAAGTTCCTTTTTTATCCCAAGCTACAACCACATAATCTGGTTTTAATTTTCGAATAACTTCAAAAGCTAAACTGGCAAAACCATAAACGCCGCCTGTTGGCGTTCCGTCTTCAAGACTCAAATTACCCATAGCGTAGTAACCCCTATAAAATACGCTTTTCCCGTCAATAATCACTAACTTTTTCATTATATTCCATTATATCACGCTTGGGGATATTTTTCACTTTTTTGAAAACTAAAATAGGGCAATAAAACCCTATTTTTCATTGTGTAAAAATTCTGAGATTTTTATTGCCACTTGAGCACCGGTTGCTGCAGCTACCACAATCTGTTTTTGTGCATTTTCAATTATATCGCCAGAAGCATAAACTCTTGGAATATTTGTTTCGAAATTGCTATTTACAACAATCTCACCATAGTTGTTAACTTTAACGCCAGATTTTTTTGCAAAACCAGAATTCGGAATTAATCCAATAAATTCAAAAATTGCAGCAGCTTTAATTTCAAAAGTTTTTTCACCTTCTTCAGTTTGCTGTTTTATACGAGCACCAATAATTTTTTCACCAAAATCAGTCTTTTCGAAAAGAAATTCCTCAATTTCAGTTTTTAAAAATAACTCAATTTTGCCAGATTTAACCGCTTCAAAAAGTCGCTCTTGGAGCACCGCTTGCGCCGAAATTTCGCCCCGAACTAAAAGCTTAACTTTTGAAAATCGGCTCAAAAACAGAGCTTCAGTTACCGCAGAATTACCGCCACCAACTGCAATCAAATCCTTTCCAGCATAGAATGGACCATCGCAAGTTGCACAAGTGTGAACACCTCGCCCAAAAAACTCTTCTTCTCGCGGCAAACCAAGCATTCTATATGAATTTCCCGTTGCAATCAAAACTGTTTTTGAATCAAATTTTTCGCCGTCAATATCTAATCGCACAAAATTACCAAGATTTTCAAAACCTAAAACTTCACCATAATCAAATTTTGCACCAAATTTTTCAGCCTGGATTCGCATTTTTTTTGAAAGCTCAAGCCCAGAAATTCCCTCATCAAAGCCTGGATAGTTTTCAATTAAATCTGAAGTTGTCGCAATTCCGCCGAAAGCCGCTTTTTCGAAAACTCGCACGCTCAAGCCATCTCGTGCAGCATAAATTGCCGCACTCAACGCAGATGGCCCTGAACCAATAATTACCAAATCAGTCATTTTAGTTTTCCTCAAGACTTGGCTGTGGAATTTCTTGGAATTCAGGAATTAACATTACGATAAATTTCAAAGGTGTATTTGGGCCAATAGTTTTTGAAGAATCTTCCTGATTAACTGAGCCCTGAGCACCATAAGCCTTATCCGCAGGAATAGATAATTCACGAATTCCGCCAACTTTCATTCCTTTTAGACCTTCACTCCAGCCCTCAATTAAGCCCCATTTTTTGCCCTCTTTACGAAAGACAACTGGCGACTTTAATCTACCATTTTCAAAGCTTCCGTCAAAAACTGTACCATCAGGTTTCCAGCCAATATAATAAGCCTGAAATTTCGTTGTTGAATTTGTAAATTCTTCACCATTGCCCTCTTTTAAATCTTTTTTCGTAAGTTCTTTTACGCTCGCAGCATTAAATGCAACCGGAGCTTTTTCATATTCCTTAAAACTGTCGTAATATTTGGCTGAAAGTTCTTTCGCCTGCTCTTCAACCTTTTTTCTGTAATCTTGGTATTTTTTCAAAACTTGCGATTGTTTTTTTTGTGCTTCTGAATTACTCTCAGTTTGTAAGAATGAAGAAACATAAAGTGCCACAGTCGAAACGACCGTTAAAATTAAAATCACCCAAATTGAATATCTCTGCCAAGCTGGTGTACCAGTTTGTAATGAATTTTTCTTTGTTGCCATCTTTTCTCCTAAATTATCTTTCCGCCATTTTTTATGGCTTTTTCTTCAATTTTTTGCATAATTTCCCGAATCTCTTCACCATTCAAAGTTTTTTCGAAAGGCGTAATCTTAAACCGAATTGAAATATTTTTTGAGCCATCACAGTTATTAAAAATATCAATTGGTGAAGTTTCAATATCAATTTTGCTAAATTCATCAGAAATATTCTCAAAAATACTAAAAATTTCAGCAAATTTGCGATTTTCTTCAACATTAATCGAAATATCGCGCTCAACAGATTGGAATTTCGAAAAATCCCTAATTTTCACATTCGAATTTTCAATATTTTCAAGTAAAATTTGCAAATCAAGCTCAAATCCAGCAGTTGATTCTGGTAGTTTTAGCGCTTTTTGAACTGGTTTTCTAAACTCACCAATCACGCCTAAAATTATCTTTTTGCCATTTTTAGAAATTTGCATTAAGGCCGAACGTTTTGGTTCAAATTCAGTTGAAAGCGGTGATTTTTCAGTTTCAAATTTCACAAATTCAACATTCAAACCAAGCTTTTTAAATAGAAATTCTGCATAATTATTTGCTTCATAAAATGCATTTTCGCCCTTATTTTTTGTATAAACGAACGCCAATTTCTTCTGTTCAACTGGTACATTTTCATCATTCAAACCGAGTAATTTTTCAGTGATTTTATTCATTTCGAAAATTGCAAATTCACCAAAACCTGCACGAATATTTTGACTAATTTTAGAAAGCAAACTTGGCATTAAAGTTTGGCGATAATATTGTAAATCTGGCGAAATTGAATTGATAATCTTATAAGAATTTTGTGGATCTTGGCCAACCTTTTCAAGCAAATCACCATGAATAAAACTATAAGTCAAAACTTCATTTGCACCGCTTGCCGCTAAAATATCACGAATTTCAGATTGGAGCAAGTCGATTTTTGCTTTTTTTACTGCTTTAAAAGTTCGACTTGGTAGTTGCAATTTAACATTATCATAACCGTTCAATCGCCCAACTTCTTCAATTAAATCCTCTTCAATATGTAGATCATTTCGCCAAAATGGAATCATAAAAGTTTCAGGATTTTCATTTTTTGCTAAAATTCCAACATTTTCTAGAGTTTGTTGAATTTCTTCATTCGAAAAATCTGTTCCCAAAACTTGGTTAATTTTATCTTTCGAAACTAAAATTTCAGTTTTATTGTAATAAAAATCACTGTTTGAATCTACAACCTCACTCAAAGATTTTCCACCAAGCTCCAAAATTCGCACGCCAAATAAATCAAGAACTTTTCGCGATATCATTTCTGGCACACCTTTTGTGAAGCGAGTAATCGCCTCCGAGAAAATTCCATGACGCATTTGTGTATTTCGCAAATTATAAAGATTAAATGTAGCACTTTCCACTAAAATTCGTGTTGTATTTTCATCAATTGCGGTCGAAGCCCCACCCATTGCGCCAGCAAGCGCCACTGCCGTTTCAGCGTTTTCGCCAACAGCAATCACGATATCTTGGTTGTTCATTTTGATTTTTTTGCCGGCTAAAAGCTCTAATTCTTCATTTTCGAAAGCTTTTCGAACGGTAATTTTGATGTTTTCGCTACCGTTAATTTTTGCCAATTTATCAAAATCAAAGGTGTGGAGTGGCTGTCCAGTTTCAAGCATAAGTTCATTTGCTAAATCAGTTATCGAATCAATCAGCCGCATTCCAGAACGCAAAAGGTAAGTTTTTGCAATTGTTAAGTTTGGATTTTTTAAAATTTCAGAGATATCAAAAACTGCCGCTGTGTAACGTTCGCAAATTTCAGGATCTTGAATTTCAACTTCAACAGTTTTATTGCCTTGAGCTTTAAAATTCAAGCCTCTTATAAAATCTGGCTCAACAAATTTTTGCCCCAAAATTCCTGCAACTTCACGAGCAAAACCAACAATTCCAAAACAATCTGGGCGATGAGTCAAGCTTTTATTTTCAACTTCGAGCAGAAAATCATTTAGTTCAAATTTCTCCGCAAAAGAATCACCAGCTTGAACGACGTTTTCGAAAACCTCTGGTGAAATTTCCAGAATACCATCATGTTCTTCACCCAAACCAAGCTCGCGAAGACTCGCAATCATTCCGTTGCTCATATAGCCCATTAGTTTTCGTGCACCAAGCTTAAAGTTATCACCGCCAAAAGTTTCTGGCACAATTGACTCCGGCGGAAGCCAAGCTACAAAAATGCCAGCTCGCACATTTGGCGCACCACAAACCACCTGAATAAACCCGTCTTCATCGCGAGCAATATTTTTTCTTAAACCACCGTCATCAATCTTGCATAGGTTTAAATGGTCAGAATTTTCAACTTTCTGGGCAGAAATAACCTTGGCAATAATCACATCCTTATACTTCTCGCCTAAATTTTCAATGCTCTCAATTTCAACCAGCCTTGCACCAATCAATTTCGAAAGCTCACCAATACCTGGCAAATCTGGAACAAATTTTTTAAGCCAATTTACTGAAATTATCATTTATCACTCCTTCTTAATCCAAAAATATTTCTAATCGTATTAGCAATAGGTTTTTCGAAAATCTTACAATAAAAACGTTGCCTGCCTCTACTCAAAACCTCACAATGAGTATCTTCTTCTGTAAAGGCTGAAACTCCGGCGAAAAATATAATGGCTACAGCAAAAAATATCAAAGCAGTTTTTAAACCTGTTAAAGATCGCTTATTATCTATTTCTTTCCATTCTTGCTCGGTCATTTAAAATTCCTTTAGAAATTCTAATTTTGCGCTTTCAAAATAACGAATATCCGAAATTCCATATTTAAGCATCACGAGACGCTCAATTCCTCCGCCCCAAGCAAAACCACGATATTTTTTACTATCAATTCCAGCAGCTTCTAGAACATTAGGATGAATCATTCCGCAACCAAGCATTTCAAGCCATTCGCCTTTTTTGCCGCCAAGCGCCTCGGGTTTCTCAATTAAAAATTCAAGGCTTGGTTCAGTGAACGGAAAATAGCCCGGCTGTGTGCGAATTTCTAGTTTTTGGCCATAGTATTCTTCGAAAAAGGCGTGAAGCGTGCCAAGCATTTGTGCTAAGTTCGCAGTTTCGCTCACAAAAACACCCTCGCATTGATAAAAAGTATGTTCGTGAGTAGCATCTAAGTCTTCATTGCGAAAAACTCGCCCATAAGAAACATGCGCAATTTGCCCTTCTTCTTCAAGTTGTTTTTTGCCATGTTTCAAAACACGATTTTGCATTGTTGAGGTGTGAGCTGGCGGAATAAAGTTTTCTTCAGTTCGAAAAGTATCGTAGCCATCTCGTGCTGGGTGGTTTTCAGGGAAATTTAACGCACCAAACATATTCCAGTCGTTATCGATCTGTCGAGATTCTACAGCTTCAAAGCCCATTCGTGTATAAATATCTACCACTTTTTCAAGCTCTTTTTGGAGCGGATGCTTCGAACCATTTTCCGCACTCAAAAGTTGTGGTTTTCGAGAAATTTTATCACGCGAGCTTTCTGCAAAAGGTGCCGAAATATCAATCTCTCCAACTTCGGTATTTTCTTTTTCTTCAAGTTTTTTCGAAACTTCAGCCTGAATTTCATTTTTTAAATCATTCACTTTTGCACCAAATTCACCTTTTTGCTCATTTGGCAGAGTTGGAATAATTTTATAAAGTTCTTTAATTTTTGGCGATTTCAAAATATCGCTCGGGTTTTCGAGTGCTTGAAGTTCCGCCAAAAGTTCATTTCTAATCTGTTGAATTTGTTCCATAATTATCTTTAATTATACCATAACAGTATCTTTTTGTCGATTTTTAAAAAATTAAACTCGCTGTGATGCCACCCAAATATAAAGCCCAAGCGCCACCAAAACTGCCACAAAAACCAAAAACCATATAAAAGCTAGTCCTGTGGTTTCTTTTGTCCCTTCAAGATACGCACTATCTTCAGGCTGAACGATTTCGCCTTTGCTATTTGGAATTTCATCTCCCTCTTTGAGCGAGTTTTTAATCTGTTTTTCACGAAGCTCTGCTGCAATCTTTTCTTGCAATTCAGTTCGATTATCATCTTGTTTTACATATAAAGCCATATTTATATTGTATCAGATTTTGACATTTTCGAAAAGTTTATGATAAAATATAAACATAAGTTAAAATAAGGAGGGAAGATGGCAACAAAAAAAGCCAATTTAAAGAAATCTTCAAAGACTGCTCACAAAAAAGTAACTGAAGAAATTTCAAAAGTTGAAAAAACGGTTAAAGCTATCGTTAAGAATGATAAAAAAACTGATACTATCTTTCTTGAGGAAATTTCAAAACCAAGTTTTATCTCAGCAGTAGCGCTTGAATTTATTGGAACATTTCTACTCGCGGCTGGCATTATTATTAGTCAAGGTCAACCAATCGGTGTAATGTTTATTCTTATGTCAATTGTTTTGATTGCTGGAGGAATTAGTGGAGCTCACGTTAACCCATTAATTACAATCGGCGCTTGGGCAACTCGCAGGATTAGCACAATTAAAGCTATCTTTTATATCGTAGCTCAAGTTTTAGGTGCGATGGTTGCTTTTATGCTTTTGAATGCCTTTGTCGGCGCACAAGATACTCTACAATCATACGGTCAAAAACCAACTCTATTCACTGCAAACCCCATTCCAAAAGACAAGGAAATACTAGCGCTTGCTGCTGAATTTATTGGCTCATTTATTTTTGCATTTTCTGTCGCAACCATAACTTCAAATAAAAAGAATGGAAATATGGCAAAAGCACTTGGTGTTGGCGGTGGTTTATACTTAGCGGTTTTAATTGCAGGATCTCTCGCAACATCAATCGGATCTTCAGCAATAATTAATCCAGCAGTAGCATTCGCACTTCAAGCGTTTACTATAAAAGAACAGAACGTTCCTTATGCGATTGCAATTTATATCGGTGCAGCATTAATTGGCGGAATCCTTGGCTTTGCACTAAATCACTTAATCCAAAAATCAATTGAAGAAGAAAAATAATTACCTACAATAAAAAGAGCAACTTTCGAAAGCTGCTCTTTTAAATTTATTTTATTCACGAGGTTTATCAAGTATTTGTGGCTCAACTCCAGTTTTATTATTTTCGCCCGAAATTTTCACCACATCTTTATCAATTTTACCAAGCTCTTTATGAGCATTGTTAAAATGATTAACAGTTGTGCCAAGCGATTTTCCAAGACGTTGCATTAAATCTTCGTATTTCGAAATATGCGCGCCCAGCTGACCAACTCGCTTTTGAATCTCTCTGCTCTGCTCTTCAATTTTTAACGATTTCAAACCTTGTAAAACAGTTTGAAGATACGCCATAAAACTAGTCGGGCTAACCACGATTACGCGCTTATCACGAAACGCATATTCGATCAAATCTCGTTCTGAACCCTGCGAACCAACAACTCCAGTTAAAGTATCATAATACAAACTCTCGCTAGGAATAAACATAAAAGCAAAATCCATGGTGTTTTCATTAGGGCGAATATATTTCGAAGTTTCATCAATCCGCATTTTTAAATCATCGCGAACTCTTTTCGCTAAAATCTTTCGCTCTTCACCTTCAGATTCAACCATCCGATTATAATTTTCGAGGCTAAATTTCGAATCTACTGGTAAAATCTTATTTTTATCAAGAAAAATAGCAGCATCAACAATTTCGCCATTTTTAAATTTATATTGAATTTCAAAAGCATTCGGTGGCAAAACGTTTTCAAGAACTTGCTCAAGATAAAACTCTCCTAGAACGCCACGCTGTTTTGGATTTTGCAAGGCATTTTGAAGTGTTTTTAGCTCGTCCGCAACATTCACAACACGGTTATTTGTTTCATCGAGCTTTGTAAGCCTTTTCGAAACCTCTTCAACGATTTTCGAACTCTCAGAAATCTGTTTAGCCATTGAATTTTGAATTTGAAAATTATTTCTCTCAAGCTTTTCTGAAACTTTCTCATTAAAATTGGTTAGGTTAGCATCAATATTTTCGCGCATTCTGTTTAAGCTTTTATTCAGCTCAATTACATCCATTTTTAGCAAATTTACACTTTGGTCTTCATTTTTCGAAGCTACAATTTTTGAAATTCGAAAAGACTGAAAAATCAAAACCGATGTTAAAATTACAATAATAATTATTAGTCCAATTTCCATTTATTTCCTCCTTTTAAAATATAAAATACCTAATAAAAATGCGCGAATGATAATATAACTAACCGTAATTACTGCTGCAAGCATTGTCACTAAATAAGCTAAAACATGACCATACTAAATTATAGCATGTTTAAACAAAAATAAAAGGCGCATTTAACGCCTTTTTAAGTTTGAATTTAGCGAATTGTCACAAGAGTCATATTCATATTTTGAGAATTTGCTGTCCAGCTGATAATTTCGTTCACTGTTCGGCCAAGCACGCTTTTACCTAGAGGGCTCTCGGCAGAAATCTTACCAATAAGCGGATTTGCTTCTAAACTCTCAACAATTCGAAATTTCATAATTCGTCCAGTTGCACGATCAAAAAGCTCCACAAATGAACCAATAGAAACCTTCGAACTAATTTTCCTACTCCTAGGTAGAATTTTTGAATTATGAATTTGAAAATTCTTTTCATTAATTTCACTTCGAATCGCATCAATTCGTACAAAAATATCATTTTGCCTTAGTAAATCCTCTTTAACATCGCCATCGCGAAGCTCCATCTCAAGCATTTTTTGTTCATGCTCAAGCTTTGTAATTTTCTTTTTTAATTCTTTAAATCCTTGTTTACTCAAATAAATTTTAGTGGTATTTTTCATAATTCCTCCTTTTGTAGCAATGCTACGTTATTATTATAACGAATCATTCTTAAAAAACGCTTAAATTTATTATTTTATATTTTTATGATATAATCTAATTGTATGAATAAACAAATTCTAAAACTTAAAAACCAAAAAAAGAGTGATTCTGTAAAAATTATTGCATTAGTAGGATTAGCCGGAAGTGGCAAAAGTACCGCTACAAATTATCTAAAACAAAAAGGTTATCCGAGCGTTTATTTTGGTGGAGTTGTAATGAAAGCGCTAAAAGATGAAAATCTTGAAATTACACCAGCGAATGAAAAAATGATGCGTACAAAACTACGTGAAGATTTTGGCAAAGATATAATTGTAAATAAAATTGTTGAGCAAATTCAAAATCTCATTAAGTCTGGCCAAAGACGTATTATCGCTGATGGTCTTTACACTTGGACTGAATATAAAATTCTCAAAAAACACTTTCCAACTGAACTAAAAGTTATAGCATTAGTTCCACCAAAAAATCTTCGTCACAAGCGAATTTCCTCTCGCCCCGAGCGAGCAATGACTTTAGCCGAAATTAACGACCGTGATTTTAATGAAATTGAAGTTCTTGAAAAAGGTGGCCCAATTGCAATTGCTGATTATTTCATCGTAAATAAAAATTCAAATCTTCGAACTCGCCTTAAAATAGACAGAATTCTTAAAGAAATTAACTTTTAAAAAACTCGAGATTTATTTACTCGAGTTTTATTATTCTAATTTACATTTTTCCTGGAATTTCAATTCCTAATAAATCTAAGCCGTTCTCGAAAGTTTTCGAAACTTTTTTAAGAAGAGTTAATCGTGCAGATTTTTCAATTTCTGGAGCATCAGAAACTCGTGTTTTTTCGTAATATCGATTCATTTCGCGCGCTAAATCATAAAGATATTTCGAAATTTTATGTGGTTCCAAATCTCGAACCGCCATTTTAACTGTTTCAGGAAAGGCTAAAAGTTGTAAAATAATATTTTTTTCAGCTTCAAAATCATATTCTTCAAAATCAACAAGCTCAAAATTTTGCTCTTTTCTTAAAATATTATTCACACGAACTGCTGAATATTGAACATATGGGCCAGAAAATCCAGTTAATGCAAAAATATTTTCCCAGTCAAAAAGAATATTAGTTCGCCTATCTGCTGTAAAATCTGAGAATTTAATCGCACCGAGTGCAATTTTTTTCACATCTTCTTCACTCACATCTCGGCCAGCAACAATTTCACGAGCACGCTCTTCAGCTTTATCGAGTAGCTCTTCCATAAGAACTACACCTTTTCTTGAAGACATTTTCTCACGAGTTCCATCTTCATTAAGCTGATCAATCACACCAAACCAAAGGTGATATAGATCAGTTTTAATACCAAGTTTTTTCGCCATTGCAAAAATTTGCGAGAAATAGAACTGTTGTTCTGCGCCAACCGAATAAATAACCTTATCGGGAGCGAATTCTTCTTCACGGAATAAAATTGTCGCAAGGTCGTTCGTGGCATAAAGTGCTGCACCATTACTCTTCTGTACTAAAAGCGGTACATCAAAACCATATTCTTCCAGAGGAACAATTACCGATCCATCTTCATTTTGAACCGCAACGCCGCTTTCAATTAATTTTTGAACCGCTGCTTTACCTTTTGGCGCAAAAAATGCTTCACCATATTCATAATCTGTTGAAATTTTTAATCGTGCCATTACGTCATGAATATGCTTAAGGCTAATTTCTTTAAATTTATTCGAATAATTTAGAGCCTCTTCATCACCATTTTCAAGCTTCAAAAGCCACTCTTCAGCCTTTTTCTCAATTTCACCACCTTCACCCTGCTCTTTCATTGCGGCTTTAGTTTTAATATAAACATCACCAAGCTCATAAACTCCACGCTTAGCCAGCCTTTCTTCATCTGAAAACATTTCGAATCCAACAACCCAAATTCCAAAAGGTGTACCATAATCACCTAAATGGTTATCCGTAATAACTTTCCATCCAGAAAATTCAAGTAATTTTTTGGCCGCCCAACCTTGGTTTCCAGGTCGCAAATGCCCAACGCTGTAAGGCTTCGCCATATTTGGACTTGGCCCATCAATTAGAGCAAGCTTTCCTTCACCTTCATTATTTGAACCAAATCTATCGCTAAATTCCTGACTTAATATTTTTTCAAGTTTTTTTGCTGAAACTCGCAAATTCAAAAAACCTGGCCCAGCAATTTCAACATTTTCAAAAATTTCGTTTTTCGAAAGTTCACCCGCTAGTTCTTCAGCAATTTCGCGTGGATTTTTCGAAAGTTTTCCTGCAAGCTGCATTGCAATATTCGTTGCAAAATCACCAAACTCTGGCCGTGGCCGCGTTAAAGAAACCTCGGTTTTAATATTAAATTTTTCTTCAATTAATTGGTTAATTATTTCTGCAACTTTATTCATATAGTATATATTAACACTTTTTATAAAAAAATAAAATATGTTATAATAGAACATATATGGATAGCAGTAAAAAACTAAATGGACTAACCGCCGCTGAAGTTCGAAAAAGAATCTCGCAAGGCTTGGTGAATGATTTTAAAATTGATAACAACAACAGTTTTTGGGAAATTGTTAAGAGAAATATTTTTACACTTTTTAACTTTTTAAATTTTGCAATTGCAGTACTTTTAGCATTAGTTGGTGCTTGGAGTAATTTAATTTTCTTCGTTGTGATTATATTCAATGCGATCTCTGGAATCGCCACAGAAATTCGTGCTAAAAAAATGATCGATAAGCTCAATCTTTTGAGTAAAGAAAAAATCACCGTGATCCGCTCTTCTCGCGAGCAAAAAATTATGCCAGAAGAAATTGTAATAAACGATATTCTTAAGCTTTCTGCTGGCGAGCAAGTTCCATCTGATGCGGTTGTCTTAAAAGGAGTTTCTGAGACTAATGAAGCCATGCTCACTGGTGAGAGCGACCTTGTTCTAAAAGAAAAAGGAGCAGTTTTGCTTTCAGGTAGCTTTTTAGCGAGTGGCTATATTTTAGCGGAGGTTGTACATATCGGCGCTGATAATTACGTCTCAAAATTGATGGTTGAAGCCAAAACGCACAAGCCAATTAATTCAAGAATTCTCAGCTCCCTCGATAAAATTGCAGGATTTACTAGTAAAATTATTATCCCATTTGGTTTAGCTTTATTTTTCGAAGCGCTCTTAATTAAAGCTCTTCCTGCTAAAACCGCTGTAATTTACACATCAACCCCACTTCTTGGAATGTTGCCAAAAGGAATCGCTCTTCTCACAATCACCTCTCTTTTAACGGCGGTTATTAAACTCGGCCTTCGAAAAGTTCTTGTTCAAGAAATGTATTCCGTTGAAACACTAGCTCGCGTCGATACTCTCTGCCTTGATAAAACTGGCACAATCACTGAGGGAAAAATGAAAGTTGAAGCAATCCATAATCTTTCAAAAAAGTTTTCTGAGGCAGAAGTTAATGATTTTCTTGCAACTTATATGAATTTTAGCGAAGATAATAACCCAACTGCACAGGCAATTCGCAAATATTTTTCAAAGAATAAAGCTACCTTAGAAGCAACAAATATAATTCCTTTTTCAAGTGACCGAAAATGGGGCTCAATGGAAATCGAAGGAGTCGGAACACTTTTTCTAGGAGCACCTGAAATGATTTTTGGCGAAACCCTAAAACAAGCAAATGAAGCGCTTTCTCGCGGTTCACGCGTTTTAGCTTTGGCTTTTTCGAAAGAAAAAATCAATAATAAAAATATTAAAATACCAGCAAAAATATTAAAGCTCGCTTTAATAGAAATTACCGACCCAATTCGCGAAGGAGCACGTAAAACACTCGAATACTTACGCTCGCAAAAAATTGATCTCAAAATCATCTCTGGCGATAACCCGATAACAGTTTCAAATATCGCAAAAAAAGCCGGTTTTGATAATTTCGAAAGTTATGTTGATTGCTCGAAAGTAAAAGATTCCGAGCTTAAAAAAATCGCTGTAAAAACTGCAATTTTTGGTCGAGTTTCACCGCACCAAAAAAAGCTAATTGTCCAAACTCTTAAAAAAGCTGGGCGTACAACTGCAATGACTGGCGATGGCGTGAATGATATTTTAGCCCTACGTGAGGCGGATTGTTCAATTGTGATGGCTGAAGGTGATCCTGCAACAAGACAAATCGCAAACCTCGTCTTGCTCAATTCTGATTTCAACGATTTACCAGAAATTCTTTTTGAAGGGCGCCGAGTTGTAAATAATATTGCTCGAATTGCACCAATTTTCTTGATCAAAACGATCTATTCGTTCATTTTGGCAATTATTTGTATTTTAAGCGCTTTACTATTTGATAAAAATCTTCTCTTGATTTTCCCGTTCATCCCAATTCAAGTTACATTGATCGACCAGTTTGTTGAAGGCTTCCCACCTTTTGTTCTCACTTTCGAAAAAAATATTCAACCTGTTGAAAAAGATTTTATTAAAAAATCACTCCTAATGGCCTTGCCTAGTGCGCTAATGGTGGTATTCTCGGTTATTTTCGTACGAATTTGGGGTTCGCTTAACGGCTGGATCCCTCAAGAAGTTTCGACAGTTTCGTATTATTTACTCGGTTCGATCGGAATGCTCTCAGTAATCCGCGCCTGCCTACCACTTAATTTCTGGAGAATCCTTCTTATTATTTGGTCAATCAGTGCGTTTATAGTAACCGCAATTCTCTTTAGACCACTGATTGAAATCGGTGTACTTTCAGGGCGTGCTTTCGAACTTTACGCAATACTAATGATAATTTTTACTATAATTTTTATTATAATCGAATGGTTGAAAAAACGTTCGAAAAGTGATACAATTAAAGCATAAACTGAATAAAAGGAGTATCTGAAAAATGACAATAGACCAACAGTTTGTTGAATATATCGTTAAAAATTTAGTTGAAAATCCGGAAGACGTAAAAGTTGAGCGCACAATTGATGAAAAAGGTGTTTTATTAACTTTGACTGTGAATAAAGAAGACTTGGGCCGAATTATTGGTCGCCGTGGAGCAACTGCGCAAAGCCTTCGTGCGCTTCTTCGAGCTCTGGCGCTAAAAAATAATGCTCATTATAATCTAAAAATTAGCGATAGCGAAGAAAAAACTGAAGCTGTGGAAAATTCAACAGATGCACCTGTGGAAAACACAAATACTTTCGCAGAACAAACTCGAAAAGAGCTTGCAGAATTAGACGATATTGCGTTATAATATAAACAGTTCAGTTCGAAATCTGTTGTGGAGTTTTAGATTTCGAAAGAACTGCGGAAAAACAAAAAAGTCAAAGCTCTATGCGAGCAAACTGAGGAAAGTTTGAGAGCTTATACTTGTTAAAAATCTGGCCATAATATCTTGGCTAGATTTTTAGTTTATTCATTTTGCAAAAAAATCTAAAAAATGGTAAAATAAATTAATATGAAAATTCAAGTGATCACTCTCTTCCCTGAAATGTTTGAACCAGTTTTAAATAATGCAATGATGTGGAAAGCACAAAATCAAAATGTAGTTTCTTTCGAAATTATTAATTTACGTAATTTTGGTATTGGAATACGCAAGCAAGTTGATGACATTCCCTATGGTGGAGGAGATGGAATGCTCTTAAAACCAGAGCCTCTTTTCGAAGCAGTCGAGTTTGCAAAAAATAATTCACCAAATGCAAAAATTATCGCAATGACCCCAAGCGAGAATATCTGGAATCAAGAAAAAGCCCAAGAAAAAGCTAATTCCGGCGAAGATTTAATTATTTTATGCGGACGATATGAAGGGTTTGATTCACGAATTTTCGAAATTGTTGACGAAAAAATAAGTATTGGTAAATTTATTTTAACTGGTGGCGAAATTCCCGCAATGGCAATAATCGATAGCATAGTACGCCTAATTCCCGGCGTACTTGGTGGCGAAAAATCAGCCGAAATTGAAAGTTATTCAGACGGTGATAATCTGGAATTTCCACAATTTACAAGACCAGCAGATTTCCGCGGAATGAAAGTTCCAGAAGTTTTGTTAAGCGGGCATCACGCCAAAATTGAAGAATGGCGAAAAAAATATTCAAAATAGATTTTTTTGCTTGATTTTTCGAAATATATGCGTTATAATGGTTGTATATTTCGAGTTAATCTCGGGGTGTGGCGCAGTTGGCTAGCGCGCGCGGTTTGGGACCGTGAGGTCGAAGGTTCGAGTCCTTTCACCCCGACCAATACAAGATTGTTACAGACATAACTTTGACGAGTTGTGTCTTTTTTATTATGAAATAATATTGACTTTCTAAAAAACTTATGCTATAATTTATCTATATTATTAAATTAAAAACAAAAAGGAAAAATAAATGTCAAAAATCGTTGTTGCACTTGGTGGCAATGCTTTACAAAAAAATGGTGAATTAACTGCACAGGTTCAAGAAGAAGTTGCAAAAGAAACAGTTCAAAAGCTTATTCCTCTCATTAAAGATGGTCATGAGTTAGTGATTGTTCATGGTAATGGCCCACAAGTTGGAAATCTAGTCCTTCATGAGGAAGCCGGAAATTCACCTTCAACCCCTGCAATGCCCCTTCATGTTAGCGTGGGAATGACTCAAGGAATGATTGGTTATTGGATCCAAAAAGCTTTAAAAGAAGAACTTTCAAAAAACGGAATTTCGAAAAATGCTACAACCATTGTTACTCAAGTTGAAGTTTCGAAAGACGACCAAGCTTTTAAAAACCCAACAAAGCCAATTGGTCCATTCTATTCCGAAGAAGAAGCTCAAAAGGTTGCAGCCGAAAAAGGTTATGTCGTTAAAGAAGATTCCGGGCGCGGATGGCGGCGAGTTATTCCTTCACCAAAACCAATCCATATTCTTGAAAGTGATGCGATTATTGACTTTATGAAAACTGGTGCAATTGTTATAGCGGCCGGTGGTGGTGGAATTCCAATAGTTTCAAATGGAAAGAATTCTTTCGAAGGAGTTGATGCCGTGATCGATAAAGACTTTGCCGCAGAACTTTTAGCTGAAAAAATTAACGCCGATACACTATTAATTTTAACCGGTGTTGATAACGCAATGATTAATTATGGAAAAGAAAATCAACAAGCTTTGAGTGTAATTTCACCAGAAGAAGCAGAGAAATATATTAAAGAAGACCAATTCGGCGCAGGTTCAATGCTACCAAAGATCCAAGCTTCACTAAAATTCGCAAAAACTGGTGGAAAAGCAATCATTACGAGCCTTGAAAACGCTCAAGATGCAATTTCGAAAAATCTTGGAACAATAATTACACAATAAAACCTAAAATTAGCCTCTCGAAAGATTGGCTAATTTTATTTGATTAATATAAATAAAAATAAGCGCTCCCTACTTGAAACGCTTATCTTATTTATTTTATAAAATTAGATTGTTCGAACGCGAATTGTATCGGTTCCACCAACTAATCCAGGTTGACGACCAGAAACAATAACAACTGTTGCTTTATCTTTATTACCAAATGTTCCATTAGCTTTTAGTTCTTTTGCGAGTTCAAGACCAGCAAATTCACCATCTGGGCGGATGAAGCTTCGGGTTGCATAATTCAAACCAAGTTGTTGAGCAACACGATTTGAGCTTGTTACAGCATAAATTGGAAGTGCTGGGCGGTTTGCGGCAGCAGTTGCAGCAGTTTGTCCAGATTTAGTTTCAACAATTAAAGCATCTGCATTAATTTGCTCTGCAAGCTCAACTGCAGCAAGAGAAATTGCATTTAAAGCTTCATCTTCACCGCGCTCAACAATATCATCAATTGGCGAAACTGCTGCGTGTTCTTGAGTATACATGATAACATCACGCATCGCTTTTACAGTTTCTTCTGGGTATTTACCAGTTGCAGACTCATCTGAAAGCATTACAACATCAGCACCTTGAATTACAGCGTTAGCAACGTCAGAAACTTCTGCACGAGAAGGTTGTGGATTATCAACCATTGAACCCATTGTTTGAGTTGCAACAATTGAAATTTTTCCATGTTTTCGACAAAGAGCAACAGCTTTTCGTTGGATAATTGGTACAACTTCTGGAGCAACTTCATAAGCCATGTCGCCACGAGCGATCATCACACCATCAGCAGCAAGAACGATTTTTTCAAGTTCTTCATCAGAAACAGCTTTTTTAGTTTCAATTTTCGCAATAACTTGTGCTTCGCTATTATGACTCACAAGAAGCTGACGAACGTTTTCAATATCTTCAGCAGTTTGCACAAAGCTCATCGCTACATAATCGATGTCTTGGGTTGCGCCGAATTCAAGATCCCGCATATCTTTTTCAGTAATAACATCACCACCAAAATCTGTATCTGGCAAGTTTAGGCCTTTTCGGCTCATTAAAGTTCCTTTATTCAAAACTCGCAATTTAATTGCAGTATTTGAAGGCACTTCAATAACTTCTGTTCGAACTTTTCCGTCAAAAATATAAACAGGCTCACCAACTTTAACCTTTTCGGCCAAGTTGTATTGAACTGGCAAATTAGCCGAGCCATCATGCTGCTGAATTGCATAGTCAAGAACCAATTCATCACCTTCATTAACTTCAAAACGATTATCTACAATATCTCCAAGACGAATCTTTGGACCTTGCAAATCTTGCAAAATTGCAATTTCACGACCTAGCTTTTTGCTAATTTCGCGAACTGCTTTAATTTTTGCAGCATGTTCTTCATATGAGCCATGAGAGAAATTCAATCGAGCTCCGTTGATTCCTGCGTTGATAAGTTTTTCGATCATTTCAGGGCTGTCGCTTGCTGGGCCGATCGTAGCCAAAATTTTTGTTCGTTTGTAAACATTATTTTCCATACTTATACATTATACCACTTTTATTTTTATTAAAAAAGGGGTTGCATTATTTTTTAAAGTTTGTTATAATTAAAACGAGTTGTTGCTTTATCACCCCAAAGCTCAGCTCAATGGTCTTATCGTCTAACGGTTAGGACACCAGGTTTTCATCCTGGCAATCCGGGTTCGATTCCCGGTAAGATCACCAAAAAGAAATTATTTAAAATCACTTTTCGAAAGATTAGTGGTTTTTTAGTTTATTTTAATCTTAAAAAATATATTCCTTAATGTTTATTAAAAAATCTAAATGGAAAGATATATTATAAAAATAAATTTGCGTCAATACATTATCAAAAATAAAAAGCCAAGATAAATCGTTTAAAATAAACATTTTATCTTGGCTGGGATGGAGGGATTCGAACCCCCGAATGCCAGGACCAAAACCTGGTGCCTTACCACTTGGCGACATCCCAATACCAAACCATTTTACCAAATTATAATCTAAAAATCAAGTATTATCGCGGACATTTTTTAGCAATTTCGCGTGCATTTCTGGTAATTTGATCAAGCAAATTTGCTTTTCGAATATTTTTATAAAGAACTTTGGGCATTTCATAATCTTTATTTTTCAAAGCTTGTTCAATTAAAAATAACGAAATTTTTGGATTTTTTGGTAAAATCGAGCCGTGCAAATATGTTCCGATCACATTTTTATAAATCGCACCCTCAAAATTTCCGTCAGGCGTGTTTCCTGCACCACTTTTAACGCGTGCCAATGGCTCATTCTCTTTCGAAAGATAAGTTTTTCCACTATGGTTTTCATAACCAATAATTTCACCAAACTGATCAGACTCTTCAACAATATTGCCAATCATTCTCTGTTCACCACCAACCGTTTTAACGCCCTTAAATAAGCAAATCCCTTTGATTTTATTACCATTTACAGTTTCAAAAGAATCACCAAAAAGCTGGTATAATCCACAAACCATTAGCATTGGCACACCTTTTTTAGCAAGCTTTCGTAAATTTGGTGCAATTTTCAGCAAATCATTTTGAATTTGATTCTGACCCGAATCCTGACCACCTCCACCAATAATAATATCAACATCATCAGGAAAATCATCTCCAGGATTATATTCAACAATTTCGTATTTTATTCCACGAAGCTCCATCTGTTTTTTTAATGCTAAAATATTGCCATAATCACCGTAAATATTCATATTTTTAGCATAAAGCCACAAAATTTTTAAATTCATAAAATCTTCTCCACTTCTGAAATTTTCGAAAGTTCTTTTCGAATCTCCAACATTGCCGTATAAGTTGCATAAATCCGCTTATCTTTTTTTCCTTTTTCGATAAAATCAATAACAGATTCAGCAATATCAAGATTCACACTATCTTCTTCGAAATCAACATCATCATGAAAAAGTCGAAGCGCCATATCATAGGCTCGATTACCTGAAATTGCTTGAACGCCAGCGTGCTTCAAGACTGAAAAATCTACATCCCAAAGCCAGCTCATATCACGGCCATCTGCATAATTATCATTAACCGCAATCATTGTATCATATTTATCAGGCTCAAAATTTCGTAAATTTATTCGAAAACCAGCCGGATTTTTAACTAATATAATCTCAATTTCTTTACCATTAATTTTTATTTTCTCACCTCGACCAAAAGCTGGCTGAATTTTCTCTGCCGCGCAAATTACTTTTTGCCGATTGATTTTAAGTTTTTCGGCATTCAGAATTTCTTCAACCAAAGCGATCGCAGCAGTTAAATTTAAAATATTATGAATCCCACCAATTTTGAGCTTAAACTCATCAGTTCTTCCACTCCAAGAAATTTTTGCAATATTATTCGAAAAATCCTCAAGCAAAACATTTGCTGAAATTTTTCGATGTGATTTTTCAGAATTTTTTAGATGAATTTCATCATCATTTGGAAAAAAATCTGCCAATTTTTGATTAAATCCAAACTTAACAACTTTTGAAAAATCTTTCGAAAATTCCTTTTTACCTAAAAAATTATCGTTAGCATTTAAAACAACCGATCCAGAAGTATTTTCACCAATCTTATGCAATAATTTTGCAGTATAGTCAATTTCACCAAATCGATCAAGCTGGTCACGCATCACATTTAGAAGAAGCGAATATCGTGGCTGAATTAACTTTACAAAATGAGTTGCATGAGCTTCATCAAGTTCTAAAACAGCAATATCAGCCTCAAGCTTGCCACTCCAATTAGCTTCAGAAAGAATTGCCGCACCCACACCACGAACAAAGTTCGAACCAGTTTTATTCGAGAATACATTTAAACCTTGTCTTTCGAGCAGTTCAACAACCATCTTTGTAGTTGTAGTTTTTCCATTAGTACCGCTAATTACTACAACACCATATTTTAAGCCTTTTAGCATGTTCGAAATAAAATTCGGATTAATTTTTTCCATAACAAGCCCAGGCAACGCCGAACCGCCGCCTTTCAATCTTGAAATCGCCTGAATAATTTTTCCAATAATTATCAAAATTCTATTTTTCATTATTTCCTCGGTTTTGTTATGTTTGCGTCTCTACCATAAAAAGGTAGTGCAATTTTATCATTTTTACCATTTTTCAAGCTTTCGAAAGCAATTTCTCGCCAATTTTCATCACTTTTCACTGCGACGATTGGAATCTCTAAGCCATCAGCTAAAGTGTTTGCAACTGAAGCTCCGATTCTTAATCCCGTAAAACTCCCCGGCCCCGCAAAGAAACCAATTCCAGTAAAATCTTCATATTTTTTGCTAACAGAATTCAAACATTCCTCTAAAAAAGCCAGAATATCTCGCGCCATATTTCGGCCCAGTTCTTTTTCGAAAAAGTTTTTATCAAGCCAAATTTTACATTTCTCTGTTGATGTATCTAAAAATAAAATCATTGCACTTCTCTCACTTTAACTTTTCTTTGATTTTCATTTAAACTTTCAAAAACCAGCTTCAAATGCTTTTTTGGTAAAATTTCAGCTAGATCATCAGCCCATTCAACCACTGTTACATTTTTCGGATTATTTAAATTTTCAGCAAGCTCCATTTCCATAATTCCATAATCATTCAATCTATAAAAATCATAATGCGAAAGTGTTAGTTTCTCGCCTTCATAAACCCGTGATATCGTAAAAGTCGGGCTTTGAACCGTTTCAGAAATACCCAAACCTTTTGCCAAACCTTTTGTAAAAGTAGTTTTTCCAGCACCAACATCACCAACAAGTTCCAGAACTATTCCTTCAGAAATTTGCCTACCAATCTCTTCACCGAAAGCAATCATTTCATCTGTCGAATTTATTTCTTTTTCGAAATTCATAATAATATAATTATATCACGTTTCAGGATTCATTCAAAATATTGAGCATTTGATCCTTTCGAAGCTTAAAATTAATCAAAATAACTGCCAAAAATAAGCAAAAATAGCAAATTAGCATTTCGCTAAAGCCAAAGCTGACTTCTAACTGCGCTCCTTTGATTTTTGAAAATTCACCAATTATAAAAATTGAATATTTTAAAATTAATTCTGCTATAAAGCCAAAAAAATGAGCAATTGGTGAGAATATTGCAAAAATTCCCGTTAAAAAAGTTGCAAGCATCGCACTTGGCACAAATGGTAGAACTAGCATATTTGCAAATATTGATATTACGCTAACCGCACCGAAAGTAAAAATTATCAGCGGAAGTGTTACAATTTGAGCACTAAAAGTTTCGAAAAATAATTTTAAAGCAGAATTTAGCTTTTCTGGCTTTTCGAAAAAGATTTTTTGCAATAGTGGCGAAAGAATCAAAACACCAAAAAATGAAGCAAACGATAATTGCCAGCCTAGATTAAGTAAGTTTGAGGGTTCGAATATTAAGGTTATCGCCGCTACAAAAGTTAGAAGAAAATACGCTTGGGTTTTTCTACCAAAATACCATAAAATTAAACCAAAAATTGCCACGATCCCTGCACGAATCATCGACGGCGTAAATCCAACCACAAAAACAAATCCTAAAACTAGTAAAATCGCCACAAATAAAGCTATCTTTCTTGAAATTTTATTAAAAACTCGCTGGGCCGCCATCACTAAAACAGTTAAATTGTATCCACTCGCAACCACAATATGTGTTAAAGCTGTGATTGTTAAGGCTTTAGAAATCTCCTCCGGCAAAGAATTTTTTTGACCTAACAGATAGCCAAGACCCAAATCAACCTCTGGTGAAGGAATAAATTTTCGAACCCCTTCAGCGAAAGAATCTCGCATATCGCGGATTAAATCACTCTTTGGGCTAATCTTTATAAGTCTTCCTCGATGAATTGAAATCGCAAAATCACCAAAACCTTCAGAAATTTTCCCTTTTACTAAAATCTCATCGCTCCTACGAATTTTTTGATTTGTTTTTAAGCTAATAAAAGCCTTTCCATTAAATTGTTCATTCGAAATTCCTATAACTTTTGCATGAATTTTTAAGCTTCCATCTTCCTTAAGATCTGGATCTTCAAGAACAACAGCTCGAACAATTACATCTTTTTTAATATTTTGTGCAATTTTTAAATTTTCGAAATTATAAACTGATCCTCGCCACAAAGAAAGCAAAATTCCAGCGATTAAGGCTAAAATTAAACAAAACTTTCGAGCAAAAATCCAAGAGAATAAGAATAAAATTATTGCTAAAATTAGCCAGACAATTGATTTAAGACTTGTATTTTTCGAAAAAACCGAGAAGATAGTGCCAAAAATAATTCCACCAAAAAATACAAAATTAAGATAAAATCGGTGAATATGAGCTTTAGGTTTCATCATTCTTGGAATTGGCGTTTTTTATTTCGATAAATCCGATAGTTTGTAAAAACCATTGGCAAAATTGACAAACTCGAGATCAAAAGCATAATCCTCATTGATAATTCACCTGATGGGTCCATTCCTTGAAGCGCAAAAAATAAAATCACAAATAAAGAAATAGTAATAACCGAAACAGTATTCATTCCAATTTCATACAAAAACAAATATTGCATGCGCATTCCGGATTCATCAGCTTCACCATACAAACCTTTGAAATTCGCCATATTAAAGCCATTCATCGCCATTGCAGCAATAATTTCTAAAATTCCAAGTAAAAGCGGATTCGACGAAATAAAAATCCTAAGCGAAAAAACTAACCCCATAAAAACAGCCCCGATTTTTAAAAGTCCTCGCTCTTTATTTTTATCAATCACTTTACCATAAACAAAAGCTGAAACCAAAGCTGCAATCGAAGAAATCGAAGACAAAACTCCAGCTGAACCATAAGCATTAATACCTTTTAGTAAAAAGACCGGCGCAAAAAAGCTCCAAATATATAAAGAATTCCAAGCCATTCCACAACTATAACAAATAACCAAAAGATGTTTATAATTTCGCCATGGAAAACCTCGAAAACTTATTTTTCGAACAGGCTTCACTCGCTCTTTTGTTGTTAAAAGTGGAATTGTTGTCAAAACTAAAATCACCGAAGACACCACAAAAAGCTTCTCAACTCCAAAAAATATCGCAAGAAATCCACCAACCGCAGGAGTTATACTACTCGAAATATGCTCCAAAATATAGGAAATTCCAAGCTGTTTTCCAACTTTTTTAGCAGTTTTAGCTTTCGAAAAATCAACATTATACGAGATATTTTCAACCGAAGTCGATATTCCTTTAAAAACTGCACTAATAAGGGCTACAATCAAACCCATTTCCCTACCAAAAATTCCCATTGAAGCCATTAAAACTAAAGCTGGAATAAACAGAATATTTGCAAGTAGCATTCCGTGCTTTGGGCCATTTTTTGAAATATAGAAAAGAGCAACTATCGAGCCTACAAATTTTGCAATGTAATAAATTAAAATACAAATAGGAACAATCCAGATTGAATGCGTGAACTTATAGATATAAATTAGACTAAAAGTACTTGCTAATTTTGTTGCGAAAACTCGCATATTTTTCGAAACATACAAAACAGCCATTTCATCAAAAGAAATATATTGCCAATAATTTCGAATTTTTAAAAAAGGTTTTAATATTTTTTTAAGCATAAGTATTTATATTTTATCATATTTTAATAGCCTTAAAAAGGTTTAAAAGCTTTATTTTTAAATTAATAAGTGATAAAATTAAAGAATGAATATTTATTTTTCTGGAATTGGTGGCGTTGGAATTGGCGCTCTTGCAAGTATCGCCCACAGTGCTGGCTATGGTGTTTTTGGTAGCGACCAAAATTCAAGTTTAATGATTGAGGAGCTTTCAAAAAAAGATATCGAAATTGAAATCGGCAAACAAGATGGACATTTTTTAAAGCAAAAATTCATCGAAAACAGCATCAATTGGTTTGTTTATACTGCAGCCCTACCTAAAAATCATCCCGAACTTTTAATGGCAAAGAAATTAGGAATAAAAATTAGCAAACGTGACGAACTTTTGAATGAAATCATCAATTCAAAAAAACTCAAACTTATAGCAATTTCCGGTACTCACGGTAAAACTACAACCACAGGAATGGCGATTTGGGCTTTTCAGCAATTGGGAATTCCAATAAGTTGGTCGATCGGTACAACAATTTCCTTTGGTGCGAGCGGTTTCTTCGACCCAGAAAGTGAATATTTTGTCTATGAAGCTGATGAATTTGACCGAAACTTCTTGAATTTCACGCCATCAGTTAGTTTAATCACTTCAATCGACCACGATCACACTGATATTTATAAAACTGAGAAAGATTATTTTGAAGCTTTTGCAGAATTTGGATCGCAAAGCGATTTTATTATTTCTTGGAAAGATCAACATCCAGAAATTTTCGAAAATCTAAAGAACAAGGTAATTTTATCTCAACCAGAAGAAAATATTAATCTTCCTGGCATTCATAATCGAAAAAATGCCAGTCTAGTTCTTGAAACTATTGATTATTTAGTTGAAACCCAAAATATTAAAGCTCCAAAAGATTTTTATGAAAAAGCAATTTTAGCACTAAATAATTTCCCTGGTACAAATCGCCGTTTCGAAAAAATAACAAACAACGTTTATTCTGATTATGGTCATCACCCAAAGGAAATTCAATCAACGCTTCAAATGGCAAAAGAAATAGCTGAAAAGCAAGGATTTTCTGGAGTATCGTTAATTTATCAACCGCATCAAAACATTCGACAAATTGAAGTTCAAGATGAATATACGCCAGAAATCTTTGAAAATGCCAATGAAGTTATTTGGCTGCCAACATATTTAAGCCGTGAAAATCCAGATTTTGAAATACTTTCGCCAGAATTCCTTTCAAGAAAAATATCAGAAAAAACAACAATTTTAGATTTTTCAGATAATCCAAAAGAATTAATAGAGAAGATTTTAAGTTTAAAAGCAAAAAACAGATTAATTCTAGCGATGAGTGCTGGCTCACTTGATAGCTGGATTCGAAAAAATATCAAATGATTTAATAAGATTGCACCAAAAATATGGTGCAATTTTTACAAAATAAAAAATCGGAAAAAAACCGCTTAAATATCAAACTGATGCTAAAAATCTTGATTTTTTGAAATAATCTCAACTTCCTCCATATTATCATATGGAGCTATTGACGGACTACCCGAAAGTTTATTGGCAACTATTTTCACGGATTTCTCCAAGACTAAAGCAAGATTGTTAAACAAACAAAGTGAGTAAATATTTAAATATAAATCTGAAGAATAGTCAAAGAGTGAAATTAACTCCCACCATGCCTCCCTTATCAACCCCGAAACATCATCGTATTTGAATTCATTTCTGGAAGATATTTGAACAATTTTAATAGACAAATCAAGAACTCTTTTTGCGCAAAAATTTAAACGCGTTACTTCATTGATAATTAGAGATTCATTCTTTATAAAATTAATTTTTAAGCTTTCTACACCCATACTATGCATATAAAGATCGGTATCAAGATTAAGCTCGTTCATAATTTCCGAAAGTTTTTTAAATGCACCTAGCCATTCATCAATAGTATGTCTCTCGGACGCAAAAATAATTTTGTCTAAATAATTTATTGTAAAATCTTCGTTTCTAATCATTATTTTTCCTCTCACTTTATATAATATCATAAAATATACTAAAGCAGTATAGATTATTTTCGCCTTTACTCCGAGCTTCGCTTAGTAATAAAAAAACGCGCTAATGCGCGAGATTTTTCAAAAAGTCCGGTATGGTGCGCACGAGAAGACTTGAACTTCCACGAGCCGAAGCTCACTAGCCCCTCAAGCTAGCGCGTCTACCAATTCCGCCACGCGCGCAAAAACCATTTTAATTATACCAAAACTACGGTGTCTTGTAAAGAGTTGATTTTGAAGCAGACCAATATATTACATCTGCGTATCTGTTAACTTCTGTTACAAAAGTATTATTTGCTGAATATGCCTGAACTGATTTTCGAAAAACATAACTCGTTTTAGTCTGGCCAAGGCCAATGGCGACCGAATTAGCTAACCAACGTTGAGTAAATTTAGTTATTTGTAACTTTTTCTCATTCGAGCTTTGAGCGGTTCTTGAATTTAGCAAAAGATCATCGGCAACCACATCATTATAATTTGAAAAGTTCAATCCCTTTTGGCTAGATTGTGAAGAATGCCAAAAAGCGTAGATATCAGGATCAGCGCCAAGATCAATCTCATAAACTAAAATACTATAGTTTCTTGGCTGGAGTATTGATTGAACGAAAGCTCCGGTTTTATCATCTTTATCAATTACTGTTAATTTTACATCAAATCCAAGTTTTTTAAGCTGACTCTCAATTTCTTCAGCAGCTTTCTTATAGTTATAAACACTAGTTGTTGCAATATTTAAAATAGCTGTCTTACCATCTTTTTCTAAAATACCATTCGAATTTTTCTTCCAGCCAGCTTCATCTAATATTTTTTGCGCTTGGTTGAAATCATATTTAGGAACGCTTAAATCTTTAGTATTTAAAAACTGATTCAAAGTTGGAAAATCAAGTTTATCAATAAATTCCATTTCTTTTCGAACTTTCGAAATATCAACCCCAGTTTGAATAGCTTTTCGAACCTTTAAATCTTTCAAAACTGAATCAGAATTATTCAAAAAAGCATAAATTCCACGATTAACATTAGTTTCTCGAGATTTTAATTTGTCCCGCTCAGATTCTGAAAATTCACTAATTTTAAGACTTGGCGATGCAACAATCTCACCAGAGATCAAAGCATTTTTAAGCTTAGTTTCATCTTTAAAGGCAATAATATCAAAGTTATCAATATAAGCCTCACCCTTATAATATCGCTTGTTTTTAACTAATGAAATAGTAGTTTTATCACCATCATTCTGAACAGATTTAAAATTAAATGCACCAGAAGTTATCGGGTTCTTCGAAAAAGCACTTTCGCGGATCTTCTCTGTTTGAATATCTTTTAAAATATGCTCTGGCAATATTGAAAAATTAAAACTATACAATATAGAAGAAGAATTTGACGGCACTTTAACACTAAACTCATAATCACTATTTTTCGAAATCTCAACATTTTTCCAGGCTTTAAAACCAGAAGGATTAATTGATTGTTCTCTCAATAGTTTTATAGTGAAAATCACATCATTGGCTGTTATTTTTTGACCATCAGACCAAACTGCATTATTCCGCATTTTAATTTTAAAGTTTTTATAGTTATCAGATGTTGAAACACTTTCAGCTAAATCACCCTTCAGATTTCCCGTTTCATCAATACCATAAAGACGAGAAAAAGCAATTTGTTCGAAAGATTTTTCAGTATCAGTCGAGGTAAATAGCGGATTCAAGGTTTTAACTTCGCCCAAAATTCCTTCTGAATAAGTTCCTCCTCTATAAAAAATATTCTCACTATAGTTTTCTGCGCTTAACCCACGAAAAACACCAACAGAAAAAATCAAAATAGACACAACACAGATCCAAGAAATAACTATTTTTCGAACATTCGACAAATTCTCAAAACGACCAAAAAACATTTTTTTCGTGTGAGAAGCGATAGCCTTTTCAACTAAATCTGCTCTTTCAGCTAAAGTAGCCTTATTATTAAAAGTTTGAATTGTTTTATTTTTTGAAACCTGATCTCTATTTTTTTGAGAAATAGCAGAAACTCGTCTAACCTTTTTAGGGCTATTTTTAAAGTCCATTAAAACTCCTTTTTATTTAGGCAAAAGCAAAGTTGTAAGAATTGATGCAACAAAAACAAATGCAAAGAAAACTGTTGCCCGAAAAATACTCTTTTCAACACCGCGTCGCTCAGTATAAAGCTCGCCAGAAGCCCCAAATCCTGCTCCTAAAGTTGCGCCTCGTTGCTGTAAAAGCACTAAAATCATCATTAAAACGCCAGAAATAACAGTCGAAAACTGTAAAATAATATCAATATTCACTATAAAATCTCCTTTTCATCTTCAATTCTTAAAAATTGGCTCAAACTATAATTCAGCAAGCTCATAGCCGCTCCTACAATTACAGAATTCCAAAATCCCATCGAAATATTTGGTGCTAAAAGTATCGAAATCCAAACAATCATACCATTAACTATCAGTGTAAAAAAACCAAAAGTCAAAATGATCATTGGAAGTGATAAAATTGTAAGAATAGTTTTAAGTGTGCTATTTACAATTGAAAAAATTAAACCAGCAAGAAAGAAAGTTCCCGCACTATGGTTGCTAACATTTCCAAAAATAGAAATTAAAATCCATAATAAAAAACTATTTAAAAACCACCGATTTATAAATTCTATCAACTGCTTCTTCACATATATAATTTTATCATATTTTAACAATAAAAAAAACACCTTTTGGTGAATTTTCTAATATATTGGAGGGTCTGATGGGGCTTGAACCCATGACACCCTGCTTAAAAGGCAGGTGCTCTAACCAGCTGAGCTACAGACCCACTCGCTGAATACATATTAAAGTATATATCAATTATTTTTAAAAGTCAAGGGTTTTTCTCAATTTTCTTAAATTTAAATGAGGTTATACTTAGAATAGAAAAAATAACTCCCACCAAAATAATCCAACTAGCCCATTTTTCAAGCGGCTGCGAAATACTTTTCGAAAGTAAATCTGGTAAAAAAACTTTTTCGAAATACGAAAGTGACACTAAATATGTAAAAATCGCTGAAAATATCGAAGAAAATATACCAAAAAGCCATTTTTCTTGTTTTGGATTTTTTGCTAAAATTACCAAAGCTGGTGCTAAAATTAGAAATAAGCCAACAATTCCACTCAAAGTTGATTCTGGAATTACCAAATTTGAAGTTGTCAAAAAATTAGTAATATCTTTATTCCAATATCTATTCAAAACAATTCCCGCGAGAATAATAAGATTGAAATAGCCCGTTTTACGCCGAGAGAGTGTTAAAAAAATCGAAAGAATTACAATAAAAATAATTGTTGTCATAGCAATATTATAGCATAAGCTCTAAGGATGCTCAAACTATTTTATAAAAATAGAACAACTGCGCTAACATATTGTCTCATAAAATAGCCGAGCTATTAAATAACTCGGCCAACTATTTAAAATAATGATTTTTTAGATTTCTTAAATTCTATCAAAAGCTCTTTTTGTTTTTTCGAAAGCTTTGTAGGAGTTTCGACAATAATTGTCACAATTTGAGCACCTCTTCTTTCAGTTCGAAGGTGAGGCACGCCGTGACCTGAAAGCTTAAAATCAGTATGGCTTTGTGTTCCAGCTGGAATCTTCATCGTCAGCTTTCCGTCAATTGTTTCAACTTCAATTTCAGCACCAAGCGCAGCATCGATCATTGAAATTCTCTCTTCGCTCAAAATTAAATCACCTTCACGCGTAAATTTTTTATCAGCTTTAACATAGATGTTTACATATAAATCACCTTTTTCACCACCTTTAATTGCTTCACCACGGCCAGAAAGCCGAATTGTTGCGCCATCATCAATTCCTGCTGGAATTTTAAGTTTTACTGTTTGCTTTTTACGCAAGATTCCAGCACCACGGCAAACTGAACAATTTTGCTTTGGAATCTCACCGCGACCATCACAAGTCGGGCAAGTTACAGTTTGTTGAATTGGGCCAAAAAGAGTTTGAGTGGCGCGAGTTTGCTGACCACTTCCATTACAATCTGGACATTTTTGCATTCCGTAACCAGGCTCTGCACCAGAGCCATCACAATACTCGCACTCATCGTCTAGATTTAATGAAATCTCAGTTTCAGTCCCAAAAACCGCCTCTTTAAAATTCAAAGTTAGATTTACTTCAACATCGCGGCCTTTTTTATTTTTTGAACCGCGGCCATTCGAAAATCCGCCGCCAAAAATTCCTTCAAAAATATCACCGAATCCACCGCCAAAATCAAAATTAACATTCTGGCCCGAAAATCCACTAAAACCTTCAAAAGGATTTCCGCCAGAAAATCCACCAGAGTTTCCGCCAACTCCCGCATGGCCAAACTGGTCGTATCGCTGGCGCTTTTCTTTATCTTTTAAAACCTCATAGGCTTCATTCACCTCTTTAAAAGCCTTTTCATCCCCTCCTTTATCTGGATGAAGCTCGACTGCTTTTTTTCGAAAAGCCTTTTTAATTTCATCAGCGCTGGCGTCTTTTTTTACACCTAAAATATCATAATAATCTGTTTTGCTCATATAATATATTATAGCAAATTAGCACTTAAAGAGCAAGAGTGCTAATTATTATTTTCTATATTTTTTAGCCGAGCTTATAGCCAGTTTCTTTGTTTTCATTTTGATTATTTGGATTAAAATTTTCCATATCCTATATTATATCACCAAACCAGCTTTTCATCAAAAATTATTCCGATTTTTTCTTAGAATTTTCTTTAATTACACTCTCAATATAGCCGTTTAAATTATTGTCAATCCGATTAATTTCAAAAGTTAAATAAGCTAACCATCCAAAGATGATTACTGTTAAAATAATAGTAATAAGTTTTTTGTCATTTTTATCAATAAACTTCATATAAATATCCTCAATTAAATAGCTCAACCTTATAAAAGCTATTTAACAGTAACCGCAACCGCATCGTGCGGAACATAAACATTTCGAGTAAATCTGCCCATATTTACTTTACCAAATATCGTTCTATAGTAAAAAACTCCTGAAACCTGAACCGTAGTTCCCCTATTAACCCTTAATCTTCTTGTTGAAAAATCCCTCCATTGCTGTGGGCCATTATAAGAAGGAACTGCATCAAAAAGATTCGAAACTATAACATTCTGGTGAAAGAATGTACTACCAGCCAAGCTATTATCTAGGTGAAAAGTAACATCACGAGTATCAGCTTTGGCAACAGAAGAGAAACCAAAAAGTGATAAAATAACCACCCCAGCAATAAACATCTTTTTAACCATAGAATACCTCTTTCTAAAAGTGCGAGCATCGGGTGAGCACAAATTAATTATACTAGATAAAATTAAAAAAATCAATACGCAAAAATGCCCAGTTCAAACTGAGCATTTTTACCTTTCGAAAGGTGGATTTTCGAATTATTTCTTGTCAATAACTTCGCCTTCAACCGGCTCGTCATTATCTTTTTTGTGAGAAGTTTTAGCTTTTTCACCAGCTTCACCCGCATTATCTGCGCTTTGAGCTTGATACAATTTTGCGCCAATTGGCATAATTGCATCTTGAAGATCTTTAGCAGCTTTCTCAAGCTCATCTTTACTATCGGCATTTTGATGTTTTTTAGCCTCTTCAACAGCTTTCGAAATTGCTTCTTCATCTTCTTTCGAAATCTTATCTTTGAATTCGCTTGGCATTTTTTCTGCTTGATAAATAGCATTCTCTAGCTGATTTTTAGCATCGATTAATTCGCGCTTCTTTTTATCTTCATCAGCGTGAAGTTCAGCTTCCTTTTGAGCTTTTTCAATATCTTCTTTACTCATATTTCCTGAGTTTTGAATTGTGATATTATTCTCTTTACCAGTTCCCTTATCTTTAGCAGTAACTGTCAAAATTCCGTTCGCATCAATATTGAAAGTAACTTCAATTTGTGGAACTCCTCGTGGCGCTGGTGCAATTCCTGAAAGTACAAACATTCCAAGAGATTTATTGTCGGCAGCCATTTCGCGCTCACCTTGAAGCACGTGGATTTCTACTTGCGGCTGATTATCAGCATAAGTTGAGAAAACTTGTGATTTCGAAGTTGGTACAGTTGTGTTTCGATCAATCATCGGAGTTCGAACGCCACCAGCAGTTTCAATTCCAAGTGTCAAAGGTGTAACATCAAGAAGTAGCACATCTTTAACATCTCCGGCCAAAACGCCACCCTGAATTGCAGCACCAACGGCCACAACTTCATCTGGGTTAACACCTTGAGTTGGTTTTTTGCTAAAGATTTTTTCAACTTTTTCAACCACAGCTGGCATTCGGGTCATACCACCAACCATCACAACTTCAGAGATATCGCTAGCTTTTAGATCTGCATCTTTTAGAGCTTTTTCAACAGGGTCGGCTAGTCGATCAATCAAATCAGCAACTAATTCTTCAAGTTTTGCTCGAGTTAGAGTGTATTCAAAGTGTTTTGGACCATCTTCATCAGCTGTTAAGAACGGTAAGTTTACTTCGTAAGATGTTGTTGAAGAAAGCTCTTTTTTGGCTTTTTCAGCTTCATCCTTCAAGCGTTGCATTGCAGCAGAGTCATTTTTAAGATCAATTCCCTCTTCTTTCTTAAATTCATCCAAGAAATGGTTCACAATTCGGTTATCGAAGTCTTCACCACCAAGGTGTGTATCACCGTTTGTTGAAAGAACTTCGAAAACGCCGTCCGCAATATCAAGAATCGAAACGTCGAATGTTCCACCACCAAGGTCGAAAACAGCAATTTTTTCATCTTTTTTACCATCCAAGCCATAAGCAAGTGCGGCTGCAGTTGGCTCGTTAATAATTCGTTTTACTTCAAGACCAGCAATTTTACCAGCATCTTTAGTTGCTTGGCGCTGGCTATCATCAAAGTAAGCTGGAACTGTAATCACAGCTTCGGTAACTTTTTCGCCCAAGAAAGCCTCAGCATCAACTTTAATTTTCGAAAGAATCATCGCTGAAACTTCTTCTGGTGTATATTCTTTGTCACCCATTTTTACAGCAACACCGCTACCCTTTTTCACAATCTCGTAAGGCATGATTCCAAGATCTTTTTGAATCTCATCATCAGAATATTTTCGGCCAATCAAACGCTTTACTCCGTAAATTGTATTTTTTGGATTTGTTACGCGTTGACGTTGCGCTACCTGCCCAACCAAGCGATCACCTTTTTTATTGATTGCTACAACTGATGGAGTAGTTCGATTTCCTTCTGCATTTGTGATAACCTCAGGTTTTCCTGCAACCATATACGCAAAAGCACTGTTAGTTGTACCAAGGTCAATTCCAATAATTTTTCCCATTTTCTCCTTCTTTCTTTATTAAATTTATCTGTTCGATAGCTTTCTTAGTCAATTTCGAATTTCTTAGCCTATTCGGATTTTTCAGAAAGCTTCTCGAAAGTTATTAACTATTCTATAAAGCGCGCCTCGCAATTCGTTTCACGCTTATATTTTGATTATACGCTTTTAGCACTCACAAGTCAAGAGTGCTAATGATGTATTATTTACAACTATTGTTTTTTTGCTCTGTCGTGATAAAATTAAAATATAAACATAACCGAAAGGATATTATGGCTCAGCCAAAAATGACTCAACAAAATATTCATCAGCTCTTGTCTAATAGAAAACACGATTTCTTAATACCAGAATACCAGCGTCCTTACGCTTGGACTGAAGATCAATGTCAAACTTTATGGGACGATCTTTTCTCTTTTACAATTCCAAATGAAAACTACACAGCTTTTGATGAAAATGACGAATATTTTCTTGGATCGATAGTTTATTTCCCAGAGAATGGCAAGTTCGAGATTATTGATGGCCAGCAGCGCCTAACAACCTTAATGCTTTTACTTCGAGCGTTTTATGATAGATTCGAATTTTTAAAAGATGATGAGTCTCAATTAATTAGAAAAAAGATAGAATCATGTTTGTGGAAAACAGATGAATTTGGACGTGTAGATAAAAACAATCTTAAATTAATTTCTGAAGTTGCAACAGATAACGATAAAGAAGAATTTTTGGAAATATTAAAATCCGGTAAAGTTCCAAAAGAATTTCGCAGCCAATACGCACAAAATTTCCGTTTCTTTCTTGAAAAAATTAAAGATGCTAGCGAAAAGTATTTTTCTTCAATATTTTACGTTCCGGCACGAATTTTAGAATATTGCATGATATTATCTATTGAAGCTGTCAACCAAGATAATGCCTTACAAATCTTCTCCACGCTAAACGACCGCGGACTACCCTTGGCTGATGCAGATATCTTTAAATCGAAATTCTACAAACTTTATTTTGACAAAAATCAAAAGAATGATTTTATTAAAGAATGGAAGAAGCTTGAAGAAATTACCGAAGAAATTTTCAAGCCACAACAAGGCACGCCAATGGATGAACTTTTCACAAAATATATGTATTTCTTACGGGCAAAAAATGGCATAACTAGAAGCACAACCGAGTCTCTACGCAGTTTCTTCCGTGGCGAGAATCAAGATTTTCCTTATTTTAAAGATGAATCAGCTCTTGATGATTTAAGTGACTTGGCAATTTTCTGGCAAAAAGTTTATTCTCAAGATGAATCTTTTAGCAATGAAGTGATTCGAAAACTTTTTGTTTTGCGCTATTCCCCAAATACAATGTGGGAAAATATTGTGTCGGTTTGGTTTTTACAGAATCGAGATTCAGACGATGAGATCGATTTAGATGCGTTCAGTCATTTTCTTTCAAAAATAACAAACTTTATTTTAGGCTATAGCTTAATAAATCCTGGCGTAAACCAACTCCGAACTCCAATCTTTAAAGAAATGAGCGAAATAGTTAACCGCAATAGCCTCGTTCCATCTTTCGAGAATCATCTTTTTGATGAAAGTTCTCTCCGCACGGCTTTCGATAACTTCGAATTTAGTAACATGAAAGGAATTACAAAATCATTTCTCGTTTGGTTTGCTTTTTCGAATGAAAATCAGCAACTCTTGAGCCTGAAAGAACCACTTCAAATCGAACATATTTTTGCGAAAAAACGTGCCGAAATTAACGGAATTTCCGACAAAAATCTAATCGAATCTATTGGAAATAAGATTATTCTGGAAAGCTCAATAAATATTAAAGCTTCAGATTTTGAATTTGATGTCAAAAAAGACTTTTACCTCGGTAAAAAACGGCGAGGAAGCTCAAAAGAACCAAGTAAAATTACAGAAATTATTGAGCTTACAAATCTTGACAAATTTGATGAAAATGAAATTATTGAAAGAAAATCACGGATTATTGATAATTTTATTGCAAAACTTAAAAGTGAGAATCTGTTAAAATAAGAGGACTATATGATAAATAAAGTTGCATTGAAAAAATTTTTCGAACAAAATAAAGAAGATTATTATTCTCGTAGAAATTCTGGAGATATAAAAAAATACGACGAAGATTATAAATGGGAAATTTTGCCAAAATTAAACAGTGAACTTTCGAAAATAGAAATATGTAGCGAAAATTCTGAAAAAATAGCTAAACTTCTTTCGAAAAACCTCAACAATTTTTCGCATTGGATTGATATGGATGATCTGCAAGGACTTTCAAAGCATAAAAATTTTTATCAAATTTTTAGAGATATAAAAAATTCAAACCCAGAAACAATAGTTAAAACAATTGAGGGTGTTGATATAAGCACAAATTTTCTTTCTAGTAAAAAATTCGCGCCCTCAACTCTTGGCTATATACTAACAGCTTTTGACTGCAAGAATTTCTCTCTTTACAGAGAGGAAATTGCTAAAGAAATTTCAAAAATATGTTTAATTGAATTCCCAAAAAATAAGGGCAAAAAATACAAATTAGTAAATGATGCTTCAAATTTTATAGGGAATTTAGTTAATGAAGATGGAGTTTTTGTTGATAAAAATGTAAATTTGCTAGGTCAAGATTTTATCTGGACAGAAATAATGTACAATAAAAATCACACCAATTAGAGGTGTGATTTTTTTACTTTAATTAAAACTTCAAATATACCCAATTCTCAATCTCTGGCGCATCCACTGAGTTTTCTAGTGCAAAACGCAAAGCATCATCTTGGCGTTTTTGATATTCTCTTGCAAGTTTTTCAAAATCTTCGTCACCTTTATCAACCGAATTTAGGGCCCTCATTGCAATATCATATCGCGAAACTCGATTTCTCGCCAACATATCAAAGGGCGTAGTTGTTGAACCTTTTTCTTCATATCCGTTAATTTTAATTCTCGACGGATTTTCATAATCAAATAAAATTGATTTCAGAGTTTTAGCGTATCCATGAAAAGCAAATACAACTGGCTTATCTTTGGTAAAAATCTTCACGAAATTGCTTTTCGAAAGTGTATTTTCAAAAGTTCCAATTCCCTTTCCGCAAAGTGCTTGAGCATAAACCAAGCGAATTTTAACTTGCGGTACATCATGAAGCAAAACTCGAAGCGCCGCAACCGTTTCTTTAAAAACATAATCACCACTTGCCGCCAAAATTAAATCTGGCTCATCATCTTCTGGGATTAAATTCCAATCTGCAATTTCTTGATTTTTCCAAGAATCAAAAACAAATATTCCGCCATTTTCAAGCTGTTTTTGTGCAATTTCAAGAGAAAAATATCTTGGTTCAGGCGTTTTTCCCGCAACCAAAACGTTAATATTGTTTCGGTATTTTAGCATTTTCGAAATCGCCACAACTGCCGAATTATCATCTGCTGGCAAAAAAATCTGCCCAATTCCGTTTTCGCGGCGTAAAACTTCATCAATAAAACTCGGATTTTGGTGCGAAAATCCATTGTGGTCTTGCCGCCAACCAGTTGAAGTTAAAATATAGTTTAAACTTGCTAGATCACCTCGCCACTCCACTTCTTGTGATTGCGCTAGAAATTTTGCATATTGATCCATCATCGAAGAAATAATCGGTGCAAAGGCTTCATAAGAAGTTAAAACTCCATGTCGCCCCGTTAAAATATAGCCCTGCAAAAGCCCCTGTAAAGAATGCTCACTCAAGATTTCCGTCACGCGGCCATTTTTCGATAAATCTTTTTTTTCCCACGGTTTAATTTCTCGCTGCCAAGAACGTGAAGTTGCCTTAAAAATAGCATCTAATTTATTTGAATAAGTTTCATCAGGGCTAAAAAAGCGGAAGTTCTCTGGATTTTTTTCGAAAATTTCTTTCAAAAAATCACCAATTGCATTCATTGCGAGTGATTTTTCACCCACTCTTTCATGAATTTCTGGCAATTTCAATTCTGTAAAATTCAAATTCGCGTCCACAAAACGATTCCGCCCAATCCTACTTGATTTTTCTGGTAAAAAATCATCAAGCCAAGGTTTAAATTCACCTTTTTCAAAATCAAAAAGCTCTTCAAATTTATAAGATTCTAACCAATCTTTAAGTTTTTTGAGCTCTTTTTCATCGCTCTTGGCATTTAAAAGCGGAACTTGATGAGCGAGCGAATTTCCTTCAATTTTTTCACCATTATTTTCAACAACACCAGAGCTTCCCTTTTTACTTCGCATAATAATCATCGGTAGCCGAACAAAACCGTTATTCCGACCAAATTTTATTCGTGAAATATCTCGAAAAGCGTTCGAAAAAACTTTTGAAAGTTCGAAATCGAAATCTTCAGCAGAATATTCATCAACAATTCTTGGCTCCCAGCCCGCTCCATGAAAAAATTGAATCAACTCAAAATCACTCATCGATCCAAAAATTGTCGGACCAGAAATTTTATAACCATTCAAATGCAAAATAGGCAAAACTACTCCATTTTCAACTGGATTTATTAATTTATTTAAATGCCAAGCTGCAGCAATTGGGCCAGTCTCAGCCTCGCCATCACCAATTAAAGTAGTCATTACAAGATTTGGATTGTCTAAAACTGCCCCAAAAGCAGTCGAGAGCGAATAACCAAGCTCACCGCCTTCAAGAATTACGCCTGGGGTGAAAGGGCTTGCGTGCGACGGAAAACCGCCCGGCCAAGAAAAGTTTTTCGAAATATAAGCAATACCTTGCGAACTTCGAACTGCATTTTTATCGATCTTTGAAAGAGTTTCTTCAAGAAAAAGATTCGCTTGAAGCGCTGGAAAAGCATGTCCAGGGCCAAGCATAAAAGCAGCTTTGAGCCCACTTTTTGCAAATTCTAGCTGTTTTTGAATATTTAAAAGATGTGCATAAACATGATTTACACCCGGGCAACTCCCCCAATGCCCAAGAAGTCGGGGTTTGATATCATTAAATTCCAGAGAACGATTTAACAAAAAATTATCTTGCAAAAAAATTTGCGAAACCGTTAAATAATTCGCCGCACGAATAAACTTTTTAATATTTTCAAGATTTTGCCCACTATTCATACGTTATATTTTATCATATTTATGCTTAATTTTAAAGTTTTAAAATTAAAAACCGCCAACATTAGGCGGTATACTATGAATAATAAAAAGGTACGGACTCTAATTTTTAAAAAATAATTTTAGTAGAAGGCTAATCCGCGAGTCCCAACCTTCTAGAATAAGGTGAAACGGATCAACGCTTATAATAATATCATATTGCCAAGAATATGTCAACAAATAAAACTACTTTCGCCCAACTTTTACCATTGCTGCTCGCAAAACTTCGCCCTTTAAAGTATAACCAGCTCGAAGTTCTTCAGCAATAATCTCTTCTTCTCCTTCAGATTCTTCATCAAACTGAATCGCTTCATGAAGTTCTGGATTAAAAATAGTGCCGTTTGAAGAATTAATTTTTTCAACTCCAAGCTTTGAAAGGTTTTTTTCAAGATTCTTACTCATTTTAACCACATTTTGCGCCCAAGAATTTTCCGCCAATTCTGCCGGTAAATGTGAAATTGCGCGCTCAATATCATCAATCATCGGAATCAATGCCAAAATTGCCTTTTTCTCACCCAAATTTTGCGCATTCGAAATTCGGCTCTCAACATTTTTGCGATAATTTTCGAAATCAGCACGCGTGCGCTGCAAATCATTTTTTAATTCTGAATTCTCCGCTTGAAGTTTTTCACACTTTGAATCTTTTTTGAAAAATCCGCCTTTTTTCTCATCTTTCGAAACTTCTTGATTTTTTAATACATTATTTTCTTCCATCTTTTCCTCCTTAAGTTATAATATCTCTTCCAAAAATTCACCTGTCTTTTGAACTAATCGCACCACTTTTCCGTAATTTTGGCGAGTTGGTCCAAGTACACCAATATAGGAATTTTCCGAAAATGGGCTTTCGAATTTTGAAATAATTAAACTCGCACCCGAACTTTTGCCAATTGGATTCTCGCTGCCAATATAAACATTGAGTGGCTCATTTGGAGTAACTTCACGAAGCCATGGCTCAAGATTATCAAGAAGCTGCGCAACAGACTGGACCGCTTCACCACTTTCAAATTCAGGCTGAGAAAAAAGATTATAAATTCCATTAATGTAAAGTTGATCACCAATTGTAGCAAGACCAAGATTACCGGTAAGTTCAACTAAAGAATCTACCGCTGAACGAATTGCATGATCGGCGCGGTCATTCTGGGCTGAAACTCGCGAAGAAATCGCCCGAAATCCCCGCAAGCTATCTTTCGAATTATTAGCATTTAGTAAAATTTGTTCATCTTCACCCTCGCTTTGAGCAGTTAAACGGTTTACATAGAAACGATAACCCTTATCGGTTGGAATTCGCCCGGCAGAAGTGTGTGGTTGCGTAATCAAACCAATATCTTCAAGTTTTGCCATTTCAGAACGAATTGTTGCACTTGAAACATTAAAAAGCTTCGCCAAAGTAACACTACCAACCGGGCTGGCAACTTCGGCATATTGCTCAATAATCGCTACCAAAATTTGCGTTTGTCGTGGTGTAATATTCATATTTCAAGTTTATCATAAATTAGCACTTAGGTCAATAGAGTGCTAATTCTGTATTTTTAGTATCATATTTTCGGAAAAGTTTTAAAAAATATTTGACTTTTTATTTTTACATACATTTATAGAATTTAATATGCTTAAAAACAGATAAAGTGATATTTTACAGACCATAACTCTTCTATGCCCGCGAAATGCGGGTTTTTCTTTTAGCCTACTTCTGTAATTCTAAGAATTTAGCTTTAATATCTTCCAAAAGTTTTCTCGCTCGCACACGCACTTCAATATCCTTATAATTAAATTCAACATCTTGATGCATAATTTGGTTGATAATTCGCGCTGTATTTCGAAAGCCATCATTCAAAATAAAGTGAAAATACGGCACTTCGAGCGCCTGTTCTAGCGAAGAAATCGCTTCTGGCAAACGTTTTTCAAAATCTTTTTCGAATTCTTCCGCACTTGAATATCGGTTTGCAAAACGTGCTCGCCAAGTTTCGAAATCTGGTGGCAAAATAAAAACTGCAACAACGCGCTCGCTCATTTTTTTATATTCTGCAATTCCTTGAATATCAATATCCGTTACAGAAATCTGCCTGTTTTGGTTCGCTTTTTCAATCTCTGTAACACTTGTACCATAAATCTTTCCGTGAACAAATTTCGCCTCAATAAACTCACGTTTCTTAAGCATTTCTTCAGCCTTTTCAATCGAAATAAAATTATAGTCAACTCCATTTTGTTCAATTTTACCATTATTTTCACGAGGAGTGCGCGTTGTGTGGCTGACAATATCACGATATTCTGGGTTTTTCAAAAGATATTTTTTGGTTGTATCTTTTCCTGCGCCAGAAATCCCCGCAAGCAATAAAATGCGAGAATTTTTAACTAAAGTAATAGCTTCAGGTGGTGTTTGATAGTTTTTTACAAGAAATTCAAGGTTATTCATCTTAAAATTATACTATATTTTCTGGATTTCGTCAAAAATTTCTTGTTCAGAAATTTCATTCGAATTTAGATTTTCTATAATCTTCAAGTAATTTTTCAATTTTAGAAATTAATTCCATATTAAATTCATTCTCTTTAAGCTTTAAAATATCTTTCCGTGAAATCCCCAAGCTTTCAAAATATTTCTTTGAAAACCCATAAAAATGCCATCCATTATATCTACTCCATAACCAATCTTCGTCTACTTTACCATTTAAGGCGTCTTTTATTTTTAGTAAGTTATCTTCAGAAAGATTATCTAATGAATATTTTTCTTCGTATTTCCAACCCAAAAAATCCGCAGTATAAGCATTCCGAATTATTTTTTTCGAGAATCCATTATTAAAATCCGTCGAATCTGCTACAAAATTATGAGAAAAACCTTCACAAATCCCCTCATATAGAGCATCTTGAAATAAAATCTTGTCAACACCAATATTTAAACGGATATAGCCAAAATCAATATACCACCAAAAACCATATTCGCCAGAATCACTCCAGCTCGCAAAAACAACATCATAATCAAAGTTAGATAAATCAAACTCCCGAATAATTTTTGCGCGTGCTTTTCGATAAGCTTTTCGAATTTGCTTAGTTCTCTCTGAATCATTTTTTAGACTACCAAGAATTATTTTTCGCATAAAATCTCCTTTTTCGCAAAATCTTCAAATTCTTCATTTGTAATTTTAAGCGCATCGCTTGGTCTAATTCTGTATTTTTCACAATATTTTGAAATTAAAAATTCTCCGACTCTATAGACAAAATTCGTAGGCAAACTTGAATCATCTCCAAAGTGATTAAAATACCAATCGTAGTGATTTATCTTCTCCTTATTTTTTGCGATTTCAATAATTCTCTTCAATCCCCATTTTAGTTTGTCTTCATCAGGTTTGTCGTAATAATCGGTCAAAAATTTTAATTCATACCCTAATTCATTAGCTGCTTGTTTTTCAAAATTCAGAGCTAAGCCTTCAAGAATAGTATCACCCCAGATATTGTTAGGTGTTGGTAAAGTTTGACATCTAAATTCATGGTTAAGCTCATGAAAAATTAATTTTAAAAATATATTTTTTGAATATCCAGTATCAAAAAACTCAAATATTAGAGCTCCATATCCAGACATTGAAAGACCTGAAACTTTTTCAATTTTTAATATTTCAGAAATATCTTCTTTTTTCATCCTAGATATGTCTGAAAAATAAATATCAATTTCTTTTTTCGAAAAATCATAATACTTCGAAAAATATTCTTTAGCTTCAATAAAATCTGACCTTATTTTTTCTTGTGTTTCTTCTGAAAAGCTTTTATTAAAAATTAAATTAAACATAATTACTCCTATAAAAATAAGGGCTCATCACCCTTATAAATTACAGCTTGGCGTTCGTGTGAACGTTCACAACATCATCAACATCATCAAGTGCGTCCATCAATTTTTCAACTTTCGCACGAGTTTCGTCGTCGGTGATTTCAACTTCCATATTTGGCACGTATTGAAGTTCGGCCTCTTTTACGGTTAAACCTTTTTCAATTAGTTCTTTTCGAACTTTCATTAAATCTTTTTGGTCGGTATAGACCACGATTTCGCCGTCTTCTTCAACCGCATCTTCTGCACCAGCATCAAGAATTTCAAGTAGTGCGTCTTCACCCGTTGCTTCAACCAAAATTACACCTTTGCGAGTAAATTGAAACATCACACTCCCCGCGTCAGCAATTCTGCCACCATTTTTTACTAGAGCAGTTTTAACTTCCGGAAAAGTTCGGTTACGATTGTCTGTTGCGGTTTCAATAATCAAACCAATTCCGTTTGGACCATAACCTTCGTAAGTAATTTCCTCAAGTATTGCCGAGTTTTTATCTGCCGCGCGAGCAATTGCGCGCTCAATATTCGCATTTGGCATATTTACAGCACGAGCTTTTTCAATTGCCAGCGCCAAACTTGGGTTCATGTCTGGATCGGCGCCACCACGAGCTGCAATTGCAATTTGATTTCCAATTCGTGTAAAAATTGCACCCCGTTTTGCATCATTTACACCTTTCTGTCGTTTAATTTTTGACCATTTATTATGACCAGCCATAATTCTCCTTAATTTTTATCTATAAATCTATATTAATTTTACCATTTTTTACTTGAAAATTCAAATTTCGAAAAATAAAAACGCCCATTTTAACTTTTGAGCGTTTAGTTTTATTTAATTTTATGGGCTGCCACACGAATAATCTCGCTCCAGCTTAAAAATGGTTGTGGAATTTCAGCTAAATCGTGTGCTGTCATTTCATTTCGAATTGCCAAAGAAATCTGCGAAATCAAGTTTGTTGCATCTGGCGATACAATACTTCCGCCAATAACCTTCCCCTTCCTATCGCAAATAATTTTAGCAAATCCACTACTGAAATTCTCAACATTGCTTTTTGCGATTAAATTAAGTGGTGCAATTGCAGTTTTATATTTTAAATCTCTCTTCAAGCAATCGTCTTCAGTTAAACCAACCGTGGCGATTTCTGGCCAAGTTGAAATTGTACGAGGCGAAAGCGGAAATTTAACCTCAATTTTTGAGCGTGAATGTAAAATATTGTGAGCAACCGTTCGGCTTTCAAGTAAGATCTCTGCCGTTTGAGCTTGTGGATTGACCACGCCACCAACCGCAAAAATATGCTTCATAGAAGTTTGCGAAAATTCATTTACAACAATTCCATCTTTCGAAAAATCAATATGAGCATTTTCTAGGCCGATATCCGTATTCGGCATTCTTTCACCTACAACCAGAATTTCATCAACTCGCACAAATTTCTCGGTTCCACCTCGCTGAAAAATCACTCGCTTCATCAAGCCGTCTTTTTGCACCGCCACCACTCGAGTTTGCGGTAAAACATAAACATGATTCTCTTCAACTAAAATATTTTCAAGAGTAATTCCAACTTCTTCATCTTCTTTTGGCAAAAGTCGTGCTGAAACTTCACTGATGTAAACTTTCGTACCAAAAATAGCCAAAATTTGAGCAATTTCAACTGCCTCAGCTCCACCACCAACAATAAAAATACTCTTAGGCGGACGAGCAATATTGAAAATTGTTTTCGGCGTATAATATCGCACATTTTCAATACTTTTAATATCTGGAATTGAGATTCTCGAACCAGTTGCAATCAAGAAATTCTTTGCCGAATAATGCTTTTGGTTAATCGAAATCTCATTCGGAGTTAAAAATCTAGCTTCACCACGAAAAGTTTTAATCCCCACACTTTCGAAAAACTTTTGATTATCGTGAGCGCCGGTTCGTTCAATCACATTTTTTTTCCAAGCAGAAATTATCGGAAAATTATAAGTTAAATTTGCCGAGCGTAAACCCATTTTTTCAGCCTTTTTTGCCTCAAAAAAAGCTTTTTTAACCTTCGAAATTGCTGCTCGCGGAATATCACTATAATTTGGCGACTCACCGCCAAAAAGATCATTTTCAACAATCGCAACATTTAACCCGGCTTTTGCCACAATATTTGCCGCCGCTGAACCACCTGCTCCGCTTCCAAGAACAATTAAATCAAAATCAAATTTTCTTTTAGCCATTTTTTACTCCTTAAATTATGCTCTTGAAATTTTTATAAATATACGCTGCCTCTGGATGGATTTTCTGTAAAATTGCTCCCGTTTGCCTTCGGATATCGCCACTCGTAATTTCCGGTTTGTTTTTTTGCCAATCCGCAAATTCGATAAGAGTTTTTCGAACAAATTCATTGCTTTGCCCCTCTGGAGATCTAACAATTAAAAAAGTTTCTCTCAAGGATTTTTGCAATTTTTTATAATCAAATTTCTCAACTTCTCCATCAGATTTTACAACCATTCTCATAACGAGACTCCTAAAAACTCTGGTGTAAAAATTACAACACCAGTTATAAACGCTAAAATTATCATTCCCAAACCTGCTGAAAATTGCATAAAACGCTTATTCTTGTTTCGCCAAGCTTGAATTTCTGAAATTGGATGCCCACCAGAAATCATGCAAGCAATACTAAAAATTGGTAAATTAGAAATTAAAACATAAATTACTAAAATAGCAAATTGATGGGCCGGCGAAACACGTGAGGCTAAAATTGCTGAAATTGCTAAAGATGCAAAATAAAACAATATTTCACTCAAAACACTCACAATTCCTAGCGAAAAAGCTTCAGCCGAATGAACAGTTTTGCTTGCTCGCTCGTTAAGAAACTTCGCCATTGAACGAGGAATCCAAAGTTCCGTACTATTTTGTATGTTTTTGCCTCTTCGATAATAAAAAATCCAAGTTGAGATCCCAGCAGCAACTAAAATACCAGCCAAAACCGCCCAAGCTACTTTCGAAAATGCAATATTATAAAATATTCCAGCAAAATATGCAAAGGTTGAAAAAATAAGAATAGTTGCAAAAACTGACCCAAAAACTAAAGACATAGATAACTTTGTTAATTGTAAATGCGACTTCTTCTTGCTTAAAGTATGCCCACTCAAAAGTGTTAGAACGCTAATACTCAAATGAAAACTAGCATGCACCATTGCTGCTAAAATTACCACTATTAAAATCATCCAAATTTCCATAAGCTTAATTTAAATTATATTATAAGCACAAGCGAAAATCAAGAAAAATGTTTAAGTTTTTTTCGAAAAAAGTCTTGACTTTTATATTTTTATATGTTATTATAAATAACGTAATATTATTTAAAAACAAAAAAGGAAAATAAATGGCACAACACGAACGAATGTCCTCATGGGATAGGCACCGAACTAAAAAAGAACTTCGAAACTTCATTGATGCAAGAATTTCACGATTCAATGAATTTGACGAGTTCGAAGATTTAATCTAAGAATATAAAGCTCGCAAAATTAGCGAGCTTTTCTCTTGAAAAAAGTTTTTCAATGTGCTAAAATATAAACATTATGGTAGCGTAGCTCAGTTGGTTAGAGCGTAGGACTCATAAGCCTAAGGTCGCAGGTTCAATCCCTGCCGCTACTACCAGAAATTATATAGAAAATCGTTGCAAATTTTGTAACGATTTTTATTTTTTATAAATAAAAATAACCTTCCATTTTTGAAAAGTTATTTTTTTGAAATAATTTCTTGGTTGCGGGAGTAGGATTTGAACCTACGACCTCTTGGTTATGAGCCAAGCGAGCTGACCAGACTGCTCCATCCCGCGATATCTGCTTTATATTTTATCACGCAGATATTTAAAAGTCAAGAGTTTTTAGCTATTTTGTTGCTTTTTGAGCATTTCCACCAAAAATAAAATTAATCCATTGCGTAAAATTTGAAGGTCTTGGCGTTTTAGTTTGTTCTTTCTTTTGTTCTTCTGGGTATTTCGAAAGAATCAAAACATGCTCGCCCGGCATTGCAAGACCAAGTTTTTCACGTACGGCAAGCTCTTGATATTCAGAACTTTTCAGATATTTTTGTTCATATTCAAGTGTTTTATAGCTAATTTCATCAATTAAAGCTTGGCGCTGTTTGAGTTCAAGCTTTTTTTGAATTGAATAATTTTTCTCCATCGCCGCAATATTTCCCCAAACCCAAATTATCGAAATAAAAATCACACTGGCCATAATAATATTACTCAAAGTTAAAATATCGTTCGAAAAATAATATTTCGCACGGCGAGTTTTGGTTTTTAAATCGTTTAAATTTAATTTCACTATTTAATTTTATCATATTTTCTGATATAATTAAATAGTCGGGGGATTAGCTCAGCGGTTAGAGCAGTCGTCTCATACACGATTGGTCGCTGGTTCGAACCCAGCATCCCCTACCAAAATCGCCATAAGGCGTTTTTTATTTAAATGTTTTTAGTATAGTATTGACTTATTATCATTATTATGCTATAATAATATTATCTTGGTGAATAATCAAGAAGTAAAGTTTAAAAAGAGCTATGAAATATACAGTCTCCTCATTGTTCCATTTTTGTTCTTTATTTTCGCAAAGAGGTTTTTAATATTATAGAAACTTATTTGCGGAAATAAAGAATACCGCAAAAAAATAAAAAGAAGGGCTCATTTATTTTCCATTTATAGGTGAGTTAAGGTGAATAAAATGGATACAATCTCTTTTAAGCTCGTTTTAGGTGTTAATGAGGGCTATACCGATAACGGTAGCGAAGTTGACATCACTTCCATTAATGAGCTATGGTTAGAGAAAGCTGCAGCAGTGGCTAATTCTACTGGCATTTACATTAGCGGAATAAGTAGCCTCGGTCATGCCTTATACAGACATGAATGGGGATGCCCAGAAGGAGGCGAACCCGTTATTATTTTTACGGGATCACTTAACAGTGAGTTCTGCAAAGACGCGGAGGCCTGGAAACAAGCCGTCCGTAAAATTTCTTTAGGTCTAAAGGAGGACCTAAAGCAGACGACAGCTACGCTTGAGTTTTCAAGCGTAGATATGGAGTATCTAACATAGCTCAAGGTGTATTATAGCCGCAGTTTAACTGCGGCTATCTCTTTTATTCTCCAAAAAATAAAATTGCTCCTCACATTTTTTAATGAAAAGCAATTTTAAAATTTGAAAAAACAATTAATTTATTATTTCTTACGAGAAACTGTTAAGAATCCGTTTCGTGGATTTTCTTTTACAATTCGGTCTTCTGGAAGGTCGCAAGGCTCACCCTTATCATTCTTTTCTTTTTTAGCAAAGAAGTAAATTGTTTGTGGTTTTCCGCCACGCAAAGTTACTTCACTTTTGTGCAAATAATATGTAATTCCTTTTGAATTTGTTTGACTATAAGCCATTTCTATCCTTTCATTACTACTGTTATATATTTTCATTGTATATCAGTTTTAAAGTAGTGTCAAGCCTTTTTACACTTTTGGTGTATATTTTTTCAAAATAAGCTTAAGAATTATAGTTGTTATCATTTTTATTACAATCATAAAAATTAAAATTATTGCTACTAAAGTTGTCCATCCGGCCAAATCTGATGACCAAATTGGCGCAACAAAACTATAAGTATATTCTGAAATATTTGGGTATTCAGCCTTAACTTGACCCTGGCTACTTGCAGGATATTTATTTTGCTCATCTAAAATACACTGCTGATACGCTAAAGAATATCCACCCCGAAACCTTGGCCGGCAAGCTTCTTCAGCCTTTTTAAAAATATTTCCATTCGGATTATTACTTTCAGTTTCACGAGCAACCTGTTCGGCTTTTCTCGTATCACTTTCATAAATATTTGCCCATACAATTTTCACCTCTCGATTTATTTTGAACCAGTGAGTTTCATCACTATAAAAAATTCCACCACTATTCATATGAGCATAAACGTAATTAGCCAATTCAATTGTTGCTCTTCTAGTAGCTTCAACATCGCCAGATTTATCAGCCGTTTCAACAGCTTCTCTTCTACGAATCATTCCCACATTATTTAAACGTAGAGCTGTTAAATTTACAAAAATAACAAGTACAAGTAAAATGAACAAATGCCAATTTTTAAGCGATTGTATCTGTTTAAGACGCTTTTTAATTCTGCCTTTACCCACCATAATACTTATGTATATTTTACCAAAATTTCAAGAAAATTACAAATTTTGCTTAATTTTTTGAGCTAATTTTTCACCAACAATTTTCGAAAGCTCTTGCACGGGAGCTTCGCGAATTTTCTTTAGCGAACCAAATTCTCGCAATAATTTTGCCCGTGTTTTTGTTCCTACACCATCAATTTTCTCCAGTGCATTCTGCGTTTGCTTTTTAGCTCGCAAATTAGAATGATAATTGATCGCAAATCGGTGAGCTTCATCACGAATCCGCTGGAAAAGCTTGGTTAAATCACTAAATTCCGAGTTACTTTCACCCAACAAGTTACGAGCGTGGCCGTGTGAATGGCTTTGTAAAAGGTGCAAATTTAGTATCAAAAAATCGCCCTCTAGCTGAACCGAAAAATCTCTATCATTTTTTTCGAAGTTTTTATCTAACCAACTAGTTTTAAGATTTGGGTTTTGCGTATCAAAAATAATCTCCTCATCACGCTTAGCGATTCCAATTGCTAAAATATCGCTCGGCAAAACTTCTCGCACTGCACTCAATTGACCTTTTCCACCATCAATCAAAACCAAATCGGGCCGCCCCCATTTTTCGTTTCGCTTCGAAAATCTCCGTATTAAAACTTCTTTCATATGAAGAAAATCATCATTTCCGCCAGTTGTCATTTTAAATTTTCGATACTCTCGCTTGTCACTAAGCCCATTTGTAAAAACCACCATCGATGCTACATTATTTTCTCCACCGGTGTGCGAAATATCATAAGCCTCAATTCGCCGCGGCGGAGTTTCAAGCGATAGAATTTCTGCCAATTTCGCTAATGCGTGATCTTTCGAAATATCCAAAAATTCCTCATTTGAAAAAATAACTTGCTTGCCAAGCTCACTCAAATCTCGCAGTTGGTTACGTTTTTTTGCAGCCATTTCAAAATTCTGTTCATTCGCAAAATCAAGCATTTCTTTCTCAATTTCAAGCTGGAGCATTTTTCGTTCACCTTTTAGATATCGCGAGAGCTTACGTAAATTAAGTTTATATTCTGTCATTTTTTGCTGATATTCGGCCGAATGTGGTTCAAAATTTTCCAACCCAGGAGTTAAGCCAATCTGAAAATCTAAACTATTTTTAGCTGGCATTTTTTCACTTAAATAATACGGAAATACTTTTCGAAGCAGCCGCACAGATTTCTTTACTACATTAGAATTATAAAATGGACCAAAATATTCTGCCAAATCATCAAGCGGATTTTTAGTGAAACTGACATGCGGAATTTTGTCGCGAAAACCAATTCGCACGTAAGTTGGTGATTTATCATCCCGCAAAAGTATGTTGTATTGTGGCTTGTAGCGCTTAATCATCTCACTCTCCAAAAATAGCGCATCAATTTCAGTCTCAACCTCAATCCAGTCAGTCATTACAATTTCTGCCACTAAAGCTTCAGTTTTCGGATCTCTCCTGCGTGAATTTTGAAAATATTGCCGCACACGATTTTTTAAATTTGCCGCTTTTCCAACATAAATGATCTCATCTTTCGAATTTTTATGAAAATAAACACCAGCAGAATTTGGCAGTTCTTTTAGCTTTTTCGAAAGTTGTTTGTTCATCTTTTATTATTATATCATTTTATGTTTTTTATAAAAACTATTTATTCCTCTTTAATAATGTGTTATAATTAAATTATAGGCTACATTTAAGATAAAATCTATCTTAAAAATTAACCTCAACCTTTAGAAAGTAGGTGCAGAAGATGGAAAAAACTGAAAAAAGAAAAGACATGGATCCTATCTATATCACATGTCAACAGGGCAAGATATAGTTTTTAGACCCTGCGAAAATTCAAAAAAGAATAGCACCATACGACTTAAGCCACCTAATTTTGGTGGCTTTAAATATTTTTCAAAAAAATAAATTTAATAAATTCATTATATTTTATTAGCGAAATCAAGCAAATTTAACATAAATTAAATCTGTTTTGTTAAAAATATTGGCAACAAAATTAGCAATTTTCAAGAAAACTTGGTAGTCGCAAATGAGCATTTTTTATATAATTGATGTATAATAATTAATATGAAAGGACAAAAAATGTTTAATCAGAATTTACAAAAATTACGAGCCGAGAAAAATATCTCACAAGAGCAACTTGCTGATAAAATTGGCGTTTCGCGACAATCAGTTTCAGCCTGGGAGAGTGGAAAGTCTTCGCCCGAGCTTGAAAAACTTATTGCTTTAAGTGAACTCTTTGAAATTAGTCTAGATGAACTAACCGGCGAAATTTCAACCAGAAAAGCAAATTTTAACAAAAAAGAATATGAAAAATCATATCAAAAAATTGCACTAATTCGTGCGCTTGGTATGTTTATTCTTTTTGCCGGCCTTGCAATAGCAGCATACTTTTCAGGATCAACAGCAAGCTTTAATGTTTTAGCAGGGGTTAGCTTAATGCTATCCTTAGCAATATCAGTTCCCCTACTAATTTTAGCTAAAAATTTCGATAATTCAGAAACTGAAAACCTACTTGATTATACTATAAAAATTGACAAAATTTTTTCAAAAAATGAAATTAGACAAGCTAAAAATATCAAAAATAGCAGCACTATGGCACTGGCATCAACAATTTTTACAGCTATAGCAACTCATCAAATAATTTATCATTTTTCTGATCTTGGCATTAATTTAGCTAATACTATATTTATGGCCCTATTAGGAATTGGAATCTCAGCATCAACTTATGGAAATTCTATTTTTTCGAAAATTAATAACTTTTATGAAATCGAAAATAAAGATGAAGAGAAAGACTCAAAAATAGGATTTTTTGCGGCAATAATAATGCTTTCAATAACAGCAATTTATTTAACTTACAGTTTTATTACAAATAATTGGGATTCGGCTAAACTATTTTACCCAGTTGGCGGAATTGCAATTGCAATTTATGCTATTTACGTAAAAAAGAAGTAAATCATTAAAACAAAAACGCTCAATAACTAAAATTTTGAGCGTTTTTAATATTTTCGTTCGTTAATTCTTATACAAAGCGTGCGAATTTGCCGCGACTCGCTCCAAGAAAAGCAACTGAGCTTGCTGAACATTTTCTGGTTTTCCAGTCCAAGCTTGAAGCGCCGGAAGCTGCAAAGCTCGTGCAAAACTATAGGTCAATCCCCAGTCAAAAGGTCCGAGATTGGTTATTTCTTGAAGGTTATCGGTTGCCTGAGTTGCAGTTTGCCCACCAGAAAGGAATACGATCCCTGCTAATTCTTTTGGAACTATTTTCTTAAAAACAGAAACGGTTTCTCGTGCAACTTCTCTTGAAGAAGATTGAATTTCATTTTCAGAGCCAGCAAGAACCATATTTGTTTTCAAGATTGTCCCTTTAAGATCAACTTTAAATATCTTTAGTTCCTCAAAGAGCTTTTTAAGAATCTTCTCCGTAACTTCTCGGCATTGTTTAATAGTGTGTTTTCCAGAATAAACTACCTCTGGCTCAACGATTGGTACAATTCCATAATTCTGGCAGGCTTTAGCATATTGTGCCAAAACTCGTAAATTCGAAGCGATCGCGGCTTCGCTCGGCGTTCCTTTTTCTTCATCAATTTCAAAAGCAACTCGCCATTTTGCAAAATCAATTCCTACTTTTGAATATTTTTGGAGTTTTTCAATCAAAGAATCAAGCCCTATCGAAATCGTCTCACCTTCAAATCCAGTTAAAGGCCGCAAACCACCGTCAAGTTTCACACCAACCAAAATTCCACGATTTTTTAAATACTCAACAAAATTAATACCTTCAGAAGTATTTTGTTCAGTCGTCTCTTCAAAAAGAATAATTCCACTTAAATAATTCTCAATATCTGGTGTTTTAAAAAACATCTCACGATAAGCCCTACGATTTTCAAAAGTATCTTCAAGCCCAATCGTTTCGAATTTTTTATGAATATTCCCGCCAGACTCATCCGCAGCAAATATTCCTTTTGGTCGCGCAACCAATTTAGCAGCAGTTTTATGTAATCGCGTTTCAATATCTGGCGTACTACTCAAAACATCAACAGGTAACTCATAATTTTTGCGATTTAAAATTTGATGCGCATAAAAAGGCTTCAAAATATCATTAAAATCAGATTTATTAGCAATTGTAACTGCAACTTGCAAATTTTCTTCTAATTTTGAAGAATTCGAAAAATTTTCAGCAACGAAAGCCGCCTGAAAAATATTATTCTGATAAAACGAATTTAATTCGAAGTTAGTTTCAATACTGGCAATTTTTTCTTTATTTCCAGCAATTATTTTCGAACCATCAAAAATAACAACACCTCGCACACCAGTTTTAATTAGTGAATCTATCGCATTTTCATAACTTGAATAATCAATCAAATTGCTTAAATTTTGTTTTCGAAAATCTACAAAAACTAAATTCGCTCGAATAAAAAACTCATGTGCAAGCTCAGGGATCAAATCAGCAATATTAAAAACAAGCTCGATCTTTGGATTTTCACGAAGATATTTTTTAAAATCAGCTAAATAATTTTGCGAAAAATTAGCATCCGCAATATAAATTAAATCTGGTGGAAAAGCTGGCGAAACCCATTTTGTGCTACGAGGATTGCTAGTTAAAATAAAACTCTTGCCTTTATGTGAAACTATAAATCGATCAATCAGATTGCTGTTAATTTCATCATATTCGAAATGAGAAGTACCGTTTGGATTCGCACTTGAAAAAGCCTTAAAATGCGCTGCTGTAAAGATTTTTTCACTCAAAATTGTTCCACCATAAACACCAGCTTGTTTTCGATAATTTAAAGTTGAATCATCAAAAGTTAGATCATAATGAAAATCATTGAGCTCATCTTTATAAATTTTTTGATTTTGAATGTCTAAAAAGTTATCTTTTGTCGCATTTCCAATCGATAGAATCGTCGGTTTCATTTCCCACCTTTAAAAATTATTATGCTTTTGCTTAAATTATATCAAATTTTCAAAAATAAATCAAACTTAAAGATTAAACAAATCGTTCAAACTTTCAGCCACGGTTGGGTGGGTGAAAATCTGGTCTCGTAGAACAGTATAATCAAGACCAGCGTCAATCACCGTTTTTATAATATTTATAACTTCTGGCGAATTATAGCAAAACAAAGCTGCGCCTAAAATCTTATTAGTTTTCAAATCTACAATCGCTCGCAAAAGACCCGTTGTTTTAAATTCAAGCTGGAGTTTTGGCACTGCTGCCGCCGGAATTTCCTTTACCTTAATCTCAAAACCTTCCTCCAAAGCTTGTTTTTCAGTTAATCCAACTTTCGAAAATGGAACCTGCAAAAAAATCGAATTCGGCAAATTAACACGATTTTTTAGAGAATATTTTCCGTCACCATAAAACTGTGAGCGCAAAATTCGAAAATCATCTAAAGAAGCATAAGTAAATTGCTCTTTTCCTCTCACATCGCCAACCGCCCAAACTTTTGAATTTGAAGTTTGAAGATTTTCGTCAGTCCAAATTCCACCATTTTCAAGTGTTTTAATTCCTGCTCGTTCAAGGTTTAATTTTGCAGTTGCCGGTTTTCGCCCGGTTGAAATTAGCACCTTATCAAAAGCCAATTTCTCGCCATTATTTTGGACTAAAATTCCATTTTCAACATTTTCGAAAGCTTCAATATTTGCATTAAACTCAAAATTAACACCTTGAGAGGCTAAAAAGTCAAAAATTGCTTTTCTCATCGAATCATCTTCATCAGCTAAAATTTTATCACCTCGTTCAAAAATTGTTACTTTTGTGCCCAACTTCGCAAGAGTTGAAGAAAACTCTAGGCCGATAAATCCACCCCCAATAATTGCTAGACTGTCAATCGACTCTTGATTTTCAAGAAGCTCTGTACTGGTTAAGATTTTTGAGTCCTTTAGACCTTCTTCAATTCCTGAAATTTTAGGAATAAAACTTTCTGCACCAGTATTAATAATAATCTTATCGGCCGAAAGCTCAAGTTTTTCACCATTCGATTCAACTAAAATTGTGTTTTCATCTAAAAATGAACCAAAGCCATCAAAAACTGTAATCGACTCGTTATCCGCAAGCATATGATAATTTTTTGAATTTAGCCGCTGCACAACATCAAATTTTCGTTCAATCGCTTCTTCGAAAGTTAAATTTTCGCTCGCCGCAACCGCTAGAATTTTGGTTGGAATACAAGCAATATTAATGCAGGTTCCGCCATACATTTTCGGCGACTTTTCAATTAATGCAACTTTTTCACCTTTATTAGCAGCCAGAACTGCCAAAGTCTTTCCAGCTTTTCCAAATCCAATTATAATTTTATCAAATTTCATTTTTACCTCTTTTCTATTTTAATTTTAACATATTTTACTTAGAAAAGTCTTAAAATTTTAAGAAAAAGAAAAACCCCCGAGATTTCGGGAGATTTTCTTGGCTCCCCTTGATAGAAATGTTACTAACCAACAACTACTCGAGTATTATATCTGATAGTCGAAAATCTTCAATTTTAATAGATGAATCTTTCGAAAACATAGATAATTTAGCGTCATCTTCGTAAGCAGATAGATATTTTTTATACTCTTTAGAATCTTGCCAACACACCCCGCTTTTCGCCATATTTTTATATAACGATAGTGAATTTGGTAAGAATTTATAATGAAATATCGCCGATGATATATTTACAAAATTTAACTCTTTCGGAAATAAGAAATGATCGTTCACGATTAATTCATTTCCAGTGTAATATAATAGTGGAATCTTTTGTAAGCTAGATTTTAAACCAAAAATCCTCTCTCTAGGGCCGCCATAAATCCTTAAACCGTAAAAAGGATTTATCTCTGTTTTATAAGTGTTCGAATCGACAAATTCCATATCTCTTATATTTTTATTTTCAAAAATAGGCTTTTTAGAATATACATCTATCATAATAGCTTTAACAGATTTATGACCATCCTTATTTATAGAGTCAATGTATTCTTCAATCTTTTTATCAACATGGAATAATTCATCAGAATCAATATTCAGATACCATCTGTTAATTCCATAAATATCTAAAATCTGCTGTCTCCAACTACAAGCTCTAAAACAATTATAGGGAGCTTCAATATTGTATAAATCCAGTTTAATATCTTTAATATTTTTCGTAATTTCATTTATCTTTTTTATTGAATCATCATTAGAATTATTATTTACCAATACGAAATTCTTAACACCTAAATTAACGTAATGCCTTATCCATTTTTCAAAAAATTCTGAAAAATTATTAAATACACAAACTAAAATAATCTCTTTTTTACTTTTATTGATAGGCTTTAAAATATTTTCAACCTTGCTGAGTTTATCATTCAACCCTAAAATTAAATACTTAAGTGTTTCATTATTAAATTCTATATTGTTATAGTCTTTAGCAATATTTGCATATTTATACCTAATTTCGTTATTCTTAATTCTGTGTGTTTCTTTGAGCCTTTTACTAACTTCAAAATTTGATATATCACTCAATAAATTCTTATGCTTGTCTAAAAATCGAAAATCAACATCGTTAAAAACTTCGAATTTACCTTTTTTCGCATGAGAAGATTTTAGCCCTAAAATCCGCTTCATAAAAGATATAATCGTTCCATGAGAAACTATTAATACAGTGCTATTTTTGAAATTATTCTTTTTAACATCAGTTAAGAAATCGCATAATCTGCTTTCAATGCTATATTTATTGTCGCCATACTGGCCAAATCTAATAAAAAAATCTCCAGCAACTTGCTTCTCCCTAACCTCATCTAGTTCCGCAGAATTTTCTTTTCCGTTAAATTTACCCCAATTTATCTCTCTAATACGGTTATCTATTTCAACATTAAGGTTTCGATTATCTGCAACTTCTTTCGCTGTTTGTAGAGTTCTAATTAACGGTGAGGCGTATATTTTATCTATTTTAGGTAGTAATTTTACCGATTCAATAACTTGCTTTCTACCATTTTCAGTCAATATCGAACATTGTATTTCTTGGCTTGATAAAATTTCACGCGTATTATCCATCGCCTCACCATGTCTTATAAATATTAAGTTCATAATATACCCTATCTAGTTCTTCGGTTTTTATCAGACTAGTCATATTTTTCTATTATAATATATCAATTGGAAATTTTTTGCAATATAGAGTTAAATAAAAAAGAAAAAAGGCTCTATCTTAATCTGTTAGAACCTTTTCTCACATTATCAAATTGTCGTAAAACTCAAATTTGGCTCCGGCAGCTGGGCTCGAACCAGCGACCTATTGGTTAACAGCCAACCGCTCTACCACTGAGCTATGCCGGAATAATAATCTTATTATACACGAGTTTTTTAATAATTTCAAGACTTTTTTTCTATTTTTTCAGAAAAATCGGCTCACTTTTTTAATGAGCCGATTTCATTAACTTTATTCAGTTCGAAGAGCCTCAATTGGGTTCATCTTTGCTGCCTTTCGTGCTGGTAAAAATCCAGAAATCACCGAAAGTAACATCAAACCAACTACCAATAAAATCCAAGCGAATAAATCTGGTTGAAGTAAATTCGTATCCACGCCAGAAGTTTTTTGCAGTTTTAAGACACTACTGATTACAGGGTTTAAGAAAGTAATTCCATACGCTACAACAATTCCAATGATTCCACCAAACAAGCCAATCAGCGCTGCTTCGTATCTAAAAAGTTTCGAAACATCACTCTTTCGCATTCCGAGCGATTTCATTAAACCAATTTGTGAAGTTCGCTCTAAAACTGAAATATATTGCGTGTTAATAATTCCAAAAGCTGAAGCAAGAAGTGTCAAAAATCCAAATCCAGCAAGACCCGCCGCCATAACATTAATTGCTGTTTGAACCGTTGCTTTATCATCTGCAAAAGTGGAAACTTGGTAAAATTCACCGCCGTTTAATGCTGTAATTTCCTTTTTAATTTCATCAACTTTTCGTGTGCCGTCGGTTGTTACGCTCGCACTATAAAACCGCATTTCACCAGAATTTTGCTTTTTCGCAATTTCCAAACCATCACTATTATTCATCCAGAAATTTCCGTGATAGTTAAAGTTAGTATCCGTTTTTCCAGCATCAACTGCTTGAATTTCAAAAGTCTTTTTGAAAGTTTTACCTTCCGCATCTTTCATTTCGAAAACTACTTTTTTACCCACAATATCAGCAGGATTTTTACCCCCAAAAGGTTCAACATAAGCTTTTGGTGCGATAACTTTTCCATTATCAATTTGATTATTTTTGCTTAGTTTTCCAGCTGAAATCCCCATATCTTGTTCATCATTTTTAGTGGCAACATATCCGTCATATCTTATACCATTTTCAGACTGGACAGTCTCGATTTTTACAGGAACTGCCGGAGAGACATTTCGAACACCTTTAATTTTTAAAATTTTATCTAAATCTTCTTTCTTAAATGAGTGGCTCTCAGCGTCAATTTCAGCTTTTTTCTTGGCAGCATCTTCACGAGTTGATTCAACCTTATTCGGCGCATAAGGGTCTTTTTTATTCTTAATTAATCGTGAGATAGTTAAAGCATTTTGATCACCTAATTTATTAGCTAAACTTTCAACATAAGCATTACCACCTTTTCCGGCTGCAATTGCGAGTGCAACAGTTGTCGCACCAACCGCAATTGCCAAACTTGTCAAAATTGTTCGCCCTTTTGCTAAACGAATATTTTTTCCAGCTCGCTTAATAATATCAACTCTACGCATTTTTAACTCCTTCAATATGCTCTATTTCACCATCTTTTATTCGAATCCGAATATCACATTTTTCTGCCAATTCTTCATCATGAGTAATAATAAATAGCGTTGCACCAGACTTTTTATTATATTCAAAAAGTAATTTTTCAATTTTTTCACTAGTTGCAGAGTCCAAATTTCCCGTTGGTTCATCTGCAAAAATTATTTCTGGCGAGTTTACAATTGCTCGCGCAATCGCAAGGCGCTGTTTTTGCCCACCCGAAAGGTCACGAGCTGGTGTTTTAATTTTATCTTTCAAACCAACCGCTTTTAGGGCGTCTTCTACAATTTCTTTCCTTCGAAAAATTGGCTCTTCAGCAATTTCAAGTGGCAAACTCACATTTTCGAAACAAGTTTCATTTCCCTGCACAAAAAAGCTTTGAAAAATAAATCCCATTTTTTTCGAACGAAATTTATCAATCTTCTTTTGATTCATTGATAAAATATTTACTCCATCCATTAAAACTTCGCCTTTTTCTGGAGCGTCTAGACCACTCATTGCATGAATCAGTGTTGATTTTCCACTTCCCGATTTCCCAATAATCGCCACGCTTGAACCATTTTCAATCTTGAAACTTACATCTTTTAATGCTTGAAAACGATTCTTCTTTTTGCCATAAATTTTTGAAATATTTCGAACTTCAATCATATTCCTCCTTTAATTAAAATTCATCCCTATCTAAACTTTCAAGATAAAAGCATTGGCCTTTAGTGTTCTCGTTAAAATCATAATCATTCACTTTTACATTTTTTGCACGAGCTTTCAAACGAGTAACTTTTGGACTATTAAAACTACAATTTTTAGTTTTAACATTTGCATTTTCAATATTATTTAGCTCAACACTTCCGCTATTTGAATTTAATGTTAAGTTCAAAACATCAATGTGTTTTCCTGAAAACACGCCATATTCACCTTTCGAAATCTCTAAATTTGTAATTTTGGCTGAATTTTCAAAATAAACTGAACCGCCATTCATTTTTACTTTCATATTCTCGGCATCTTTCGCAAAATAATTTACATTTGAATTTGAAGTTACATCAATTTCATTTAGTTCTGGGCCATAAATATGAATTTCTTCATAGCCTAATCCACCAAAATATAGATTTTGCGGAACATTATTTAAACTCAATTTCAAAGTTTCTCCTTCAAAATCAACTTTCAAATTATGTTTTCGAAAATTCATATGCGTAAATTCAATTTTTCGCTCATCTGAAATGTGATAGAACACAGAAACTGAAGAATCAACTTTCAGTTTTTTAACACTTTCCATTTTTTCAGAATTAATTTTAATTTGTTCAGAGACTAAACTTTTCGAAACCTTTTCATTAGCTTTATCGCGTAAAATTGATGTAAAAGAAATCGATCCCAAAATTCCACCTAAAGCAACTACCACCGAAACAATAATTGCTATAATATCAATTTTCGAAGCTTTCAATTTAAACAGCATTTTTGCAATAAAAGCCGTAAAAATCAAATAAGAAATTCCCATTATATTTGCTGAAATTACTATACCAGTTGCAGCACTCTTTGCGTTGGCAAAATTAGCCATTTCGCCAATTTGCATTAATGCCCAGTTTCCAAAAAACATCGCTAGGATTCCACCAAGAAAAGCAAAAACTGTAAAAATTCCAAAAATTATCCCAAAAATTCGAGCAATTTTCATATTTCGAGCTGCATTTTTCTCGAAATCATATTCTTCGTTAACTTCTCGAATTGCACTTGCTGTAATAACTTCACCACGAAGTCGCAAAATATCATTAGCATTTTTTGCCGCTGGAATTATAAGAATCGATAAAATATAAATTGGAACAATTGTACCAAAACTCACAAAAAACATAGCCACTAAAGCTAATCTAACCCAAACCGTATCAATTCTCAAATATTGTGCTAATCCTGCTGCCACACCTGAAATCATTCCATTTTGTTCGTCTCGAAATAGCTTTTTTGAAGTTTTCGGAATGCGAATTTCTTCATTTTCACTTTCAAAATTCAAATCTTGAAACACTTCTGGCGAGCCAATTTGAGCCTCAATTTTTGAAATTTCTTTTTCAGTGATTACTCCGCCTTCTTTTACGCCAAGTTCTGCTAGAATTTCAGTAATTCGAATTTCCACATCTTCGAAAATATCTTCATCGCCAGAGTAGATTTTTAAATCTTTTAGATATTTTTCAAGCCTCTTTTTGGCATAAATTTCAATTTCGTAAGGAATTTTCGCCAAATGAATTCTTGTAATTTCTTTCATATTTCTCCTTAAAGTTTGCTGATTGTTTTATTTAATTTGCTGATTTCTTCGCTAACCTTTTCACAAACACTAGCGCCAAATTCAGTTATTGAGTAATATTTTCTAGGCGGACCTTGCTCACTTTCTTGCCATTCATGGCTTAATAATCCATCTTTTTGTAGTCTTGATAGCAACGGATAAATTGTGCCTTCGACCACAACCATTTTAGCTTCACGCAATTCCTTAATGATGTCGCTGGTGTAAACTGGCTTTTTTGCACAAACTTTTAGCACGCAAAACGCCATAAAACCTTTTCGCATCTGGGTTGAAATTTGTGAAGCATATTTTTCAATACTTTCTTGTTCCTTCATACTTCTATGTTATACAAGGTAGCTTAAAAAGTCAAGTACTTTTTTAAAAAAATAAAAAAGTCTGTTCGAAAACAAACTTTTTTAATATTCTTAGATTAATCCATTCGGATTTTTACTTTGCCAATTCCACGAATCTCGGCACATTTCTTCAATTGTTTTTTCAGTTTTCCAACCAAGTTCTTTTTCAGCCTTAGCAACATCAGCATAACAAAATGCAATATCACCTGCACGGCGCGGAGTTATTTCGAAAGGAATCTTTTTACCAGAGGCTTTTTCGAAAGCACGAACTAGCTCCAAAACGCTTATTCCCAAGCCTGAACCGAGATTATAAATTTTAACGCCACCATTCTTGCGGTTATTCTCTAATGCTTTCAAATGACCCTTAGCTAAATCTACGACATGAATATAGTCACGTACTCCTGTGCCATCAGGAGTTTCGTAATCATCGCCAAAAATTGAAAGTTTTTCTCGTTTTCCAATAGCAACTTGAGAAATATACGGCATCAAATTGTTTGGAATTCCTTGTGGATCTTCACCAATTAAACCGCTTTCATGCGCACCAATTGGGTTGAAATATCGCAAAATTGTAATCGACCAGCGCGCATCAGCCTTCGCTAGATCTTTCAAAATATGTTCAATCACAACTTTAGTGTATCCATAAGGATTCGTTGCTGTTTCGCAAGGCATTTCTTCTCGATAAGGAACTGGATTTTTATCGCCATAAACTGTTGCGCTCGAAGAAAAAACAATATCATAAACGTTAAACTCTCGCATAATTTCCAAAAGAGAAATCGTTCCTTGAATATTATTTTTATAATATTCAAGTGGTTTTTCAACACTTTCGCCAACTGCTTTTAAGCCTGCAAAATGTATCACTTGCTCAATATTATTTTCTTGAAAAATTTTTCGAAGCTCATCTTTATTTAAAATATCAACTTCATAAAACTTAAAATCCTTGCCCGAAATTTTACGAATTCGCTCTAAAGCTTTAGGTTTCGAATTTAGAAAATTATCAATAATTATAGCTTCTTCATTATTTTCAAGAAGTTCAATTGAAGTGTGGGCACCGATAAATCCTGCACCACCAGTTACTAAAATCGCCATTTTTTCCTTTCATAATATAAAATTAAGCACTTTATATTGTATATTATACTATTTTTTAAAAAATTAGAACAATTTATTCTAAAGGATATTTTTAAGGTATTTTCCCGTCCAGCTTTTTTCAACTTTCGAAACCTGTTCTGGAGTTCCAGTCGCCACAACAGTTCCTCCGCCAGCCCCACCTTCTGGACCCATATCAATTAGCCAGTCAGCACTTTTAACAATATCTAAATTATGTTCAATTATTACCATTGAATTTCCAGCGTCAACTAAACGGTTCAAAATTGAAAGCAATCTTTTAACATCTGCATTATGCAAACCAGTTGTAGGCTCATCCAGGATATACATTGTTTTACCGGTTGAAGCACGAGCAAGCTCAGTTGCGAGCTTAATTCGTTGCGCCTCTCCACCTGAAAAAGTTGTTGCAGGTTGCCCAAGTTTAATATAACCTAAGCCAACTTCTTGAATCGTTTTTAATTTTCGATGAATTGCAGGAATATTTTCGAAAAATTCGGTTGCTTCATCAATTGTCATTTCCAAAACATCTGAGATTGTTTTACCTTTGTAAAGTATCTCCAAGGCTTCACGATTATATCGCTTGCCATGACAGACATCACACTCCACATAAACATCTGGCAAAAAATGCATTTCAATTTTAATTACGCCATCGCCTTGACAGTTTTCACAGCGCCCACCTTTAACATTAAAGCTAAATCGACCAGCTTTATAACCACGGATATTCGCTTCTGGCGTGCCAGCAAAAAGCTCACGAATCTGTGTGAAGACACCAGTATAAGTTGCGGGATTCGAACGCGGCGTGCGACCAATTGCGCTCTGATCAATTACAATTGCTTTATCGAGTTTTTCCAAACCTAAAATTTCATCATGCGCACCAGGAACTTCTTGCGCGCGGTGCTTGCGCGCTAATAATTCTTTACTTAAAATTTCATTCACTAGGGTTGATTTTCCACTGCCCGAAACTCCAGAAACTACCGTCATTACACCTAGCGGAATCTCAACGTCAATATTTTTCAGATTATTCTCTCGTGCATTTTTAATCACCAATTTTTCATTTTTCTGAATTTTTCGGCGCTTTTTTGGTGTTTGGATTTTATCTTTTCCGCTTAAAAATTGCCCTGTTAAAGATTTAGGATTTTTCGAAACCTCCTCAGGCGTGCCAGAAGCCACAATCATTCCGCCATTCACACCAGCACCAGGGCCAACATCAACAAGCCAATCTGCTGCTCGAATCGTGTCCTCATCGTGTTCCACTACTAAAACAGTGTTATGCAGATCACGAAGGTTTTTTAGCGTAGCAATCAATTTATCATTATCTCGTTGGTGAAGACCAATTGAAGGCTCATCTAAAACATAAAGCACACCTTGAAGACCAGAACCGATCTGCGTAGCTAAGCGAATACGCTGCGCCTCACCACCGCTCAAAGTATTTGCTGCGCGCGAAAGCTCCAAATAATTCAAGCCAACATTATTCATAAAGCCCAATCTCGAAGAAATTTCTTTTAGGATTTGAGTTGAAATAAACTTTTGTTGCTCATTTAGTTCTAAATTTTTGAAAAGTTCAACAGCTTCATCAATCGCAAGATCACAAATTTCTACAATATTCAAACCGGCTACCGTCACAGCAAGAACAACCGGCTTCAAGCGCTTTCCACCACAAGTTTGACATTTTCGAACACGCATAAATCTTTCGATATCTTTACGCTGGAATTCACTACCCGTATCGCGATGACGGCGTTCGAGATTTGGAATTACGCCTTCAAAATTCATGTTATAAACACGGCCATTCATTTCGATCGGATATTTTTCATCTGTTTTTGTACCGTACAAAATAATATCAATCGCTTCTTTTGAAAGCTTCTTGGTTGGGACTTTTGTTGAAAATCCATGGTGTTTTGCAACTTCCTCAAGCAATTTAATTCGATATCCCTTTTCCATCACACGATTATACGGACGAATCGCACCTTCAGAAATTGTCAAATTTGGTGAAAGCACTAATTCTGGGTCAATCTCCATTCGTGTTCCAAGCCCCGAACAAGTTTCGCAAGCTCCTTGTGGCGCGTTGAATGAAAATAATCGCGGTTCCAGTTCTGGAATATGCTCATCTGGGTGAAGCTCACAAGCATAGCGTTGAGAAAAAATCTTCACCTCGCCAGTTTCATCATTCAAAATCTCTAAAATTCCGCTAGTCATTTCAAGCGCTTGTTCAACACTTTGAGCTAAACGTGTTCGCATCTCTTTCGAAAGCACCAAACGGTCAACTACAATTTCAATATTATGCTTAATATTTTTTTCAAGTTCAGGGAATTCATCTAAAGCATAAATCACTCCATCTACCCTCGCGCGGGCAAAACCTTTTTTCGAAAATTCTTCAGGGATATGCGCAAATTCACCTTTTTTAGCTTTTGCGATTGGCGCAAGCAATATCAACCGTGAACCTTCTTCAAGATTCATGATGCTATCAACAATACTTTGCGGTGTACGCCGAACCACATCTCGGCCACAAATTGGACAATGTGGTGTACCGATTCGTGCAAAAAGAAGACGTAGATAATCATAAATTTCCGTTACGGTTGCCACAGTCGAGCGTGGATTGCGACTGGTAGATTTTTGATCAATTGAAATCGCCGGGCTGAGCCCCGTAATTTGATCTACATCTGGCTTGTCCATTGTGCCTAAAAATTGTCGCGCATAAGAATTAAGGCTCTCCATATAACGACGCTGGCCTTCTGCATAAATTGTATCAAATGCTAAACTTGACTTTCCACTACCAGAAAGCCCCGTTATCACCACTAATTTGTCACGCGGAATTTTTAAATCTACATTTTTTAAATTATGTTCACGTGCACCTTTAATTTCTAAAAAATCAGCCATTTCACCTCTTTCAAAATTTATTTATTCATATATTTTCCGGTGGTACGGCCTTTACGAAGTTAATTTTTAGCCCTTCTGCCGTAAAACGTTTCTCATAAGTTGTCATCACTTTGTAATTTTCGTTCAAGTTGCTTTCATGTAAATCAAAACTAAGCCGTTCAATTTTCCAACCTTCTGTCACAAGCTGCTCCAAACTCCATTCGAAAAGGTTCTTAGCATCCGTTTTAAAGTAGAGCGCACCATCTTCAGCCAAAAGCTTAGCATAAATTCGTAAAAAAGTTGGGTGTGTTAAGCGGCGGCCCGAATTGCGCTCACGTGGGTAAGGGTCAGGAAAGGTCACCCAAAGATATTTTACCGAATTTTCACCAAAAGCTTCAAGAAGCTGGTCGGCTCGCGCTCGCAAAAAACGAATATTTTTAACGCCATCTTGCTCAGCTTGAATAGCTCCTTTAACTAGTCGGTCGGCTTTAACATCAACCGCCACAAAATTCTTCATTGGATTTTTTGCCGCCAAAGCCTCGCTAAAAAGCCCTGTTCCTGCACCAATTTCTAAATTATTGACTTCAGCATTTTCTTTTTGCCATTCATTAAATTCAAAACAAATTGCAGAATTATTGAAAAGCGCAAATTTATAAAGTTTACGCTTGCGAGTAATAATAAAATCTTTCGGATTTAAAAAAGCCATTTTTCTCCTTTATTGGTCTGTTATTTTTAAAGTTTCATCACTTAAGGAGTTTTCGCTAAACTCATCTGTATGAATTCTCTTTCTTGCCTGCGAATAAAGCCTTTCGAAATCCGCCATGTCTTTATTCGAAAGTCCACCTTGCGGTAAAAACTCCTCATCTTTTTCGTTTTTTTTGCGTTCTTCTTCCTCTTTTTTTGCCTTTTTCTGAGCCTCACGCGCCTCTTGCAAAACTGGCCTGCTCAAATCAAGCTGAATAGTTCCATCTGAAGCATAGAGAATTAAGCTCGCAATCACCAAAACTAATGCGATTCCTAAACTTCCCGCAAGAAAAATTAGCAAATTGCGCGAACCATTAATTTCTTTTTGCGATTCCAATGGCCGATTTTTAATTTTTGCTTTAATTTTATTCAAATAATTATTCATTCAAAACTCCTGATGTATTTTTTACAACAAAATCATGAACCTGAACACTATATTTTTCAGCAATTTCATTCAATTTTTTAGTGTTGTAATTTACTTCTCGGCGAGCACGACGTGTTTTTTCAAGTTTTAAGTAAAATTCACGCGGATTCTTAGTGCAATCTTGCGAAACTAATTCCGAAAGCTCCCGTTCATAAATCTGAAAATTCTCTTTAAAATACTTAAAATTCTCTTCAAATTCAGAAGCAGTCAAGATTAATTCAGCACCGTTTTTCTTGTTTAGAGCAATTCTCGCATTAAAATTCGACATCAATCCATTTGAAATCTTCTCATAGCTTTTACCTAGATTGACCCTTTTTAGAGCATCTTCAGAGCGAAGTTTTTTCAAATTATTTTTTAAATCGTCGCATTTTTTACTAATTTTCGAAATCTGAATTTCAGTTGGCTTTTCTTTTGCCACTTCTTCGGCAAAAACAATTTTCGAAAATTGAAACAGAACCAAAAATCCACCAATTATAAGAACCACTAAAAAACCAAATTTTTTTTGAAAATTTGCCAATTTATTCTTCATCTTCAGAGAGCTCAATTTTTAACTCCTTTAGCTGACCTTCGTCAACAAAGCTCGGCGAGCTCATCATTACATCCACTCCCGAACCATTTTTTGGAAATGCCACCACTTCACGAATATTATCTTCGTTCATTAAAATCATAAAAATTCGGTCCAAACCAAATGCACATCCTGCATGCGGAGGAGCGCCGAATTTAAACGCATTCAACATTGCACCAAATTTTGCTTCAACATATTTTTTATCATAGCCAAGCAAGCCAAAAGCCTCATACATAACTTCTGGGTTATGGTTTCGAACAGCGCCTGAGCAGATTTCATAGCCATTCATCACCATATCGTATTGGTCGGCTTTAATTGCCAATTTTTCAGCATCAGATTTAGCATTTCGAAGCGCTTCAAAACCGCCTTTTGGCATCGAAAATGGATTATGGCCAAAATCAACTTTATTATTTTTCTCATCAAATTCATAAAATGGAAAATCTACAACCCAAGCGAGAGCCACTTTATTTTCATCTTTCAAATTAAAGAAATCAGCAAATTCATTTCGAAGACGACCAAGAACTTTATTCACAACTTCACGTTTATCTGCTCCAAAGAAAATCGCATCACCAGGCTGTGCACCAGTTTTTTCAATAATTCCCTGAACCTCAGTTGGTCTCAAAAATTTAAGAATAGGGGACTTAATGTATCCTCCCTCCATCATATTCTCTGAATTTTCATAGGCACTAAACTGCATGATATCACCTTCGGGAGTTTGATACTTACTCATATAAGTCAAATAAGCCAAACCACCAGCACCCTCGCTTTTAGCAATTTCAGTGAAATTATCAATCTGTTTTCGACTCAAACTTGCACCATTTTTAACGCAAATTGCTTTTACACATTCAGTGTTTTTAAATACACCGAATTCGGTTTCGGCCAATGCGTCATTCAGATCAATCAATTCCATTCCAAAACGCAGATCAGGCTTGTCACTACCATATTTTTCTATCGCAACTTCATAAGGAATTCGCGGAATTTCTTCACTCAAAAGCTCTTTTTCAGCAAAATTCTTCACTAGATCTTTAATGAGAACTTCCATTTCTGAGCGAATCTCTTCACCATTTTCAACGAAAGCCTTTTCGAGGTCAAGCTGATAAAAATCACCATAAAGCCTATCCGCCCGCGGATCTTCATCACGAAAACAAGTAGCAATTTGATAGTATTTATCAACTCCGCCAACCATTAAAAGCTGTTTAAACTGTTGCGGAGCTTGCGGTAGAGCATAAAATTTTCCAGGGTGAACACGGCTCGGAATCAAGAAATCACGTGCACCTTCTGGACTAGAATTTGCAAGAATCGGTGTAGCAACTTCAATAAATTCGTGATTTTCCATAAATTTTCGAATTTCACGATAAAATTCCGCTCGGCGACGCAACATTTTTTGCATTTTTTCGCGGCGCAAATCCAAAAAACGATATTTCAAACGTAATTCTTCATTTGACTTTTGACCATTATCTGAAACTGCAATTGGTAAAGGTTCACTTCGATTTAAAATTTCAAGATTTTCAACAATAAGCTCAACTTCACCGGTTGAAATATTTGGATTTTTCAAATTTTCAGCGCGCTCTTTTATTACACCAGTTGCCGAAATCACAAATTCATCACGGCATTTTTCAGCTAATTCAAAACTTTCTGCAAATTCTGGCGAAATCACAAGCTGGAGCAATCCAGAGTGATCACGTAAATCAATAAAAATCAACCCACCGTGGTCCCGTCGAGAATTCACCCAGCCTTTTACAGTAATTTTTTCACCAATTTTATCAATCGAATTTTTCGCTAATATCCGCATATTTCTCCTAATTCTTGAATTTAACTCTTTATATTTTACCACATTTTCCTATTTTTTGCGAATAAAATCTACCAAATTAACGATTCCAGCCAAATCGCCATTTTTTTCAAGTAAAATTGCATAATTTTCACCTTTTGAAAGTATTTTTTCGAAAGCTGCTAAGGCACTTAAATTAGGTTTTATCGATAGAAATTCTTCATGCATTACTTTTTGAGCTTTTTTCGAATCACTTGAATCAATTTTAGTAATATCTTCCAGAAAAATTACGCCCTTAACTTTATTTTCTTCCCCATTCATAACTGGAAAGATCTTTTGTTTAGTTTTGAAAAGTTCATCAATTACTAACGGTGTTAACAAATCATTATCGTGGATTATTGCCATTTTTTCACCCGAAACCCCAATTTCTAAAATTGTTTTTTCTTCAAGTTCGAAAATTTTTTCAATCCATTTTTGCTCATTTTCAGTTAAAATTCGTTTATGATTAGCCAAAAAATTTAAAAGTTCTTCTTTTGAATAAAACGACCACGGTTGTTTTTTATTCGCCATCTTCGAAAGCCTATTTTGTGTTTTTATATTTTGAGCAAAATAAATTCCATTTGCAATCGGGATAATTTTGCGATTAATCTGGTTTGAAATTCGATTCAAAATACCACTTTTTAAAATTCCCTTCGAAATTAGGAAAACAACAAAACAAATACCTATCGACTTCCAAAAATCAAAAACTTTCGAAAGTGAAATTACAGAGACAATCATGATTGCACAGCCAAAATATTGTAAAAAATAATTATAAACTGGCACAAATTTCTTTTTGTTAAGCATTTTTTCAGCTCGTTTGTCGCCAGAATTAATTCTGCGTTGGAGCTCAAATTCAGAAAATTCAATTTCCTTCTCTTTCAAAGAAAAAACAATAAGCATTAAAATTAAACAAATTATACTTATAATTAACATATTTTTATTTTATCACACTTATTCATTTTGAAAAAGCTTATTTTTATGTTAAAATAGTAATAGTTAGTGAAAAAGGAGGAAAATGTCTACTAATAAAAATAAGGCAAAAAATCTTCAAAAAATAAAAGATTTTATAGCCGATAACAAATTTGCAATAATTTTTACAGTTTTGGTTGTTCTTTTTTTGAGTGGAATGATATGGCTCTCGAATCTTCAAAAAATTGATTTGAGTAATGTTGATATTTCGAAAGAGATTTCTTCAAGTAAAAATTCAGGTAACATTTCTGAACATATTTACCATAAAAATAATTCGAAAATAACTTTAGTTGAATATGGTGATTTTCAATGCCCAGGATGTAAAACTGCAGCCAGCCGCGTTAAATCAATCGCAGAAGAATATAAAGATAAGGTTAATATAATATTTCGAAACTTTCCATTAGTCACAATCCACCCAAATGCACTTGCTGCAGCAAGCGTTGCTGAAGCAGCGGGCTTGCAAGGAAAATATTGGGAAATGCACGATTTACTTTACGACAAGCAAGATGAATGGACGGTTTCAACTGCTAGCGAGCGAATGGAATATTTCACAGAATACGCTAAAGAATTAAATCTAAATATCGACCAATTCAAAAAAGATATTGAGAGTGATAAAGTGAAGGCGAAAATTAAATTTGACCAAGCTGTTGGTTCGAAAGCGAAAGTAACTGGAACACCTTCATTCAAGCTTAACGGCAAAGATTTATCTTCTGATATTTGGGGCGATGATGCAAAATTAAAATCAGCCTTAGACGAAGCAATTAAGAACCAAAAATAATCCCATAATAAAATCTCACTCGGTAAAGAGTGAGATTTTCTTTTTGTCACTTTTTATTGTTCAATGTAGCGTTGCCATTCAGCAGGCACCACATCCACCGCAATTATTTTCTTCCTTGAAGGAGGAAAATTGATTTTGATAGGCATGTGTTCTCCTTTTATTCATGCAACTCACGCGCTCGACCGATTTCTTTATTTAATAAATTTTACACGCTTTTGCGCGAGCCTATGAACTATTCTATCAAAAAAAATAACAAATGTCAAGAAAACACGCTATTTTTATGGTTCCTCCCAAAAATAACCTTAGCGCTTATACTTATATAATACATCATTTTATGCACAAGCGCAATACTTTTTATTATTTTTATGGTTTTCGAAAAATCGCCAAAGTTGCTTCAACTTCTTTTGAAATATTGTGTTTTTTACACCATTCGTTAACTGCCTTTGAAGCTCCTGGTAAGGCTTGATTTCCATAGTCATCTACAACAACGACTGCACCACTTTCAAGATTATTCCAGATTAAATTAAGCGGATCTAAAATTGAATCATAATAATCTCCATCCAAGAAAGCAAAGCTAATTTTTTCAGGAATTTGTGTTTTCGAAAGTGCATTAAACCAACCTTTTGTAATTTTTGGCATTTTTTTGATATTTGATTTACGCAAATTTGAAATTAATTGCTTTTTGCTAGCACACAACTCACCTTTTTTAAAAACTTCGCCCAAAGAATTAATATCTTTTACAGATTTTTCTGGTAAGCCTTCAAACGAATCATAAAGCCAAAGCATTTTAGAACTTCCCCATTTTTCAAGAGTTTTTGCCAAAAACACACTAGTTGTACCAACATAACAGCCGAACTCTACAACATCTCCAAAAAATGCGCGAGTCTTTTCCAACTCGCGCAAAATTACTTTAATCTCGCGTTCATCAACTTGATCACTCAATAACTTCATAGTTAAATTATACTACGAACGCTTGATTGTGCCAACAATATCATAAGTTTCATCTTCACCGGCAGGAATAAACTCACCAGAAACCTCAACTCCGTTTGAATTAGCTTCTCCGTAAAGATTTAAATTACTTCCACCAGAAACAGCATATTTTTGGCCTTTAGAATCAACAACTCCAACTTTACATTTATTTGGATTTGAATTATCAGTTTTACCCTTTTTTAATGAAAGACAAACTACGTTTCCTGAAATTGTTATATTTTTCGAAGACTGATTTTGATTTTTATTATTCGAAATATTTCGGTGAGCAACTGGTAGTGTAAAATCGAGAAGCTTCACAACAAAACCTACTGCAAAAACTACAGCTACCAGTACAGCAATCACCAAAATTGAGGTTAATTTTCGATGAAAAGATTCCTTTTGATATTTCGAAATCTGTTTCATTTTATTTTAAGAATCCCATCACAACGATTACAACAAGACTAATTAAAGTTAAGATAGTCATCAATGGAGCAGTTCTCTTAACCCAGTTTTTATAAGGCACGCCTGCAAGCGCTAAACCAGCCATTAATGATGCAATTGTAGGGGCAATCATATTAAGAAGTCCAGATGCAGTTGCAAATGCAACAACAGCAATTTCTTTGGTTGAGCCAGCTAAATCTGCAACAGGAGCAATAATTGGCATTGTAGCTTCTGCTAAACCAGAAGATGATGGAATGATAAATGACATTGGGATATAGAAAATGTAAGCTAAAACACCAAATATCTGCGATGGAACTTTTCGAAGAAGCTCTTCACCCCAATAGACAATCGTATCTTGAATTCCGCCAGCTTGCATCAAAACACCAATTGCTGCAGCAACCGCAATAATTAAAGCAACACTCAATAGATCTGCCGAGCCAGCGAGGAAAGTGTTTGTTACAGAAACATCATCTTTTTTAAATTCCTCATGATAAAGAATTTTAATCATTATTGTTGAGATTAAGAACAGCGCTGAGATTTCGTTAAAATACCAAGAGCCGAACGGAACAGCATGCTCAAATCCGAAGATTCCACCAACAATAGGCAAAGTTGCGAGCCATTCGTGCCAGTCTTTAAAGAATGTTACATGCAAATCTTCCCAAGGAACAAGTGACATAATCATCACAAGGAAAGTTAGCCCAAAAATTCCCATTACAAATTTTCGCTCAAGTGTAAATTCTGGAACTTTTGAAGCATCAATTGCTTTAACTGCTGGTTTTCCTTTAGAGTCTTCAGCATATTCACCAGCTTTAACTTTAGCAGCATATCGCATCGTAAAGATAATCGAAGCAGCTAAAGATGCAACTAGAATTATAAACTGAGGCAATAATATTTTCGATAATTCTGCACCAGCAGCGTTTGCAGCAATAATAGTTGAGAATGGATTTACTGTTGAAGCTAAAACACCTGAACCAGCACCAAGAACAATTACCATTACGGCAGTCATTGAATTATAACCAGCAGCAATCATAATTGGTACGATTAATGCATAAAACGCCACCGCTTCTTCTTGCATACCATAAGTAGTTCCGCCAATCGCAAAAAGTGTCATTAAAACTGGAATAATCCACTTCTCTTTGCCTTTCATTTTTTTGAGTAAACCACCAATTGCAGAATCAAGTGCGCCGGTTTTCATCACAACACCCAAGAACCCACCAAGGATCAGGATGAATACGATTACATCAAGTTTCTTAGCCATTCCATAAATTGGAGACAAGAAAATATCCCAAAATCCTTGCTTTAGATTAATGTAATATTCTTTTTTCTCTTCTTCAGCTTTTTTAAAATTGCTTGCCGCATTTTTATAGCCTTTGCTTTCTGCGTCAGAAATTGAAATTTCGGTTTTTGGATTTTTAACTTCTTCAACAACTTTCAAGCGTTTTTCAGTTTGCGAGTAACTGTTGGATTTAATTTTTCCGTCTTCTAATCGTTCATAACGACCACTTGGTATGAGCCAAGTTAAGCCAGCCATTATTGCAATAATAATGAATAAAACACTAAAAGCTGACGGCGATTTAAACACTTTTAGCTTTTTCGAAACCTTTTTAACCTTTTTTGAAGCAGTTTTATCTGCATCTTTTTTCATAGCCATTTTCTTCTCCTAAAATTACAAAGTTAAAGCGATAACCGCTTTAATTGTGTGCATGCGGTTTTCAGCTTCGTCGAATACAATTGAAGCGTTTGAGTTAAAGACTTCATCAGTAACTTCCATTTCTTTCAATCCATATTTTTCGAAAATTTCTTTTCCAATTTTTGTATTTAAATCATGGAAGGCTGGCAAACAGTGCATAAATTTCACATTTGGATTTCCAGTTGCATGAAGAAGTGCCGTATTTACTTGGAAGCCACGTAATTGATGGATTCGTTCTTCGAATTTATCTTCTTCTCCCATTGATACCCAGACATCAGTATAGATGAAATCTGCGCCGTGAGCGGCACCATATAGGTCGTCTGTAATTGTAATTTTTGCACCAGTTTCACGAGCAATTTCACGGCATTTTTCAACCAAAGCAGGGTCTGGATGAAGATTATTTGGGGCAGCAATTCGAAAATCAACGCCCATTTTAGCTGAGCCAATCATCAAGCTGTTCGCCATATTATTGCGTCCGTCACCAACAAACACTAATTTAGCACCTTTTAGGTATCCAAGATGTTCTTCAATTGTCATAAAGTCTGCCAAAATTTGAGTTGGGTGATACATATCAGTCAAACCATTCCAAACAGGCACACCAGCATATTTTGCAAGTTCTTCAACAGTTGAATGATCGAAACCGCGAAATTCAATTCCATCAAATGAGCGACCAAGCACAATTGCTGTATCTTTAATTGATTCCTTTTTACCCATTTGAATATCATCTTTACCTAAAAATTCCGGGTGAATTCCCAAATCTCGAGCCGCCACAGTGAAAGCGGTTCGAGTTCGGGTTGAAGTTTTTTCGAAAAGCAAAGCAACTTGTTTGCCTTCGTGAATTTTGTGAGCAATTCCAGCTCGTTTTAAACGTTTGTACTCATGCGAAACATCAAGCATTAAGCGAATTTCTTCTGGTGCAAAATCTAAAAGTGTTAGAAAATTTCGATTTTTCAAATTTAATGCCATTATTAAATCTCCTCTCTCCAAATTGGCATTGACATACATCGTGGACCTCCTCGTCCGCGACCAAGCTCAGCTCCCTGAATCTCAATCACTTCAACACCAGCTTCACGCAAAGCTCTGTTGGTTACATAGTTTCGATCATAAGTTACAACTACACCTGGAGCGATTGCTAGAGTATTCGAGCCGTCGTTCCACTGTTCGCGAGCTGCAGCGATTGGATCACCATCACCACATTGAATCAGAGTTACATGGTCAAGACCAAGAACTTCCTCTAGAGTTTCTTTCAAGTTTGTGCGATGTGTAATTTTTGGCTGACCTGGAATGCCAGAATCTTCCAAAACGTAAATATTCAATTCACCATCTTTGTCTAAAATTTCTGGGTGAACTGTAAATTTATCATAATCAATCATTGTGAAAACAGTATCAAGATGCATAAAAGCATGTGAAACTGGAATTTGAATTGCTAAAATTTTATTAAAATCTGAAAATTCAAACAATTTCGAAGCAACTTTTTCGATTGCTTCAGGAGTTGTTCGTTGTGAAACGCCAATTGCCATCACATTCTTCGAAAGAACGAGTTCATCGCCACCTTCCATATTGAATTTATTATAGCGATCAAACCAAACCGGAACTTCACCACCAGGAGTTTTTGCTGCAAATCGTGGGTGATAGCGCATAATATATTCCATAAACAAACTCTCGCGTCGACGAGCTGGATATCGCATTTTATTAATTGTTAAGCCATTTCCAACTGCAGCTGCTGGGTCACGAGTAAAGTAAAGATTTGGCATTGGGTCGAGCAAAAATGGATAATCACTCTTAAAATAATAGTTCAAATGAGATTTTTCATCTTCATCAGTTTTAATCTCATCTTTTTTAACACCCGCCATAATTTTTCGAACAAGCTCGAGTGGCTCAAATTCTCCTAAATAACGCATCAAAGCGTGCGTTACATGCCGTTCACCTTGTTTCGAAGCTCGCACAAAATCAGAAATAAATCGCCACTTAATTTCATCATTATAAAGTGATTCTGCTGCTAATTGATCAAGATAAAGAACTTCAACTCCATGATTTCGAAGAGTTTCCGCAAAAGCATCATGCTCAGCTTGCGCAACCTCCAAATATGGAATATCATCAAAGAGTAGCTGTTCCAAATAATCCGGAGTCAACCCTTCGAGTTCTTTTCCTGGTCTATGTAAAATTACGGTTTTGAGTTTTCCGATTTCACTATTAACTTGAATCGGTTTTTCACCCATATTCCCTCCCTTTATTTTATGTTTATGATTTAATTTTACCATAAAGATTATCTTTTATCAAACAATTTAACTTTATTGACTTTTTATTAGAAAAATTATATAATAATAGCATCTTAGTACATTTTTGGAGGTGAAAATATGGTAAAAATTAGAGTTTCGCACAAATTTCTAAAACGAATAGCCGAATTAGACATTCCAGAAGATTTACTTATCAAAGCTGAAAAAGGCTACTCTTCTGCAATTTATAAAATTTTTAAAATGTATTTTGCCAAATGTAACTATTCGCGCAAAAAAGTTCAAGCCCAAAGTATAATTTTTCAGAGAATTGACTCAAACTTTAAAACCGTAAAAAGTCAATCTTTCGCACATAGATCAGATGATTTATCAGCCTGTGAAAAAGAAAATTGCTCATTTTGTGAAAATGGGCAATACGGCAAGTGTCCAAATAACCGCTACAGATAAAAACCCTTTCAAAAAGGGTTTTATTTTTTAACTTGTTTTATAGATGAATGTTTTTGATGGCGAGTGCGAGCTTTTGAATTTTTCATTTTAGCAGTAATTCGATTTACATCATGAATGACCATTTGTGGATAAGGCAAAATAATATCGTTTTCATCAAAAGCTTTTTTGATTTCCCGCCGAAAAATTCCGGCAACATTCCATTGTTTTCCAGCTTTTACCCTTCCTAAACACTTAATTTCCATCGAGGAATCCAAGAATTTATTCACTCGTACGAATACAATTGGCTCAATAATATCTTTTTTCAATTCCGGATCTTCAAGCATTTTTAGCCCAACATTATTTATCACCTTTTCCAAAACATCGATATCCGTATCATAAGATACACCAAACATTAAATTAACATTAGCATATTTAAAAGAAAGATTTGTCACAGCCTCGCTTGCGCCATTTCGAATTGTATGAACTTTTCCATCACCATCACGAACCTGAGTAATTCGTAAAGAAATATTTTCAACTTTCCCCGAGATTAACCTTCCAGCAACCATAATCTCAATTGTATCTCCAACTCGATATTGATTTTCGCCAACAATAAAAAATCCTGCTAAAATATCACGCGTTGTCGTTTGAGCACCAAGACCAACCACGACACCAATTAAACCAGCACCCGTCATTAAAGACGCAACATTAACACCAATTGAGCTAAGAAAGTTTATCGCCGCAGTCATCCAGATAACAATATCAATTGTAGTTTTTGCAATTTTCGAAATTGTTTCATTTCTTTTTAAACGTTCTTCGGAGCGCTTTATTTTTTTAGTTTTCTTACGAACACTAAAAGCGAAATCAATAATTTTACGCGATAAAAAACTCGCAAAAACTGCAATAAGAATAATTGTGATTGGTTCGAACCAGTCATAATCTAAAAATCCTGTTATAAATTTTTCAAAACTCTTAAAAATATCCATTACTAATTATCATTAAAACATAAACACTTTATTTTTTCAATATTCTAATACCACAAAGTCAGAATTGCATCATCAATTTTTCTAGCTTGTTCGATTTGATTATTTTCGGCGTAAAAGTCTCGCTTCTTAACTAAAAAATCATGAATATTTTTTTCATCGCCAGAAAGTTCCGATATCTGTTTCTTAATAGAAATCGAACGAGCTTCACCACCATCAGATTTAGTTATTTTTCCCATTAAAACCAAATTATCGATATGCTTTGCTACCGTTGCAACAGATTTATAGCCCATACCACGAGCAATTTCGCGATATGTTGGGCTATAACCAGATTCTTCAATAAAAACTTCTATAAAATTCAATAGTTCAACTTGTTTTTTAGTCAAATTAATTGCCATTATCTTCACCTAATAAAATAATTATATCTGAACCTTCTCCTATTTTTGATAATTCTGATGGTAATTTTTCAGCTTTAGTTGAATATTTAGATTCAAGTTTTTTAATTGTTGCGGTTTTCGAATCTTCTTTTACATAATAAATTTTAGTTTTAGCATAGTCTCGCTTTGGTGCAGAATCAATATCCTGAATATTAAAGCCTTCTTTCTCAAGCTTTTTCTGTTCTTGAGCCGCTAATCCCGAATAATTCGTACCATTTAAAATTTTAATTTTAGCGTCTTCTTTAATAACCTCACCGCCAATTGTATTTTTTGAAATATAAGCTTGAATTTGGCTATAATTATAAGTTCCAGCTTTTGGTAAGACTGCGCTCACTGAATTAATTACCCCAGTTGTAAAATAATTTGCAGACTGATCATTTTCATTAACAAGTGGCAAAGAAGTTATAGATCCACCATTAAAGTCTTGAGCAATTTCAGCCGCAGTTTTTAGTTCATCTCCACTAAATGAGTGGTGGATATTTTCGCCCAAAGATGAAGCGAGCGATAGTAAAGTTATTGGGTTAGTTTTTTGTTCGTTTATCTTAGAAAACGCCGCTTTTAAAATCTTCTGCTGATTTCGTTCACGGTCAAAATTACTTCCACTCAAACCAATTCCACCCTCTGAACCTCGAGCGCGCGAAAAAGCTAATGCCGTTTCACCATCCATATGATAAGTTTCACCACTCTTATAGTTAATTTTTGTAGCTACATCATAAACTCGGTTTGAGCCATCATAAGCTTCAACTTTCACATCAATTCCGCCAACAGAATTAATAGCATCAATTAGAACTTTCCAATTACCATGAACAACATATTGAATATCTAAACCTAGAATTTCTTTTGCTTTTTTAGCTAAAGCATTTTGGCCAGCTTTCTCTGATTCTTCTTCACTTGAGCCACTATTTTTAGCATCATAATAGCTACAACCATAGGTTTCATTAAGTTTTCCGGCAGTTGTTCCAAGCCAGCTTCGACAAGTGTGTTTAACCCAAAGATCTCGCGGTAACGAGATGGTATAAATTTTCTTAGTTTCCTGATTAACAGACACAACCATCACAGAATCAGTTAAATTCTCGCCGTCCCAACCTTTTGGCGAAGTTCCAAAAATTAAAATATTTGTACGACCATTAGAATCGACCTTCAACTTTTTCTTCTCTCCAAAAACGGCACCAATAACATTACCATTCGTTAATTTATACAAATCTTTATACGCTCTATATGCAAAATATCCGCCAATAATAATTAAAATCAATAAGATAATAGCAAAAATTCGCCCCAAAATTTGACGTCGCTTAAATTGCTCTAAAGAAAGAGACTCTTTACCTTTTTTCTCACGCTTCAGATTCTTTTTTTCGAGTTTTCGAAGAAGTTTTCGTTGTTTTTTCGAAGCTATTCGTTCTTTTCGTTCATTTTCCTGAACTTCTTCAATTTCTAAATTCTGTAAAGCGGATTCAATATCTTCATTTAATTTTTCTTCTCGATTTTTAGCTTTTTTCGAATGCTCAATTTCCGCTATTCTTGGTTGAACCTGATTGTTTGAAACTGGTTTTTTAGCTGATTTCTCATAACTATTATCACGACTTAAAGAATCGACCCGACGCCTTGGTGTGAACCCATCTATTGATTGCTGATTTTTTTTCATAAGCTCTTTCAATTATAGCAAATGATACTGCTAAAATCAAATAAATATGTAGTGCATTTGGTAGTCCTGAAAAGAAAAACCATTGAACTAAAAACGCAGTTAAAATTGCCCAAATACACTTCTCTTCTCTAGATTTTAGAAAAATTCCGAATATTATTAGCCCCCAAATAATTAAACCAAAGATACCCAATTCTAATAAAATTGATAAAAATTCATTCTGAACAATTTCTGAACTGTTAGCTATCTGGTGAGTTGAATTCAAAATTGCTGTCCCAGAAGCTCCAGAACCAACTCCAAAGAATGCAACAAAATGGTTCGAAAGCCAAGTTTCTATCGCCAAATCCGACATTCTTGTGCGTTCATTGGTTGATTTTTCAACATAACCATCAAACATTGCCTTTTTAGGTTTTTCTATAGCTTTTTCTGTTGGCTCTTTTGAATTTAAGCTGTTACTCTCAATTTCTGGCTCTTTAATTTCTTGATTAATCGCTTTTTCAATTTTCGGCAATTTAATCTTTCCCAAACTTATTTGGTTTACGCTTTTCGAAATCGAATCATAAAAGCCATCACTCACTCGCGGGTTTAGCTCGGTAAAAATTGCATGAAAAATCATTCCGCCCAAAAAACTCGAAACAATAAGCCAGCTAGAAATTAAGAAATTTCGTAAAATTACTTTTTTCGAAAGTTTTTGATTTACGAAAATTAAAACTAAAACTGCCAATAAAAGTGCAAAAATTGCTCCGCGCGAAAGTGTTAAATACAAAGCAAAAAGCATAACCCAAACTGCTATATTTTCTTTTTTTGTAGATTTTTTATTAAAAATTCTACTTATCAAAATTAAAATTGGCGCAAGAAGTATGCTTGCAAAAAATTGTGGCTCAATTGCAAAAACACTCGGTCGCACAAAACCAAAACCTTGTGCAGTACATCCAGCACAAAGACCCCAATCAGACCAAGTTCCATAAATAACCTGTATTATTGCGAAAATTGACATTAAAAAAGCACTGATAATGAAATTTTTTATAAGTTTATTAAACAGCTCTTTATTTTTCGAAAAACTTAAAATTGCCAAAAAATCAAGCCATAAAACTAACCAAACGCCAGAAACTAAAAAACTTCTCAATTGATTTTGCGAACTTAAAATCGTTAAAAAATTCCAAAAAATAAAAAATCCAGTAATCAAAACTGCGTTGTTTCTTAAAAGAGTTTTGCGGTTTTTAAAAATATTTTTAATACTAAAGAGTACTAAAATTACAGCATAAATTAGAGCAATTGAAAATTCTAAATTTGCACCAGCCGCTTTTCCAAAATTAAAATTTGGGTAATATGAAAACCAAACCATAAATGGCGCAAAAAATAATATTTTTTCAGCTAAACTAAGTTTTTTAAAATTTTTCATTAAATCCTTTCCTGATTTCTCTTTCGAAATTTTTCTTAAAATTATCTTTCGAAAAAATTTTAGCACTTCCTGAAACTTTTTTAGCATCAAAATTTAATTTTTCGAATTTTTTAATAGCACTTAAGATTGATTCAACTGATTGCTCATTAAAAAATACACCGTTTTCACCATCTTGAATGTAATCTTTCGAGCCACCCTTATTGAATGCTAAAATTGGTGTTCCAGTAGAAAGAGCCTCAATTGGCGCAATTCCAAAAGGCTCTAAACTTGGAAAAATAAAACCTTTCGCCTCACCAACAATTTTCGAAAGCTCTTTTGGGCTATTAATTCTTTGAACAAACTCAATATTTTGTGAGTTTTTTGCAAGGTTTTTCAACTTTTGATGCTCAGCTCCGCTACCAACTAAAATCAACCTTTTACCATTTTTAGCAAAAGCTTTAACTGCTAAATCAAGTTTTTTCCAATTAACTTGGCGAGAAGTTGTAATATAGTAATTTTTCTTTTTATCCTGAAATTTAAATTCTCTAATTTCTACTGGTGGAAAAACCACAGTTGATTCTCTTTTATAATACTTCGAAATCTCGTTTTTAGAATAGTTTGAATTTGCAATCAAAAAATCTGGTTTTTGAGCAAGTTTAAAATCGTTTTTTCGAAGTGGATTAACCAATAATTTAAATAAAAATCGTACCAAAAAATTCAACCTACCAAAACCAGGATTTTCAATATAATCATTATACATTCCCCAATAATATTGAATTGGAGGACCTTGTAAATAACTAATATGGAGCTGATTATTCGAAAGATTCAAACCTTTGCTTTCAGCACAGCAAATTGAAATAACGACATCAAAGTCTTTAAGCTTTTTACCTAAATTTCGAAAATATAAAATTCGCCCAACTGGTAATATTTTACGTAATTTTGCTGAGAAAATATTCAACCAACCAACCCGAACATCTTTTTTCGAAAACCAATCAACTTCTTTTTCTGAATATTGCGATGTAAAAATTGGCGCTTCGGGGAAAATCTCTGAAACCGTAGCAACAACCTTTTCAGCACCGCCATAAGTGGTGAGCCAGTCTGTTACAATCGCAACTTTCTTGCCATTTAGCCATTTTGGGTTTTGCATTATTTTGCTCCTCTTCGAAAAATTACACTTGCAACAGTTTTAAATAAAATTTGAATATCAAAAATAATTGACCAGTTTTGAACATAATAAACATCCAGCCTGCGACGTTCTTCGAAAGAAATGTCACGCCTACCTGAAACCTGAGCCAATCCAGTAACACCAGCTTTTACCGCCAAAATAACATTTTTTCGGTTTGATTTGTTAATTTCTTGCGGAATTAAAGCCCGAGGGCCAACAAGTGAAATATCACCACGAACAACATTAAAAAGCTGCGGCAATTCATCAATAGAAGTTGCACGGATAAATTTTCCAATTTTTGTAATTCTTGGGTCGTTATCAAGCTGATCTCCATTTTTGCGATATTCTTTGGAAAGTTCAGGTTTTCCCATTTTTTCGAAAGCTTGCTCGGGAGTTAAGCCGTCAAATTCAGCCTTTTGTGAGCGAAATTTATAGATATAAAACTCCCGATTAAACCGAGTCAAACGAACTTGCCTGAAAAAAATTGAATCTTTCGGTGCTGTAATTTTCATAATAATTGCAACAATCAGCATAATTGGCGATACTAAAGCTAAGCCTAAAACCGATAGAATTAGATCCATTAATCGCTTCCAAATTCGTCCCATTCCAAATAATTTTGTAACTTTTACGTCAATAATTGGAGTTCCGCCAATAACTTCGATTGTGTTAATCTGCGAAAGAAGCCTATCTTGTTGTGGCACAAACATATATTCAAGGTGATTTTCGATCGCATAATTATAGATATCTTCACTCCTAAGTGTATCGGTTTGAATTAAAATATCAGGATTTGTTTTTAAAGCTGCATCTTTAAAGCTCGCAAAATGGCGAACAGCAGATTTTGTTGGCAGAAATTGGCTTTTCGAAACCATTCCAATAACATCATAACCAAAATCAATATTATCGTGAAAAAATTGAGCTAATTCTGTTGAGCGAGAGTTTGAACCAATAATTAAAACTTTCTGGCGGCCAAAACCACTTCGAATCAAAGCACGGCGAATAAAACGCACTATTTCACGACCAAGAATCATCATTAAGAAATTAATTGGAACAAAGAAAACTGCGATTATTCGAACTGGAAAAACTTCATCACCAGTGAAGAATTCATAAGAAATCATCGCCATGATACTAATTATTGAAACAACTAAAGCTCTACCGTACTCTTTTGGCCGATAAAAAAATACCGAACGGTCGTAAAGGCCAAAGAAATAATTAATGGCCAGCCAAAGTGGCAGAAGAGAAACCGCCAAAAATACAAAATTCCAGATATTTGGTGCAAAATAATACGCACGGGAATCAAGATGAGTTCGTGCAAAATAAGCAAACATAAACGAACTAACAACTGCTAATGTATCAGATAATACTAAATTGACTTTAAATATGGTTATTTTATCTTTTTTCATTACGGCCATTATATATCTCCAATATAAAATTTAAACCAAACGCAGCGCCTACTATAAAAATAGGTAAATATATAAAAATATATCTTGCCCTACTTTCAAATAAAACCTGATATGCAACTACTAAAAGAGTGAAAAATAGTAAAACTAAATGATAGTGTTTAAACTTATTAGCTGATTTAAAGATAAAAATTGTAAATAAAGTAAGAATAGCTCCCCACATAATAGAAATAAAAACACTAAATAGCCGAAATTTATCACCATTCCAAGATAGAAAACGCCTAAATTTATGCACTATATTACCTTCAGCTAAAAAATGTATGAAATTATTTCTACTAGAACCCTCTCCCCACACTCCGAACGTTCCATCGTTAAAGAAATTTGAAATCTTTAAAATAGCAAATTTAAGCCATCCAAAAGGAAAATTATTTGTCAAACTATCAATAAATATATTTAAACTTACTTTCTCGCGCTCTCTTGCGCCTTTAGCGGCAGTATCATCAGCGTATCTCGGGCAATATGATCCATTATTACATTCATTATAAGGTGGAAGCCCTCGCATAGATCCCATACCTAAATAATGCAAAAATCCAGTTCTTTTTTCGCGTATTTGACTACTGGAATATTTCGCAAAACCGTTAGAAGATACAATTAAAGTATTTAATACAAAAAAGGAAGAAACAGCTCCAAATATAAATAAACCAAAATATTTTGCGATTATTTTAACATTTCGACATCTATTTATAAAAAATAACGAAGATAGAAATATTGATATCATCAATATTAAAGTAGTAGGCTTTATAGCACACCCTAAGTAAGCAAAAATTCCTAATAATATAGTTAAGATTTTTAGTGTGTAACCATTGCCTTTTTCTGCATATAATTCGATAAGTAAAAGAATAAATAGCTGAGAAGCAACAAAAAACAGACCAACAGTATCCGTATAAAATATCGTAGAATATGGAGAAAAGTTTATTATAGTAATAATAAATGTTGACATAATAGAAAATACAGATTTATTAAATTTGACATATATAATAGCCATTATAAATAATGAAGAAAGAAGAACTAATATATTATTTATAATAATTAGAAGTATATCTTTATCAATACCCACAAAATTAGCTATACGATATATTATTACTACAAAATAAGTTATAGTTATATTATTATCATATCTCAATAAATAATTATATTCCCAAGCTTTATCATCTGGATCAGTGTTACCAGTTTTTATATAGTTATTAGCTATGGTTTGTATAGCACCAGCATCCCAAGAATGTTGTGTTGAGGCAGTAGAAAAACCAGTTATCATTTGAGAGACCGAAGCAATAAAAATAAAGAATATAAGCAGAGTTTTCTTACTAAATTTTTTAGATAATAAAAAAACCGCTGCAACAAATAAAACTAATACTATTGCTATAATCAATACTTTATAAGAATCATATACACTGAATATATTTTTCGAAAGACCAAATATGCCAAATATTAAGCTGATAAGAGAAAATAATCTTAATGCCTTAATTACCATGTCATCATTATAACACACACTAATCCAATATTCAATTTCAACACGCTATATGCTATAATGGTATATATGAAAAATATAGAAGAGACTAAATTATCTATAGTAGTAACAGCCCATAACGAAGGATTGTATCTATATAAAACAATATTATCTATAGAAAAATCTATAGAACTATTACCCGAAATAAGCTATGAAATAATTATAAGTCTAGATAATCCAGATGATGAAACTATAAGAGTTGCTAAATTTTTGAGTAAGAAAAAACAAATCAGAATATTTGAATCATCTTTCGGAAACCCTGCAGATAATAGAAATTTCGCAATCTCAAATGCGAAAGGATCAATATGTGCACTTATAGATGGCGATGATCTAGTGTCTAAGAATTGGTTCAAGAATGGATTAGAAAAATTAAAAGAAAACGAAAATTCAATTATCAGACCTCAAATACATGCAATGTTTGGCACACGCATGAATTCTCTATCAATATGGCAAATGCGAAATTCTACAGAAAAAAATATAGACTCTATACAGATGTCATATTGGAATCCATGGACATTAACTTTAATAGCTAAAACAGAGTTATTAAAAGATACGCCATTCAAACCCCAAAAAGGAGGTTTTGGATTCGAGGATTATCTATTTAACTGTGATATTATTTCTAAAAATATACCCATACTTATTGCGCCTGAAACTACTTTCTTCTATCGCCAGCGACCTAACGTCTCGGTATCAACCCAACACAAAAATACAATCCTAGACTATTCAGATCTGTTCGATATAGAATATATTAAGTCAGTCGAAATGCCAACACCTCAAAAAAAGACAAGCTCTAGGATTAATATTAAAAAATATTATCGAGCACTATACGATATTGCAAAAAAATCAGAGAATATAAGAAGGGCTATGTCGCCAGTAGCATCAAGAATCCTGAGCAAAAAAAATATGAAAAAGCTCCCTACCTTCTTTATTGAAGATTGGCGAGAAATTAATGCCATAGAAAATCAACTCTACCCCACAAAAGAAAAAATATCACAAGTAGAATTTCATCCACTAACTTTTAACCCATTAGACAATGAATATGGAATCGTATATAAAAAGCTATGCGAACAGATATCTGGAAATAATATAGATTATTTGTTCTTAGCACCTGCTATGAGCGGAAGGGGCGGAACAGAAAAGTTAATTTCTAACTATATCAGAGCTTTAAAAGAGATTCACCCTAAATGGAATATAGGAATATTATCGACACAGCCTTTTAATAAGCCAACTATCGATTTTTTCAATAATTTAGGAGTAGATCTAATAGATTTCGGAAGATTGACGAAAAAAATGGGAGATTATGAAAAGAATATAATATGGTCGCGTCTCCTAATACAAGCAAAAATTAAAAATCTACACTTAATAAATGATGAGTATTGGTATAGATGGCTATCAGAGCACAAGTCAGTAATCAAAGAAAAAAATATTAAATTAAATATATCTTTGTTCATGCGTGAATTTACTAGCCAAAAAGATAGAATACTTTCATTCGCAGACCCTCAATTAGTAGAAGTGTGGGATATAGTTAATTTAGTTTTCACAGATAACCAAGCGGTAATAGATCAAGCCTTGGAAAATAATTTGTTCGAAAAGTCTAAGTTTAGAGTTCACTATCAACCACAAACTATAGAAGAAGATAACAATTCGAATAATATAGAATATGGTCAAAAAATTAAAATTCTATGGGCCAGCAGAATAGCACTCCAAAAAAGACCAGATATCCTTAAAAAAATATCTAAAGAGCTCTCAAAAGATTTCGAAATAGATGCATACGGAGTCATTGAAAAGAAACAATATAGCAAAAATTATTTCAAGGACTCTCGAGTTAACTATATGGGAGGATTTAAAGGTATAAATTCTATAGAAACAAGTAACTACGATATATATTTATATACCTCTCAAACAGATGGAGTTCCAAATATATTATTAGAAGTAGCATCCAAAGGAATACCAATAGTATCCAGTAATATTGGTGGAATCAGCGAATTTATAACCAATGAAGAGAGTGGATTACTAGTAGATATGGAAGATATAGATGGATATGTGAAAGCTATAGAATTCCTAAAAAACAATCCGACATATGCAGAAAAATTTACAGCAAATTTGCGAAAAAAGTTAAAAACGCAGCATTCATGGGAAAGCTTTATAGATAAGGTCTCTAAGGATATATAATTAAATATATGAGCAATAATTCGAAATATTTAATAAGTTTTATAGTACCCGTATTTAATACGGGTACTAATATAGAAAATATTGTTAATTCAATATTTAAAATAAATAATACAATGGATAATATATTAGAAATTATAGTTGTTGATGATGGATCAGATGATCAAGAAACGCTAAATTCTCTAAAAAATATATCCAAGCTTAATGATGTATCAGTAATAAGACAAAAAAATTCTGGCCCTAGCGCATCTAGAAATATTGGAATATCTAATGCATCTGGAGAATGGATTGGATTTTGCGATTCAGACGACATTATAGATTCCGAGCATCTTTTAAACACCGTAAAAACAATAAAAATGAATAATTATAAAAATTCAGATATGCTTGTTTTTGGGTGGAACATAAGGCATGATCAAAATAATAAAAGTACTTATAGACACATTAATTTAGAAAAACAATCCATAACAGGTAAAAATGATATAGCACGAAAAACATTGAAATCTCTAAGTTTAGATGGACGAATGTACAATCTATGGAATAGGCTTTATAGAAAAAATATAATCCATGATAATAATATTAAATTAGATGAGAACCTTAGATTTGGAGAAGATCTAATATTCAACCTGAATTTCTTGTTAAAATCAAGCAGGATTGATATGCTAGATATAACCCCTTATTACACATATATATCTAATAGTCAAACAAGTATAGTAAAAACTACAAAGCTCAGCACTGAATATAGAATAAAAAATGCAAGAGAGCTAGATAAATTTTCGAAAATAGCAAATCAGCACAATAACCCTTATGTTCAACTTGTTAAAGCTAGATGGCTAATATCTTTCATGATGTCATCTATTCAATATTCAACCAAGCAAGAAGGATCTAAAAAATCTTTAAATAATATAAAGCATATTATTGACAATAGAATACTAGCACCAAAATTTATTAAAAAAACACCAGAGATTGGTATAATAAAATATATACTTCTACTTATAGCAACCTTAATACTAAAAAATGCTCTATTAACATTTATTTTGGCTAATATATTGTTGTTTATTAAAAATATTAAATCTCAAAAAAATACGAAATTAGATGAAAAATATTACACACTGAAAAAAATAATCTAAAAAATTAATATTTTTTATTTTAATACCACTGCTTAAACTCAAGTAGTGGTATTATTTAAAAACTATCTATTCCTATTCAATAATATTCTTTTTTACTAAACCATAGTCGTTATCAGTTTTATCAGTTAAATATTTAAATCTAAAATCACCGCCATCAAAAGTGTTCGCAATAGCTTTAGAATAATCTTTATTTTTTTCATACAGAACTGCAATTAACCTAAAGTCGGTAGAATTAAAGTTGTCTAAAGAAATCCTAATATTAAATACTGAATTATCTGAAGAAACCTTTACATGACCACTATCATATACTCTACCACCTCTACCTTCATCTTGAAGAGTATAAGCAATATATAATTCAGCATCACCGCCATACGAATATTCTATATCAGCCTCAAAATATTCACCATGATGAATAATTGGTTTATTCCCAACAATTTTAATTGAGGAAGAATTACAATCAGTAGTAGAATTATGAATATTGCGCGAATTAAGCGTGTCTAGGTTGGAAGCTATATATTTCTCAGCAACTTTATCAACATCACCAGATTCACTTATCATACCATCTGCAATAAAAATAGCATTATTACAATATTTTTTAACATCTGCCATTGAATGTGTAACTAAGATAACAGTTTTAGTTTTATCTTTCTTAATATTTTCGAAAAAATCATTACATTTACGCTGAAAGGCTTCATCACCAACTGCTAAAACTTCATCCAACACTAAAATATCACCTTGAGCTTTAATTGCAATAGAAAAAGCCAAACGAACTTGCATTCCGCTAGAATAATTCTTTAATTTCTGATCCATAAATTCTTCAAGCTCAGCAAATTCCACAATTTCATTATACATTGCAGAAATTTCTTCTTTTGAAAAACCAAGAAGTGCACCATTTAAATAAATATTTTCACGGCCAGTAAGTTCTGGATTAAACCCAACACCAAGTTCAATAAATGGAACCAAAGTTCCGTCAACTTTTACTGTACCACTCTCTGGCGTATAAATTTGCGAAATAATTTTAAGTAACGTGGATTTTCCTGAACCATTTCGCCCAACAATACCATAAAAATCACCCTTTTTAACCTTGAATGAAATATCTTTAAGAACTTTTTGTTCTTTATAACCTTTAATTCCCTTCGTCCAGTTTACAAAAGCCTGTTTAATACCACTCGCCTGTTCTGTTGGCAAACGAAAACTTTTCGAAACATTTTTTACTTCTAAAGCGTATTTTCCCATTACATAATCTCCGCAAATTTTTTCGAATTTTTATTAAAATACCATAGACCAAAAGCTACTAATAAAGTTGTGACCAAAATTGGAATTAACACAAACCAGTAATTTTCGAAAAGTGTCCAGAAAGTTGGTGTTTCATGAGCGATCAAATTGTGGCGAATATCTTGAATCGCAAGCGCAATTGGGTTAAGCATCATAATTTTCGCAATCGAAAATCCAAAAATTGAAACTTTTGTAACCATTGAAATTGGATACATAATTGGCATTGAATAGACTAAAATCTGCATAAATACTTCCCAGATATGCGAAATATCACGGAATTTAACATAAAGAGTTGATAAAATTAACGCTAAACCAAAAGCTGTAGCAAAAAGAATTATAATGTTAAATGGCAAAATTAAAACAGACCATTGGAATTTTACACCAGCAAAAATTGCAAAAGCTAAAACCACCAAAAGATTAATTGAAAGTGAAATTAAAGCACTCACCATTGAAGAAATAATCACGATATATTTTGGAAAATTAATTTTTCGCATCAAATCACCACGAGCAACAATTGAATTCATCCCCAAAGTAACTGCTTCGGTAAAAAATCCCCAAAGAGAGAGACCAAGGAGTAGAGTTATTGCATAGTTTGGAATTGAAGAATCAGTAATTCGCAAGAATTTTACAAATATAAAATACATCACCACAAAAATCATAAGTGGCTTAAGAACTGACCATAAAATTCCCAAAGCTGAGCCTTGATACCTTAACTTAAAATCTGTTTTAACGAGTTCTACAAGCAGAACCCGATTCCTCTTTTCAAAAAATCCTATTTTAATCATTATGCTTTTAATTATATCATATATCGCCTAACACTCCAACACTAAACTATTTTAACATCTGAAAATAGCTAGCTTTCTAGATTATTTTCAATAAGTTAAAACAGCATCTCTGCTGTTTTAACTGCTATTTATCTATTTTTAATATATATTTATTACCAACACCCGTAATTAATCCTCTTTCGAAATTCTGAGTCCATTTACCATCATTCCATGCTTCATTCTTTAATGGTAAGCCGAGTTTATCTTTTTGCGCATCATTTAATGAATTATAGAATTTAAATACATCACCCTGAATTTCCCAATATCCTAAATTATCGTTTCCTATAATATCACCCCTCTCGTAGTGTTGTATCTTATAACCTTTTTCTTCAATAACATCACTAATAGGGAATCCTAAAGCGCCTTTTTCATTACCAATCTTATTCCAGCGTTCGCGTATTTTACCATAACTTTCATGATATCCAGATTTTGGACTACCTATAATAAAACCATTCTGATATTTTTGAAACCATCCACCTTGAATAGTTGAAAATTCTTGCGTTATAGGTAATCCCATCTTACCATGTTCATACCCTAATTGAGCATACTTATCTCTAATTAAACCAATACTTTCCCAATATCCAGTGCTATCACTTCCAATTATGAAACCATTCTGATATTTTTGCGCACGACCATTATTGACAATGTTAAAATATCCAGATAGTGGTAATCCCATCTTACCATGTTCATACCCTAGCTCAGAATATCTTTGTCTAATTTTACCATAGTTTTCCCAATATCCAGTACTATCGCTTCCAATTATGAAACCATTTTTAAACCTTTGGAATATTGATTTATCGGTCTTGAAAAATTCAGAATCTACGTCACCAAGATATCCTTTTTCACCACCTAGCTCAATGTATCTTTCATATATTCCACTGTATATTCTTTTACTTTCAAGAGTAGAGCCAAATAGCCGGTTAAAGAACATAAAGAAATTACGATTTCCATAAGCTCCACAATGTGAAGTTCCCGGATAATTTGCTAGTGCTGAATCGTTCGGAACATATGGCGTATAAATATACAAACTTAAAGTTGCAACATTCTCAATATTAACACGTTTTGTACCACAAGCTGGATTTGGTGAATATTGAATGTTATTCCATCCAAGCTTCAGCGAATAGCCACCATCTTTATGATGGTCTTTATAATATTTTAACTGCCAAGCTGCCAAAGTCATTTGTTTATAAAAACCAGCTTTTGAATCCGCACAAGCAGCAGAAAATCCAGGGCCAGAATCTGGGCAAGCATATCCCATCGCATATTTATATTGAGTTTTTACTGGCCAATTATCATCTAGTAAATTGAGAGATTCTTTCTTCAGTAAAACCAACAAAACTTGCGGGTTAATTCCATATTTCTGAGCCGCATCATAAATAATCTGTGCCGCCGAAATTCCACCTTCGAAAGATCCGCCACCTTTTTCAAAAGAAGTTTCGCCAGTATTTGGGTTTTCGTGATAATTATTTATACATACATATGGAGGTTTATGCCAATAATTTGAATTTTGTGCAGCAGCAAATTGAGCAGCGGTTCTACCATCATTTTTTCCAGAAGGTCCGGTACCCCAGGTATCGCAACTACCAATTTGCTTATTTAAAAAGCTTTGGATTTGCTGCACATTCATTGCATCTTTATTATAAAAAATACTGTCGTCAATAATTCGGCCAGGATTGAAATCGGTTGCTTTAACAGCGTTAGAAAGATTTCTAAGTACAGCTAAAGAACTAAAAACAATAACCGCCACGACTGGCGCACCAATTAAAATTGATTTTTTAAATTTTCTACTTCTCGATTGTAAAACTTTGAGCATCCGACCTTCCTTCTTGTTTTTGTTTTGAATTTTTATAAGTTGTTATTGCTGTCCATTTTCCAGTCTTAAATTCACTATCACTAATTTTTTTCGAAACTGCCTTACAATATTTATTATTTGGGCTCTCTAAAATTTCAGTTGAAAGTTCAATTTTAGTTCCATCAGAATGCGTTAGAGTATATGAACATTTACCATTCCCATCGTCATAAAGGAGCCCTGAAATCTGCCCAGCCACACGAACTGCACCATCTTCAACTTGCACGGTTGTATAAGTTGGAAAATTTGTATACCCCGAGGATTCAACAGTTCCTTCAGCACGATCAGTATTATTATTTTTAGTTTTCGAATTAATGATTTCTTTCGCAGCTTCTTGCTTTTTAGTTTCTTCAGGGTTTTTCGAATCTTCTTTTTTCTCTTCAACTTTTGAGGTATTTTCTTCTTTTTTCTCATTATTTTTTTGAGAATTTGAATTTGCCCACCAGAAAATTCCACCAGCACCAGCGACCAGCAAAATTACAAATGCAGCAAAAATAATAGTTTCAGTTTTTTTAGTATTTTGTGTGTTTATTTTCATTTTATTTCTCCTAAACCAATTTTAACATAAGCTAAATAAAATTTCAACATTTTGGTTATATTTTTTAGTAATTTTGTGCTATAATATAATTACTATGAAGAAACTCATCACAATCATGATTCCAGCTTATAACGAAGAAAAAGCTCTACCAAAACTTTTTGAAAGACTCAACCTTTTAGCAAAAAACACTTCAAAATATGATTTTGAATTTCTTTTTATTAATGACGGTTCGAAAGATAAAACAATGGAAATTATTAGAAGTAAAGGCCAAAAAGATTCGCGAATTTCCTACATTAATTTAAGCCGAAATTTTGGAAAAGAAAATGCAATGCTGGCAGGTTTTGATTATGCAAAAGGAGACGCATTAGTGATTATTGATGCAGATTTGCAGGATCCACCAGAATTAATTCCTGCAATGATCAACCTTTGGGAAGAAGGTTTTGATGACGTTTATGCTAAACGTGAATCTCGTGATGGTGAAACTTGGCTTAAAAAGCAAACTTCGAAATGGTTCTACAGCATACTTGATAAAATTTCACAAATTGAAATTCAACGCGACACTGGCGATTTTCGACTTCTCGACCGCCGTGCAGTTGAAGCCCTAAAAACTCTCCGCGAAACTAACCGTTACACCAAAGGAATGTTCTCTTGGGTTGGTTTTCGAAAGAAAGAAATTACTTATAAACGTGATGCACGTGTAGCTGGCGAAACAAAATGGAATTATATAAAACTTTTCAATCTCGCAATTGAAGGAATCACTAGCTTTACTGTCGCACCACTTCGCATTGCTACAATTACAGGATTTTTAATCTCAATTGCTGCATTTTTATGGATCGCTTTTTTGCTAATCCGCCCACTTTTCGGTGTTCCAACTGGTGACGGTTATGCTTCAATTATGTCAGCAATTCTTTTTCTTGGTGGAATTCAGCTCCTCTCAATTGGAATTTTAGGCGAATATATTGGTCGAATTTTTATTGAAAGCAAAAATCGCCCTGTTTATCTAGCGCAAGAAATCAAAGAATTCAACCATGAAAAATCTACTAAAAAAGCTAAAAAATAGCCAAGAATTTCGGTTTGCAGCAATTGGTGGATTGAATACAATCCTAGATTTTGTAATTCTTTTTGGGCTAACTTCTCTTGGAATTAGCTCTTTAATTGCAAACATTTTCTCAACTGGGATTACTTTTATAAATAGCTTTAGTTTAAACAAGAAAATCACTTTTAAATCAGTTTCAAAAAGCAAAAAAGAACTCGTTCGAGAAATGGCACTTTTTATTATTGTAACACTTTTTGGACTTTGGGTCATTCAAGGTGTGATAATTTTTCTAACTTTACCATTTTTCGAAAGTATTTTAAAAAATCCAAAAATATCACTTTTAATTTCAAAGCTTATCGCTACTATCTTCAGTTTAATCTGGAACTTCATCCTTTATAAAAAAGTTGTCTTCAATAAAAATTAAACATATTATTTACCAAAGAAATTTATAACCGATTTGGAAGCCATTTTTAAACTATAACAAAATAAGTCTTTCAAAAGACTTATTTTTTCGAAATAATTAATTGTCGTTCACGACCTTCACCTTCAGAATGCGTTTCGATATCCGAATAGTCTTGAGCTAATTTATGAATAGTAAAGCGATCGGTTGGATTCAAATTTAATCGGTAAGGCTCGCCAGTTTTTCGAACTTGTTCAATCCATTTTTCAGCTTTTTCAGTAATTTTTTGAGCTCGTTGTTTTTTATAATCCGCAACATCAATATTTACACGGTGAATTTCAGCATTTTTAGCCTCAAGTGCTCGTGAAATTAAAAATTGCAATGAACGTAAATTTCCAGAATCACGACCAATAAATAAAGAGTTTAGCTCGCTTGAAGGAACTGAAAGCTGAATAATCTCATCATCAGCAGTTGAATAGACCGCCAAATTAACTCCGAAAAAGCTCAGAATATCTTCCAAAAACTTTTGTGCAAAAACAATTGATTCTTCTCGATTCATATTACCTCCGTTTTCCATCTTTCGCTTTAATCCTTCGAATATTCGTTCCACCTTTTTCTTTCGAATTTTTCTTTATTGGCTTAGATGGTGTATTTTTTACAATGATTGCTTCTTTAGCATTTTTAAGCTTATTTTTTGGAGATTCCTGAGCAATTTCTTCCATCTCTTTTGAATCAATTGAGAAAATATATTTTTGCTGAATAATTTGAATAATATTCGAAATTAGATAATAGAAAATCAAAGCACCATAAAGCCCCATCATAAGAAAGAACAAAATTACTGGGAGAATTAAATTCATATTAGAATTTACCGCAGCGTTAAGTTCTGCCTGATTCGGCTCTTTTCCTTCTGCTGCCTCCTTAAAAATATCACGAATCCGCCGATTACCATTTTTTGGCTGAGTCTGCCGAACCATATACCACTGCGAAAGCGTTAGTCCAACTAAAATCACCATCATAAAACTGCTCGAAAGGTCATTCAAAGGTACAGCCGTATCTGTTAAGTCGATAACTCCAAGAAATTTTGGTTCAAGTTTTTTGCTTGAAATAACATCACTCACGCGACTCATTTGCGCAACTGGCTGATATACCCATTTCGAAATTTGATCGGGCGTATTTACTACAATTCGCATCACACTAAAGAAAGTTAACAGAATTGGCAGCTGAATAAATAACGCCAGCATTGAACGAAATGGCTTGAAATTATGACGACGGTAGAGTTCCATCATCTGCAAAGTTTCAGCTTGTTTATTACCTTTCGAATTTTTGCGAATTTTTTGCAATTCTGGCTGAAGTTCTCGCATAACTTTTGATTGATGAAGTTGACTCTTTGTGAGTGGCCACATCAAAAATCGTACAATTAAAGTGAAGACAATGATTGTGAAACCAAAATCACCAATAAAGTTATAAATTACCAATAATAGGTTCAAAATTGGCTGAGTAATAAATAATTCAAACAAGTTCATATCTATTATTATACTACTTTCTACTACTTATTACAATAAAAATCAGCCTCTTTAAAGATGTCAATTATAGTTTCTTTAAGTTCTTCATGCGGAATATCTTTTATGCTTTTATGAAAAATCATCACTACAACGTCAAAAGTACCATCAATTTTTGGTAGTTCATGGCGAATAATTTCATAAACTCGCCGGCGAATTCGATTTCGGCCAACCGCACTCTTTAAAACCTTTTTTGAAACTACAACCGCAAAACGAGAATCTTTACGACGCGGATTTTGCGCAAATTTCACGGTAATTTTTTGCGTACGAACTGAAGTTCCGTTTGAATAGACATAACGTAAACTACCATGACCGTGAAATCTATTTTTATAAGCTAACATAACTGTTTATATTTTAGCATTTTTTAAGTAATTTAGCAAATTAAAACGAGCTCACAGTAAGCCCGTTTTAAAAATTTATTATAGATTAACAATAACTTTTTTATTCGACCAGAATGATGGTTGATAGTGGAGTTTCAATGAAGAACCAGCAGGAACTTCGAAAATCATAGAACCGCTCTTTTTACCACCTTTTACTAAGTCACCAGAGCCAAGACTGTCTGGTAGGCTATAAGTTTGTCCATCAGCACTTTCAGCGGCTCCGTTAGAATCTTCAGCCTTAAATTTGAAAACATTATAGTTCATTTCAGTTTCAGATTTATTTTCAATCTTTACTGAAACTTTTACATATTCTTTGCCATCTTTTGGTTTTAGATAAGCATTTCCAGAATTCCAGTTTCGCTCAACCTTTTCAACAGTTAATTCTTTTCCATCAAATGCAATTATATCACCAACATTGAATTCAGTTTTCTCTTCTTTTTTAGACTCACCTTTTTGAGTTTGAGATGATCCGTTTGATCCAGAATTTTTATTTTCACCAACTTTTTCAGGCTGCTTGTATTGGCTACCAATAGCAATAATTACAACTATAACAATCCAAAACCAAGCTTTTTTATAGAACGGCTTCTCAGATTTAGCTTTTGAAGATATTCTATTTAGCTGGTTATTGTCATTAGATTCTACAGTTGATTTTTCTTCTTTCATTAGAACTCCCTTTATAAAATATTAATTATTACATAATCATTTTACCCCCCCCCCGATATATTTTGTCAAGTATAAAAATAAAAAAGAGGCTTTTAAAAACCTCTTTTAATCTCGTTTTAGCATTACAGTAAAAGCTTCGCTCGGAATTTCAACATTTCCAAATTTCTTCATTCGCTTTTTACCACGTTTTTGTTTAGCAAGCAGTTTTTTCTTTCGAGAAACATCGCCACCGTAAAGATAACCAGTCACATCTTTTCGATAAGCCGAAATATTCTCGCGCGCGATAAACTTTCCGCCAATCGCCGCTTGAATCGCCACTTGAAAATTCTGTCGCGGAATCACTTCTTTCAATTTTGCGGTAATTTCACGACCCATTCGCACACTTTCTGAACGATGACACATCACCGAAAGCGCATCAACCATTTCGCCCGCAACATAAAAATCCACGCGTACTAAATCTTCTACCAAATAATCCCAAAGTTCATAATTAAATGACCCATAGCCAGATGTAACGCTTTTTAGCTGGTCGTAAAAATCGGTCAAAAGATTAGCAAGTGGCGCTTCAAAAGAGACCAAAACACGCTCATCAATATAGCTCAAATTCTTTTGTAAGCCACGTTTCGAAACAATCAGCTGGATCACAGCACCAACATAATCTTTTGGTACCACAATTTCACCTTTAATCCACGGCTCACGAATTTCAGAAATTTTTGTTTGATCAGGTAAATCAGCGGCACTTTTAATATCTAATTCTTCACCTGTTGTTAAAATTACATGATAGTCGGTTGAAGGGTTGGTTACCACTAAATCTAAGTCATATTCACGCTCCAAACGCTCGCGAACAATATCCATATGAAGAAGACCAAGAAAGCCAATTCGTACACCAAAACCTAAAACTGGTGAATTCTCTGGTTCGAATTGAAGTGCAGAATCACTTAAACTTAATTTTTCAACCGCATCTTTCAAATCTTGATAATCTTCATTTGAAACCGGGAAAAACCCAGCATAAACGAACGGCTGAACGTTTTGATAACCAGGTAGAGGCTCACTAGCAGGATTTTTCGAAAGAGTTACAGTATCACCAACTTTTGCCTCACGGGTAGTTTTTAAGTTAGTCACAATGTATCCAATCTCGCCCGCACTCATTTTATCGTATGGTGTCATTTTTGGCTGAAGCTTACCAATTTCTAGCGCCAAACCTTTTGAATCTGTCGCCATCATTTTAATTTCTTCACCTTTTTTTAGCTCACCCGAAAAAATACGCACGTATAAAATTACGCCACGGTAATCATCATAATAACTATCAAAAATTAAAGCTTTTAGTGGTTTCATTAAATCTCCTTTGGTGCAGGAATTTTCTCAATCACCGCATTTAAAACTTCTTCAACACCCATTCCTGTTTTGGCTGAAATATGTAAAATTTCACTTTCATCACAACCTAAAAGATTAATAACTTCTTTCGAAACTCGCGGAATATCCGCTGCGGGTAAATCAATTTTATTTAAAACTGGAATAATTTTTAAATCGGCCGCCATTGCAAGATAAACATTAGCCAAAGTTTGCGCTTGAATCCCCTGCGAAGCATCAACCACTAAAATTGCGCCTTCACAAGCTTGAAGAGAACGCGAAACTTCATAGGAAAAATCCACATGTCCAGGAGTGTCAATTAAATTTAATTCTATCCCCTGCCAATTCATTGTTACAGGCGCAAGTTTAATTGTAATTCCTTTTTCGCGCTCCAAATCCATCGAGTCTAAAAGCTGCGACTTCATATCACGTTTTTGAACAGTACCGGTAATTTCCATCATTCGGTCAGCTAAGGTCGACTTACCGTGATCAATATGAGCGATGATACAAAAATTTCTAATCTTTTCTAAATTCATAAACTTTCTATATTTTAACAGATTTTTAAAGTTTAGGCAAATTATTTAATCTTAACTTGCACGAAAATCATCTTTTTAATTTGCGAAATAATCGGCTCAGCTTCTTCAAGTTTTAATAATTTTGCAACCAAGACATAAGTTGTTGAACTCACTAATCCGATAAATATAAATTTTGGAAAAGTTGAGAAGAATCGTAAATCAGAGCCAAGTAAAGGCATTCTCGCCACCAATAAATAGCAAATTGAACCAGCTACAGCACTAGCAATCACCATTCGAAAAATCCCTGAAAGAAATTGCGCGTCAAAAAGTCCATTGATTCTTTTTCGCATCAAAAATAGTAAAATTACAATTTCAAGAACTGCGCCAATCGCCTGCGCCCAAGCTAATCCATAAGCACCAAATTTAAAAATTAAGCTGAAAATTATCGCCAAAACAATATTCAAACCAATTGCAACCAACGAGATATAAAATGGTGTTTTTGTATCTTCCATTGCGTAAAAACTCCTTGCTGCAATATGATAAATTGAACGTGCAAAAATCGAAAGAACAAGAACGCCCAAAAGCCCAGCAATCAAATCATCACCACCGTTTTTAATAAAACTAACGATATAGCCACGCAAAAAGAAGAACAAAACCGAAACTGGCAAAGCTAAGAAAATAATCATTCGAAGAGCCGATTGTAGATCTTTTCGAAAGAGATCTTTTCGGCCGATTGCTAATCTTTCAGTTAAATTTGGGAAAAAAGCAGTAGAAATCGCCACACCAATTAAGTTTACCGGCATCATTTGAAGAGTTAAACTTTGCGAATAAGCACGAACTGTTCCCGAACCCATTCGGCTTGCCATATTTGTTTCAACAATTGAATTTACGTAGTCTAAACCTTGATCCATTGAACGTGTTGGTAGGAGCTTCATCACCTGCTGAAATCCTTTATTTTTCCAGAAAATTCGAAATTGATATTTAAAATCAACACCAATCAAACCAGCCGCTGCAATCAAAAGCTGCAAAACCGATCCAAAAGCAACACCGATCGCCACACCCATAATTCCGCCTTCAAAAATTTGAATACCAAAAATATTAATTCCATTCGTAAAAAACACTGTTCCGATAATAATTCCAATGTTATAAATTGCAGGCGCAAGAGCCGAAAAAGTAAATCTTCCAATTGCTTGCTGAACACTTGTCAAAACTGTTGCAATCGCAAAAAGAAATGGGTTAATTGCAATCACACGCATCATTGATATAGCCAAAGAACGTGAAGATTCACTCAACCCTGGGCCAACAATATATTTAACTAAAGGTTCTGCGAAAATAATAATTAAAACAGATGCCAATAAAGTTAAAAGTGCCAACAAATTCAAAACACTCGAACTTAATTCCCAAGCAGATTTTTTATTTCGATTTGCCATTCGCTGGTTAAAAACTGGAATAAACGTTACACTTAAAGCTCCCGAAACCAAAATAAAAAACATAAAATCAGGAATCGTAAAAGCTACCGTGTAAGCATCAATTCCATCTGGGTAAGAATCTAAATAATATGAATTTAAAAGCCTGTCTCGCAAAAAGCCTAACAAGCTCGACAAAAGCGTCGAGCTCGCAAGAACGATTGCTGCAAATTTTACTGTTAATCTTGAGTTAGCTTTCGAAACAATTGATCTAACTTTTGATTTCATAACTAATCGTGAAGTTTTGCTTCCTTAGGCAATTTAGCATTTTTTAAAATTTCAGCAACTTCTTTTTCATCAAGAGTTTCTTTTTCGAGAAGTGCATCTGTTAATTCTTTAAGTGGTTTTTTATTTGCTTTAAGAATTGCGGCGGCACGCTCAACAGCCTCTTTAATCAATTTAGCAATTTCTGCATCAATTTTTTCAGCGGTTTTTTCAGAATATGGTCGCTCGCGAGTCATTTTGTCAAAGAACATTCCAGAATTTTCTTCATGAAAAACTTGATCAAGTAGATCTTCGCCCATACCAAATTCAATCACCATATTTCGAGCAATATCAGTTGCATTTCGAAGGTCGCTTGATGCTCCGGTTGAAATTCCAGCCTCGCCATAAATCAACATTTCAGCCTGACGTCCACCCATTGCGCGCGCCAAGATATCTTTATATTCGAAAATATTTGTATAGCTTCGATCTTCTGGCGGTAAAAACCATGTTACACCACCAGTTCCACCACGCGGAATAATTGTAACCTTATGAACTGGGTCTGAATCTGGTAAAACATGGCCAACAACAGCATGGCCAGCTTCATGCCAAGCGGTAGTTTCACGTTCTAAATCACTCATAACTTTTGATTTTCGTTCTGGGCCAATCGCCACTTTTTCGAAAGCTTCAGTTAAATCTTCATTAGTAATTACTTCACGGTTATTTCGTGCTGCCAGGATAGCTGCTTCATTTGCAATATTCGCAAGGTCGGCGCCTGCAGAACCAGCAGTTTTCTTTGCTAATGCGTTCAAATCAACAGATTCATCAACTTTTTTATTCTTGAAATGAACCTCTAAAATTGCTAAACGATCTTTTCTTTCAGGAAGAGAAATTTCTACACGGCGGTCAAATCGGCCAGGTCGAAGAAGGGCTGGGTCGAGTACATCAGCACGGTTGGTTGCAGCCAAAACAATAACACCAGTATCTTTTTCGAAACCGTCCATTTCAACCAAAATTTGATTCAAAGTTTGTTCACGTTCATCATGACCCCCGCCCATTCCAGAGCCACGTTTTCGGCCGACCGCATCAATTTCATCAATAAAGATGATCGCTGGAGCATTCTTTTTTGCTTTCGAAAACAAATCTCGCACACGTGAAGCACCAACACCAACAAACATTTCCATAAATTCTGAACCCGAAATTGAGAAAAATGGAACTTTCGCCTCACCCGCAACAGCACGAGCCAACATTGTTTTACCAGTTCCTGGGTTTCCAACCATTAAAACACCACTTGGGATTTTTGCACCCATTTTTTGATATTTTTTAGGATCTTTCAAGAAATCAACAACTTCATATAAATCTTGTTTAGCGTTTTCATTTCCAGCAATATCTTCAAATTTGATCTTCTTTTTATCTTCACCGTAAAGTTTTGCTCGAGATTTGCCAAAATTCATCGCTTGCGAATTTTGACCAGTTGCCGAACGCATAATTAGCATAAAGAAAGCCACAATTGCAATAACTGGTACGATCATAACTGTTAAATTCCAAATTATCTCCGAAGAGTTGTCAACTGGCATTACATCAACAGTAGTCTTGCCTTTTTCAAGCCCTTGCTCATAAATCGTTCCACTTTCTTTAACTGATTTTTCGCTAGCTCTCTTCTCGCCTTTTCTAGTAATCCTTACATCATTTCCCTGAATTTCTAGTTTCGAAATCTCACCTTTATTAGCGCGCAAGATCACATCTGAAATAGCAACTTCTTTTAATTTATTTGAAAAAATATTCTGGCTCAGCCAAATTCCACTAAAAATAGCTATAATTACCACCCAAAAAATAACATTCAGAGATAGCTTCTTAAAATTATTGTTTTTCTTATCTTTCATCATCTTCCTTTCCGGTCATTCAACTCTTACTATTTTAACAAATTTTTAAAGCGTTTTCAACCGAAAAAGAAAAAGAGGCTCTAATGAACCTCATAAATTATTCACCTCTGATCCAAGCCAAGGCTTCATATATATAAAATCCCACTCGGCCTAAGGTATACATTATCGCGGCTAGTGCTTTTAACTTATTGCCGCGAGAAAAAAATTTTTCAGCAACTACCATACCTAAATCTTTAGCATAAGGATAGCCGGTATAAGCCATGATTTTCAAGCTATGAAACTCGGCATTTAATTGCCAAGTTTCAGCTTTTTCACCCCTAAATTTATCAAATCTACTATCGAGGATTATATATTCCTCGACGATTCGATTGATTTCCTCAGCTCTACCGCTATTTCTGAGGAATTCAAACTCCGTCCGAAGCTTTTCGTCTTTTACAAAAAGCTTGTCCAGTTCATATCCTTCAAGCTGAGCGAAGCACTTGTCCGCCAACGACAGAAGATATAAAGCACTTTCGAAGCGATTATCATCTTTTTTATTTCTAATAATGATTTGCGCTTTATTGATTGAGAGCTTTGCTAAAACATACAGGTAACTTGACTCACCAGCCTTATCAAGAGCCTCCAATTCTAGTTGAGCCACTTCATCAGACCAATAAATCCCATGAAGTTTTTGCTCAACCAAAGCTTTAAAGGAAATTAGTTTGACTAACTCCTTTACCGACATATTATCGGTATCGGCATAGCGAATTAACTTTTCGAGCTTTTTATATTTCGATCTCTCGAAATATTCAACGGCTTTTTTATGATTATATTTACTAATACTAATCATTTTTACACCCTCCTAAAAATATGATTATACCTAAATTATACTTATAAATTAAAGACTTAGTCAATATTAAAACTCCAGTGATTTCTAGAAAACATAACTTCATGCCCATCTAGAATTTGAGTCCGTGAGCCATTTTTAAAAGTTCGAATTGCATATAGCAAATTCCAAACTTGTTTTGAAAGCGGAATTTTGCCAGATTGATGAATTATAATTTCGCGCAGGACTTCATAACAAACTTCATCTGAATTTGTGCGAAAAAACTCTCGTTCAAACTTTTGGCCGTCACTAATTTCAAACAAAATCTCTTGAGTTTTTTTCTCAATTTCACGGCGAAGTTCAATTTGCCTTTGCCAAATTTTAAAAATCGATTCCAGATCTTTTTTACTAAAATTCAAAGTTTTTCGAATTCGATTGCGTTTATATTTTTGACTAAAATTAGTTGAATCCTCTCGCCAAATTAAACCTTGTTGCTTTGCCATTTTTATAATTTCTAATTTCGAAAATCGTAAAAAAGGCCGTTCAATATCTGGCGAATCAAAACACGCCACCGCGCGCCAACCGCCACCGCGCGCCAAATTTAACGCAAAAGTCTCCGCCAAATCATTCTTATGATGGGCCGTAAAAATTATAGCATTTTCACGTTTAGCAATTTTTCGCAAAAAAATATATCGAGCATTTCGAGCTTTTTCTTCACTTGAATTTTCTCCTAAATTACCATGTTCAAATTCGAATTTTAATCTATCTTTTTCTGCTAATCTTCGAACAAATTCACAGTCTTCTTGACTTTCTTTTCCGCGAATTCCATGCTCAAAATGCGCAACAATTAAGTTTTCTTCAAGCCATTTTTGCCCATTTTTATTTCGAAAAAATCGCACTAAAAAATCCAGTAAAACCACCGAATCCACACCGCCAGAAACTGCCACGACTATTTTCTTCATATAAATTTATTTTACCACACTTGCGTTTTTAAATCGATTATGTTAAAATTTAAACAATGAAAGAAGGTGGGAAAATTTCGAAAATTAAAGAGATAAAGTTCGAAAATTCAGTTAAATTTGCAGCCGAAAGTATTATTGAAAATGCCCTAAATCTGCATGCAACTGATGTTCATATTGAACCAAGAGAAGATTCAACTTTAGTCCGTTTTCGAATTAACGGCGTTTTAAAAACCGTTAATGAATTTTCGAAAGATTTTTTGCCAAAATTAGCGAAATATTTTAAACATCTTGGCGGTTTAAATTTTAGTGAAAAAACTTTTTCACAATCCGCCACAATCCAACATGGAGAAGCTCGGATTCGAATTTCCACAACTCCAGTTTTTTTGGGTGAGAAAGTTACTTTAAGGCTAATTCGAGCCCGAAAAAGCGTTAGAAAACTTAATGAAATTGGGCTTTGGGGTGAAAATTTACAACAAATTCAACAAATTTTACGCCAACCACGTGGAATTATTTTTACAATTGGTGAAGGAAATAATACAACCAATTTCTCAATTTTAAATGAGTTAAATTCGAGCGAAAAAAATATTGTTACAATTGAAAAACACATCGAAAAAACCATTCCAGGAATTAACCAGACCGAAATTAACCCTAGAATTGGCTTAGATTATCTTGAAATGGTTAAGTCAGCTCTAAGCCAAAATCCTGATATTTTATACATCGATAACCTAAAAGATTCAAAAACTGCTGAGCTTATTTTTGATGCTTCAATGCGAGGAAAATTCATTATTGCCAGCCTCCCAGTTCAAAAAATAAGTGAAATTATCCCATTTCTAAATTATCTTGGGATTGAACCATTCTTGATTAGTGCAAACGTTTTAGGAATGATTTCACAAACCTTAATTCGTACTGTTTCGAAAAAAGCAATTTCAAAAACCAAAATCTCAAAAGAAGAATCTTCGCTGATTTTACAGGAATTTAAAATTACGGGAGTAAAAATCCATAAATTAGAAAAAGATTTTCGCGATAAAGTTCACCCAAAAAATAAACTTTCAACTTCTTCAAATGCTATTTTAGAGTTACCAATTATTAGAAAAAAAGATAATTATGAATTAGCTTTTTCTGGAAATACTGCAATTTTTGAAGTTTTAAGCTTAATTAATGGCGAAATTTCAAAAGAAATTAAAAATTTAATTCAAATTAAGCCAACTTCAGTTGAAATTGAAGAAATTCTTTCAGCAAATAATTTTAGAAATATGAAATTAGACGGTTTAGCGAAGGTTCTACAAAATGAAACAATTCTACCAGAATTAATGCGGAAAACTGGATTTTAAAACAATAATTTGTTAGAATTATAAATAATTATGTTAATTTTAGCTTCAAAATTACTAGACACGCCAATTATGGGGCTACAAACTGGCTCACAACTTGCCCTAACTGGCAATGCGATTATTAATCCTGAAAATTTACAAATTTTAGCTTATAAATTAAAAGCTAATTCTTTTTCAAACGAAGAAATGTTAATCCGAATCGCCGATATTCGTGAACTTTCAAGAATTGGATTTATTATCGACTCTGGTGAAGATTTTATTCTCCCAACAGATGTAATTAAAATTAAAGAAATAATTGACCTTGATTTTGACATCTTAAATCTTAAAGTTGAAGATGAAAAAGGTTCAAAAATTGGTAAAATAATTGATTATACTTTAAGTTTAGCTGATTTTTCAGTTCAGCAATTAATCGTAAAACGACCATTTTTAAAATCGTTAAACGATCCAACTTTAACAATTCACCGATCTCAAATCGTTGCAATAAATGACAATACTATCACAATTCGCCACGAAAAAGAAGAATCCCCACAAAAACGAGCAGAAAAAACTGAGAATTTTGTACCGAATTATATAAATCCTTTTCGAGATTAAAATTATTCTTTCGAAAGCGCCTTTTTAATTTCATCAAAAGAAAAACCCTGTCGAGCCAGATAGGCAATTAACTTTTGTTCATCTGTATATCTTTTAGCTTTTTTAGTAATTATTTTTTGAATCTCATCCTCATCATTTCGATTTGATTCACTTAAAACCTGTTCAATAATATCTGAAGAAACACCTTTCGAAAATAATTCAGATTTTAGTTTTTTAATTGAGCTACCTTTTCTCTGATTACGGTTTTCAACCCAGAATTTAGCAAACTTTTCATCATCAATATATTTTTTTTCAATCAATCGACTCAAAACTTGTTCAACTGAGATTTTCGAAACTCCTTTTTTTTCATAAAATTCACCCGTTTTATGATTTTTAAGCTTACGATTTAAAGTTTTTTTCCATAAATAATCGCTAATTTCTTTTTTAGAATGTGGCCTCATTAAGCAATAATTTAAAGCTAAAGCATAAAGTTTGCCAAATTCACTCTGCTGTTCAAGATTTTCGATTTCAGTTTTTGTAAATTTAGATCCAATTTTAACATTTAATTGAGTTAACTGAAAAATATCTAGCGAAAAACGATATTTTCCATTCACAAAAATATTTACCCGATTTTGATTTTTAACTGCTTGTTTTATATCTGTTATTATAAAAAAACCATCCTTAAAAGTAGCTTCTTGAGAGCTCTTTTTTATCTTTTTATACTCAAAATCACTATGATCAAAAATCTCTAATGCCATAAAAATTAAAATCAAATTAGCCCAAATTTATCGGGCTAATTATTTTATTCTTCAGTTTTTTCTTCGTTTGGAGCTTCTTCAACAAATTCTTCACCACGAATTTTTGCTCGAACTTTAGCATCAATTTCCGCCATTACATCTGGATTTTCAAGCAAGTATCGCTTAGCGTTTTCACGACCTTGACCAATATTCTGATCGTTATATTTATAGAATGCACCAGATTTTCCTAAAACTTCATATTCAACCGCTAAATCTATAATATCTCCAGTTTTCGAAATTCCCTCGTTATACATAATGTCGAATTCGGCAACTCGGAACGGTGCTGCAATCTTATTTTTCACAATTTTAACCTTTGTACGGTTTCCAATTACATCATCACCACTTTTAATTTGAGCTGTTCGGCGAATATCAGCACGAACTGAAGCATAGAATTTAAGCGCGTTACCACCAGTTGTGGTTTCAGGATTTCCAAACATCACACCAATTTTCATTCGAATTTGGTTGATGAAAATTACCGTAGCTTTTGATTTATTAATAATTCCAGTAAGTTTTCGAAGCGCTTGCGACATTAAACGAGCTTGAAGCCCCATGTGTGCATCACCCATATCTCCATCAATTTCAGCCTGCGGAACAAGAGCCGCAACTGAGTCAACTACAATCAAATCAACTGCATTAGAACGCACCAAAGTTTCAGTAATTTCAAGCGCTTGTTCGCCATTATCAGGTTGTGCAACAAGCAAGTTTTCAGTATCAACACCAAGTTTACGCGCATAAGCTGGATCGAGCGCATGCTCTGCATCAATAAATGCCGCTGTTCCACCTTGTTTTTGAATTTCAGCAATTGCATGGAGCGTTAAAGTAGTTTTTCCTGAACTTTCTGGTCCATAAATTTCAATAATTCGCCCCTTAGGGTAGCCACCACCAAGTGCAATATCTAGGCTCAAACATCCTGAAGGTAGAAGCTCAACATCAACTTTATGATTTTCGCCAAGCTTCATAATTGAACCATCGCCGAATTGTTTCGAAATTTGTGCAATCGCTAAATCTAGCGCTTGTTTTTTACCATCTTCAGCCATTCCTATATCTGTTTTTTTTGCTTTAGCCATAAAATTTTCTCCTTAAAATAATATCTTTATTTTAACATTTTTTAGCAAAATGTTCAAGGTTATTTTTTGAAAAAGAAAAAGGCTCAAAGTGAACCTTAAAAATAATTAAAAAACTATCGCACCCTTCTGTTTTGCTAATTCTTTGCGTTCCTCTTTTATAATTTCAGTTTGGATTGCAGCTAATGTTTTATTAGTAAGAGTACCAAATCTTGGGTCTAATTGTATAAAGTTAACGCAAACTGTATTACCATCAGCATCTTTACCGATTGGAATTTTAATCATTTTTCTTCACCCCCCTAATTTTACTTTACTAATTTTTAAAATAGTAATAAAACAAATTTTATCATACTTTTCTAACAAATTCAAACTGATTAGACCAAAAAAATAAATTGTGATATAATAAAAATATATGAAGAAAAAATCTGGTTTTACAGTTATTGAAATTTGTGTTGTAATTATATTTTTAATTGTCGTTGGCGTAATTTTTACAATACAAAGATTCGAACTTCTCGCAGTTCAACGCGATCAAATTCGAAAACTTTCGATTAATGAAATTTATTATAATTTGGAAGAAGTTTATTATAAGAAAAATGACTATTATCCTGAAAAAATCAACGAAGATGTTGTTAAAGGTATTGAACCAAATCTCTTAACCGACCCTTCTGGAATTATAATTAATGAAGAAAAAAGTGAATACCACTACGAACCAACCAACTGTGAAAACGGTAAATGCAAAAAATTCACACTTCGAGCAAAATTAGAAAAAGAAGGTGATTTTATTAAAAAATCTCGAAATTAAATATTAAAAAACGGCTCACAAATTTTTGAAAGCCGTTTTTTATTATTTTACACTCATTTTTATACCTTCTTCAAAAAGTTTATCAGAAAGCATTTGATTCTCACGAGCAGCTTCAACGATATCGCTTAAAAATTCTGCTTTTTTATCTGGATTTGGTGAAAACGGAAAAGTGTAAGTCGATTCATCGCCGACAGTGCTTAACTTTACAGTCCCATAATCAAACAAATGCTGCAAAATTCCCTCTCGAGAATAAGATATATCTTCAATCGATTCAAGGTTAATCACCTGCTTTTTTTGGCTCATAATCGTATTCGAAATCCATTGAACTGCGCGTTCATTCGTAATCACGAATCGATTCGCTCGATACACAACATAATTAACATAAGTCAATATAATTAAAAGTAGTGTAATTGAGCCAAAAATCAAAGAAATTTGCGGTTTAAAGTTTGCAGGAATTGGTAGCGGATTCGGCATAAAACAGATAATAATCCACGCACTAATTAGTAAAACACCAATAAATGCACTAAAAATAATATTTAAAAGATAGCCGAGTGAATGACGGCGCATCGAAAGAACCACATATTCATCTTCATCAACAGTGATATCTGGATAAGTTTTTACAGATTGTTCGTGGCGAGTTTTAATTACGCGTGGATCACCAACAGGAACTTCTACTTGCATGACTGGCTGAACTTGAATTGGAGCCCCCAAGTTGTTTTCGAAAGTTAAATTCTGCCCATTTTGTGCGATTTTTTCTTCAAATTTTTGCGCCAAGCTTTGCTTATCATTCATCTTTAAATTCCTTTCCTAAATGTTCAAATGCTTTTTTGGTGATAATTCTTCCACGAGGAGTTCGTTGCAAAAAACCAATCTGCATCAGATACGGTTCATAAAAATCTTCGATTGTTGCAGTTTCATCACCAGTTAATGCTGCCATTGTATTTAAGCCAACTGGCCGCGTTCCGTAATTTTCAATCACCGAATTTAATAGATTTCTATCTGCTGCGTCGAGCCCTAGTTCATCAATTTCAAGCATTTTTAAAGCATTTTGAGCAGTTTTCGAATCAATAATTCCATCACCATTAACATCAGCATAATCGCGAACCCGCTTTAAAATTCGGTTTGCGATTCGTGGAGTTAGCCTTGCTCTCGTTGATAGAATTTTCGAAGCTTCATCTTGAATTTTGCTCCCCAAAATTTTACTTGAACGTAAAATAATTTTCGAAATCTCTTCTGGTGTATAAAATTCCAATCTATAAATATGGCCAAAACGGTCCCGGAGTGGCGCTGCTAGACTTCCTGTTCTGGTGGTTGCTCCAATAACCGTAAAATGTGGCAAATCTAACCGAACCGAGCGTGCGGCTGGACCTTTACCGATCACAATATCAAGTTTGAAATCTTCCATCGCGGAATAAAGAATTTCTTCAACAGCGCGTGGCATTCGGTGAATTTCATCAATGAAAAGAATATCACCATCTTGTAAATTTGTTACAATCGAAGCTAAATCACCAGCTTTTTCAATTGCTGGGCCAGATGTAATTCGAATATTTGCGCCCATTTCACGCGCGATCACATTCGCCATTGTAGTTTTTCCCAACCCTGGAGGACCATAAAGAAGCACATGATCAATATTTTCACCACGCTTTTTTGAAGCTTCAATTGCAAGTTTTAAGTTTTTTTTCAGTCGTTCTTGGCCAACATATTCATCAAAATTCGTTGGGCGTAAAGAAATCTCCACCTGCTGTTCTTGCGGTTCGTCATCATGTAAGTTTGCATCAATAATTCTTTCAATAGCCATTGCTTATATTATACCACGACTTGACAAAAATAGAAAAATTTGTTATAATCTTAACATAGTATTCCTCTTTTGGAATAAGAAATTTTTATAAGGAGGCTCTTAATATGAGCAATTTACAAACTTCAATTGATCAAGACGTCAATACCTGGAAAAATGCCGTTAAGGCAGCGGGAGGCGACGAAGGAATGGCGAAAGAAAATTTAACTGAAGCTATTTTCGATTTCGCAAGAATTATCGCTAGACGCGTATTCCAAAACGGGTTTAAGGTAAATCCAGAATATGCAGTTATTAAAAATCTGGATGTAGCGAACGGGCTCGAAAGTGAGCGTGTTGCAATTATTGTTCAGACAAGAAATTGTTTCGCTATCAGCAAAAAAGGTGATATTTATAGTATCACCGAGAATAATAAATACGGGTTTAAAAAACTCGAAAAAAAAGATATTCTTAATTTACAGGGCGAACAAATTGGCTTTTTACACAGGACATTTTACCTTGTGCGAGAAGAAGTCGTAAAATCCAATAAAAAATAGTCGCACAAAATGTGCGGCTTTTTTCTTTTTTAATTAAATTCCAGTTTTTAGTGCCAAAGTAATACGTTCTTCAGTTGGTAAATCACGAGGGATCTGCTCTAATGCTTTTGTTGCATCATTTAAATTAAATCCAAGAGCAATCAGAGCTTCTAAAGCCTCATCTGAAGCTAGGATAATGCTATCACCAACTCCATCAGGTTTCGAAATTGCCATTCCAACTTTATCTTTTAAATCTAAAATTACACGCTCGGCTGATTTCTTACCGACTCCAGATGCTTTTTGGATAAATTTTGCGTCTTCGCAAGCAATCGAATTTCGAACATCTTCAGTTTCGCCTAAACTCATAATTGCAATTCCAGATCTTGGACCAATTCCTTGAACGGTAATTAAAAGTTCGAAAAGTTTTTTAGCCGCCAAACTCGAAAAACCAAAAAGTTCTTGACTTCTATCGGTAATATTATGATATGTGTAAAATTTAATATCATCACCAAGAACTGCTCGTTCGAACTCATTTGTGGGAACGATAACTTCATATCCAACACCAGCAACATCCACAATCACGCTACCAGCAAATTTTTCAACAATTTTTCCAGAAATATGTGCAATCATTAATTTATTTTACCATAAACTCTTTAAGTTTTAAATACGCGTCATATAAAAATGCGTAATTGCAGCAGCAAGCGCATCAGCTGCATCATCTGGCTTCGGAATTTCAGCCAAATTTAAATTCGAACGCACCATTTCCTGCATTTGCTTTTTATTAGCTCCACCATAACCTGTTAAAGTTTGTTTAATCTGATTTGGAGTATATTCTGCAATTGGAATTTTTGATTGTTGAGCTACTAAAATAGCTACACCACGAGCCTGAGCGACTGAAATAGCTGTTGTTACGTTTTTCGAAAAAAATAGTTTTTCAATTGAAACTTCATCTGGATTAGTTTCTTCAATAATCTCTTTCAAGCCATTATAAATTTCTTCAAGCCGAATTTCAATTGGTGTATGAGCCGGAGTTGAAATAACACCACCAGTTACCATTTTTAAAGGCTTACCAATCTGGCAATCTACAACGCCGAAACCCAAAATTCCAGTTCCGGGGTCAATTCCTAGAATTCGCCTCTTTTTCATTTTTTACCTTTTGAAAATTTCGCAAAAATATCTTTTCGAAATTCGAAAAATAAAATTGCTAAAAATACTAAAATCACAACAGCGATAATCCACCAACCCGTGAATTCGGCCTGTTTAGAATTTTCTTCCTCTTTTTTTACACCATCACTAGCACCACTATTTTTTACAACTTTTCTGCAACGATTCGTCTCTTCATTTCTCTCATATCCATCTTTACAAGGCGCTAATTCTTTTTTAACTTCATTACTGTTTTTTCTACAACGATTCGTTTCAGGATTTCGTGTATATCCTGGAGTACATAAAACATCTTTTTTCGAAACTATTGCACTTGAAATTTTTCGACACCTGTTAGTTTCTAAATTACGCTCATAACCTTCATGGCATTCCAATGTAGCTTTTTCTACCAAAATTTTATTGCATCGATTCGTTTCAAGATTTAAGAAATAACCATTTTCACATTTTTTTTCTTGATTTTCTTCTTTAATCTTATTACAACGATCAGTTTCTTCGTTTAAAAAATATCCTGCTTGGCAAGTTTTTTTATTTTTTTCACAATGATTTTCAGTGTTCGAAAAGAATCCATCTTCACAAACTTGAAGAATATTTTCACTATTTTTTGTTATTTTAAAGCTTTGTTTCCATTCTTCTCCATCAAAAATCCAGCTTAAATTCTTCTTTGAACCCTTCAATTCGACGCTTTGAATTTCTTGTTTTTTTGAATTTAAAAGAATAATTTTATTATTGCCAGTTTTCGAAAATTTAAAACTATTTTTACTATTAAAATTAATTGTTAAAAAATCATTCGGTAAAATCTCTACATCTTTAAAGTTTATTTTTTGTGGCTCTTTATTATTTCCTGCATAAATTTCAATTCCACATTTTTTAAGTAAAATTTTCTGATTTTTAGTATTTTTTAGCTCTAAAAACTGCTCATTTGAATTAATTAAAACTTCGCTAATTTGTAAATTTTCACAAAAATCTTCTTCAATTTCAGCTAATCCGCCAGAACTAAAAATCACTTTTTTTTGTGAAATTTCAAAAATATCTTTATTAAAATTACGAATTAAAATATCATTTTTAGTAATTTCTGGCGCATTTTTTTCTTCGCACTTCATATTTTCTGCACATAAAAAATCAACTTTTTTGCCATCAATTTTAAGCTCAATCTGTTCACTCAATAAATCTTGACTCAAGATTTTTCCATCACCATCTTTTTCGCTAAATAATATTTGTGCTTTTTTTAAAAAAATTCCGTTCGAAATTTCACCAATATTTTGATTATTCTGGATAATTTCAATTTTCGAAAACTGAAAATCTTCACCAAAATTTGAGATTTCAAGCATTGAATTCGAAACTTTTGAAATTAAAATATTTTGCGTATTTAAAGCTTGAGTTTTATTTAAAAATCCCAAAAAAAGCGTAAGAAAAATACTCAAAAAAATAATTCTAGAAATCTTCATTTAAAAACTTTCTTTTTATTAAAATTGCAACTTCAAAAATATCTAAGAACATCAAATTTAAAACAAAATTATTATTTTCAGTTTTCAAAAATCCAGTATTTGGCGCTAAAATTCGCCCCCGATTCTTTAGATTATCTATTTCATTATTTGATAAAATATCATTTTTAGTATTTTTTTCTGGCGGTTCTGGTTGCTTATCTTGGCTAAAAACTATATTTTTCTCATTTTTAAAATTATTTGAATCTTTAAAAATACTTTTTTCTTCATCTATATTAGCTTTATTTTCTTCTTTTCCCTTTTCAGAATCCTTATCTTCAGGATTTAAAACTTTTTTATCTTCAGCTTCATCTTCTCTTTTAGGAGCTTCAGGTTTTTTTTCTAATTCATCTTTTTTATCGTTTAAATTTTCTGTTTTTTCAAGCTTTAATCCACCAAATCTTGGTGAATAATTATCAAGATTTCGTAAACCAAAATTATAATTTTTTCGAGCTTCAACAGCGTTCATCTTATCGCCATTTTTGAGTATCTCAGCTTTCGAAACAGCAATTTTCTCAACGCCCTTATTGCTAGGTTTTAAATCAGTTGAATTTTTAACTAACCCCTTAATACATCTCTTTTCATCAGAACAAATATAATCTTTTAATTCGCCATCAATATAAAGCCCTAAAATAGGTTGCTGACTGATAGTATCAATATTTCGAAATTCTTCCTTAAATTTCACATCAGAATTCTGAGCATTTTGCGCAAAAGTCATATATTCTTGCGATTTAAAAATTCCATTTTGAATTTTCGCAATTTCAATTTGTTTTTGATTATTTTTAAGCGAAATTTCTTTAAATTTATAATCTTCACCACTATTAAAAAGTTCAACAAATTCCTTCGAATCAGTAGCGTAAACTCGCGAGATATAGATCTTTTTATCTTCCGCAAAAGTATTTTTTGAAAAAATGAGAGCGATAAAAAAAGCGAAAAAACCAATAATTAAACTTTTTCTCATTCCATCCTCCTTTCCTAAAATGTCCAAAATATTTTAGCATAAACGTAATGTAAAATCAAGTAAAAATAAAATCACTCGCTTGGAGTGAGATTATTTTTTAGACTGTAAGTCGTTTTCGGCCTTTTAGTCGGCGTCGTTTTAGAACTTTAATTCCAGCCTTTGAAGACATCTTATTTCGAAAACCGTGAGTTTTCGCACGATGTCGTTTATGTGGTTGATGTGTTCTTTTTGGCATATCTATCCTATTTTACAATTTAATATTTAAAAAATCAAGTTGATTACTTTTCATAAGCTTTTTAATCTGTTATTTAAACTTGAAATTTTACTAAATTCATTTTGTAGTATACCATAGTTTTCCACAAAAAACAAGGACTTTTCCACAGATATTACAGTAGTTTTTAAGAAATGTGGAAAAATTCTTCTACTTTTCAAAAATTATAACATATTTTTTATTTCTTTAAATTTTAGGTTGTGGAAAACTCAAAAATGTTATAGAATAGAATTATGAATGAGTTGTGGAAAAATATCTTAGCTGAACTCGAAATGGATCCTAAAATTCAAGGCGCGAATTTTAAGACTTGGTTTGCTGACACACAACTTTTATCTTTAGAGAATGACCATGCAGTTATTGGTGCTAAAAATTCTTTCATAACTAACACTATCAAGAAAAAATATATCGAACATATTAAGAAAGCTTTTCGAAATAATGGTAAAAATCCTGAAATTATTTCTTTTGAGGTTATTTCTACAAAAAAGCTCAAAAAACAGGCCGAAGAAATCCCGGCACCTTCTCTAAAAAAACCTTCTATTGAAGATTTAATCAAAAAGAAAACTGAAAAAGCTAAACATTCTAGTGGTCTAAATAAAGATTACACTTTCGAAAATTTCATTGTTGGTGGCTCAAATGAATTAGCATATTTTGTTAGTCAAAATGTAGCAGAAAATCCTGGCAAAAAATATAATCCACTTTATTTTTATGGAGATTCCGGCCTTGGTAAAACACACTTAATGCAAGCGATCGGAAACGCAATTGAAGAAAAACATCCAGAAATGACCGTTCTTTATATTACAATCGAGAATTTTTATCGTGATTTTTTGGAAAATGTGCGTTCAAAAAAGCAAGGATACGCTGATAAATATCGAAATGTTGATGTTTTAATTGTTGATGATATTCAGTTTATTTATGGAAAAGATAAGACTCAAGAGGAATTTTTTCATACCTTTAATGAACTTCATCGTGTAAATAAGCAGATAATTCTTTCAAGTGATCGTGCACCCTCTAGTATTCCAACTTTAACAGATAGGCTAAAAAGTCGTTTCGAAAGTGGAATGATGGTTGATATTCAGCTACCCGATTTCGAAACTCGCCAAAGTATCGTGGAAGCTCGCGCTGAATACGAAAAAGTTAAGCTCGAACCAGAAGTTTCAGAATTTATCGCTGAAAATTATCGCACGAATATTCGAGAAATCATTGGAGCAGTTACTCAACTGATTGCAATGGCAGAACTTAGAAACATTAAGCCAAGTCTCGAACTTGCACAAGGTTTAATTCAAAACAGCCGGCCAACAAGGCCAAATCACTTAAATTCAAAAAAAATTATTGATAAAACCGCTAAGTATTTTGGAGTTTCGAAAGAAGATATTTTAAGTAAGTCTCGGCAAAAAGATATTAATCACGCCCGCCAAACAGCCTGCTATTTAATGAAGTACGAGCTAAAAATGAGCTTCCCACAAATCGGTAAAGAATTTTCACGAGATCATTCGACCATTATGAATGGAGTTTCAAAAATTGAAAAAAGTATTAAATTAGATGCCGAAATTCGTTCACAAATTGAAGGATTACGAGATTTAATTTATGAATAGAGCTATAAAGGCTCTATTTTTATATCTGTTAATTTGACAATTATTTTGGTTTAGTTTATAAAAAGCGAACAGTTATTTTTTGTTCGCTTTTGACTTTTTAAAATTATATTTTATTTATTTGCTATAAAAATACATATTCCTCCCTCCACTCATCTTGCAAAATATTATTTTTATTTCTTTATTATATTTGACATTATTTATATAATATTTTAATAAAATGTTGAAAGCTTGTGGAAAAATAGCTAATTTGTTGAATGAAAGTTATTTAAATCTTACCGAAAAAATCACCAAAGTTTTACACAGGTTGGTTGTGTATATTTTCGAAAGCTTAAAATTATGGAAAAATTGTTATTTTTCCACAAAGTTTTTCAGAAAGTTTTACTTTGATTTTCCACACAAAAAATGGTATAATTTTAAGTAGTGAAAGCTTGGTTTTCCACAGTTTCCACAATACCTATTATTATAATTACCACTTTTTAAGAAAAAGGATTTAAATTTTTATGGAACTGACTGTTAAAAAAGATGATTTATCTAAAGCACTCAATAATATCTCAGGAATTGCAAGTAGCAAAACTAGCTTGCCAAGTTCTGAATATATTCTTTTTCAAACAGATGGTTCAAGACTTCTAGTTGCTGCTACAAATTTAGAAATTGCAATTTCACAAAAAATTAGTGCAAGAATTGAAAAAACAGGTTCCATTTTAATGCCAGAAAAACTAACAAAAAGTTTTATTGATAGTTTACCTTCAAATAGTGAAGTTTCTTTTAAAGTTAATGGTGGAAATATTTCAATAGAAAGTGGAAATTATAAATCAAAAATTAATGGTAGTTTAGCTGAAGAATTTCCAGAGATACCAACTGTTGATGAACCGACTGCAAGATTCTTTATTGGCTCTGATATTTTTAAAGAGTCGGTCAGTCAAGTTGATACGGTGAGTAATGATACTTCCCGACCAATCTTGACTGGAGTTTTTCTTCACACTTTTGAAAATAATATTTATATGGCAGCGACTGATGGGTATCGTTTAAGTGAGCGCAAGCTTTTCGAAACAGACCAAGAATTTGAATCGCTCGTACCAAGTAATGTTTTAAAAAAGGTTTCAGGTGTAATTCCTGAAAAACTTGATGAAATTGAAATCTTAATCAATGACAATCAAATTCAATTTATGGTTGGCGAAATTCTGGTTGTGAGCAATTTAATTGATGGAAAATATGTTGAATATCGGCGATTAATCCCAGAATCAACTGAAACTGTTTTGAAGATGAAACGGGCTGATTTTATGCAAACAATTAAAGTTGCTGAGGTTTTTACAAGAGATTCTGGTGGAAGCATTACTTTACGAGCTGATGAAGAAACTTCGAAATTATCAATTCATACAATTGCAAGCGAAATTGGCGAAAGTACATCTGAAACTGAAGCTGAAATTACTGGCGGTGGCGAAGTTACATTAAATGTCAACTATATTAAGCAAGCTCTATCAGCAATTAAATCGCCCGAAGTTTCTTTTGGATTTTCTGGAAAACTTGCGCCAACGGTTTTTAAAAGTACTGAAAGCGATGATTATATTCATATCGTGATGCCACTGAAAAGTTAGGATTTAAATGATTTTAAAAACTCTGAGAGTTCAGAATTTTCGAACACATTCTGATTTTATTTTAGAAATTGGTGAAAAATCAACTCTTATTTCTGGCGCTAATGGTAGCGGAAAAACTTCTCTTCTTGAGGCAATTTATTTTGCACTGCAGGGCACGAGCTTTCGCTCGAGTGATAAAGAAATTTTAAGAAATGATGGATCGAGCTGGTTTCGAATTGATTTAAAAGATTCGAAAGATTCGTTAAGAACGATTATTTTTAATGATGCTGTCCAAAAATCAAAAAAACAATTCCTTGTTGATGGAAATAAAAAAGCACGTTTGAGTTCTAATTTGCGCATTCCTGTTGTACTTTTCGAACCAGATGATCTGCAACTTTTGAGTGGATCACCAACACGGCGAAGGAATTTTTTAGATTATTTTCTTTCGCAAATTTTCCCCAGTTTTCAATTAGCTCTTGCAAGATACAACAAGGCTTTAAAGCAGCGAAACAATCTTTTGAAACGCGATAATGTTTCGAAAGATGAGCTTTTTCCTTGGAACTTAATGTTAGCGGAATATGGCGCAGAAATAATCTCTAAAAGACAAGATTTTTTAGAGCTTTTGAATTCAAAAATTGAGGAAGTTTATTTTGAAATTTCAGGCGTTAAAGATGAAATTAAAATTGATTATTTAGGTGAAAAGGTTTCGAAAAATGAAATTTTAGCTATTTTAAGCGAAAATATTGAACGTGATAAGATTCTGGGTTACACAAATTTTGGCCCACACAAGCATGATATTCAATTTATTTTTAATAAAAAGCCGGCACAAAATGTGGCGAGTCGGGGTGAAAACAGAAGTTTAGTTTTAGCTCTGAAATTTATTGAAACTGATATTTTAGCTGATTTAACTTCTAAAAGACCAATTGTTCTTCTGGATGATGTTTTCTCTGAGCTTGATGATGATCGACAGAAATTATTAACTAAGCATTTTTCGAAATATCAAACAATTATTACTTCAACAAATGAAATTAAAGTTGAAGATTGTAAAATAACCTCGCTAGAATAGCAGAGGTTATTTAAATAAAACGTATTAATGAAGGCTACAAGTTGGATCTATAAAATCAACTTTATATTTTTTGAAAATATTCTTTTCTTTAGATTCAAGCCAATTTGTTGCTAAATCTTTATAAAAATCATAGTTCGAACTATTGCATTTACTGAATATTCTAACCGATATGTCTTTAACTTCTGTTTTATCTTTCGTATCTAGATTATAGGTTATTGAAAATCCTGTAGGCAACGATGTTTTTGTCGCGTTTGTGTATGGCAAATGCTTAACTATAGGGTGTTTTTCGGTCAATTTCTTCATTGTTTCTGTTATTTTTGCATAACCAGCACCACTTCTAATTATATCGTCTTTCTCATGTTCATTATACCAAGTTCCGTTTGGATCATTTTGAGCTAAAGCTAATGAAATATTTGTTTTTTGACCAGACTTAATTTCGAACTCTTTCGAGGCACTTTCGAAACCGTCCTTTGATACTTCAACTTTATATTTGCCTGGCGTTATTGTATGAGTTCCGTTTTGGATTTTTTTGCCGTTAATTGTTATATTTGAACTTTCTGGTGCGATGCTGAGTAATAATTTACCGCAATAAATATCAGACCAAATCCACCAGCCTATAATTACTAACGATAGTATTCCAAAAATGGCCAAAACAGAATAAATTTTAACTTTAGTAGAATTATCAATATTTTGCATATCTTAACCTTTCCATCGCCAAACTTCAACTTCGCCGAGGCTTTCCATAATTTGAAGATTCATTGGCTCAATAACACCAGTTGTTCTACTGTGTCCAGCATTTGCAACTTTATCTTCACCGTTAACCTGAACATAGAATTCTATGTGAGCCGCAGCTCCACCACCAGTTCCAGATGATATAATATCGCCTGGCTTCATATTGCTTGTGCTTCCATTATAAGGGATTTTCTCATATTTATCTGGGTTACTGCGCATATATTGAACAAGATTTGCAACGCCACAACAATGCTTAGCGTATTCTGGGTCAACAGTTGTACTCATAACCATAGAAACGAAAGCATCACAACTCATACCCTTTTGAACATATGGTTCACCATAATTAATTAAGCCAGTTGCACGCAAAGCTTCCATCTGCTTATCTGTCACCTCTCCGGCATAAGCAGCTGCTTTTTCTGATTCTGGGCGGGCAAGCTCCATTGCTCTATCTACGATTGTCGCATTTCCAAGTTTTCCTCCTGAAGACGAAGATGAGCTACAGCTTCCTGATGATGAATTCGAAGAACTGTTTCCATCATTTGCAATTTCTTCTTTAAGGAATTTTACATAAGCTTCTTGACCCTCTGCGCTATGATGAACTCCATCTGCCGCATAAAGTTTATCTCTACCGCCATTTTTTTCAACATAACTCTTCCAATCTAAAATCTTCACCTCGTTGTGTCTAGATGCGAAAGCTGAAAGTTTTTGGTTCACTACACTATAATCAACATTTTGGTTTTTCGAAAAGTTATTTACCCAATAAATCTTCTTACCTTTAAGCTTGCTGACTAAAGCTTCTGCGGCATTTTCATCAAAGTTATCGTTAGTACCCAAGTTAATAATGACCGTATCATGAATTGTATTTGGTAATTTTGATGTTGCAGCAGCAATTGAATCACCAACTGTTGCGGATACATTTGAACCGCTAAAGGTTGATGATAATTTGTCTTGAACACCGACTGTAATTGAATCTCCAATGAAAGTTATAGGCCCTGAAGCTTTTCCTCTACCGCTAGAACCTTTTCCTGCGAATTGTGAAAGCATTTTATTTCCAACTTCTTCACCTTCTTTAATACGGGCAGGTCGTAAATCTTCCCTTGGCCTTTCGAAACCATTAGTCCAAGCTATGGTAGCCTCTCGGACTGTTGATGCTGATTTTACCATATTAAGAGCTCTATTTTCTGGACCTTCCAGCTCTTGCCATAAGAAATTTAGCTGAACGCCAAGGTCGGACGCCGGTTTTCCTCTTTCTTTGGCATAATTTTCGAGGTTTGTTCGCCGCCCGAATGACCACTGAGCAATACCATAGCCAATTCCGCTTCCAGCTTCAATTAAATCTGGCTGAAAATGGTTAGATTCACCCCAGAGACTCCCCATAACACCAGCAGTTTGTTCATCTGTCAATCCTTTTGATTTAAAAAAGTTCCAAATCTTTTCAGCATTATCATTACCTTCAAGATTTATATCCGCCATATTACCGCTAGATGCTGGAGCACAATCCTCGCCTGCGTCATAATAGATTATATCATTCAGTTTATAAAAACGTTCATCAAACTCAGCCCTCGCAATATTTGAAAGAGCGGAGGCTAAAATCAACGAGATTAAAATAATTGATGATATTTTTTTATACATTATGTGTCCTGTTTAATTAAATCTGGTGGATAGAAAGATGCCGATGTTGACGGTATTGCGGAACCTTTCGAAAGTTCGAAATGTAAGTGTGATCCAGATGAACAACCGTAGTTTCCTATAGTTCCAATAGTCTGGCCTTTCTTAACTTTCTCTCCAGTTTTAACTGAGTGTGAATCCATATGCCAATAGAAAGAATAGACATCTCCTTTATGTTTAATGATTACGGCATGTGGACCGCCCATCATATCGGCTGTTCCGTATTTACATCCATTATATGGGGCTACATCGAAACCGCCATTAACAACCTCGCCATCCGCTACGGCATACACTTGCGCTCCGTGTGTCCATCCTTTTTCTTCATTAGCAAAATCGATAGCTGGGTGGTTTTGTCGAACTGGTGTATTAAAGCCTTGATCATCTGATACTCCTTGTATCTTTCCATCCTTAACTTTAGTGTTTTTAAGCGGCCAAATAAATTCACCACTTAATTTTGATAGTTCTGGATCTACTCCTCCTTTTGAATTAGATGAGCTATTATTTCCACGACTTCCTCCGCTTGAGTCTGGTTTAAATTCTTCATTCATTCCCATCTCTGTTCGAAGATCAGTTAAAAATAGTGAATACCAGTTTGCTTTAGGATTTTTTTCAGTATTACAAATTCCACCACGAGTTTCATCATCATCATCTTCTGATGTTCCGATTGGTGATTTTCGATTGAAGCAATATTTATCATATTTCTTCAAGTCACCACTCATTTTGAAGGTATCTAGTAGATTATTTGTTTCACTACTATTTTCTTTCTCTACAATATCGCCCCATTCTTTAAGTTTATTAACAACTTCTTCAGTGTCAGTTTCGGCAATACCCATATCAATACCAGTATAAACATTACAAAAAATATCGGTTGCGGCACCAGTATCTGTAATTGATTTATCTTCACAGGTCTCCATATTAGCTGCAAAGTTTGCACTATTGGCTGCACTTGCTCCTGGCGTAATTGATGCGAATGATCTCTGCGCTCCGCCAATCATTGATGGTAATAAACCTTTAATTGAGCCCAAAGTTCCAGCATAGGGCATCATATTGCTCACAATCGAACCTAAGAAAGTATGTCGTGTAGTTGGATCAAATGGACTGTGAGTTTTTCGAATATCTTCAGCGTTTTCAGCAATTTGACGGTCAGTTTCTTGACGAAATGCAACTGCTTGAGATTTAGTTAAAACACCACCACTTCCGGCCATTGAATTCTTTGACATTAACGCCGCAGACCCTGACATTATAGCGTTTCCAAAGTTCTCGCCAGTTGTTGAGTCATTTAATATTGTGCCAGTTAAACCTTCGCTTACATATTTCGAAATTGCACCCATAGCCTGATTTTTTAATATTTCTGTAGCAACAGAAAGAGCTAATCCTAATGCCACTGCCCATATTGCTACTTTTACTACATCACCAATACAACCAAAAAAACCAGTTCCCATACATTTAAGTATTGTTAATGCTACCTGTGCTACACCTATTGCCGCAGTAACTATACCTGCAACTTTACAGCTTTGTCGTATAAACCAGCCTACCATTCCTGTGGTTAATGTATTCATTAAGCTTGCAAACCATCCAGTAATTCCAACCTGGTAATCCTTTGCTGAATCATCTAGTTTCGAAATGCGGTCATCATAAGCTACTGCTCGCCAACCTTGCGACTCGGTGGCGCTTTTGATGTGATCATTATTTGATGTAGAATCTGCAAAAAAAGCAAAAGCATTTTTTAGCCTTGAAGTGTTAGAATTTTTACTATCAGGGTTTTTATTTTCTTGAGAATCTTTTCTGTTGGCAATCCCCATTAAATTATTGCCTTGCGCCGTAACTTCTTGCTGGGTTGCTTCACCGGCTTTAATTTTTGAAGCCATCGATAGGAAAGATAAACCAAATTGAGCTAACACTTCAACCTTAGCTATCTTAGCAACACTCCATCCCATTGATACTAATGCATAAACTCCACAAACTTTGTCTACCGCATTTAAGCTGTTTAAAGAACTGCTTGCGCCTTCAAGTATCTCTAACCCCATGGCTGCTTTTTCAGATACATTTCTTGCGCCTTTTTTAAGCTTATCTTTGTATGTTTTTAGTTTTTCTTTAACTTTTCTAGTTCCTTCGTCGCCTTTTTGTGCTTTATTTTTGCCTTTGTCATCAACATCTTCTTTATCGTCTGGTAATTTTTTAGAATCAGTTTCCCCATCTTTACTATGGTCGTTTGCTGTTTTCTTTATATCGTCGTCAATTTCGTCCTCAGTTTTACCTTTATTGTCTTTTTTAGCTTTTCGAAAATTAAACCAACCCTTGAGCTTCTGCCAAGATTTATCTAGAAAAGATGCGAAACGCCCACTAAAACCACGGCGAAAAGCTTGCCGTACATCTGGATTTTTAGTTAAAATATTTTTAATATCCTTAGAAGAATTATTTATTTCAATATTTCTACCATCTTTAATATAGGTTAGTTTTGAAATTTTTTTCCTTCCAAATAAGCTTTCTCCCTCTTCTAAGTCAACTTTAAATCCGGCTTTTTCAAGATTTTTTATATTTCGGTCTGTTACTTTCGACATTCGGCAAACTAAACCTGCTGGCTTACAATTAGTACCTTTTATTTTTAATTTCATCACTTTAACAGAGCGATTATTCATACTCGTAGATGCAGAGTTGAGTTTTTCGGTAATAATTTCCTGAATATGAACTGGTGCAAGTGAAGCAATTCCTGTTGAAATTACAAAAATAAATGCTCCACCACCACCAAGAAGGCCGCCAGTTGCCGCCATTGCTCCTTTATTTTTAAAGAATGATTTCGCACGGTTTTTCCAACCGCCTCCTGCTGAATTTGCTGCATTTCGAGATTTATGAGTTCCACCGCCGTTCACATTGTTTTGCCAACCACCAGATTGGACTGGTTTTTGATCTTTCGAAATTGTTTCTGAGTCGCTAATTCCAGAATTTGAAGCAGTAGAAGTTGAAGAATTTTCGGCACTCGCCAAAGCAGACGGATTATAACCGTCATTTCCTCGAATAACTTCAGCGTTTCCCCATCTACTTTTTGCTCGTTCGAGCGCAGATTGATTCGAATCACTCAAGTCGCTAAAATCAAGATTTTCATCTCTTTCGAAATCTCTAGCTGCTCCCATTTTATTCCTAAAACTCTATAATTTATAAATTAATTTTACCACATTTACGCTTGTGCTTCAAGCTTAAAATAATTCATTCGGGTCGGCGTAACCGTTAGTCATCATATTATCGCCCTGGCGGTTTTTTGAACTATTTGGGCTGGTTGAAATAAGTTGATGTTCGGTATCGCTGGCGATGATTTGAATATGAACGTGATTTTGGCCCGCAAAGAATAATCCTTGCCCAACTGGGAAGTTCGAAAGGCGCTTTCGCTCTTCTTCAGTCAATTTAAAGACATCGCTCAAAACATCAACCGCACTTGAAGACTGTTTTAAAAGTAGCTGCATTGAGCTGTTCGAAACAATCGCTCGGCCCATTTTTGAACCCATAAAGTCTTCAACGTCCTGCGAAATTGTAGTGAGCCCAAGATAATATTTTCGAGCACGTTTTGCTAAGCTAAACAAGAAGTTTGCCGAATCGTCGTATTTCATTAACTGCCAAGCTTCATCAACGATAAGCATGCGTTTCTTCTGTTCAGAGCGCACAATATTCCAAATGTGTGAAAGCACGATATACATCGCAACTGGGCGAAGTTCATCTTCAAGGTCGCGAATATTAAATACCACCATCGAGTTATTAATATCAATATTTGATTGCTGCGAGAAAATTCCTGCGAAAGTTCCAGTTGTGTATTTTCGAAGGCGTTGCGCTAGGCTTGGGCCACTACCATCCATATGAACTAAAGTGTCATAAAGATTATGAATCGTTGGTGGTGTTGAATTATGTGTGAGCGGATCTGAAGTGATTCCAGCTCGAGCATAAGTGTCAATAATTGCTTGGTCAAGGTCGGCCTCTTCATTTGGTGAAAGTCCAATTGATTGCCCTGCACTAGTTCCGCCAAGCATTAAACGAAATAGACCGTGAAGCGTTACGATATTTGCACGAAGCGCGTTATCTGCTTCTTCGGCATCAATAACGTGCGGTAAATCGAAAGGATTAATTCTAACATCTGAGTTCAAGCTGAGGCGAATATAACTTCCGCCAACGGCATCGCTTAATTTTTGATATTCATTTTCTGGGTCGATAATTAAGACCTCTGCGCCCATCATCATCGTTCGAAGAGCTTCAAGTTTTACTGTAAAAGATTTACCAGCACCAGATTTTGCGAAAACTACCATATTTGCGTTTTCGAGCGTATAGCGGTCAAAGATTACAAGACCATTGTTGTGCATATTAACACCATAAAGAACACCGTTTTCCTGAGTTAAATCGGCAGAAGTAAATGGAAATGAAGTTGAAATCGCACCAGTGTTCATATTTCGCCGAATTTGTAGTTGGTCGGAAAGTTGTGGAACGGCAGATTTTAAACCTTGTTCCTGCTGGCTTGATGCAACTTTAGAAAACAGCATTTGCTGGCCAAGCATTGTTTCAACTTTGCTTCGAACAAAATTAAGCTCGTCAAGACTATCGGCGTAAATTGTCAAATATAGGCCAAAGCGGAAGAATTTTTCAGCACCAAGTTGTAACTGATCTCGGAGCTCTTCGGCATCGTTCAAAGCAGCTTCGAGCGCTGGATCTCGGGTTCTACCTTTTTCGTTATTGATCGAAAGATCGGCTTCAAGCTGAGTAACTTTTCGACGAAGGTTTTTCATGACAATTTCAGTTTCAACAGGATAAATAAACATTGAAACATCTAAAACTTCATCAGCGTTTAAAATTGGCGAAGCCCATCCAGTATAAAGCTGGCGGGGATAACCATAAACATAAATTGTTTGACCATATTTTGTACCTAAGCGAAAATAGCTCGAATGGAATTCAAGGCTTGATGGTGCGATTAAATCTCGCAAAGTGTTAATACCAGTTAAAAACGCTTGTTCAACTTCAGCTTGTTCTTGTGCTCGTTGTTGGGCTGCAATATCAACTGCATCTTTTTTCTTCACCATAATTAAAATCCTCCTTGATCTGGTCGCTCTCCTTCGGCTTTTCGAACGAATAAACTTGCTGTATCACGAAAATCGCCCAAAGGTTCATAAACAGCTGTATCTGGGTTATAAACATTATAATAAAGTTCGCCGAGTTCTTTGGTGTTTAATTGAACTGATTTAATTCCCATTTGGTAAAGACCGCCAGTAATTGAATCAACGCGTTTTTTAATTTCTTCGCGTGCTTTATCCCAAGTGTTGCGGTCGATTTTCGAAATTTGAGCACCCGGTTTTGCAAAAATTTTACCAAAAAATCCTTTTGCTGAACCCTTTAAATTATTTAAATCACCACTCGGATAATAAGGAACCACAATAAAGAAAGATTTATCCATAATATTCGCACTTCGGCTAAGGCTATCAATAAAGTTAATATAATCTTCCATTAAGTCGCCAAGCAACATATTATCTTGCGCTACTTGAATTTCAGCCAATTTATTTAAATATGGCTCAATATCAACTCGTTGTGAGCGAACTAAAATCTGAATTGGAAAAGTCAATGCGTTCAAAAAACTTTGATAAGAATATTCCACGCCCTCGCGTTCTCGTGCGCTCATAAGATCAAAGTTAATTGATTTACAAGCAATAACAGCGCGAAAGCTTCCGTCGCGCATTACCACCATTCCTTCGCGAAGTTCGGCGATTTCAAGCGAATTTTGTGTTGAAGATGGATTTGTTGGAGTATTTATATTTGTTTGGTTTTGGCTCTGATTTTGTTGATTATTAACTTGATTATTGTTCATATTACCTCAATGAAATTACTACTTCTTTTTCACCCAAGTCGACCTCGTTCGAATTTTCTTGGGCTTTCTTTTCTTTATCTGCTAGTTTGTTTGCTTGGCGTGCAAGTGTTTCCACCGAAAGATCTTTTCCCTCTGAAACTAATCTTTTCATTTCTGCGCTGATCTTATTTGCAGATTCTCGTTCTGTGAGATGTCTTCTATTTACAAAAGGATTATTCTCTGGATTGGTAGAAATTCTAACTTTCGGATCTCGCTTTTCATGCTCAACAGTTTCATTAATTTGCCTAATTCGTTCAAAACTGTTATTAATTCCTTCTAAATCTTGATTAAAATCATCTTGCGGATTTTCGAAATGGTTTTGTGGCTCTGATTGTTGAGCTGGTTGTGGTGCAGGTGGTGTAAAATTCGAAAGTGGCTGTGGTGAAGACTGCGTAAATTGCTGCGGTTGATTTTGCCAATTTGGTGAAATAACTGTTTGATTCATTGAATCTGGATAAGGATTGTAATTTAAATGAATATTTTCATCAAAATTTTGCTGCGGTTGATTTTGCCAATTTTTATTTTGCTGAAAATTATTATAATTTTGTACTTGCGATTGATTCCAATTTTGCCAATTCGAAAAAGCCCCATTTTGCATTTGTGGCTGATTGTGGTTAAAATTCATTTGGTATTGATTTTGCTGATTCTGAGAAAAGGCTGTTGGCTTAGCTTCAGCTGGTTCTGAAACTTGAACATCTTCAAATTTAATATTGTCTGAACCTTCGTATCGATTTTTAGGGTCAAAATAATAAGTTTTGTCTTGAATGTTTTCCGAATTTTCATCTGTAAATTGTGCTAAATTTCGGGCCATATCAAGGTTTTGCATAATTTGCTGTTTTCGTCGCTGATCGTGTTGGTTTAATAAATTATCAACATTCGAAGAAACTCGTGAATTATCAAACATATCTTCGGCTGCACGAGCTTCATTTGAATATTCTTCACGAACAGTTGTATTAACTGGTGCAATAGAGTGTTTAATGGCCCACCCTTCAGTATCAACAATATCTGCTAAGTAGCTAAGTCTACGTGAGGCTTCATTTTGTGAAAGTTCTTTTGTGAGGTGCTCTTCTCTATTTACTGGTGCAGAAATTTGAATTAAATGTTCTACGCCATCTGGCTGCCAAAAACGCTTGTTTGGTTTTAAATAAAATGAAACAACTGCTGCAAGATAAGTTTCCATTGGTTGGTCTTTTCGAAGCGGTAAAGCAAGCGCACCAAAAAAGATAATAATAGGTAGTGGTAAAATAATTAGCCCCGGGAAAATTCCCCAAAGAAAAATCTCCAGCGCAATACAGCCTGCCACAATAATCAGGTAAATGAATTGCCGAAAGTTAAACGGCCCAAGCAATTTGTCATCAGCCTCAACGTCTTGAGGAACTTTATAAACGCTCATTCTTTATTTGCCCACTTCTCCTTATTTCAATAATATTAATTTTAACATATTTTCGAAAAAAAATAAAGCTTAAAAATAAAATAGGCAAAACATTTAGATTCTGCCTATTTCTTGTCTTTAATATTTTCAGGCTTCCAATTTCCGCCCAAAACTTTATCATAAAGACCTTTATTATTTCGTTCAATCTCTTTAAGCATTTTGCGAATTTCAGCACCTTGCACGGCATTGAGTTTTCCGTATTCTGAAGGGTTTTCGTTAATAGCCTTAACACTTTCGAGTGTGGATCTAATGGTTTCGTTCGACATATTCGAAATTGCTGATTTATCCCAAATGATTTTCATTGCGTCATTCGAAGCTTTAATGATTTTATCGTCTGAGACATTTTTAGCGTAATTGTCGTGAATGGCATTATAAACTTCTTTCGAATTCATTCCATTTACGGCGATATTTTCAAGTGCTGCACCACCAATAAATTGAAGATCGTCTTTTTTGGTTTTCTTGAAAGCTTCAACCAAGTCGTTTCGGTTAGCGTTCAATTCTCCACCAATTTCAGTTTTACCAAGTGAATCGATAGCACCTTTTAAGTCGGTTGTTCCCATAAACTTCTCGGCTGTTGCAGCACGTAAGTTTTTAGTAATTTCGAAATCAATTCCATCTTTCTGGATTTTTTCACCCATATTTTTCGAAAAGATTTCACTATAATCATTTCCTGAAAAATTAAGTGATTTTGTAAGGTTTGTAAGTGATTCGACTTCTTCTTTGTTCTCTTTCGAAGCTGCCACTAAAGAACTTGCAAGCGCTGAAACTTTTCCAGCTTCACCACGCACGCCAGATGCTGTTTCAAGCAAGTCGTTGCTGTAGCGCATATTATTTGCCATTGCATTATTGAGTGAAAGATTATTATTCTTTTCAGCCAGTTTAAGAGCATTTGTTTGATTCATATTATCAACAAATCGAAGTGCTTGTTCGCCAAATTTTCCGCGTAAAGCTTTTAGTGATGCTTCGCTTAAATCAACAACACCGGTAATGTTTCCGTTTGCATCTTTTTTGAGTGTTGAATTAAATAATTCTGCTTTAATTTGTGAAAGCCCAGCATTTGTACTTGCGGTTGCACGATTAAGAGCTTCAGTTGCTAACATTTCCTGATATTGTGTATCTGAGTTTATTAAATGCTTTTTGCGAGCATTATAATACATGTTTGAAAATGCATTCGAACCTTCTGGCATATTTTGAATTGCATCTCGTCTTTCATTTTCAAGCTCCGTAAAGCGTTCTTTTTGATATAATTCTGCAATTGATTTTGAAGCACCTATTCGACGTTGGCGGTTGTAGTTCATCTGATTAATTCGTACAGGAAGTGAATTTGGCTTTTCTGCAATTGCACGATTTCGATACATTTCTTGGTTTTCCGAAAGGAATTTCTTTGCACGATCAACCGGACCTTTGTTCGGATTATTGATAATTCCAGCAAATTTACCAAGCAGGCTACCGCTAATTCGCATAATTGTTGGCGTAATCGCTAGTGGCACAACTTGCACTACGGCACCAAGTAAGAAAATTAAAAAACTACCGTTCGAACTTGCAATAATTGTTGTTCCAATTAATTGAGAACCTCCAAAAAGAAGAGAAATTAATGGATACATCACAAGCATTGTTGTGAATAAATCTTTCCATTTTTCGAACCATTTTTCAGTATTTGGTAGAATATTTGCTGCAAATGCAAGTGGTGCTAAGAAAACTAAAACAATAATGATTGCCTGTCGTGCAGCTAAAATTACTAAAGCTACAACTGCCGAATAAATTACTGCAACTAGTGATCCAAGAATCATCATTACTGCAGCACCAATATTACCCATAGTTGCAACCGTTACAGTGTAAGCACCATAAGCCACCACGCCAGTTCCGCTCAAAACCGCAGCGGTCATATTTGACCAATCAAGATTAGCTGTTTTTACCTTATTTTCACCACCACTGTTAAAAATGCTATCTCTAATTCCAATTAAAAGATTTTGAGTTTGTGCTCCTAAGATATTCGAAATATCAACTAGAATTGCACAAATATAATAGGAAACATTAATTAAAATTGCTGCAATAATTAGTTTTGGTAATAATTTTTTAATTCCGTAATTACTAATCCCAAAACCTGTTATTTGCGAATAAATTACAAAAACAAATCCAATCACAAAAAAGACGTTTGCGACATTTCGCATATAATCCCAAACTTGAAAAAGACCAGATTGATTTGATGTATAAAGTGGTTGCACTCGCAAAAATGCTTGGAGCCAGTCATAAATACCGTCCATCCATTTCGAAATTGTATTAGCAACCATACAAACCATCCAGCCACCCCCACCTTCAACACTACAGAGTGACTTATCTTCATCTTTCGAAACACCATCAACTTTAACATCTTGTGCTTCGCCGTTTTGTTTTACATTTCCAAGCGCACTTACATCAAATGAATAAATTTTTCCGCTTGAAGCATCATTCTCGTTTTCAAGAGCAATTACTGTTGTTTTATTTTCACCAGCATTTAATGAAGAATTTTCGGCATAAAGTTTTTTTGAACGAATTGATTCTGGGAATCTTGAAGTATCAGAAACTTTTGAATATGTTTTTCCGTTATATGTTATGCCATTTTTTGAAGAATCTGTCCATTTTGCTCCATCAAGAGCAAGGGCGATATTCGAATTAAAAAATCCCAAGATTGCGACTACTGTAAAGATCGCGATGAAAAACACATTTCGAAAATCTTGAGTTTTTGCTTTTTTGAACCTCGCCAAAGTTTGCATATGACCTGATTTTATCATAATTTAACCCTTTTGTCAACCTTAAAATTAAGTTTTTAGAATAAAACACTTGCTTTTTCCCTAAAAATGGTTTAAAGTATAATTATCATGGTAAACAAAATAAAAAATATAATAATAGTTGGGCTGATTTTGACAAGCTTTTTCGCGGCTTTTCAGAGTATTATTATTTCGAATTATGGCTCTAGCTATGCTTTTGCTGAAGAGCTTGTGGAGGATGGTAATGGAAATCTAACCACGCCAAATGGTAATAACGGTAAAAGTGGTGGATCTCCCGCTGAAGCAAAAACTGCAATTCTCCCTTCAGACTGGAAAATTGAAGATATTTTAAATATGGTTTTAGTTGTAGTAACTACTGGCGTTGGAATTGCAGCAGTTGGCTCGATTGTCTTTGCTGGCGTTTTGTATATTACCGCTCGCGATAATGCTGCACAAGTTTCGAAAGCTAAAACAATGATTATGAATACAATTATCGGTATTATAGCTTATATTTTAATGTGGGCGTTCTTAGAGTGGATTATTCCAGGAGGAATTTTATAATGAAAAAGATTATTCTAGCGATTTTTATAACTTTTATGCCAGTTTTATATTTTTCGAATAATGCTTATGCGGCTGGTTGTAACGATAATCAAACTTTTTTCGGTCTTCCCGCTTGGTATCGTGGATTGACTAAATCTGGCGAAGGCGGATGTCAAATTAAAAATATTGGGCCGGCTGGAAAGGGCGAAGTTACTTTAGAACAGTTTGTATGGACAGTGGTTGCGAATGTTATTGATATGGCTTTTCGAATTGCTGGTGTCGCCGCAATAGGATTCATTATTTATGCAGGTTATCAATATATGATTGCCGTTGGTGACCCAGGAAAACTTGCGGGTGCTAAAAAATCACTAACTAATGCGATAATCGGACTAGTGATTGCGGTTCTTGCTTCAACAATAGTAACATTTATATTAGGGATTTTAGGATAATGAAAGAATATAGATTTTTAGCAGAAGCATCCTTTGATAAATCAAAAGTATTAAACGGGATTGATACTTCGAATAAAAACAAAGCTAGCGATGCTTCGATGCAGAATGCTTTCAATACTGCTTTTATCTGGGCTGGAATTATTTGTGTGATTATAATTATCGTAGCGGGATTAACATTTATAACGGCAGCTGGAAATCCAGGAACAATTTCGAAAGCGAAATCTGCACTAATTTACGCTTGTGTAGGTATTGTGGTAATCATATCGGCCGCACTAATTGTTAACTTAATTCTTGGCGGATTACTAACGGGGTCAATATAATGAAAAAAATAATTTTAATAAGTAGTATTTTATTTTCAATAATTCTATCACCTATCGCTTTTGCGGAAGGTGAAACTAATGGGACTAATGGTAGTGGAGGAACATTTAACGCTTGTAAACATGTTGTTTCTGGAAAGACTGCAGTTTGTTCTGGTGATTCAAAAAATGCTACAAATATTGCTAAAAATATAATCTCCATTCTCCTGTGGGTTGTTGGTATAGCGGCGGTTATTGTTATTATTTACGCGGGAATAACATTTATAACAGCAGCTGGAAATCCATCAGCAATTACTCGAGCCAAAACAATGATAATTTATGCTATTATTGGTTTAGTGGTTGCAATTCTCTCTTACGCAATTGTTAATTTCGTTATTAACGCTTCAAGCGGAAAAGGAGTTGGCGGTGGAGGATCATCTGGAAGCTCGGGCAATTCTAGTGAATCTAATAATTCAAGTGGCTCAACTAATACTGGATCACAAAGTAAAAACCAAAATGGTGAAAATAGTTCAGGACAAAGTTCAAGCGGTTCGAATAGCTCAAATAATAATTAAAACAATATAAGGAGAATAAAATGAAGAAAATTTTAATAGCTTTTGGATTAATTCTTGCGGTGACTGGCTCTTTTGCCTTCAATGCTGGATTTTTCGAAAAACAAGCTTATGCAAATAGTGCAGCAGATTTAATAAAACAAGGTGCAGATTCAACTGGTCAACAAGATACTCGTTCAGCTGGTGATATTGCTAAAGATGTTGTAAATATAATGTTCTTTATCATTGGTGTTATGGCGGTTATTATGATTATTTGGGGCGGAATTCGATATGTTCTTTCGGCTGGAAATAGTGCTGCCCTTACTAGTGCAAAAAATACAATCGTCTACTCTATTATAGGTTTAATTATCGCAATCCTTGCATATGCAATTGTGAACTTTGTTATTAATACTGTTGCGGGTGGTAATCGATAATAATAAAACTTCAGAATTAAATTTGTTAAGTTGAGAATGATGGATAATAATAAAATACTTGCAAAATAGTAAAAATTTGATATAATTTAAGTATATATAATTTAAGAAAGGAAATGTAATTTAAAATGAAAAATATTGTAAAAATGGCTCTATTGACCGCCGCAACAATATTCGCTGTTGGTGCTGCTACATTTGCAACAATTCCAGCTTACGCTGCTGATTGTAAAGTTACTGGCGGTTTGAAGTCGGCTGATAGCTGTGCTAAAGGTGTTCAAGAAGAAAATGGTGGTCCAACAAGCTTGTTTGATGGCGACTCTCCAATTTTCACAACTGCAATCAATATTATGCTCTTTGTAATTGGTATTCTTAGCGTGATTATGCTTATCTATGGTGGTATTCGCTATGTGCTTTCAAGTGGTGATGCTGGTGCCGTTCAAAACGCTAAAAATACAATTATGTATGCTATTATTGGTCTTGTAATTGCAATCCTTGCTTACGCAATTGTTAACTTCGTTATTAGCTCAATTACTAATAAAGAATAATAAAAAATAATAAATAAAAAGACTTCATTTTGCAGAGGTCTTTTTATTTGTTCGAAAATTTGTAAATTTTAAAAAATAAACTAATATAATAAAAATCCCGAAGTTTTACACTTCGAGAATTTTATTTTTTCTACAGAACCTTAATTCGTGTTGCTTGAGTTTTAACTTTTGTGAAGCTGATTGTTAAAATTCCATCTTTCAACATTGCTTCAACTTCATCTTCTTTGATTGGAACTGGAAGAGTTAGTGTTCGGCTAAATTCTCCCCAGTAGCATTCTTGTGCATGGTGAGCGATAATTCCCTCTTGATCACCAGGATTTAGACTTCCGCTAATCGTTAAAGTTCCATCTGAAAGTGAAACATCCAAGTCATTTTTATTCACACCCGCAGTTCGTGCTTTAACAAAAAGCTTATCTTCTGTTTCATAAACATCAACAGCTAATTGACCAGGAAGTTCATTTTCTTCTTCCGCAATTTCAATTTGTTCAGATCCGCCGAAAGCTTCATTCTCTGAAGTCTCCATCAAATCATCACCAAAATTGAAAGCAGCTTCCAATTCATCATTCAAAAAGCTATCATCATTTTGCCTTCTAGCCATTTTTCCTCCGCATTAAATTTCCTAAATAAGATTAATTTACTTTATTATACCGCACTTTTATTATATAATCAAGAGGTAGAAACAATTTTTTATGAAGAAAAGCATATACGAAATAATTTTGAACTCTTTTGCGCCAGATAATTGCTATTTTTGCCAAAAATTGGGCGACCCTATTTGTGAAAAATGCCTTAAATCAAGGTGTAATTTTGGCAATTCCCTTTCTTGTTCGAATAGTGTGATTTCGAAAGAATTTTACCTTTCGAAAAGGTCTGGAGAGCTTCAAAAAATAGTTGATGAATTTAAATTTCAAAGCAAGAGGCAGAATGCTTATTATCTCGCGAAACTTTTATCTGAATTTCTGCTTTCGAATAGTGAATTCATTAATAATCGTGAAAAATTGGTTTTAATTCCGGTTCCAACACTTTCGAACCATATTCGTGAACGTGGTTTAGATCATACTGAACTTTTGGTTCGCCAGCTTGCAAAGAATCTAAAAATTGAAAAATTAACATTAATTAAAAGAATATCAAAAACTACTCAACGCGGCAAAAATTTTAAAACGCGACAAGTTCAGGCAAAAAATAGTTATGAGTTTATGGGAGAAAAGCTTTCGAAAGATAAAATTTATGTAATTTTTGATGATATTCGTACGACTGGCGCAACTTTAGATTCTATTGCAAAAATTCTTCGCCAAAGTGGTGCTAAAGAGGTTTGGGCGTTTTATTTACTTCAGCAAGAAAAATAACTTGAGAATTCAAAAAAAATGTGATATAATGGAAAATATCTGGAGAGGTGGCCGAGTGGTTGAAGGCACCGGTCTTGAAAACCGGCATGCGGTAAAACGTATCGAGGGTTCGAATCCCTCCTTCTCCGCCAAAATAGGTAATTCTGCTTAACGGCAGGATTTTCTATTTTAATAGAGATTTTTTGAATTTTTAAATAGCTTATGGTATAATTAAAATATTATGAATTTCGACAATGAAAACCGAAATGGCGTTCCTCGCGTAACGGGTTTGCCTGAATCACAATTTCGAACACCTGAGGCGGGTAGTTTTATGGCTGAAAACCCTAAAGAATTTACCGAGCCGGTTTTTGAAGAGGTTAAACCTTTCGATCCAGAAGAATATACACAAGTTCGTGAAGTTGAAAATAATCAATCACCCACTGAAAATATTGCTGAAGAACGAGAAATTGTCAATTGGCAAGCTCAAGACTTAATCATTGGTGATAAAAATAAATCTTGGTATGTTATATTTTCAATTATTATTTTAGCATTTTGTCTTTTTGCAATTTTGAATCAATCTTGGACTTTTCTTGCTTTAATTATAGTGTCAGCCATTGGAATTTTAACTCTTCGAAAATCAAACCACACTCAAATCATATCTTATAGTCTTTCGACGCATGGAGTTTATATGGGTGAAACTTTTCATTCCTATGGTGAATTTCGAGCTTTTGGTATTCGAAAAGAAACGAATACCTACGCTATTATTCTTTTGCCTAAAAAACGCTTTTCGCCCAGCACAATTATTTATTTCCCAAAGGAAAATGGTGAAAAAATCACAGATATTATTGGCGCTCGCCTACCAATGGAAGAAGTTAAACTTGATTTAATCGATAAAATTATTCGAAAAATAAATCTTTAATCTTGCAATATTTTAAAAAATGTGCTAAAATTTAAATGTCTGCTTAGTGTGGAAGAACTTCAAAAGTTAGCTACTGAAAAGTAGCATATGCACCTGTAGCTCAGCTGGATAGAGCGTTGGCTTGCGGAGCCAAAGGTCGTAAGTTCGAATCTTGCCAGGTGTACCATAGAAAAAGCATCAGAGCAATCTGGTGTTTTTTCTATTTTGGTGATATAATTGTTTTATGATTAAGAAAATACCAAAAAGAATAAAAAATAATAAGATTATATATATTTCAATTATCATTTTATTACTTTTATTGAGTGGAGTTATATTTCTTAATAAAATTAACCACAATGTAGAAGAAAAACACAATCAAGACATTACAAAGTATTATTTTAAAGATTCGAAATATAATGGAATTAGCTCAAAATTTATTGAAAGAAAAAATTCAAAAGAAGATGCTATATTAGAAATCCCTGTTACGAAGAATAATAAAATCAATGAATTTATAAATAATAAAATTCAAGAAATTGATGATACTTTTAAAGATGATTCGAAAAAATCAACTTTCGAAAATATTTCAACTGAAAGAATTAGCTATCAAGTTTACTATAACAGCAATGACGCTATTTCAATTTTAATTTCAATCAAACAAGATACTCATGGAGCGAATTCGAATGATCAAAATTTATTTTGGACGTTCAATGCTAAAAATGGAGAAATTATAAAATTTAGTGATTTTTTAAATAATAAAGAAAAAGATAAATCTAGTATTTTAGAAATTATTAAAAATAAAATTCGAGATTATTTAAAAAATAGTAAAAAAGAATTTTCAAACGAAATTTTGAATGATTTAGATTTTGAAAGTTTCGAAAATATAATAATATTAGATAAACAAACTATTGACTTCCCTTTCTCTAAAGGTCAAATTATTCCTTCTAATTTTTCTTCGGTTCAATTTCAAATTAAAATTTCAGAAATTTCTAATTTCTTGCAAAATGATTTTTCAAGAAAAATATTCGAAGTTCCTGATATACAAAATTCGAAACAAGTTCAAAAGGCAACACCATTAGCTTCTAAATCTCCGCTTCTTGATAAAGATTGTTCAAAATGTATTGCTTTAACCTTTGATGATGGGCCGGGTATATATACCGATAAACTCCTTTCTTATCTTCAAGGTTATAAAGCGAAGGCAACTTTCTTTATGATTGGCCCAAGTTCTCAGAGATATCCTTCTATTGTAAAGCGAGTTTTTGATAATGGACACCAAATCGGTAACCATACCTGGTCTCATTCTTCTCTACCAAGCCTATCTCCTGCGCAAGTTCAAAATGAAATAGCCTCAACTAATAATATTCTACAAGGAATTACAGGAGTAAAACCTACTACACTTAGGCCTCCATATGGTGCAACTAATGCGGCCGTGCAAAGAGTTGTTTCTAATCTTGGAATGAGTTCAATTTTATGGTCTGTTGACACTCGCGACTGGGCAGATAGGAATTCGAATATTGTTTGTAATAGAGCAATCTCGAACGCACGCCCTGGTGCAATAATTTTAATGCATGATATTCACCGAACATCGGTTGATGCAGTTCCATGTATTCTTCAGAATTTAAGTTCTCAAGGCTATCAATTTGTAACTGTTGATAAGTTACTTGGAAATCTTCAATCTGGTTATACATATTATTCAGCAAAATAAATCTTTATTTAATCTCTGATATATGATAAAATGTAAATATTGGAGAGGTGGCCGAGTGGTTGAAGGCGCACGACTCGAAATCGTGTATGCGGGCAACCGTATCGGGGGTTCGAATCCCCCCTTCTCCGCCACGAAAGTAGCTCGCATTTGCGGGCTTTTTTCGTATAAATTAAAATAAAAACCGCTATTTTCGAAATTTAATAGCGGTTTTAAAATTATTATTTTAATAATTCAACTTTAAGCTTTTCAATTAATTCTACAGGTGTTGGATCTACGTTGTTTAAGATGGCAAGATAAATACTGACATAATCTGCTAGAATCGATCCCCAAAGAACTTGTTCAAGATAAGTTGAACCTTTTAGCTCAATATTTCGTGCTGCTGGGCGTTTTCCGCTTAAAAGCCTATCTGATATCTCGAATCGTTTTTGCACGCGTGGATGGTCGAAATTACTGCGTAGATTAAATATTGCGAAAAGTTTTTCAACTGGGTGTGAGCTCCAACCGATAAATTCATTATGATTAAATTCCGGATATTCATTAAAGAAGCTAATATTCTTAGCATTTTCATTCCAAGAAATTTTCCATTTATAAGCTAGCGGTGAAAATTCACTTGAACTCAAAAAAACTGCACTTCGCCCCGCCGAATAAAGTGCTAACTGCTTGGCATAATTCCGTTCATTCGAAACACTTGCTGCCCAGGATTCGCTTTCTTTTCGCAAAAAATCGGCATAATGCTCAATTTCTTCGTGTTTTTCGTTCGAAATAATTCCAAAATTTACTAAAATTTTAGTTAAAGCTCTAAAATTATAAATTACTGCCATTCGAGGTTGAAGGCCTGTTGGCAATTTAACATGAGCAATTTCATTTTTGCGAGCAATTTCTTCCATTTTTCCGTGCGAAGAAACTGTGGCAACTTGTGCGCCAATTTCAATTGCTTGATTTAATGCTGAAATTGACTCTTCTGTATTTCCAGAATACGAGCTTGCGATCACTAAAGTATTTTTCGAAACACTTTTTGGTAAATTGTAATTTCGAATAATTTCGATTGGTAAAGTTATTTCATTTTCGAGCCATTTTTTCACAATTAAACCAGCTAAAGCTGAGCCACCCATTCCTGTAATAACAATATTTTTGATTTCACGGCCATCATTTTCTGGTGAAATAACTTCAGCTTGAAAAAGCGCCTGTTTCCACTGTTCGCTAGCAACTAAAAGTGCATTTTGCGGGTCGCGCTGAACTAATAAATTAAAATTATCTAACATTTTCCACCCTTTCAAAAAAATAATCTTGATTATGCTTTAATTCTATGATACAATATAATTAATAAAAAGTAAAGTCAATTAAATATAAAGGTGGGTTATGGAAATTGATATGAATCAAACAAGTAAAATGCCAGTTAGCGACGATCCAGAGCTCGCTAAGATTCTTTCTGGTGTTAGCGGTTCTTCAGATGATTCTGATGATAATCAAAGCACTGATGAACTCCAATATGAAGATTTAAACCAAGTTGAGGTTCCAATCGCTGAAGAAGTTCAGCCGGTTGTTGAACAAACTAAGCCAACTGTAATGCCAAGTTTTGGTGGCTTAGATTTAGATACAATTAAAGGTCATGCTCTTGAAGATTTGCGACCATTAGTTGATAAATTAACAGTTTCGAATGAAGAAAAATTTGATATTTATCTTTTACTTCTCCGTTCAAGTGATGATAATACTTTAATTGAACCAGCTTATAATGCTGCTCGAATGATTGAAGATGAAGTAAAGCGTGCAAATGCGCTTCTCGATGTGATTAAAGAAATTGATTACTTTAAATCAAAATAATTATAAAAAACTGCGATAGGTTTTAAACTCTCGCAGTTTTTATATTTTCTAAAATCTTAAATTGAACTCAGTATTTTATAAAAATACCTAGAACTCAATAAAAATAGACCCTAAGTTTAGAGCCTATTTTTATTTTTCGAAATTAGATTTTTTTCGAATTTTTCTTCAATTTTTTAGCGAAAAATACAATTATTGGTGTGAAAATTGCGGCAACTAAACCGATCAAAACTAATATAGTAGTGCTGTCTTGTTGGTTTTGTTTTTCGCGTAAATATCCAGTTTCTGGAGAATTTAAACGTTGCTTTGCAATTTCCTCATTACGTTTTTTTATAGCTTCTGCAAGTTTTCCTGCTTCAATTTGAGATTCTTTTTGCTTGATAGAATTTTTAATTTCTTGCAGTTTTTCGGTCAATTCTTGGCGTTTTTTCTCATCTTTAACTTTCGAAATTAAATTCTCAATATTTTCGATATCAACAGCTGGAAGCTCATTTTTATTCGTTTTGTTATCTTCAACGATTTTTTCAACTTCTTTTAGCTTATCTTCAGATGATTTTTGGCGCTCGCTTTCTACTTTTTTAGCTTTTTCGATAGCCGATTTCAAATCTTCTTCCGCTTTTTTGATTTCTTCGAAAGTTGGATTATCTGCTTTTTGGACTTCTTTAGCTTTATCTGCTTCAGCTTTAACTTCATCTTTCAGCCATTTTTGTGAATCTTCGAAATCTTTAATTTGTGAATTTAGGGCTGTTTTATCAGCTCGCAAACCATTCAAAGCGCTTTCAAGTTCATTGATTGCTTCTAAGATTTCACTCTCTGAAGCGAGATCTTCGGTTGAATTTTTTATCGCCTCGGCAGTTTTAAGTTGGCTTGAAATATTTAAGTTTGACGCCGCATTTACAACTTCTTGCAATTGTGCTAAAGTTTCCTTAGAAAAAGTATTAAGATTTTTTAAATTAGCAATTTTGTCTAAAGTTTGCTCCAACTTTTTAGTATTTTTATTGTATCGTTCAGCAATTTTCTCTAACTCTTTAAGATTTGCTTGTTTTGCTACAGGGTCGATAATCTTGTCGTTTTCATTTATGACATCCTTAAAATCGGCGATATATTCAATCACTTTTTTTAATTCGTTAATCGCGTTTGAAATATCAGTTTTGCGCTCATTTTCTAGAGATACGATTTCAGCAATTTTATTATTTAAAGAATCTGCTGCATTTTTAACGTTATCGTTGGTTATTCCTAAAGGCTGTGTTGCGGTACGCTTAACCTCAGTTAATAAATTAGCAGGGATTGCATTTTTAATATAATCTGGCTGTTTTTCGAAATTTTCAAGAGCCTTTTTAGCTGGCTCACGAGAAGCGAAAGTAGTCAAAAGCCTAAAATGAGCGGTTGTGGTATTTCCATATTTATTTGTAGCCTTAGCTGTAATCAAATAGTCACCATTTATTTGGTTTTCTTTATTGCTGAATACTTCTTCGGCATCAGTTGTGAAAGAAGTAATATCTGACGTTGGGCTAGTTGCTGTAAAGAAATTTCCGCCAGCTTGAGGGCTATAATTCTTCTTAAAAGATTCTATTATAGCATCATTAATTGTAGAATTATTTTGTCTTGGCTTATCCCAAACTAATGGTGAGCCTTCTTTTAATGGAATACTGTTACCTTGAACATTGAAATTAATCTCTGGTTTTTCGTTTAGGTTAAAGTTTATATTCTCTACTGTTACGTCGGATGTATTATAGAAATCACTTTGGTCATCCATGGCATTTCCATTAGGTAGAGTATATTTTTTATTTATAACACTAAAATTATCTGTGCCCGTAAATTTATCTGCGTTAACTTTAATATATCCACCATCTTGTTGTGGATTTCCGTTTTTATCTGTATTTATAAAAGTTTGATTATTTTCTATTGGCATAATCGTGCCATCAAAATTGATAAAAGGATTTTTAAAAATTCTTTGGCCTGCTGAAAGCTTTATTGCCACATTTTGGCTTGAAATTCCATAAACTTTTGCTTTTGGTAAATCTTTAAGTGGTGAAAAATCTGTTGCTTTAGTATGGTGAATCCATAGCAGCTCAACCTTTTTCCAGTTTTTAACAAATGAAATATCGCTAACGCTGTTCATTCCAACATAAGCTGTCTCTATATTCTGGAGACCCGCTGCAGCAGACATATCCTTTAATGACCAGATTGCATGAACATGGATTAATTTTAAGTTTTTAAAATACTGAATACCTTCCACATTCTCAAAATTTCGATACGCATCTTCTGGCCAGAACTCTGTCATTGTTTTAGCTACACCAGCTGTAATTGGACTATCAAGTGTTCGGCTTGGATCGCTTTTCATTAAAACTGAATTTAATGCACGCTTAAAATTTGCATCTGTAAATTTAATTTCATAACTATCTGGAGCATTGCTTGGGTCAACGGGGTTTACTGCTGAAGTATAAGCTGATGCTTTCGAAAAAATATTTTGTTTGTTAATAATTTGTGTTCCATAATACCCACCACCGAGTGCTAGAACCGCTACCGTCATTGCTGGTAATAAAATTCTATTATTCTTTACTTTCATTTAATCTTTCCTTGAATATATTTATGCTTATTCTATTTTACTAAATATTTGCAAAAAAATCAATAGTGTGCTAAAATTTAAATACTTTTCGAAAAGGGGTGATATAATGAAAGCGAAAGCACTTTTGAATAGGTTTGGCAAGAATGATTTGTTTTTCTGGATTGCCGTTGTTCTTTGTACTGAAAGAGTTACGGAGCCAGAGAAATCTTATCTACTCAATGATACCTCCAATTTTGGGGAATTGATTCTTGAAATTGTTGTCAATGAACCTACTGGAGTTTTTCGTAGAAAGAGTTTCTTCTTTGAATTAAATGATGATAATCTTGAAGAAGCTCGAATTGCGTTTCGTAGTGGTAAAATCGCAAACTGGTATATCCGAATAAACAAATCTTCGGATGTCAACTTCAGCTCATTCATCAATCAGTTAGATAGCCAAACCGTTTAAATTTAAATCCGTTCGAAAGAACGGTTTTTATTTTTTTGAAAACTAAAATCGCCCAGAAATGAGCGATTTTTTACTATTTTTTGAAGATTTCTTTTGTGATTTTTTGCACAATTTCTGTGTCGTTCCAAGGTGTTTTTTTGCCATCAATTACACGGTAAACTTCATGCCCTAAACCTGTAATTAACACGATATCGCCCTTTCCTGCAATTTGTAAAGCTTTTCGAATTGCTTCTTCGCGATCTGGAATTTCTTGAACATTCGCTGGCAATTTTTCACCTTTTTTCGAAATTCCCGCAATAATTTCTTCACGAATTTGCTTAGCATCTTCAGTGTAGTTTTCTTCATCGGTAATAATAATTCGGTTAGATAAATCTTGAGCGATTTTTCCCATAATTGGGCGTTTTTCACGATCACGGTCGCCACAAGCACCAAAAACCAGAATCGTGCGCTCTTTAGTGATTTTTCTTGAAGCTTTAAGGAGTTTTTCAAGCGCGTCTGGCGTGTGGGCGTAATCTACAACCACGTCAAAAGGTAAATTCGAAACAGCATATTCAAACCTTCCTGAAACTCCTTCAAGATTAGCAATTCCCTCTTGAATATCTTCTAGCGAGATTCCCAAAAGATAAGCGCCGGCTGCCGCCGCAGTCATGTTGTAAACATTAAATTCGCCTGGTAGATTTGTGGCGATTTCAAGTGCAACATTATTATCAATCCGTAGATTAGCTTCGCTTCCCTTTTTGTAAAGCTTGAAATTTTCAATTTTAACTTCTGCAAAATCACTTTCGCCATAAGTTATTTTTTGCTCGCCAGCTTCAAATTTATTGAAAAATTCGAAATACGCATCATCAGTATTTAAAACAATAAATCGTGGCTGCATTTCGAAAAGTTTTGCTTTGGCATCAGCGTAGTTTTCCATTGTTTTGTGGTAATCAAGATGATCTTGTGTGAGATTGGTCATAATTGCCATCTCAATAGGAACTCCAGAAAATTTGTATTGATCAAGCGCGTGCGAAGTTGCCTCAATTAACGCAAATTCAACCCCAGCTTTTTTTGCATCAGAGAAAAATTTTTGCAATTTCGAAACTGTTGCGGTTGTAGAATTGGTATCATTTACTGTTTGAATACCCGCAATCTCAATATTTGCGGTTGAAAACATCGCAGTTTTATAGCCAGCTTCTTTTAAGATTTCATTAAGAAAATTAACAGTGGTAGTTTTACCGTTCGTACCTGTTACAGCAATTACTCGTAAGTCGCGCGCAGGGTTGCCATAACGTGTAGCGATAACTTTTGCACGAGATTTTCGATAAGTTTTTTCAAGCCCAGAAATTGCCGTTTTTGGCAGAATTTTGCGAGCCGTTTTTGCTAAATTATTCTTAATGCTCATTCTTAAATTATATCACTTTTTAGATTTTCAGGCAAATTTTCGAAAGAAAAAAACCACCCCTTTTTAGGTGTGGAAATATTTGGTAATTATTTTAAATCTTTCGAAACAATACTTTGCTGATCATTAAATATTCGGTTATATTCTTTTGCGTATTCTTCTGATAATTTTTTAAATATCTATAATTGATTTGTTTAAAATAATTTAATTCCGTTCAACATTCCTCCAGCAGAAAATACGCTAGAAATCAAATACATTATAAAAATACATATTTGAAGTGTTAATAGTATTTCTGCCCAGATTTTTGCTTTTGATTTCCGCCCAGTTTCAATTTCGAATTTATTCGCAGCTTTAAGCGAATAACTAACAGCTATAACTGAAAGCAAGCTAAAACCATAGTTAATAATTGGAGCTGGTGAAGGAGCTGGAAATAAGCTTAAAAATCCCAATATTGCAGCAATTTGAATTGGCATAAAATCTTCGCTTTTACCTTTTCGAATAACTTTATATTCTTCAAGAATAAATTCATTGTTTTGGGCTTCTTGCGATTTTTCTTGGTTTTCTTTTGGTTTTTCTTGCGGTGTTGGGTAAATATCTTCTGGCTTATATTTTTTAACTTCCATATTTCAAATTATATCATATATCATCATAAGCGTAAAGATGTAACTCTAAAAACGCACATCTTTTCCAAGCTTACAAAATTAGCCCCGTGGTTGTGCGTGTTCCACGGGGCTTCTTGATTTTACAAATGAGATTTTTGCGAACGGGGTTTTGCAGAAATTTCAAAGTTAAATCAAGGTTTGAATTTCGAAAAAGAAAACGGCCAAGAAAGTAATGAATAGTGGCGACAGATAACATTTTCGAAAATCAAAAATAATAAAATTAAGGAGATAAAATGCACGCAAAAACAACAAAATTTAAAAAAATAATATTCTTTATGATTGTCGGACTGGTAGCTCTTGCTTGGTTTGGTTCAGAATATCGATGGCAAAAATATCGAAATTATGAAAAAGAACACAACTGTGAATGGCAAATGATCAATGAAATGGAGATTTGTAAATAATGTCAGAAGCAGTTATTACTACAGAAAAAGATGCAAAGAAATTAGCGAATAAAAAGCGTCGTGAATTATATGGTGAAGTCGTGCCATATGCGAACGATCTCTTCGAAGGAGATTTGACTACTGCTTTCAAAGAGCGATTGCTTGCGTCAATCCATGTATCGATACTCGGGCTAACCAAGACAGGACAAGCTCGACCGATTGAAGATTTAAAACGGTTTATGATCATCTCAAGTCAGTTCGGCGTTAATCCGTTCAAAAATGAGATTTATGCGACATATATCTGGAACAAAAGCACTGAGCGCGAAGAGCTCACACCAATCATATCAATTCATGGTCTTCGAAAACTCGCTCGAAGAGGCGGTAAATATTCTCACACTGGAACTGCTGAAATTACTAAGAGCGCCGATGGACAGCTCGAAAGCGTAACTGTGCCGGTTTTTGGACTAGTTAACGGTGAGCCGAAAGAATTCACGAAATATACTGCTTTTTATGAAGAATTCGTCCAGAAGAATAAGGATGGTAAGCCGAAATCAACTTGGGCGAAAATGCCAATTGTAATGCTTACGAAATGTGCTGAAGCCAATGCAATTCGCCAAGCGTTCGATATTTCTGGAATCTATATCGAAGAAGAAATTTCGCGCGAAGATGAGCAAATTATTAACCAAACTGAGGAGAAAATCAATGAATAGAGTTGATCACTTAAGTTATTCTGCTCTTGTGACCTTCCTGCGAAATCAGGTAGAGTTTCAAAAGCGTTATATTGCCAAGGTTTATGATAATCCTTCGAGCCCATCGATGGTAGTCGGTAAAGCTTTTCATAAAGCTCTTGAAATTTATTATAAAGGCGGAACTTTTGACGAAGCCGCAGCTGCTGGGCTTGATGAAATAAATTCAACCAGTGATTACGAAATCGACTACGGAAAAACTGGCAGCCGTGAAAAAATGATTAAAGAATTTAACGATTCACTCAATATTTATTTTGAGGAAGCGCCAAAATTCGAAGTTCTTGATGCCGAAAAACGGCTCGAAGCTGAGATTTCGAAAGTGCCAATGGTTGGAATTATCGACTTAATCATTAAAGGCTCGAGCGAAGATAAAATTAAGCTTAAAGACTACAAAACAGTTTCGTTTTATTCTTCTGCCACTAACGATCCGCTCGATCCGGAGTATCAGGAGAACTACAAATATTTACTGCAAGGTTCGATCTATCTAGTTTTGGCTGAAAAAGTTCTCAAAAAAGAAATTGAAAGTGTTGGATTCATTGAGATTAAGAAGACTAAGAATCGAGATGGCTCGCCCCAAATTCGCGAGTTCGAATATTCTCGAAACGACCTGCTCGAGTTCTTACCAACAACCGAAAAGCTCATCACGAACGTTTTCGACTATGTTAACAACGATAATGCTAAATTCTTCCCTAACCCAAGTGACATTTTAAATGGGCAAGAATCAATGGAAGTTCTTGCGAATATCGAAACTGGATTTGATAAAGCTAAAATTAAGCGCAAGATGAATGTGGCGGAAAAATTCAGCGAGAAGAATACGACTGTTGATCTGCTCGAAACAGACAGCGAAACTAACGAGAATTTGATTATCAAAAAGTTCTTAGAGTTCGGAATCGGTGGCGCTATCGGTGAAACTTTCACTGGTGCAAGCGTAATTCGCTACACTTTCCGGCCAAACCGTGGAGTCGCGATGAAGAATATTGGCTCTCGTGCAGACGATCTTGCGATCGCTCTTCAAGCAAAATCGGTTCGCGTGCTTGCGCCAATTTATGGCACAAACTTAATCGGTGTAGAAATTCCAAACCCTGAGCGTAAAGTTCTAGAGTTCGACGATTCTCTGCTTAAAAAAGGCACTTTCGAAATTCCGCTCGGCCAAGATATTTTTGGCGAAAATCATTATGGCGATTTAACTAAAATGCCGCATCTGCTAATCGCTGGGCAAACTGGCTCCGGTAAAAGCGTTATGCTGAACGTGATTCTCGAATCGCTCACTAAACAACTTTCGACAGACGAACTCCAACTCGTGCTAATCGATCCAAAGCAAGTTGAACTTGGATTTTATGAAGATAGCGAACATTTATTAAAACCGATTGTTACTAATCCAATTCATGCACAAGAAACACTCGCAGATTTGGTGGAAAAAATGGAGTCTCGCTATAAAACTTTGCGAAAAGCTGGTGTGCGAAAGATTGAAGATTATAAAGGCGAAATGCCACGAATCGTTTGCGTAATTGATGAATTCGCCGACTTGATGATGACATCTGGTAATAAACGCGAAGAATTTAAATTGAATATTAAAGGTATGATCGAAACGATTTTGCATTTTAATAAAGATTTTGATTTATCGGAAGTAAAATCACTGGAAGATCTGAAAATTAACCCAAAAATGTCAGAGTTTGAAAAAGAAACGATTAAGGAGCAGAAAAAAGCAATGAAAGAGCTCGAAAAAGCAATCCTTGAAGCTTCAGATTTAGGGATACCAAGTGCAGAAAGTTCGATTATTCGAATCGCACAAAAAGCTCGAGCGGTAGGAATTCACTTGATTCTCGCAACTCAAAGGCCAAGTGCTGATGTTGTAACAGGCTTGATTAAAGCGAATATTCCAACTAAAATCGCCTTCAGTGTAACAAATTCGTTAAATTCAAAAATCATTCTTGATGAAACTGGCGCAGAAATGCTAACCGGAAACGGCGATATGCTTTATCAAGATCCACGAGCAAATCATCTGGAACGACTACAAGGATTCTATCTATGACAAAACCTGAATATCTATTAATTAAACAACTAGCGTATCAATTTTATAAAGAAAATCATTCAGCGAAAGCGTGGGCGGACTATGTCGCTGCCTATCGCTCAAAGCTGATAGAAATGAAAGATGAACGCCAAGTGGCAGAAGTCTTCGAAGAGTTCGAAATCGACGAAATACGAGAATTTGTGACTAAGTATTATGAAAAAATGCCGTCTCAAACACGGCAAGAAATTAAAAAAGTAATTGCAGCTCGTGTGCAAAGAATGACACAAAATCGCCAACGAACATTTTTTACAAAGGATCAAAAATGAATTTCAGAACAGTAATTAGTCAAATTTTTAATAAATATTCAACTGCAGATATCACAGAGTTAAAAGAAATTTTCAGTTCAAAACTCGCTCTCCCTTTAAAAGCGGAAATGCTGCAATATGTAATGAACTGTGAAGATCGGCAAATTTGTGAAGATTTCTTGCGAAGGAATAGCGAAAAATTAATAAAGGAGTTAAGCTATGAATTTTGACCAAAAATTAATCCGTGACTTTCTGGAAAATATTATTTTAGAAAATCGCAATCTTTACGAAGATGGTTTTGAAGATATGGATTTTGACGAATTTTGCAGATATTACGAAATTGGTAATGGCCTTGCCGAAAAAATGGATATTAAAGACTTCCCTTTCGAAGATTGGCAAAACGATTATTATAATGAATATCTCAAAGAATGTAAAGAAGATAGTATAGAGCGTTCACAGCAGTTTGATGATTATCGACGAGCAACAGGATTTTAAAAAATAAGTTTAGCCTTCCAATGGGCACAGGTTTCGCAAGTGGTTTAGAGCTGCAGAAAAAAGTCGAGCACCTCCTTATTAGTAGCTCGCCGCGATTATTTCGTGGTTATGAGCCTTGTGTCCGTTGGAGGGCTGAAATCTAAAAGGAAGAATTATGAAAATTTTAATTAATGGTGTTTCTAGAGTAGTTAAAATTAAAGTTAATATTATTTCGCCAGAATGGCAAAGATATGAGGAATTAAGGTATGTTAATGAGAAAAAATGAAGAAAATCTGCACCTTAAAATTTGCGATTATCTACGCAAGAATTATCCCGACGTGCTATTTCGCACAGATTTCTCAAGCGGAATGAAAATGAGCCCAGGACAAGCAGCTAAACACAAGAAATTTCAGAAATCACGAGCTTGGCCGGATCTGTTCATTGCTGAAAGTAATACCTTAGCGAGCGGCCTATTTCTCGAAATTAAAGCTGAAAATGTTATTGTTTTCAAGAAGAATGGCGAGATTAGGCAGAATAAACATTTAATCGAGCAAGATAAAATGCTTAAAGAGCTAAGAAGTAAAGGCTATCGCGCAAGATTCGTAATTGGCTACAAACAAGCAATTTTCGAAATTCAGGAGTATCTCGGCAAACCAAAACCAAAGAAAGTCGAATTTTAATAACTAAAAATGAAAGGATAATTATGAACCAACCTGATATTCAGCATCTAATTATGCAAGATCTAAAATTTAAAATGTCGGCTTGGCGAGCAATTGCGATCATCGCCCTAATACTCTTTTCGGGCGCGGTTGGGCTATTTATTAGCTCAGAAAATGAGCTCAAAAGCACTAAAGCTAAGCTAAATACTACGGTTAATTGCCAAAAGTAGATTAAAGGAGAAAAATGTTTTTCAACAGAAAGAAAATAAGAAAACTCGAAGAAAAGCTCCGAGAATGCGAATTGGAAAGCAGAAAATACAAAAAAATTTCAGCACTATTACATGAGAAACTCGAAGAATACGAGGAACTCTTAGATCTTAAAGACCAAAGGGTTGTAATCACGCAAGACGGCAAACTTTCGCAATTAATGATTGGCGGAAAGCTCATCAGGAATGTCACCTCAGTTGAAGTTGAGAGATACGGATCGGGAGTGCTAAACGAGTTCAAATTTGGAATTTTAGCAGACGATATAATCATTAGAAAGAAAGGAAAATAAATGAAACCACAAGAACGAAACCCCTCGGGAATTTATGCACGAATCAAACGCGACGGAAAATTTCAATCAGTCGACTTAGCAGATATGACACCCGAAGAATTAGAGGAATTTCTCAACAAAGAAGGTTTGACAATCGAATATTTCAGACGACTAACCCAAAATTTAATCGAAGTAGTCCAAGAAATCGCCGACAAATTCGACATTGAAGTAGACGAGGAAGAATAAATGAAACGATATAAACTTCTCAAAGACCTCCCTTTTGCAAAAGCTGGTGAGTTTTTCTCCCTAGGAACCGGAAAAAGAAACGAAATATCTGAACTTACAATTGTTGGTGAAAATCACACAGCAACAGTTATATGGAACAGAGATATTGAAGACTTCGATGAATGGTTTGAAGAAGTCAAAGAGCCTAAAATATGTTTCACTATAGATTTTTATAAATCAAAAGTTAAAGAAATAAATACTGACCACTATTCTGGTTGGAGTTCTTTAGAAATTGCAAATATTAAAAGATTAGGTTTATTGTTTTATACTCAAGAAGAAGCTGAGAAATATGCTGAGTATCTCAAAGCAAAAGCGATTATCAAACAAGATGCCAAAGGCTTTAAACCTAATTGGAGAGATAAAGACGAAGATAGATTTATGGGGTGCTGGGATTTTAAACGAAAAAGAGCTCTTTTTGATTATGGAGATGCATTTAAAACCCCAGAGATATATTTTAAATCTAGGGAAGACATTAGAGAAAGCTTCAAAAAACATCCAGAAGAATGGAAGACATATTTGACTTATGAGCAATAAAGATAAGAGATACGAACAAGTGAAAAGATGCTATTGTCATACTTGTGCGAAATTCTTCCATTATCTCGGCATTAATCGCCACAGAGCTATGCATAGAGATAAGAAAGAATGTTGCAAGATAACATTTACTCACGGAAATACTATAATTTATAATTTTGATAAAGGGTAAGAATAATGAAAGAAGAGCTAATTGAAAATATAATAATGAATTATGGCGATAGGTTCAAAATCAGAGAATATACTGTTAAAGAATTACCAGATTTAGTTCTTCATAATAGAATTTATGATGATCCCATGTTCAATATATTTATCTTAGAATTAAAAGATAATGTTTTAGATAGACTTGTTGATTGGAGTAAATATATTAGAATTACATCTGAAATAAGCTATATATTATCACCTAAGAATAAAGAAGATGAAGTTAGAAAATATATTAATTTAATGTCTGGAAATATTCTGGTAAAAACCTATAATAAAAACGAAGTAGAATTTTAACAATTTAATTCCAACCTTACAAGGGGCGAAAGCCCTAAGTAATACACAACTACTAGAGGGGAGGACTAAAATTATTTAGTCGTCCCTTGTAGGGCTGGATACCCTACAACAGATTATTTTAATCATTTAATATTCCTTGGAGGAGCTATGCTCCTCCCCTCGAACCTGAGCATAATTAAAATTATAAATAGTAATGTGGTAGTTATAATAATAGTTTTAGCGTGGTTTTGTCATACGCGCAAGGTTATGTTCAGATTTGAGGGATAGACAGAAACAAGCACTTTTCAAATCATAAAAGCTGAATAAAATATTGTGTAAAAAATGGTCAAGCTATAAGTGTTTCTGCCCTACCTCAATAATATTAAAGGAGAATAAAGAATGGAAAATGAAGATAAATCAACAAACATATCAACTAACGGCGGTATAGGCTTTTTAGGGGCATTAACGATTCTGTTTATCGCTCTAAAACTAACTCATGTTATTGATTGGAGTTGGTGGTGGGTTCTCTCCCCTATTTGGATACCAGTCGCAGTTGTTCTTGGAATTGTTGCGATTGTATCTATTATAGCGTTGTTCGTAAAATTTATAATAAACGAAGTGAAGTAGATATGAAAAATACAGAATGGAATAAACTTACTATAAGACCTCTTGATGAGGAAGAGAAAGAATATTATAAAGACTATAAAGACAGTAAAATTGAATTTATGTGGGAGGGTGATTTCCCTGAAGATGGTGAAGAAGTTCTTGTATATACGCCTCAAAGTAAAAGCGTATATACAGATATTTGGTCTGAATATGGTAATGATGTTGGTTTTGAAAATACAGACAAACCAGTTATTTATTGGATGCGCTTCCCAGAGCCACCTAAGATTGAGGAGAAAAAAGATGAATAAGCAACAACCAACTAACAAAGAACTTTTAGAAATAATAGCAATCCTTGCAGAGCTAACTTCAGAAATCGTGAGAGAAAATCGCACATATTGGCTCAATCTCAAAAATCCCCCAGAAACAAGGGCGGAAAAGTGGGAACAAGAAGATAAACTTATGGAGATAAGTAAAAGAGTGAATTTCCTTTGTGGGAAATCGCAAGGCCTCGTATTGAGACATAAGAATTTATTAAACTCAAATATTTTAGAAGAATAAAAAGGAACTAAAATATGTCAATAATAGTAAAAAAATGGAATTTTAAAAAGCAGGAATACGAAGATTATGAATTGCCAGAAGATTGTCCTTTAATTTGCCACAATATGGAACAAATAATAAATTGTGCAAACTGTAGGAAAAAGACTAAATTCGGAAAAAGCTATTCTAGTAAAGCAATTCATAATGAATATGGCTTCGGTTATCCAGTATGCGAAGAATGCTATAAAAAAGAATTAGAAAATGAGAGGAAGTATAAAGAATATGTTTAAAGATATAGATTGGATAAAAGTATTTTTCTTCTTATTTATTTTATTTTCGATAGGTTGGTTCGTTTTTATAATCATATTCTCTATTCAAAATGAACCACCACAACACAGTGCCGACACACTTCGAAAAATTAAAATCTGCCGAACCTATTCAAATGATTTTTGGCGGAATGATATAGATTTTATAGATGGTAAATGCTATTACAAAGGTAAGGAAGTTGAAATAAAATAAGGATAAGCAAATGAAATACATAATATTTGACATCGATGGAGTTTTAGCAGATTGCTCGCACCGTTTGAAATATATTCAAGGTAAAGATAAAGATTACGAAAACTTTTATTCTTATGATGAAGTAGTAAAAGATACAGCATTAGCGAGTGGGTTTGTGCTATTAAAATCTATTCTCTATTTAATAAATGATATAAATACACCGAATAGGTTGGCAATGGGAGAAGAAATTAGGGTTGCTCTTATAACTGGTAGAAATAAAAGATGCGAAAAAGCAACTGGAGATTGGTTTCTCAGTAATATGGAAAAATTTAAAATCGATAGATTCAAATGTAATTATTTTATGCGCCTAGAAAATGATTTACGACCAGCTTATCAAGTTAAGGAAGACTTAATTAAAGATCATATTGGCTTTAAAAATATTCTCTTCGCATTTGATGATGATGACGAAATAAATGAGATGTATAAGAGGCACGGAATTATATGCTATAAGCCTAATATAACGAGTGTCGTATAAAAATAGGAATAAATATGAATAAAGCTAAAAAATATGGCGATAAAAGAATTAAATCTCTCTTGAATCCGCATCTAGAGAAAGAAAAGACTAAGAAAACAATATTCGTAAGTGATGAGGTTAAACAAAAACTCGGTATCAATTCACCAGATAATTTCTTTGAGGTAGAAGTTGACCAACAAGCAGTATTTGAAGAAGTTGAAAGAATTATAGAACTATTCAATGAAAATTTAGAAGAAATAAAGGAGTGAATATAATGAGTGATAAGTTTAAAAAGAACTTTTTAGTAGTTTGTTTTCTATCAAATTTAGCGTTGTTGGTTTTATCTGACAATTTAGCACTTCGTATTTTGAACTTTTTAGCGATTATTTTGGTGATTTATGTGTTTTCGCTAGTTGATAAAAATTAACGATAAGCTTTATTTTTCTTGCGAAATTTGGTATAATTAAAGAGCCCGAGCGCCAGTTTCAGCGACTTTCTGGCTGAAGCTCGGCTATAAAGAACATGTTGTTTTTATAAACTATCAACTTTTTTAAAATAGCACCTTCGGGTGTTATTTTAGTTAGATAAAATAGAAAGTCTTAGCCACCGCTAAAACTTTCTAAAATCAGCTTATTTTTTATTCACTCTTTTATAAGCTTCAATAATCTCATTCTTTCTAATAATATTACTGCTATCAGAGTTATAAGTTAGAGCCTTAGTTAACCTATCTTCAAAACCAACATATATCACTTTACCGCCATGTTCTCGAACAGACCTGACTGCGGGCAATAAATCAGTGTCCGAGCTTATTAAAACAAAAGTGTCTTCAATATTTAGCAACTTATCTTCAACCATTTTAACACCAAGACCGATATCTACACCTTTCTCAGTTAACCTATAATCTTCTTTGCCGCATTTATGGCATTTATCGCTTGAACGAACTCGTAATTGTCCAGATTCAATAAATTTAATATCTTGAGATTGTAGACTATTTCGTATATCTCGCGACACCTGCCCAAAACGCACAAGTTTTTCGGATATTTCTTCGCCATAATTATTATTATTTTTAATCTTTGCACCAAAAAATAATATTTCAGCATCTTCCGCTAACATAAAGATATTTTGCATAATCCATCGGATATCTATTCTTCTTAATTCATCTTTATTACTAATTAAACCGGCTTCGATAAGAATATCAGAGGCTTTATACAAAAAATTCTGTCCATCAATATAAATCTTCATAACTATATTATACCACAAAAAAAACCTTAGCGGCTCTTTCGAGCAAGCTAAGGCGATGTAACTTAATTATATCAATTTACATAATAAAAGTCAATACTTTTTTTATATATTTTATATATATTTTATATATAAAGATTTCAAAATAGTATCCAAAACGGGTTCTTTTTATTTTCTTAATTCTCTAGCTATTTCTTTGCGCCAAGTTTGAAGATCGGCTTAAGCCCTGCAAATGCAGTCGCAACCGCTCCGCTGATCGCCAAAATCTCTTTCGTGGCGTTTGGAATCAAGATCACACAGATTGTAGCAATAAGCATATTCGTTAGAATGCCAAGGTCGGCGATGAAATACACTGTTGTTTTAGCTTTCTCACTAATGCGCGGTTCATATTCTGTGTTGGCGATATTTGAAGTTGCTTCTTTCTGTAAATCTTCTAGCATTTTAATCTCCTTGTCTGTAAATTTGCGTTCGTTAATTTTGATTTCAACTTGTGGTTTATTTTCCATAGATTCTTCTTTCTTTTCTTCAACTACGAATTTAACTCGTTCTTCTTGAATATTAGCTTCTGGTTCAGTTGGAACTTCGGGTTGTGTTGGCTCAGCTGGTGCTGGTGGTGTTGGTCGATTTTCAACGATAGTTCCATTGTCGCCTGCTGGGATTTCAGTTACTGGCGTGAGTTCTACCCACACATCAATTCCATCTCGTTTGATTTTAGCGAACCATAAGCCATCATTCTGGACTACCTCGAGAGCGACAAAAGCTCCGTTGATTTTCACCCAGTCGCCTGCGTTAATTTCACCTTCGACTTTGTAGCCGTCGTTGTCCACTTTAGTTGCCCAGTTAGCTGGTAGTCCATTTTCAGCCCAAGTAAAGCCTCGAGGGCAAAGTGCATCTATCTTCAACTCTCTGCGACCATCGTTGATATTGATTTCAGCCACTTGCAGGGCTTGTGGAAATTTGAAGTGTGAGCCAATGTTAATTACATCGTCAATAGCTTCTGGCGTTGGTTGCGGTGCTGATGTTGGTTGTGGTTGTCCAGTATAGCGGAAGATAGTCAAATCTTGCACACCGTTGATACCTGCGAGCCAGTCGTGGTTGTCGGTATGAATACCGTTATAACCGTATGAACAATGAATGATATTGTCATTGTCAAGGTAAATTCCAGTGTGTCCGCCTGCTCCGTTCGTATATCCCTGTTTGCCCCATATAAAGATATCACCTCTTTGAGTTGGGATATATCCGTTTGCATCTGCTTCAATTCGTTCAAAGCCGAATTTCGGTAACTCAACGAACTCTGTTTCAGTATTACCAATGCGGAAGCCTTGCGGTAAAATTCCAGCGTAAATTAGGGCGTGATAAATTGAACTTGAGCAGTCATAAGAGTTTGCTCCATTTCGATTTACCATCGAGTAGCTAACTCTGCCTTGCCGTTGCTGAAACCATTCAATTACTTTGTCCATTATTTCCTCCTTATTTTTTAATCAATCCGCCGTTCAAAACGAATTGCACTAATGCTCCTAAAATTGCCACGCCTACAGCCCAAACAATTTTACTCTGATTCTCTTCGAGTCGCCGAAGACGTTCTTTGTTGCGCTCAGCTTCGCGCCGCACGCTCTCGATGTCTTTTTGGTGCTCGGTGACTGATTTCGAAAGCCCTGCGATAATCTCGAGCTGATCGTTAGTATGTTCAACAATTTGAGTCAAACTGTTAATTTTCTCTTCCAAAACATCAATTCGTGCTTCAAAGACTTCTTTGCTTATATATTTATCATCCATATTCCTCCTTTCTCTACACTTGTTTTGCCTTATTCTCTTCAAAATCCCAGATTTGTCTCGAACTTTTTTCTCTGAAATATTCTTTCTTCAAAAGCTCTTTCTCAATTGCCTCCTTTGAAATTTCAGTTCCTTCAGATAATTGAACACTAAAAGTATTTAAACTAAGGTCTTTCGTGCTGTCGCCAGCCTTGCGTGCTTTCACCTCATCAGCATAAGTCGCTCCGTTCGCGAAACTGCGAATTACAACCGTTCCACTTCCATTAAAACTTGTAGTGAACTGATCAACTTCATGCCAAGTCATCACCGCATTTCGTTCATCTTTGATCATTTTTACAATAGCCATTTTTACTCTCCTTTATAAATTATTTTTAGCTAAATACACCCCAGACACGTGATATTCTTGATAGTTATCAGTTCCACGCTTTTCAATTTCGCCGTTTAAGCCAAGCTTGATTATGAAACCGCCCGAGTGTCTATTATTATTGATACATATTCCAGCAAAAGCTGTTTCGTGCTTAGGCCAGTATTTCTCTAGAATTTTCTCAAGCATTCTACCATTTCCATAATTTCCAGTAAAAGATAGGCGGAATCCACAAAATCCATTTTTCTTGTAGAAAAGACCTTTAGCTCCCCACCCCATATCTATCATTTCCCAGTGGTCTGTATCCTCCTGACTATCCGTGAGAACCTTTCTGCCTCGCGAGAAAATATCGCCTAAAACATCTAAATCGCCGAATTCAGGAACTTTATTTACACCCACCTTTTCAGTATTACTTGAAATAAAGAAAATCGGTTTTCCTGGCGAAATTTCCGCTGTAGATGAAGTTTCGCTCAATCTGTCTGTTACCTTTACTTCAATTTCAAAGCTACCAGCACGATTTAAGCTCAGGTATTGCCTTTGAGCCGAGAAATTCGCTTCCGTAAGAACTGCTTGAATCGTTTTCCAGTTCTCCCAACTTCCACCGCTCGCTCTGTGCCGCATTTGGAGCAAAACAATGCGGTTTTTGTTCGAATTTATAATTTTTAATGTTGAGATTGTTCCGGAAATATCAATTTCCACTGTTTCATCGAAATTATTCTGCCGTTTCGCTGAAATACTTAGAACCGGCGCAGAATATGGCAAAACTTCCGCTGTTTTATTGACGGTTTTCGAAATACCGCGCGAATCCACTGCTGAGGCTGAAATTGTTAAGCTGCCTGCTGAATTTATTGCTCTTTCGAAAATCGCCTGAACCTGCTGACTCTCGCTATAATCTGCTGAAATTGTTGCACCGTCTGCTGCAAAAACATATCTTGATGGGCTAGCATATTTTTTCGCAGCCATTTTATTTTTCGGCAAAACCCACGCTTTTGGTCTCGAAAATCCCTGCACAAATATTTTAGAATTTCCGGTAATTTCGGTAATTTTAGCGTTAGAATCCGCAAAGTCAAAATCGTTAAAATCTGGTTGAATTTTGCTTGAATCGAGTTGTATTTCAACGTTAGTATACGTAAGCCCGCCAATTTGAGTTCCACCGTTCCAAGTTGTGATGTCCGCCCCAAGGCTTGTTCTCGTGGTGTTCGCCATTCGTTTATAGATTTCATCTATTTCTTTCTCGTTAGGTTGCCACACGAATTCACCTTGTGCATTCTCAAAACGAACAATTTCATTTTGGTCTGGAATTTGTAGCGAGCCAATGTGATGAAAGTTTGCCTTACGGTTCATATTGAGCCATATTTGCTCACCCACCGTATAAAGGTTCTTTGAAAAGGTAGGTTGGCTCTGGCGTGGAATAGTCGGAAGATTGTAGACACGAGAAGTCCCAGCACTTGTTCCAGTATTATAGAAGAATAGCGAAACTCCGATTTGAAACTCAGCTGTTCCATCATCACGGTGATTTACTCGAACAGTTCCACTTGCGATAGGAACATCTCTTGTAGCTAAACCTTGAAATCCTTTAATTCTTCCACCGTTATTATAGACTTGTCCAGCGTTAGTATTTACAACTCCGGCACGAAGTTCTGCATCTGCTCTTTCAAAGTGTGCAAAAAACTGCCAGTTAATTAAAGAATAGTTTCCTGCTATATCTTGTCCAGCTAGCTGAAAATTTACGAAAGCGTAGTTGTTAGGGCTTCCACCCAGTCTTACGCTATTACCCCGAAAATTATCATTCATTTATCTTTCTCCTTTCGAATTCGCAACGAACGCCCAGCCTGTTTTTTCGCCATCTTTAATTGCGACAATTTTAATTGGCGACATATCAATTTCATCTTCGGCTTTAAATTTCTTGACCTCGGTCGTATCTTTATTAACGGTAAAAACACGCTGAATACTGTGTCCAATTTTTGAATATCCTGAAAACTCCAACGGTGTAATAGCGGTATAATCACCTTCATTAACCGAACTCTTAATAATTAAACCGTGTTCATCGATATGTAAATTTGCGTTTGAAATTTCACCCTGAGCTTGTGTCCAAACACTGGCGGTTTTATTGTTCGCTAAATTCAAATCTGCAAAAGCAATTGTCGAATTTGCGTTTACTGTAATTTTTAAGCTTAAAGTATTATTTTGTGGTAGAATTCCTTCAATTTTAACTTCCGCCCAATCAAAGCTAGTTCCTTCCGTAATTTCAAAGGTTCGAGCGACTGTTTCGCCATCTAAAATTTCAATTTTACCTGAGCCAATCACTGGTTTTTTAATTCGACAAGAAAAGCTGTAGAAATTTTGTTTTTCACTCGTAAAATTCGAAGCCACTGCCACTGTTTGCGTTAAAGTGTTATTTTGAATAGTGATCTTTCGCCCTGAAATAGCTCCCTTACTGCGAGCTTCAGCAGAATTCTCAATCGTAAGATTTTGAATAGTTCGAATATTCCAGAAATTAGGCGAGTTAGTCTTTTCATCAAACGAGTAGAACGCAGAATTTTTTAATAAATTTAAACCACCTGTTTTCGATATTGTATAGTTAAAATCTGCTAAAGTCTGATCGAGGCGAGAAAACTTCTCAAATGTTTCGCTCTCTAACTTTTCTTTTTGCGAAATGACGCTTGCGATTTCTTGCTTTTGTTTATCGACGACGATTTCAGTATTAAAAATAGTTCTAGCAATTCCACCAGCTCGTTTGTAATCTGTTTTAGTTTTTTCTAATTCTTTACCAACCAAAGATTCTTTAATACTCGAACCGCTAATCTCAATTTTAATGCCTGAAATAACGCTTTCAGTGAAGTTATCACCGTTTTGAATTTCAACTCGATCACCAATTTCAAACCAGAATAAGCCGATTGTTTCCGCCTCGAACGGCTGGGCTTCATATCCCTTTACCGCCTCAAAAATTGGCGAAATAACTTCAATTCGGTTTTTGTCTAAAATTTCATTATTTGCGAGTTTAAATTCACTTTCGCCCTGTTGCGCAACTTTTTCATTATCTTTCACAAAAATATTGTCTTCTTGTGGTGTTCTTGCGAGCGTTAACGTGTTTATTGGCACATTTTTTGGCTTAAATTTTAAACTTTTTAGTTCAGAATAAGTTATTCGGTCAATTTTTGCACGCTTAATTGGTTCAAATCTTAAAGCAGAATTTCGAACGATCGCAGTTGTTGCGGTCGATCCACAAACCTCGTCAAGAATACTTCGAAAAGTAGTCTTGTTTATTTTTTCCCACAAATCTTTTGAAATTGTAAAATTTGCGTTTGGCAATCTTTCAAAATCCGCTCGTTTGAATTCAAGATTAAACTTATTTGTAATTTGAGCCACCAAATCTGCGAGAGAAGCAGGAAAAGTTAAACTGCCAGCTGAATATTCTTGAGTTGAAAGTCCCGCTATAAAATCAAAACCTTTAATTGTTGTGGTGTTTTTCTCAAGATTTACTGAGCTTTCTGAAATTCGAAAACTGCCAAGATTTATTTTCTCAAAAGTATTGTTTTGAAAATTAGTTTTAACTTCAATTTCAACCTGAACGACCTGATTAATTAGATTTTTCGAAACACCCAAAATTACGGCCGAAAATCCACTCATTGAGCTTAAAAATGGCGCTCCTGTTCGTTCGATCGAAAAACTGGCAAGTTCATCATTACTGGTTATTTTTGTATTATTTGCCAAGACTAACGCAGTTCGAATTTCCCTCGTTGGCTGCTTGATCGCTTGTTTGAAATTTTCACTAACAATAAGCATTTACGCCTCTTTTCTAACTGGAATTAAACTCACTTTAAATGGGTCGAAAATTCCACGTTTCTTATCTTTGAGCTGAACACTGTAATCGCCAGCGTAAAATTGGCCAGACTTCATCGCATTGTATTTTGGATCGAAATACTCAACCGTGAAAAATGGCAAATCAACCACACGCGCAATTTTTTGAATTTCTGCCACAGTTAAAATTCCGCCAAATTCAACTTCAATTTTTGGGAAAATTCCAATCATTGTCGCGCGAATTTCGCCGGCCATATTGCGGTCTGAATTTAGCCAGAGCTTATTTCTCTGGAGTTGATAACTTTTCAAATTCGAAAAAACCTGACCGTTGATTTTAAGTAATTCACCATTTATTTGCATTTTCGAAATTCCCCTTTCGTTTGGACATAAAAAAGCGACCCACCCTGAGGGGTGAATCGCAAATGGTTCTTCTAATTTTATTATACCAAACTTTAGTCTTTTTGGCAAAAAATAAGTTTAAATTAATTAGTAATTTAATACATCTTTAGAGCTTAGTGATCCGTTTATAAAATGAAAATGTGCGTATTTGCCTTCATATTTACAGCGATACATTTGGCTCTTGCCAATAGCACTATCAGAATCACTATATTTTTCACAAGCTTTCTTAATATCATATATATTAGATAGGTTGTCTATATTCGCACCAATGGCTATTTTTTCATATCTTGCATTAGTTAGATATAAGTTATTATTGGGTTCTTCCTTAGAAAAAGATATTTCAGCTTTACCATAATAATAAGGCTCACCATTTATCGCAATAACTTTATCAACACTTTCTGCGCCGCGATCTTGGTTTGTAACCAATACTTCGATTTTATTATTTTCCTGTTTTGAAAAATCTGAAATGTTAAATGTTACAAAATACTCCAACGACTCTTTTCCTTGAGTTTCTTTTTCTGTAGTTTTATTACATTCGCTCAATGGAGATTTGTGGCTGACCGTATTTTCACAGTTAATTCTAACGCTCATTTTTGCAACATTTTTAAATCCTGAGATTTTGAGCTTATAACGATTTTTACCAGTTTCAAGAGTTTGGTCTTTCTCTAAATTAACAGATATTCTCTGTTTTGAGACCTCATTATTTACTTCTTTCTCTCCTTTTTTGGCCGAAAAACTCGCCCAGACTATAATAAGAAAAAATAAAATAAAAACAGATATAGTCGTATATAATATAGCTTTTTTACCTGAGTTTGGCCTCGTATCTTTGTGATTCATTTTTTCCAATCCTCGACTAAATAAATTGAGCCGATGTTTAAAGTAGTATTGTTGTTCAGACAAATACGAAAGCTCCAAAATAAGCAAAAACATCAGCTCAATTTAAAAGCTTTCCGTATTTTTTGTCTGAACAATTTTATTATACAACCAAAAGGCTATCAAAATCAAGCAAAAAAGAGGCATTTGCCCCTTTTTCTCTTTAGACATCAAACACGGTTCGATTTTCAAGGAAGCTTTTTGCATTAACGCCATCAATAATTTTATTAACCAGCGTGTCCTCGCCAACCTTAACCGTGATTTGCTGTTTTTGGTTGCGAATTGCCTCTTCGATTTTATCCATCGCAGTCTCACGTTCTTTATCGAGTTTGCTTTGGTAATCAAGATGAGCTTTTACGGTTTGTTCAACACCATAATCTGGAGTATCTATATCAAAATTCGTTTTCACTGTATACTCTGGGATTTCGAAGTCGGTCATTTTAGTGAAAGCTTTTGAAACTGTGTTCATCTCGCTTTGGATTCCAAGCGCGAAACCTTCGCTCACGAATCCACCATAACTCTTAAACAATCTTGAAGGTGAATGAATACCAAGGAATTTTTTCACGCCTTCGACAGCCCCAGAAAACATATTTCTCATGTTGTTAGCGATATTGCCTATTCCGGATTTTAAGCCTTCCCAAATATTTCTACCAATATTTGAAAAAGTTTGCCAAGCATTCGAAAATGCGTTTTTAATGTCACCCCAGCGGTCGCTAAACCACTGACCGATTCCGCCAAAAAATGATGTAATTCCATTCCAAGCGTCCGAGCCTGCTTTCTTTGCCCAGATGATAAATTCACCAAATTTTTCACCAGCCCAGCCTGCAAATTTCCCTAATTGATCACCAGCTGTCGCAAGACTCTTTCCCATCGGCCCGAAGAACCCTTGATCAGCGCCGCTTTTCGAATCGCGATAAGTTTTTACAATATCTTGAGACTTTGTTTTTGTAGTATTTTCAAGTCGTGAAATATCTTCTTCGCTGACTTTCACCATATTGCCGTTTTCATCTTTGTATTCCAAAACGCCACTCTTTAATGCATCGATTGCATCTTTCGAATTTTTATATTTTCCTTGGATTACGGCTTGTGAAGTTGCATCAGCTAGTCTTTGCGCCAATTCCTCATCTTTTGCCTTTTTAAGCTCTTCAGTTTTGGATTTCGTGTCTTGGATCGCCTTGTTCATATTATCTTGAGAAGTTTGAACTTTTTGGTTAGCTTGTTCGAGCAGCAAACCTTTTTCATAAACCGCTTGTTGCTGTGGAGTTAAGTTTTCAAAAGCAAGTGTTCCAGATTCAATTTGCGATTTAACACTTTCAAAACTTATTCCAGTTTGTTGCTGCGCTATCGCCAATTCTTCCATCGCTCTCTTTTGAGCCTTTACTGCCTCGATTCTTTGCAAATTCGCATCAGTCTCAGAATTTCTTGCATTTTTAAGATTTTCTTCTGCTGTTTTAACACCGTCAATTGCTTTTTGCAGGTCTTCTTGAGCTTTTTTTAGCGCTTTAGCTCGAGCTTCACTCTCCCACATTGCAGGATTTCCTTGTTCGAAGGCTGATTTTATCGAACCTCCTAAGAATGCGAATCCTGCCGCAATACCGGCTATTGCTAAAATTAATGGATGAGCCATTACTGTATTGAAAGCACCAATTACCGAAGTTTTAATACTTGCACCAAGCGCAATAGCCGATGCTTTTACTCCTGCCATTCCTCCGCCAGCAAGCACGAATGCACTTTTCACCGAACCGAGGCTCGAGACCATAGAAGCCATTGCTTGAGGACTTGAAAGCGCTAGGGCTTGCATCGTTTTGACGCCTGCATTAAATGCTGAAATTGCTTCGGCAGCTTTAATTGCTACAGTCATTCCACCAATTGTAATAGTAATTTGAGTTAGGAAATCAACCAGCCCTTTATCTTTCGACATTGCTCGAAAAGCATCACCAATTCCATTTAAGAATTTCACGATTCCTGATCCGATAAAGCCAACGAGTGGCGCAATAAAAGCATCAATGAAGGGACGCGAGAAATTATAAGCAGATTTAAACATTTCACCAAGAAATCTCGCCGCTCCACCCACAGCATTCAAAAAAGCAGGCAAGAGCTCATTTCCAGCCCAACTAATAATTGGTTTTAGATATCGCTCCCAAGCATCGCCGATAACCTCAAAAACTGGTTTTGCAGTTGCCTTAATATCATCCCAAAATCGTTTAAAAGCCGAACCGATTTTCTTAAAATCAAACATATCTGAGAAAAAGCCTTTAATCTTATTTGCGATTTCTTCAGCTTTTAATCCAATATCATCAAATGCGTTTTTAAATCCGCCTGTTGGAATTTCTGGCATGTCAAAATCAACACCACCGCCGCCACCAGAGCCAGCTCCACCGCCACCACCACCTGACCCTGTATCTTCAGGTGTTTTTAGAACATTCATTTCATCGAATTTAGCAAGCCCAAGGAGTTCTTTCTTTAGTTTTTTAGCAGAACCTGCAGCCTTATTCATTCCGCCAGCTCCACCTGAACCGCCTGCAGATTTACCAAGGTTGCTCATTCCCTTCGAAGCAGAATCTGCTGCTTTCGAAACTCCGCCAAAGCCGAGTGCTCCACCTGCTTTTTTAGTTACACCAAACAGCGAAGAAATCGCCGAAATAACATAATTTACCATCGTGCCGATAACTTTCATAAAGCCAACAATATACGGAATCGCAGCGTTAATTGCTGGTATCAAAACGCTAGACACAAAGTTTGAGACACTCAAAACAACAGGCGCGAAGGCTGAGCCAAGAGTCGCAGCAACATTCGAAAGCTCTGCGCGCAAAATTGCCAGTGCTCCTTCAAGTGTCATTGACTCACGTGCAAAATTACCAGCATACTTTCCTGTTCTATCCATAAACATTTGGTAAGCAATACCGATTTTCTCACCAGTGGTCATTTTCTCAATATTACCTTGAATGCCTTTTTCAAGCATATAGGCAGATAGAGCCGTATCATTCATAGCAACACCGAGGTTATCCATCATCGTGAAGTTACCTTTAGCCATTCCAGCTACGCTTTCAAGCGCTGCTTCTTGGCTAATTCCCATCACGCTTGCAACATCGGCTGCACGTTGCATTGCTTTTGTGGTCATTATCATTGATTTTTGGACATCATAACCTGCACCCTGAAACAATGACCCCATCTTATTCGCCGCTGCCAAATATTGCGACATTGAAGTTCCCATTGTTTGAGCGGACTCTTTCGATTTCTGCTTTACAGCATCTGAAAACTGCCCAAAAACAGCTTCAGCACCGCCAAGGTTTTGCTCTAATGAACCAAATTCGCTAGTTGCTGCTTTCGCAACTCTAACAACAGCACTAAAAGCACCCTTTAAAGCTCCGAGCGCTAATTGTGCTTTTAGAAACCCACCAGTAATTGATTCTCCTGAACCTCTTGCAGATTGACTAACTTGTGCGAGATTCTCACGCACTTTTGCAATTTCGCTTTGGAATTTTGAACTGTTGGCTGAAATTAAAACCTGCAGTTCATCGATTGTGGTTTTACTCATAAACCTCCATATAGCCGCGCAATCTGATCTAATGCTTCAATTGTCACAGGCTTCATTTTTTTCGTTCTATGCGCGTTTTTTGCCACAATTGGCTTACGCGGATAATGTTTAGGATCATTGACGGCAAAACTAATATATCTCCCAAGAATGTGATTTAATGTATCCGCTCGTTCAATTTCAGCTTTTTGTTTAGAATTAAACCCCGCAACACAGTTTCGAAACTCGGCGGGGCTTAGATTCCAATATTCGTCAATTTTTAACCCTATTTCGAAGGCTCTTGATTCGTTATCTCGCCAGCTTTGGCTGAAATTTTTTCTTCGATTTCTTTGAAGTGTTCTTCCATTCGTTTGCGAGCCTCCTTCAGATTGATTCGAGTGCTCTGAGGTAAAAAACCGCATTCACTCAATCTTTCCATAATTTTCAAAATAACTTCTTCAAAACCGTATTTATCTAAAGCATCAGCGGCTTCATCTTCAGTCATTCCGCCTGCTATCATAATATCGGCAAGGTTGGAAAAACCTGCAAAATTGTCCAATATTTCCAGAAAATTCAAGCCAGTTTCTCTTTCCATTTTTATAATATTTTTCGCTTTAAATTCAAGATTATTCATAGAGTTTCCTTGTTTAATTTAATAATTTCAAAGTGGGGCGAATTTCAACGCCCCTATAGTTTAGGATTTTTTCACTCGAGTGAACATTCCATTAATTGAAAGTGTTGCAGAATATGTGTTAAATCCGTCGACAGTTCGTTCACCAACAGCAAATTTTGTTAGAGAAGCGTCGAATTTGTAAACTGCACCGCCATCTTCGGTTGTGCGAATTTCGAATTTTCGAACTTCACCAGCTTCAAACAACGTCATTACTTTCTCAACATCAGCATAATCTTCAATATTTCCTTCAATATCGAGATCACCAACTTCAACCGCTCCTGGAATATAGCGTTTTCCAGAAATATCAGCAAGTGTTGAAACATCGATTTTCTCACGTTCAGCGCTAAGTTCGCCAATGCTTGTCAAGCCACCAAAATTAATGTCTACTGTAGCACCAGCTTTTGCCATAACGACAAGCTCTGCACCAATTGAACGAGTGGCATTTTTCCTATCAGCCATATAATCTCCTTATTTTTTACTATTAAATCTGTTATTTATATGAAAAATACTTGAGTCTGGATTCGGAACATCACTTGAGAATTCAAGATAATAACCAATCTCACGCATTTTCTTTTCAATCTCTGAAAGAAGTTTTGAGGCTTCCTTCGAGCTACTCGCCCAAATATCAACCGTAGCAATTATTTCTTGAGCAGAAATTTCACCCTTTAGTCCATATTGTGGCGAGTTATCATCAATTCGAAAAGTTAAGGCTGGAAGTTTCTTGAAAATATTTTGTCCACTCAATGAAACAGCAACGCCAGTTTCTTTAAGCTTTTCGAAAATTTCTTGTTTTGGTAGAAACATATTATTTCACTGCCTTCCTAACTTCTTCTCTGATTATTTTGATTGAATTGTTTCGGTTTTCCCTTAATGCTGGCCATAGAAACGGCTGAGCCTTATTTCCACGCCAGTCCGACCGATAGCTAACTTCAACTTCTGTATTAGTGTTCGTGGACTGTCCTCTCGACCCAGTTCCAAACTCAACATAAGGCGCATATTCAAGATTAGTAGAAACCGTAGCGGTCACATTTTCTCCTTGAATTTTAGCCTTATCAGCTCTAATCGACTGCCGAAGTGCTCCACTATCAACGGGTGCTTTGTTTTTAGCTGAACCTTGAACCAGCATTGCCGCTTTCGAAACTCCAGCAGCTAAAGCATTGTCGATCGAATTGAGGCTTCTGCTATTAATTATTGAAGTTGAAACCGAAACCCTCATAGGATTTTTCCTAAAATCAAGGTGTGTGAATCGAATCGTTTAACTTCAACTGTTTCAAAATCTCGCCCATCAATTCGCATTTTATCGCCAATTTCAATTTTTACAGAGGTTTCAGCTGTGATCGCAACACTAGCGTTTAATTTAGCACCTAACTCCTCAAAAACCTTACCAAGCTCCGAATAATTCACATTCGCCTTGAATTCGCTTTTTTTCGAGGTAGATTCAACCAATCCGCCTTCTTCGTCAAAATCTTTATGAACTTCGAAAACCTCAACTGTTTTGTCGTAAAATGTGCTTTTGATCGCCTTTTTAGCGCTATCTGGAAACAACATTTATCCTCCGATACGGCTTTAGAATCTCAACATAGCCGTCGAAAATTTCACTATCTTTCGCTGTTGCAAAATAGCTTTGCGCAGCATTCTGATAACTGATACTCTGACCATTGTCGCTCAGGCTTGAGATTGCTCGTTCGGCGGTTCGATTCGCAGCACTTTCGAATTTAATAAAATTGCCACAGGTCATATTCGCGAGAATCCTAACTAATCGACGATCGAAATTAGCTTTCTCCGGAAGATTTAAATATAACGAGACACGGTCACAAATTTCGCCGACGGCAAACTTTAATAACTTTTCATCTTCAAAATTAGCAATTTCTTTCGCTTTAGCTATAACTTCTACTTCGAATTCTTCCTGTGGCATTTTATTATTCCTCAACTTTTTCGGTCTTTTTAGGCTTTTCTACTACCTCAAGAGGTTTTCCGCTTTCATCGCATGGCGTGTAATCCTCTGGGCGAGCCTGATATTGTTCAACTATGCCTGATGCCTCTTCGCCAGAACCAACTTTTACTGATTCTGGCACTCCAACGACAAGACCTGTTGAATTAACGAGAAAATATTTCATTTTTCCTCCTTTTTAGGTTAATATTAAGCTAAATCAGCATAAAACACGAGATCTGGTTCAACAGCTTTTGTTCCTTGAGTAAAGAAGAGTGAAGCTTCAACCGAGTTTGAAAATGGCACTTTTTGTGGGTCAAAATCAAACACGTTCACATCTTGAGCGATTGCTCCTTCGTGCATTGCAATGATTGCTTTTGTTTGACGGTGGTTTGAGAAAATTCGAACCTGACCGTTAAACAAAACATCAACTTCACCAGTAATCTCGTTTTTAACCTTGTTTAGGTAGTTTGCGAGTTTACCATAAATTGCTGGTGTTACTGTCAAAACAATTTCGCTTCGATCTACACCATCAACCCAGTCGTTCTTTACAGTTTCAACTGTTTGAATAACTTTTTCGAGCACTTCCTCGATTGGTGTTGCTGAAGTCAAACTCTGAATCTCTGTTCCTGATTTAACAGCTTCAGCAAAGAATGCTGTATCAAGATATCGAGCTAGTGAGCTTGCTTGTGAGTTCTTTCGGCGTGTGATAAGGTCGGCAATACCAAACTGTTTAATATCAGTATTGTCATATTCCTCAACGATTTCTTGGCGGTCATCAATATTGTTGATAACACGTCCAGTATTGCGAACTGGTTCACCTTTGCTATCTTTACGTGCTGAGCCATAATTTTTCGCAACAGCGTTTTTCAAGCGGTCGTAAGCTACTGATCCAGCGCTTGGGTTTCCAATTCCAAAAGTATTTTTAATTTTAGTTGAAACTGTTCCTTTTATTACAGCTTCGATGATTTGGCCTTTAATTTCAGCCAATTTTGCCTTTGTTTCGGCATTGTCAGAATAGATATTACGTGCATCTACTGCCATAAGATCCCTTTCTTTTCTTGAGTCTGATTAGAACGAACTTACGCCATTACTTTGTGAGTAATTTGATGTCGTTCCTTGTGAATTGTTTCCACCAACATCTTCGGGAGTTTTTCCAGCAAGTTTAGCTTTCACACCTTTTTCAAGAGCGGAATTCCAAACTTTCGAAAGTCCTTCGATGTTCGAATTCATTTTTTCTGCGTCGGCATCGACAACATAATTTACGAATTCTGATGGAATTTCTTTCGCAGCAAGTTTTTCGGCGGCTTCAGTTTTGCGTTCTCGCATTGTGATTTTTCTTTCGCGTTCTTCGAGCTCACTGATTTTCGCTTTTTGAGCTTCCGCAGCACGCTCTTCATCGCTAAGCTTTGCCTTTCGTTCCCATTCTTTCTGGGCTTCGGCAAGCCGCTTTTCGAATTTAGCCTCATCTTTAGCACTTTTTTCGTTCAAGCGCTTCGACATGATTTCATTCACTTCATCTTGCGTGAAAGTTTTCGGTTCATTCCCCTGTTGATTCTGATCTACACCGTTTTCGCCAGCAGGTTTTGTTGAATTAGGATTGTTTTCCATATTCTCCTTTCGATTTTACGCTTCTCAGCTTGATATTCCGCCCCAAGCGCGACTTTTGGCTTGGGCTTTCTGTGTTTTTCGCAAAAAGAAAAACGACTCTCAGCTGTATGCTAAAAGTCGCAAATGGTTCTGATAATATTATAGCATAATGTTTATTCTTATGCAATATTTTTAATAACGAACACCGTTTTCAAGATTTTCTCGCTCTTCGATCATTCGTTTTTGAATATATTCTGGGGCGTTATAAAAAAATGGTTTGCCGTTATCGATTGATTTACGGGCGGCTTCAACGCAATCTTTGATGTGTTGCTCATCTCCACCAATCACTAGAAAAGCAGGCTCTCCAAAATCGTCAAATATTTTGAATTTTCGCGCATATTCATCTAAAACTTCATCGCTATACCACAAACCGTAAACTCCAACTGTGTCTTCGTGGGTAAATTCATATTTTGTTTTCATTATAGTTTTGAAATCCTTTCTAATAATTCATTAAACATACTAAAGCTTTCCGGCAAATATTTTTCATAAAGCTCAATTTCTTTTTTATCGTCTCGAGCAGTTGCTGAAAACATTTCGGCAAAAGCTTCCGAACCGAGAAAACGCTTTTTATGATTTTCAATTTGTTCCTTACTTAATTTTACACCTCTTATCGTTTTTCTGCCATCCCAATATTTCTGTTCGTGACCCATTCCGAAGACTCTTAACCCGTTACTAAATGCAGCACCACCATATAGATCAAAAATACTTGCTAAATCATTTTTTGAATAACCATTTTCAAGTTCGTTTTTAAGTTCAACAGACAAATTGTGTCGTCTATAGGCCAAATTTCTTCCTTCTTTAGTTTTTAGATACCTATTTGCTTCGTCAAAAACGGTTTCACCAAGAGTTTTACCATTAGAAAGTTCAAACTTACCAGTAGCTCCATAAAATGAGCCACGCCCTGCTCGATGATCGAATCCGTGACCATACTCGTGTAGAAAAACCTCAAATGGCTTTCTTATATCTTTTCGATTTCCAGTTGAACCATCGAATATACCAGCTATACGAACACTTACCTTATTTCCAAGCACGCTAAAGTTATCATTCCCAAGCGGTGAATCTTTAAAAGATAGCTCGCTTGAAAACTTAGCCCAAATAGAACGATGAGTTTCCGGCATTGCGTTTAGTTTTCTGACGACTTTTTCTCTAATATCATCAGTTTTCAGTGCTTCATTAAGCGAATCTTCAAGTTTTAAGCTCTTAATATCAGAATTATTAACTTTTTTAGTTGGTGGTTTTTTAATTTTAACTTCAATCTTATCGTCTACCGGCGAAATACTCGGCACTGAAGCCGGCTCAGCTTTCGAAATTCCACTAACTTTTGCCCATTTTTCATAGCTCATATTTGGTGTCTCGTAATTCTCACCCGTTTTTGGATTTCTGGCAATTCGGGTTTCTGGATCGAATTCTTCACCAAAATATGCGGCTGTCGTTGTTCGGCAAAGTGGGTGAAATGGCGGAAAGTTCACGCCTTGTTTAGCTTCACTGATTTTAAAAACTTTATGGTCTTTATGTTGGCAGATATCGCTAGTGCGGCCGTCCAGTGTTGCAATAATACGGTATTTTTCAACTCCTAGCTCTTGATAAGCTCGCAATTCTGCCGAGTTATGGTAAAAAGCAGATTCGGTGCGAACGAGTCGTTCAGCATAAAATCGCCCAACATCAAAGCGTTCACGAACTTCACGGATTGTTTTTTCAGGACTTTGCCCAATTGCTACGGCTGTAGCTATTTTCGAATTGATTTGCTCGGCTAAAATATCAGTATTCGTCCAGATACGGTTCGAAAAATGCTTTCCTTCAATTTTATAGTTCAAAATTTCCTGCACGGTTCGTGAGTTTAATTTTGAAAAAGTTAAAAGTGAGCCAAATTGTTTTTCAGTGTCAAAGATTGCTTGATTATATGAATTATTAATTGTATTCACAACCGAATTAGCTGTGAGATTATTTTGTTCAATTCCAGCCTTTTTTAGTTCTGCCCAAATCTGGTTATTGAGCATTTCTAGTCTTGTCATTCTAAAATCGTAATTCTCCGGCAAATATTGATTCAAGCCGAGTCGCTCCATTTCGGCTTTAAACCTTGCTATATTTCCGCTTGGTTCAATACCTTGCAGTGCGAATTTATCGAAAGTTTTGTCGTTGCGATAATAATTGGCATATAATTTCTTAATTTCACGAATCGTTCGAATTTCAGCATCAGTGTAAGCGTTTTTTATGCGGTGAATATAGCTCAAAGATTGTTGTTCTTGGTTTTCGAAACGGGCAGCGGCACGGTTTTGCCAATAGTCTACAGATCTAGTCTCGTTTTTTTCTCTATCTTTCATAAAAATCTTTCGAAATATATAAAATATAGATACTTTATATAAAGACTATCTATATTTTATATATATTTTCCGCTCTATTCTTCTACTTTTTCGTTCTGATCTGCAATTTCAGCATTATTCATTGCGTTGTCTGCTTCGTTTTTCTCGCTTAGCGCAAGGTTCACTGTTTCTTTAGCATCTCGCACGAATGAAAGCTGGCTGACAAGCGTTTCACGATCTACGAGTCCGTTAAGATTGTTGATAATTTGGCTGGTTTCAAGGTCATTTTGTGGCAAAGCTCGTTTAAATACTACATCAATATCTTCAGTTGAAATTTTATCCATCTTTGAACCTTTTACAAGAAAAGAATTGTAAATCCGGAATCGTTCGAGTAAACTTCGTTCAAAATATCGCTCTTTATCTTTGATATGTTGTTCGAAGTCAAGGAGCTTATAGAGAATCGCCACACCGCTCGAATTGCCAGCGAAGTTTTCATCGCTCATATCTGGTGTCATCGAGATTTTATGAATATCAGCTGCAATAGTTTTTCGAAGAACGTCAGCATCGGCCTCATCAATAGATTTCACGATATACTCAATTTTGGCGTCTTGTGGAACGTTTGCAACAATTCGGCTGTCTTTAAGCTGTTCTTGCTGTTCTGGGGTAAACTCTGTGCCATAAAATGCGAGTAACGCATCTACCAAACGTTCACGGTCGATTACACGGTCAGATTGAAGAATATTGTAAGCATCAATCAATGGTAATACCGGTTCTGAATCACCCATTCGGTCTGAACCGTTCAAATATTCAACAATCGGCACTTCGCCAAAGTTATGATCAGTTTTAATATCTTTGCCAGTTTCTGGGTCACTTTCAAAATTAAGCGTTCCGCCTTTCAAAGTGCCTTCTTGTGTATAATCTGGCGTTAAAATTGTAATTTGGTATGAATCTCTTTCAATTTTTCCGTGTGCATTGATAATTTCTTCATAAACTATAGCGAACATCTTTTTATGTTCGACTGTCGTGTCGTGAACTAAAATTATATTTCGTGGATCAATCTTTACACTTCGAACTTCTGATTCTTCGTTAGCATAAATTCGCTCATAAGCCACACCATAAATACTGGCGTGTGTTGCGAGTTCGACATCAAGGTTTGAAATCGCTTGTTTACGGTATGAGTTATTCAAGTTCTCAATGTCTATTTCTTCACTTGAAAGATAATTAACTGGTGATCCAAGTAAATAACCAACATTAATTTTAGTGATATATCGTGCAAAATTAGTGATTGCGAGCAGTTTATTCGGTGTTTCACGTAATGTTACAGGTTTATTAGCATAATAATCAGCAAGAATCTTAAATTTAGCTCGGTCTTGCTTGCGTTTGTCGCTTTCGATTAGGTTTTTTATCAATTTTCCTGTTATTTCTGTATTTTTTGGTAAGCAATAAAATTTTTCCATATTTCCTCCTTTTTAGAAAATTAGTGAGCTTGTGCCTGTCGATCCTCGATTTGAATTTGTGATAATAATTGGCTCAGCTCTAGCGGTGCATTGTTCAAAGATTCCAGCCAGAATATCACACATGTCGTCGTGGGCGTTTTTGCCTTTGCGTTGATATCTCAGAACTTCATTAGCAGCCTCTGGCCATTTCTTCTGCCAATTCGGCGGCATAAATAGATGATTCTGTAGCCACGCGCTTGATGACAGAATACGACTTTCCTTGTTTTTGGTTTGCGTAGGTGTTTTAATAACTACTTTCGAATTTCCATTTTCTTCAAGAATCCTTTTCACATTACGTGCAAATCCACGACCACCGTTGTTGCTTTCAATCCTAGCAACGCTCACATCGCCGGAATCTAACATTTCAGCAACGGCCTTTTCAGTAAACTCCATCGGCTTGTCGGTATAAGTTATGTCAGTTATATAAACATCTTGACCATTCTTAATGTAATTCGCACTTGCAAGAAAGTCAGCACCTTTATCAGCAGTATCGGTGATATTTTCAACAATTCCCTCAGGCAGTTCATCCCACTCCATAAATGGTTTAAATAATCGCCCAGCGACATCGATTGGTTTTTGATTATAGTTAGCCTCCACAATATCCATATTCATCGCTCGAGTCTTTTTCTTAAAAGTTTCGTAGTTCAGAATATCATCGCATAGCATTTTCGGTTTACCTTTTGGAGTTTTTGTCACAGCACGATATTCAATTACCCGTGGCTTAAACTCTTCGATAAATCGCCCAGCAAGGTCACCAGTCGCCCAGCGTGTCATCACAAGGATTATTTTCCAATCATTGCCCTCAACACGCGAGAACATCGTATTATTAAACCAATCCCAATGTTCATCTAGAACACGTTCGTTGTAGGCTTCCTGCGAGCTTTTTATAACGTCATCGATAATGAGAAAATTCGCACCAAATCCTGTTGCTGTTCCTTTTGGACTGGTAGCGAGATAATTCGGCTCACTCGATCCTTCCAAGCTCCACATTGAAGCGGCCGCCTCACCATACTTTACGCGAGTTTCTGGGAAGATATCAGAATAAATAATATTCGAACCAGCTTTCTCGGTTTGAATCATATTTCGAACATTTCTTGCAAAAATTCCAGAAACTGTATCGTTATATGATCCTGTCATAACTTTCGCTTTTGGATTCTTTCCGAATAACCAAGCAGTTAAATTTTGAGCAGTCAATGATTTTCCGTGTCGTGGTGGTGCATTGATTACAAGCGTTTGCTCGTCGCTTTCAATAAACTCTTGAATCTGTTTACAAAAATCTTTCAGGTATTTACGTTCTTCCTTGTAAAAATTCGGATGCATTAATTTGCAAAATTCAAATAAATCAATTCTCGCAAGTTCAAGTTTAAGCTCTCTTTGAACTTCTGGATTTTCGAGTAGTGCTTTGTTCATTTTTTAATGCCTTTCGAATTTCTGCTGCAGTTAACCCTTCGAATGGTCGCGGATTTGTTTTTTGCTCCACTTCCATTTGAATTCCTTGTTTTGCCTTTCCCTCAGTTCGGTCTGTGATCTCAATCGTGTTGTAGAGTCCGGCCTTTTCGCTGTTTCTCGCATCGTAAACTCGCCTAAATGCTACTTCTTGAGCCATGGTTCGCTGATCATCTGGGTGATCAATCGCCCATTGGTTAAATTCCTTCACGGTTAAACTCAAAAAATAGTGATATTGATAAGAAATGCTATCTTCGGGCTTCCATCTTCCACGATTATTCGGAATATTCCCTTCAGGCTGTCCGAATCTGCGGTTCAGCGGCGGTTTTCCTCTACCGACAACATAATCTTTTTTTGGCTCAGTTTTCTTTTTGGTTGTTGCCACGTATTTCCTCCTTCTAATTATTTTTCGATTTTTCTCCTACTTCTATTGGTTGAACGTTCATAATGAAGATTGTTAGCAATTAAATCACCGATTGTTTTTTCTTTCAAAAAACCTCGATTTCCAAGAAGAATAATTTTCGGCTTTCGAATTATGCTATTATTTGAAGAATATTCACCATCAATTTGAAGTTCAGCTAAAATTCGGCGGTTTGCTTCATTAAATAGAAAAATCTTATTATTTCGCTCACGAAACCAAAGCTCAGAATTTAATCCACATTCCTTTAAAATATCGTTTGCTGCAAATAGCGCTTGCTTAATAAGTTTTTCTCGCTCAAAAATTTCAGCTCCAATCGCTCTCGTGCTCAATATTCTTGTTGTTGCGATATTTTCTAGTTCTGTTATTGGGATATTTTTTATCATAGAATCTCCAGTTAAATTTATTTTTTCCCACCAAAAAAGCGGACACTGAATTATCAGTATCCGCAAATGGTTCGTAACTTTATTATACTATTTTTTGCTACTTTTAGCAATTTTTGTAAAGCTAGATATTGACATAAATCAAGTTATTTGTTATAATGAGAAGGATTTAATTTTGAAAATCATAAAAACCCCAACAAAAGTCTCAATTTTATTAGTTTAATATTGGGGCTTTTTGTTTTGTCTCAATAATAAAATGGAGATATCTATGATTTTTAAACTTGATGAAAAAAGGAAAAATACAATGAAAGAACGGCTTGGCGAGGCTTGTCAATTTATTGATGATGAGCGCTATTTGCCGATGTTCCGAAATAGGCAGAAACGATTCCCTGAGGAATTTGCAAAGAGCGTTGAACTTGCCAAGAAAATTAAAAACGGCGCGAGTAAATACTTTGCTCATATTTGGAGCTCTAAAAATATAAATAAATCACTTGAAATTTTACGTAGCATTATCAATCGTGCTAAATCTTTGCTTGCAAAAATTCGTTTTGAGAAGAAACAGCTAGCTAGAATTAGTAAATCTCAGAAAGGTGCGAATATTTCTTTACGTGAAAGATATCTGGAACTTAAAAATGCTAAATTAGCTCATAGCTCACTATTGTAATTTAAATCTATTTTTTATTGAAATTTGGGTTTCTAACCCTTTATTTCTTGTGCTTCATTGAAAATATTACAACATATTATCTTTTTATTGTAAAATAGTAAAAAATATTCAAATTGCAATGTCAAATAAAATGCTTGTGTTATTTCAGAAATGGAGTCTGCAATGAGATGATTTCATAAAATTTTAATAAAAAAATAAGCCGAAATGGTTTATATAAATGTTGGTTTAATTTTATTTATTTTTTATATAAAGGAGATTTATGTTTGAAGATTACTCACCTGCTGAGAGGCAGGTTTATCAATATATCGAATGGTGTCAATTTGTTGCTAATTTTACCGAAGCAACTATTAGAAGTAAACGTTCGTATTGTTGGAGTTTTATTGAAAAAATGAACATTCACGATATTAAAGAGATTACGGAGAATGAAGTTAACGAATGGGTGCGCTGTCGTCTTTCTGGAGATAAAGGTTTTTCGAAAATATCAGTGAACGCTTTGAGGTCTGAGAAAATTCAGATAATGGCTTTTCTTAAATGGGTTCATAATACACAGGGTGGCACTAAAATTCGCTTTCCGTATATAGTTAATCCAAAACCCGAACCTGTTAACCGTAAATTCTATAGCGGCGCAGAAATAGACGATATGATCGATAAATGTAAAAACTTAAAATCTAAAATGATAATTTCACTCGCCTTTGATACTGGACTTCGTCGAATTGAAATAGTGAATATTAAATTCTCAGATATTGTAGGTAATCAAATTAAAACTATTGGTAAAGGACGAAAACTTGGATTTGTTTATTTTTCAAATAGAACTAGAAAATTAATTGAACAGTTTTCAAAAACTAATGAATCAGGAGAAATATATTTGCTAAAAAGACGTGAAGAATGTAGAGCGGAGTCTTGCGCTTCCGTCATGACGGAACAACTAAAACATGAATTGTCTAAAATAGGATACCCTAACTTTCAGATTCATGAACTTCGTCACTCTTTCGCTACCGATTTGCAGAAAAAAGGTGCAAGGATCGAAGAAATTCAAAAATTAATGCGCCATGGCGACCCAGCCATTACTCAGCGATATCTTCATGGACTTGATGGTGTTCTGGGTGATGTTTGGGCTAAATATAAGGGCTAAAAACTATTCTCTAAAAATAGTCTTGACAAAACTGCTAATGTTTGATATAATGAGAGCATAGAAATGAGGAAATAGCCTCATCTACACTTTAACAAGCTGGAATAATTCTAAAGAGTTATTTCCGCTTATGTTGATATGTTATATCATGATTTAATTGAAAATTTCGAAAAAATAAAGTAAAATATTTTTATGGAGAGGTGGCCGAGTGGTTTAAGGCGCACGCCTGGAACGCGTGTTGGGCGCAAGCTCTCGCAGGTTCGAATCCTGTTCTCTCCGCCAAAACCAATATTTTTTTGAAAAATCCTTGACTTTTTGAAAAATATCAGTTAAAATAGTAAAGTAATTTTGCACGAGTGGTGGAATTGGTAGACACGCTAGTCTTAGGAACTAGTGCCAATTGGCGTGAAGGTTCAAGTCCTTTCTCGTGTACCAGAAATTATTTAGAAAATCTCCCGAGAATCTGGGAGTTTTTCTTTTAATATTTTTTCGAAATTTTAAGATTTTTCTAAGCTGAATGTGTTAAAATATAAATAGAAAAGAGGTAAATATGAAAACTAAACTTGTAATCTTTGGCTTAACTGGCGATTTAGGGCGCCGCAAGCTTTTGCCTGCGCTCGATTCCCTGCTCGAAAAAAATGAGATTTCACCAGATGAGATTGAAGTTATTGGCGTTTCTCGGCGACAAATTCAGCCTTTTGAAATTCTTGAAAGTTCGCTCGGGCTTTCGCACGCAGAAAATTCTAAACTTTCGCAAATTTTAAGTTTTTTCGAAATGAATTTAGCAGATGAAACAGAATACAAAAAGCTTAAAAAATACCTTCAAGATGAAAATGAAGAATCTCAAATTTTGCTGTATCTTTCAGTTCCGCCAGCAAGTGCTGCACAGATTTCAACATTAGCTGGAAAAGCCGGTTTAAATGGTAAAAATGTTAAAATTCTTTTCGAAAAACCTTTCGGAATTGATCTAAAATCAGCGCAAGAATTTATTTCTCGAACGGCGGAATTTTTTAGTGAAAAACAGATTTTTCGAATCGACCATTATTTAGCAAAAGAAATGGCACAAAATTTACTAATTTTACGGCACAAAAACGCATTATTTTCGCAAATTTGGAGCGGAAAATCTATTTCGAAAGTGCAAATTATTGCTAGCGAACAGATTGGAATTGAAGGTCGCGGTACTTTTTATGAACAAAGTGGCGCTTTGCGTGATTTTATTCAAAGTCATTTAATTCAGATTTTGGCATTATTTTTGGCGGATTTCCCAAAGAGCTGGAACGATTTACCTGAAGCTCGCTTTAAAGCATTAGAACAGATTGAAAAATTACAAAACCCTGAAGAAAACGCAATTCGTGGTCAATATCAAACCTATCGTGAAGAAGTTGAAAATCCAAAATCTTGTGTTGAAACTTTTGCTAAAATTAGATTGTTTTCGAAAGATGAAAATTGGAAAAATGTGCCTTTCGAACTAATTTCTGGCAAAAACTTGAGCGAAAAACGCAGCGAAATTCGCATTCATTTGCGCAAAACTGAAGAAAATCAAGCTAATTTAATTCAGATTTCGCTTGATGATTCGGCGAGCATGAAAATTGAACTTGCAACGAAAATTCCAGGCTTGAATCGTCGCACAGAAATTCGGAATTTGAGTTTTTCTTATGATGAAAATGCTCAGCCTGCTGAAGCTTATGAAAAAGTTTTGGCTGAAGCGATTCTGAATGAAAAAGCGTTTTTTGCTGAGAGCAATGAAATTTTGCGTGCGTGGGAAATTCTTCAACCAGCTTTGGATTTTTGGCAAAATTCGAACGAAGAAACTTTGCGATTTTATAAAAAAGGAACAGATTGGAGCGAAATTTAATGCAAGAAAAATCAATTTTTACACGAATTATTGAGGGTGAAATTCCCTGCCACAAGGTTTATGAAGATGAAAAAGTTTTCGCAATGCTTGACATCGAGCCGCTTTCGAACGGCCATGTTTTGGTTATTCCAAAAAAACAAGTTGATTTGCTTTGGGATTTAGAGCAAAGTTATTATGATTATCTGTGGCAAATTACCAAAAAAATTGCCAAGAAAATTCAGGCTGAAATGAAGCCGATTCGCGTGGGTGTTGTGGTTGAAGGTTTTGGTGTGCCGCACGCACACATTCACCTTGTGCCTCTTTATGATAAAAATGTTTTGCAGCTCCACCATGGCTACCCTGCTGAAACTTCGCCCGAAGAACTTGCAAAAATTGCTGAAAAAATCACTTTCGAAAAATAAAAAAGCCCCACAACTTTGTGGGGTTTTGAAGTGGGGAATCTTTCTGCTTTAAAGCAATACAATACCTTTTGTTTTCCAGAACTCAATCTCTTCTCGAACTTTTTGTCCATATCCTGCGTCATGTTTTGAAATAGTGTGCATTGAGTAATTTCCAGTTTTATTCTTGATGAAGTATGCATCGAGTTTACGAGCTTCACGTCTTAAAAACAAGATAAGATTTTCAACTGTAGTTTCTGGGGTGAAAATTACACCTTCAACTAATTTTTTAGTTGAATTTTCTTCTGAATGAAGGAAAAGTTGAAGTACTGGTTTACCTTTTGCGTCTATATTAACCTCAAAATGTTTAAAAACCTTAACCATTATTGTTTCTCCGCGTTTAAAGCCCGCTTGGCTATAGAATAAATCGAAACTTTCAGCTTCGAAAGCTGAGCTTAATTTCTTAAACCCAATTTTCGAAACTGAAAATTCAGCAAAGCTAGCCAAATTCCTACTTTCGAAATGTTCTCTCGCTCCACGCAAGTAACTTAATTATATCACAAAAAAATAAAAAAGTCAAGAGTTATAACATAAAAAAGAAAAAGCCTTGCTTTTTTGCAAGGCTTGAATTGATAGAACTGAGCTATTCAAATATGCACAATGATTGGCAGCCAATAATTTGGCCTTTGTCATTTCTCACCGTTTTACCAGTGATAAATAAATCTCTAGTGGTTCGACCACTTGATTTTGCAGCTTTCGCGGTTATAACGCTGACGATGTAAAATACGCGATCACTGGGTTCCGGCAAACCAACTGGCTCACCGAAAGTCATTTTAATGATTGGAATACCTTCAACCGTTCCAATCTCAACTTCATCTTGAGTAGCTCTCGCTTCTCCATCAGATGGAAAGGTTTTAACTACTTTTCCATCTTTATCGACAATGTTGATTTCGTGTGGAGTCAAATTATTAATAATAATTTCCATTTTATCTACCTCTCTTTTTGAGATCTTTCTTTATTTTACCAAGTTTTACTACTTAGCAAGAAATCTTTAAAGGATCTTTAAAAACTTATTGCTAAGTAGTAAAAAGGTAATAAAATGGATAATATCTTTTAGCTCAATTCTTGTAATGTTCGGTTGTGTTTTTAATAACCACAACTTTTTTAATTATAGCATAATTACATTGAAAAGTCAAGTCCGAAAAAAGTTAAAAAAATGTTAAAATAAGAATATGAAAATTATTGCGATTGGTAAAAAACATGAAAAATGGGTTGCGAATGGAATTGAACTTTTTGAAAAACGGCTTAAAAAACCGTTTAATTTGAGCTGGGATATTTTGCCACATTCGAATTTTGCTGAAGAAAAAGCGCGCGAAGAAGAAACGCAGCGGATTTTAGCAAAAATTAAACCGAGCGATTTTGTTATTTTGCTGGATGAGCGTGGTAAAAATATCTCTAGCCCAGAGCTCGCTAAAATGCTTTCGAACGGATTTGTGAATTCGCAGAATTTTGTAATTGTGATTGGTGGGGCTTTTGGCGTGTCTGAAGAGCTTCGCCAACGAGCAAATTTTGTTTGGAGCCTTTCGAAATTAGTTTTTCCGCATCAAATTGTGCGATTAATTTTGGTTGAACAAATTTATCGTGCGCAAGAAATTTCTTCTGGCGGAAAATATCACCACGAATAAATTATTTTTTGTGGAAAAAGCTGTGGAAACTCCTTGAAAATTCGAAAAAACTCGCCTGAAAGCATTTGCGAAAAATGGTGAAAAAATATATAATAGAATTACTATGGCGAAAAATGAAAAAGAGATTGTTAGACTTCGAAATTTAAAAAAGCGTTTTGGTGTTGGTGATGCTGAAAATTATGCTTTGAACGGTGTAAATTTAAGTATTAAACAGGGCGAATTTATTATAATTATGGGGCCTTCTGGCTGTGGAAAAACCACACTTTTAAACACAATTGGTCTTCTTGATCGTGCGACTGAGGGAGATTATGTTCTTGACGGGCAGAATGTTGCGCGAATGTCGCGCCGCAACCAAGCGAAAATTCGAAGTGAAAAAATCGGTTTTATTTTTCAAAATTTTAATTTAATTCCCCGCCTAACCGTAATTGAAAATGTGGCTTTACCACTGGTTTATAAAGGAATTGGAAAAGTTAAACGGCTCGAAAAAGCTTCAGAAGTCTTAAAACAATTTCATCTTGGTGAGCGCGAATTTTATATGCCGTGGCAACTTTCTGGTGGGCAAACTCAGCGCGTAGCAATTGCGCGGGCGCTCGTGAATAAGCCTTCAATTATTCTTGCTGATGAGCCAACAGGAAATCTTGATTCGAAAAGTTCGCATATTATTATGGAGGAGTTGGCTGAAGTTCATAAAAAAGGCAACACAATTATTATGGTGACGCATAATCCAGATTTAATGGCTTATGCAACACGAATTATTACAATGTTTGATGGCAAAATTGATACAGATGTTAAGAAAAAACCTGCAAAGAAATCTTCGAAAAAAGATGAAAAGCTAAATATGCTCGATAAAATTGAAAAAGTTGAAGAAAAAATTGATGAAATTAAAGAAGAGTTGGGAGTTTAAATGAGCTTGCGAGTTTTAAAAACTAATATTGAAAATGCATTTGAATCGTTACACGCTAACCGTTTGCGAACTTTTCTTACAATGCTAGGTGTAATGATTGGAATTTCTAGTGTTGTGATAATTTTTTCACTTTCGGGCGGGGTTAGCTCGATGATTTCGAATCAAATTATAGCTGAGGGTGAATCTTTGGCTGTGGTTCGACCAAAAGAATTAACTGCAAATAATAAAAATGTTATTACAAATTTGGCAACTTCTCGAAATTTCACACAGAGTTCAATCAAAAATGAAGACTTAGGCTTAATTTCTAAAGTAAAAGATGTTTTAGCTGTGGCACCGCTTGCGAATTTTTCAGCAAAAGTTAAGGGCGATGGAGATGAAAAATATGCAAACTTGCTGGCAACCAGCCCAAACCTTGACCAAACTGTAGGTTTGAAAGTTCGTGAAGGTCAATTTATTGCAGAAAGTGCTAATGCAAACACTGTTGTGATTGGCAATCAAATGGCGATTGATTTATTTGGAACAACTCAGGCTTTAGGAAAAGAAATTACAATGAAAGGCGAAAAATTCATTGTGATTGGCGTTTTAGCTCATCAAAGTTCATCAATTAACTTTAGTAATGTTGATTTTAACAATACGGCAATTATTCCATATGTGACTGCAAAACGAATTATTGGTGAAAATCTACAGATTCAGCAAGTGAATATTCGTGTGAAAAGTGTTAATAATTTGAATCAAGTTCAGCAAGAAATTGAAAAAGGAATGTTAAAAAACCACAATGGCGAAAAAGATTTCGAAGTTTTGACTGGTAAAAATATTTCGCATCCATCAGATAAATTTATTGAGCTTTCAACATTTATTTTGGCAATTGTGGCAAGTATTTCGCTAGTTGTTGGTGGAATTGGCATTATGAATATTATGCTCGTGAATGTAAGTGAGCGAACGAGAGAAATTGGTATTCGAAAAGCACTTGGTGCAAATAATCGGCATATTTTGTTTCAATTTTTAACAGAATCGATGATAATTTCATTAAGTGGTGGATTTTTTGGTTATCTCATTGGTTATGCATTTTCTTTTGGAGTGAGCGTATTTCTACCGTTTAGTCCGGTTATTTCTTGGCAAATTGCTGTTTTGGTTTGCGGAATTTCGATGTTGGTTGGTGTAGTCTTTGGCCTTTACCCTGCCTTCCGTGCAGCTCGAAAAGACCCGATCATTAGTTTACGCCAATATTTATAAGAATAGACAAAAGAAAAAAGTCGCTTAAGGTAATCTGGCACCCAGCACTCTAAAATAATCTAAGTTCACACATCTTATAATAATAAGCTAAGACAAAATCATTCTTAGCTTATTTATTATTTTTCCTCCTTTCGTATTCATTTAAACTATCATTGTATTTTCCTGTGAAAAATTCAAAGATACCACTAAAATAGAATTCGATAGCGCTTGCAATTTCAGAGAATATCATCTATTATATGTATATGCTTGATGAAAATTTAAACGATTTCCACGAGCAAGTATATACTCAATTCAACTCACTAGATTCAAATAAAATTCCTAACTTTTTCGAATGTATTTATAAAAATTTTGAAGGAGACGAATAATGACACCATCAGAGAAAAGAAATGCTATCGCTGAAGCAATCATAACGGCAAATTGGAATATAATTACAGCACTAGCTGATTTAGACGTCCCAATAAAAGAAAATCGGACCTTATACAAAAGGTTTTTCGATGGAGCAGAAGCAAAAAGAAAAGAATTATCGGAAATACTTTCACTTAAATCTGAAAATACAAAATTAGACGGAAAAATAGATATTAATATTGATGACCTGCCGACAATTAAAGAAATATTGTCTATGAGTTGAATTACTCCTACTTCTAGTAGGAGTTTTTATTTTTTTACCCTACCTTATTGAATGCTGTCTATATATGTAATATCCAGCAATATTTCATTTCCTTTAATACCATATTTAGTAAACAAATCCAAAAAATCAGCTTGTGAGATTAAGTAGTGGTCCAAAACAGTTTCGCCCGAAAACTCATCAAAAGAATTGTCATAAAAAGTAAATGGTGCTATTTTTCTGAACAGTTGGAGCTCTTCCTCAAAAACATCAGCAAAATTAATGAGGAAGCTGCTATATATATTTTTTAGGCAAGAACTATTTCAAAAATTCAAAAAAGACAGCCACTTCAACTGTCTTTTTTTTGAAAATTAAACATTTGTTGGAGGAATACCATTTGCTCCATTTGAGCTACCGCCAAAACCAGTTCCGGCTCCTCCTAAGAATAAGCTAATAATGAAGTTAATAATTGCATAAGAAAGCATTGCAATAATTAAACCAACGATTGCATAAAGAATTGTATTTTTTGCAGCATCAACCTTTTTCGAATCGCCGTTTGATAGTATATAGCGTAAACCGCCATAAATTAACATTATAACACTTAAAATTCCAACTGCAAAAAGCATCATATTCACCATTTGGGTGAAAATTCCAGTGTTGCCTTCACCGAAAAGTTGAGTTGGAACACCTTCGCCACGTCCTTTATCAGCTCCGCCTTGAACGCCACCGCTAAATATTCCACCGGTTGCAAAAGCATTTAATGCCAAGAAGGTTGCAGGAAATGTAGAAGCTACAAAACCGCTGATTGAGATTTTCGAAACTTGTTTAAAATTCTTCATAATGGCTATATTATAGCAAAAAAAGTGATTTTTGTCAATACTCTTGTGTTTTTTGGCAAAATTTGATAAAATAGAAATATTGGAGGATTACCCAAGTGGCTGAAGGGGACGGTTTGCTAAATCGTTAGTCTGGGGAGACCTGGAGCGGGAGTTCGAATCTCCCATCCTCCGCCAGAGAAAACAGTTCGCAATAGCGGACTTTTTTCTTTCAAAAAATGTAAATTTGATGTTATTGAGTATTATCAATCTCATTCTCAATATCTGATTTAACTTTTTGATATTTATCCATTTCTTGGTCACTAATTAGGCCATGCGCGTGTAAGAAAGATGAGAGTTCGGCTGATTTTAATAGCGAATAATATTGCATATTTTGTATTTTTTCAAAACATGTATTATTTTCTCGATTATGTCCTTTTTGAGATAGTCTTGATATGACTTTATCGATTTTTTTAGCGATATTCATATAATATTCTCGTAAGTTCTCAGTATTTTCTCTGTCTTCTGGCGACTTGAAATATCCTTTGTCTCGGATATCCTTAATAAAGTCACTTACAAGCGGTTCTCGCTCAACGATATTCATTGATAGCGATGCGTATTTTGATAAATTGCCATCTAATTGACCCCAAGTTGGGTCTACATTAGTGATGGCGGTTCTATCATGAGTAAAGGTTATGAATTGGTTATATTTATGACCCACAGCAGATTTAGACTTGAAGGGGTTTACGGCATCCCACGGGGATTCACCAACAATTTCTCGACAATAGGTGTTGGCAAGGCGAGTTGTTTCTGGATTTTGAACTTTTTTGAGTGCCGTAAAAATGATTTTAGTCATATCGGCATAATTCCTACAAACACCAAGTGGCGAATCCCCCTCTTTTGATAGGTGCTTCATTATTTCTAAAGTTGACATTCTGTCGGCTTTTCTATGACTGTCAGATACTTCGGAGTTATCATAATTCTTTAATTTCATAACTATATTCGTGCTCAAAAGCATGGCTTGTCGAGGTGATAGCTCTTTCAGATCATTAATATCTTTAATTTCTGATAAATCCATAAGGTTTTTGTCTGAAGCGCATAATTTTGCTGAAAAATTGGCAACTTCTAAAACAGAATCTCTAGAAATTGAGTTTTGGTATGTTTCTGAGGATCTGTTGTTGAGTTTTTCAATCATATCTTTAGAATAGTTTTTCATTTTCCCTGATAAGATTGTATTTGCGGGTGAATTTTTATAAGCTTCCTTGTGAGCCTCTATTATTGCCGTATCGGAACGCTCGCCAGGAGTGACCTGTGGGTTGAAATTACTCCTGTTTAAAAATACATATCTTACGCCATTGTGGAATAGTTCAATACCTGACTTACCACCAAAGTTGCTAACCTCAATAGATTTATCATTTTCTTGAGAATTATTTTTTGGATTGTCTTCTACTGACTGAGAAGTTGAGTTTAGATTATTGAAATTTTTCATTTTAATATTTTTTGTTTTAACTATTTAATGATAAATTTATTATACTATATAATTGTTAAAAAGTCAATATTATTGTTATGGTTTTTATAAGAATATACTCCAAAACCAAAAGAGCTCTCATTTTCGAAAGCTCTTTTAAAATTTTATTGTTTAACACCTTTCATTGTGAGATTCAATCTTCCCTTTTCATCGATTTTATCGAGTTTCACCCAAATTTCTTGGTCTTGGCTCAAAGCATCGGTCACTTTTTCGGTTCGTTTTTCGGATATTTGTGAGATGTGTAGCATTCCATCAATTCCTGGTAGGATATTTACGAAAGCGCCAAAATCTTTGATCGATACCACTTTTCCGCGGTAGATTTTGCCAACTTCAGGTTCTTCAACCAAAGATTTAATCCAGTTGAGAGCTTTTTCGATTTGCTCGGCATTAGGGCTGGCAATCGTGATCAATCCGTCTTCCTTGATATCAACTTCGGCTCCAGTTTCAGAAGTAATTTTATTGATTGTTTCACCACCTTTGCCAATAATTGCACCGATTTTTTCAGGGTTAATTTTGATTTTTTCGATTCGAGGCGCATATGGCGAAAGCTCAGCTTTTGGCTCAGAAATGACACTCAGCATATGGCGTAAAATATGCTCACGGCCTTTACGAGAGGTTAGAATTGCTTTTTCGAGAACCGAAACTGGTAGACCATGAACTTTCATATCCATTTGTAGTGCGGTAATTCCATTCTTTGAGCCTGTACATTTAAAGTCCATGTCGCCAGCAAAATCTTCTGCATCGGCAATGTCACTTAAAATATAAGGTGTTTCGCCGTCCATCATCAAGCCCATGGCGATTCCAGAAACAGCATTTTTTAGTGGCACACCAGCGCTCATTAACGCCATACAGCTTGAGCAAGTTGCCGCCATTGATGTTGAACCGTTCTGGCTCATAATTTCAGTTACACTACGGATCGCATAAGGAAAATCTTCTTCACTCGGCAAAACCGCTTCTAGCGCGCGCTGAGCTAAATATCCGTGGCCAATTTCGCGCCTACCAGGGCTACCTAATCGGCGAGGTTCGCCGACAGTGTATCCAGGAGCATTATAGTGATGCATATAACGGCGTTCAATTTCGTTAAATTCCATTGTATCAACCAGTTGCGAGTATGAAAGTGGCGCAAGTGTCACGATATTCATTGCTTGAGTTACGCCACGAGTAAATAAGCTCGAACCGTGTGCGCGTGGCAAAAAGTCTATTTCGCTTGAAAGCGGGCGGATTTCATCTAAAGCTCGCCCATCTGGTCGTTCACCATCTTCCACAATTCCCTTTCGAACGGCTTTATGGACTGCCAAAGTGAAAGCTTCGTCGTAATCTTTTCGGGTTTCTTCATAAGCTTCTTCGCCGAATTTTTCAAGCATTTCTGAGTGGAATTTTTCACGAATTTCGGCAATATTTTGGTTGTATTTTGGATAAGCTTCGCGAATTTCGGAGCCGAATTTTCCTTCTGTCCAAGCTTCAACTTCTTTCGAAATTTCTTCATCTGGCAAAATAAGCTCAAATTTTTGCTCTTCAAAATAACCTGCCTCGATATATTTGGCGCGAAGTTCATTTTGCAGCTTGATCGCTGGCTGAAAATTTTCAAAAGCCCAAGCAAGCCCTGCGATAATTTCTTCTTCAGGAACTTCATTCGCGCCCGCTTCTACCATAGTAATTCCTCTTTCGATTCCGGCTACAACTAAATCAAGTGAGGAATTTTCGCGCTCCTCAGTATTTAGAAAGGCTTTAAACTCACCATTCACTTTACCGATTCGGAGCCCAGCAACTGGGCCATCAAACGGCACACCAGCTAGATGAAGTGCGCTTGAGGCTGCAATCATTGCAATCATATCTGGGCGAAATTCTGGGTCGGCGGAAAGAACAGTTGCAACAACCTGTACTTCTTCGCGATAGCCTTTTGGAAAGAGCGGTCGAATTGGTCGGTCAATCAAGCGCCCAATTAAAATTGCATCGTCGCTTGGTCGTCCTTCGCGCTTAATGAATCGTGAGCCAGAAATTCGTCCACTGGCATACCATTTTTCTTCATAATCAATTGATAGCGGAAAATAATCTAGAGCCACCGGTTTTGAACCCAGCTGAACTGTTCCTAAAACCACAGTTTCGCCGTATTTCGCAATCACGCTTGCAGTTGAACGAAAACCAACTTTACCAACTTCTAGCGTTAATTTTCGCCCCAAAAAATCAGTGCTAACCGAAATCACACTTTTCCCTGTTGGGTTTATAATCATATTTTCTCCTTCTGCCAAATGAGTTGCAGGAATCTTCTTCGAAAAGGATTTCGAAAATAATTTCTACCACACATTTAGCGTTAATTTTACTCTTTCATTATAACATTTTTTAGCTAATTTAGCAAAAAATATTTATTAATTGATTTTTTGAGATTCTTGTGATAAAGTTTAATTAGTTTGCTATAGAAGAACTTTACAAAAGGAGAAAAAACAGATGAAAACTTATAGACTAAAAATTAAAGAAAAATGTTTGTATTATGTAGAAAAAGGTGATAAAAAACACAAAATTAGTTTTGGCTATTCCCGAATTAAATTGCTTTCAACTGGTGATATCATTAATTTTGTAAGGAGGCAAATTTAAAGTTGCGAATATCTTAATATTTAGAATTTTTAACGAATTAATTAAGAACATCAATTCTAATTTAATAATTCCAGATAATTTCTTCTTTAGCTCAAACTGATAAAACAAAATTCTCAAAACTTGCCTCTGATTCTTATGCTGTAACTGATTGGATAACAGAAGATTATCCAAAGCATTTTGAACATTTTTAGACTAAGTATATTCCTAGCATTTTTCCTGGAGAAAGAGAGGTCGTATAACTCAAGTTTTGAACCATGAATATTATAATGGAAGGCATAAAAATTTGTTTATAATGGAAAAAATTTATAGCAACTAAAATCCCCAATTCGGGGATTTTTTAATTTTATAGTTCTACTCTAATTCCGAGAATACCAAACTTTTCTTGTTTCTCTGGTGTATAGAATTCGCTAAGAACAGCTAAAAGCTCTTCTTTTGTCATTGTTTTATCTGCGAGAATTTCGATCTCGAAATCATTGAAAAGAGTTTTAAAGTCCTGATACTTTAATAATCCAATAACCTTTGCTGTGAATTTATCTTTTTCGTTGCTAAACTCGATTGAATCACCAATTTTTATCTGTTGTCGTTTCTCGTCATTTAATCTTAATTCAATTCTTTTTGTTCCATTTTTAATAAAATCGAAATATTTATCTTGTAAGTTCATTTTGTGAATCATATTTTCTCCTTCTGCCAAATGAGTTGCAGGAATCTTCTTCGAAAATCTTTCGAAAATAATTTCTACCACACATTTACCCTCGATTTCAATTTTTATTATAGCATTTCTCGGTGAATTTAGCAAAAATAAAACCGCCAAGCATTTAAGCATGGCGATTTTACGGTTTTGAAATTATTTTCGCAAACCTAATTTAGAAACAACAGCTTTGTAGGCTTCAAAATCTTTTCGTTCAAGATATTTTAGAAGTTTTTTACGGCGACCAACCATTTGCATCAAACCGCGTCGAGCCATGAAGTCGTGCTTGTTTGATTTAAGGTGTTCCGTCACTTCTTTGATACGAGCCGTCAAGATTGACACTTGCGCCTGTGGCGAACCAACGTCATTCTTTGAAACCTGAGTCAAAGCGATTGCCTTCTCTTTATTCTCTTTAGTAATCATCTTTAAAATTTTATCATTTTTTAAGATTTTAGTCAAGAGTATATTATATTTTAATTATAATTATTTGTAATGTAAATATTAAAAAGCCCCGCACTAAGTCGGAGCTGGTTTATTTTAACCTTCCATTTCTACTTACTATTCTCTTTATAAGTTTTACAGAATTCATCAATGAATTCGTCTGATTTCCCTTCTCTTTTGAGTGCTCTCTTGCATTCATTCAGAACCGAGTCTTCCATTTCATCATAAATCCAGTCTTCGAGCCTTTGCAGTTCATCCCATTCGGATAATCTGCGTATTACGGGGTATTTTTGGTCAAAGACATAATAAAAGACTTGGTGTGGTGGTAAATGTAAATAGCTTATCAGGTTATCTTCATCTAAGCAAACAGCACATTCTGCTGTTTGCTGTTTTATCTTTATTTTGACTCTAATTCCTACAAACTCAGAAATACAATAGTCGAACATAAACTGACCAAATTTTATTTCGTTACTGAAGAATAAGTCAGCATCACTCTTAGCGATATTACTCAAAATAATATTGAATTTGTCTTTTGCGTATTTAAGGAGACGCTTCTCTTCGTCTCTAATTTTTCTGAATTCAATATCTTCCAACCATTCTTCGTAATTTTGAATTTCAATTTCACTTTTAATTTTCATTTTTAAGGTTCGCTTTCTAATAATTCTCACATTTTAATATTACCGTTGCTAGAAAGTTTTTGCGCCAGTAATTATTTTTTCCTCCTTATAAGTATTTAAAACATGCGAATTATGGGCATATTCTACCATAAATATAATAAAAAGTCAAGCAAAAACCGCCATTCTCTGGCGGTGATGCTTTTATAAAATTTCGAAAGCTTTTTTAACTTTTTCAAGCTCGGCTTTTTTGTTTGAAAATTCTTCACGAGTTTCTTCAACCAAATGTGCCGGCGCTTTTGAAACATAATTTTCGTTCGAAAGTCGTTTTTCGAGCAGGTTAATTTCGTTCGAAATCTTTTTAATTCGTTCATTTAGTTCAGTTTTGTATTCAGCTAGAACATTAGCCGGAACATCAAGATAAGCACCCAAACCGCTGGCTGCAAGGCTAAATCCATGTGATGCATCTGTTTGGATAATTTCTGGCACGCGTGAAAGATGGCGAATTGTCTCAGCATTTTTTGCGATCAGTTCATCTTTTTCGAAAACCAAATTGTAGCGTTTTTTGCCTGGGAGTTCAGCCGTAATTAAGCGAATTTCACCTACTAAATCTTGGATTCGTTCAAATTGAAGTGCTTCGAATTCGTTGAATTTTAAAGATTCGGCTAGTTTTTCGTTCGCTAAAATTCCCTCAGTCCAAGGCAGAGTTTGCCAGATGGTTTCAGTCACAAATGGTGCGAAAGGATGTGCGATTTTAAGACAAGTTTCAAGAACCCAGGCAAGGAGTTCAGGATTATCTTGTGTTTTTGAAGCTTCAATATACCAATCGGCAACGGTGCTCCAAATTGTGTGATAAACCGTTTCTGAGGCCTCCGCAAAACGGTAATTTTGCATGTGGCTTTCAATTTCAGCAATTGCCTTATCAAGCTCTCGCACAATCCAGTGATCTGCTGGCGTGAAAGCTTCAGGCTGTTTTGTGCTCTTAATTTCGCCAACTTTTTCAGAAATGAACCGTGAAATATTCCATAATTTATTGCAGAAATTACGGCCAGCGATAACTTTATTTTTCGAAAATGCCTGATTCTGCCCTGCTGAACGTGAAGCGATAATTCCAAGGCGAAAAGCGTCGGAGCCAAACTCGGCAATTACGTCCATTGGGTTAATCACATTTCCCTTTGACTTACTCATTTTTTGGCCATGCTCATCAAGAACCATTCCGTGCAAATAAACTTCACGGAATGGAATTTGCCCTGTGCAGTAAATTCCCAACATAATCATTCGAGAAATCCAAGGGAAAATCAAATCATGACCAGTTTCCATTACACTGTTTGGATAGAATTTTGAAAGCTCACCGCCTTCCAAAAAATCGGTTGTAATGAACGGCCATTGACCGCTCGAGAACCAAGTATCAAGCGTATCTTCATCGCGTTTGTATGTCTTGCCGTTAACTTCAATTTGTGATTCATGCACGCGCTCATCAAAAATCCAATCAGTTGGATCTTCAATATTTTGAAAAGCCGGAATTGGAATTCCCCAAGGGATTTGACGTGAAATGTTCCAGTCGCGAATATTTTTCAAGTATTCCGCTAAAACATTTTTCTTATTTTCTGGCGTAAATTTAATTTCATTATTCTCAAGAGCTTCAAGGGCTTTTTTAGCTAAAGGCTTAGTTGAAATAAACCACTGCTCTTTTACAAGCGGCTGAATTGGTTCTCCAGATTTATAATCATATCCAACAACATGAGTAATATCTTCTTCTTTAAACAATGCATTGATTTTTCGAAGATCCTCAAGAATTTTTTTACGCGCCTCTAATACTTCTAAGCCAGCATATTTACCTGCATTTTTGGTCATTTTTCCGTCAAATCCAATTACTTGGATTTTTGGCAAGTTGTGGCGATTACCAACTTCAAAATCATTTGGATCGTGGAATGGTGTAATTTTAACAACGCCAGTTCCAAATTGTGGGTCGGCATATTCATCAGCGATAATTTTGATTTCACGATTTATTAAAGGTATTCGAACTTTTCTGCCAATCAGATTTTCATATCTTTCATCTTCTGGATTAACCGCAAGAGCTGTGTCGCCGAGCATTGTTTCAGGGCGAGTTGTTGAAACAAGCATATATTCGCTTGCTCCACCAAATTCATCAAGAACTGGATACGCAATCGTCCAGAGCTTCCCCTTCTCTTCTTTGTAATCTACCTCAATATCGGCATAAGAAGTTTGATATTTTGTTGAATAATTAACAATGCGCTCACCTCTGTAAATTAAGCCATCGTTCCACATTTTTTCGAAAGTTTTATAAACGCGATTAACTACTTTTTCATCTAATGTGAAAGTGAGATTTTTCCAGTCAACACCAGCTCCCAAAGCACGCAATTGAAGTTCCATATTTCCGCGTTGATTTGCTACGAAGTCCCAAACATTTTTATAAAGTTCATCACGAGAATAATCTAAACGACTCTTCCCTTCAGCGTTCAGAAGGCGTTCATAAACAACCCAAGTTTCGAAGCCCGCGTGGTCGGCGCCAGGCAAATAAATTGCATCATAACCCTTCATTTTATGATAACGCACTAAAATATCTTCAACCGCAGCCATTAGTCCGTGGCCGATATGAAGATTTCCATTTGCATTTGGTGGTGGCATTACGATTGAATATTTTGGGCCAACTCCACTACTTTCGAAAGCGCCAGATAGCTCCCATAAATTATAAATTTCAGGTTCGTAATTATTCGGTTCGTAAGTCTTTGTAATTTTCATATTTCCCTTTAAAATCGCATTTATTCAACAACATTTCACACGAAAGTTAAACTGTGCGAAATTCTACATTTACAATTATACCACATTCGGTGTATAATATAAATATGCTAAAGATTATCGAAATTACTGATAAAAAAGAATGGAATGATTTTATTAACGAGCACGGCGGTCACCCTTTGCAACTTTGGGGTTGGGGTGAGTTAAAATCGCAATCAGCAAATTGGAAAGTTGTGCGAGTTTTTTTGAAAAATGGTGAAGAAAAATACATTGATCGCAAAAAAAATGACCACTCAGATATTGTGGCAGCGGCACAAATTCTGGTTCGAAAACTCCCTTTTCCACTTCGTAATTTTGCGTATATTCCGCGCGGTGCTTTGGTGGTTTCGAAAAAGCCAATCGAGCGAGCCCGCATTTCGCGTGAAATTGCTCTTTGGGTTTCGAAGAATATCAAGCCGAAGCCAGTTTGTTTAACTATGGAACCAGATTGGAACAGTAGTGAATTTGACTTGCGTGATGGTTGGAGAAGTTCAAAAAACACAATTTTAATTCCGCGAACTTTAATTCTTGATTTAACGCAAAATGAAGATGAATTACTCGCCAAAATGAGTAAAAAAACGCGACAGTATATTCGAAAAAGTGGTGGAGAAGTGCGAGTTCGGCAGCTGTTTTCGAAAGAAGAAATTGATCGTGCGTTGCAAATTTACACAGAAACTGCTAAAAGGGCAGGGTTTGCGATTCATTCGAAAGATTATTATCACGAACTTTATAAAAAAATGGGTGAAAATTCACCGATTTTTGGAGCTTTTATTGAAAAAGAGCAGGGCAAGTCTATAGAAAAAAATAAAAATACTGAAGATTATATAGCGGAAAAGCTTAAAAATCAAGAAATGGTGGCATTTTTATGGTTTGCTCAAAGTGATGATGTAGCGTTTGAACTCTATGGCGGAGTAACTGAGGCAGGGCAAAAATCACGCGCAAATTATGTTTTGAAATGGATTGCAATTATTGAAATGAAAAATCGCGGAGTTAAGCGATATGATTTCAACGGCCTTTTGAACGATGGAATTTCAAAATTTAAAGCTGGTTTTGCAAATCATGAAGATTTATTGGTTGGCACGCTGGATTTTCCGATTTCGAAAACATATTTCATCTGGAACTCATTTTTACCAACTGCTAAAAAAATCGTGCGAAAATTCAAAAGATAAGTTAAAAGGAGTTCAAAATGAACTCCTAATCTGTAGTAAGGTATATTAGCCTGTCATCACTGAATTTAACAGTGACAGTAGACTGGTCTAATTTTTTAGCCACATTCTCCAGTATTTCCAGGAAGGCATCTTGCCAAGATTGTGTATAATCTTGTTCGGATATATTCCCTAGTGAAAATGAGTAGTAGGGGTTACAGTCAGCTCTAACATCAACTGCCTTCTCCCCTCCGGTAGGGCAGCCGCTGTCTTCTCTGTAAATGACAGAAGCATCTGTTGTGACTACAGAGACATAGATACCAGTTTTTTGATAGATAGTTTCTGCCTCCGCCTGCCACATATGGTTGAAGTCATCAACCGTGAACGCAGGACTTCCTGCATGATAGTGAGGGGATAATCCTACGACAGACGACACGGAAAGCGTGCTGTCTTCTATAAAAGCTCCATTTATATCGAATATGATAGAGGTAAGTATTGACATATATAATTAAATATGATATAATATAAGAAGTTGTTGAGAAGATTAATTCGTTAGCAACTAGTAAATTACCATTGTTGAATTGATTGAAAGCTTTTCAATTTTGAGCGATTTTGAGCTTAGAGTATTAGCTACTAAGTTGAAATTTGCCCGAAATTGAAGTAGGGCACCTTGCGTGGCGAAAACGCCTTAAATTATTATGCGCAAGGAGAGGATCAAAAATGAAAGAAAACTTAAGTCTTAAATTTCTTAGCATTGATGATGTTAAAAAATTGTTTAATATTTTCTTTAGCACATTTACTCAAGAAAAAGTCGCTTGGGTAAATGCACCGAAATTTGTGAAAGGAAGATTATTCCATACTTCCGGCTGGGGAAATTCTGCGCAGACGCGCGAAATCTCCTCAGAAGAGGCCATCGCCATAGATAAGCGAAAAGTTGATGGCGCTTACACAGAGCGTTGTCAGCTCCTCCTATCAATCCTTATACCCATCGTAGAAAATGGGTATAATGTGGCTCTGATCCAGCATCAGGCCCACGACGGGGCACCCTTCAATTCTGAAGGGCGGCTTATAGTAGTGTTAGAAGGTCTACCTATCTACCACATCTCGCCAGAAGATCTGGATATCTCTCTTCTTAAGGAGTTAGTTACGCTAATTCCTCAAGAAGAAGTAGATAACGACCTTATCTGTTGGAAAAAGACAGATAAGGTCGGTGAGGCTGCTGCTATATTTATGGCAGCCTCAGAGCCGAAGCCCGTACAAGTCTTTGGCGAAATAATCAGAGTTGATTTGATTGAGATTGCACAAAAGTTTTCCAATGTATAATCAATTCAGCAAGTGCGCTTAAGCCAAAAGGTTAGCGCATCACCCGAGCCGTTTAATAAAACGGCTCTTTTCTTCAGATTAAATTCAATCATTATTTTTTAAAGACCTGCCTTAGCTTTTCAAAAAGTGCTATAACAGATTTCGAAAAGTTCCCTTAAGATTTTAAAAAGTGAAGGGCAGATTTCAGCTCGGTTACCAACGAGCGTTTTCCATTGACAAGCTAGGGTAGACTTCGGCTGTGAGCGGGTCTTTGGACTGACCTAGTACGGCGTGAAAAGTACCTAGCGTCGCCACCATTGCGGCATTATCAGTGCAAAATTCTGGCGCAGTAAAAATAATTTCGTCTGGCACTTGATTGGCTACCCGACGCATTAGCTCAGCACGCAAGGCCTGATTAGCCGCCACCCCGCCCGCAATCACTACCGTTTGGGGCCGATATCGCTGAATAGCACGCTCTAGCTTATCAACTAATGTTTCTACAGCTACTCGCTGAAACGAAGCCGCAAAATCATTTTTTTGTTCGGTGGTTAATTTTTCGGCCAAGCGGAAAGATGGAAAATTAAAATCAACTCCAACTTCTTTTTGCACTGCTCGCAGCACCGCCGTCTTAAGGCCAGAAAAACTAAAATCATATTCACCAGCTAGCTTAGCCTTAGGCAATTTATATTTGGTACTATTGCCAGATTGAGCTGCTGCCGCAATCGCTGGACCGCCGGGGTAGGGTAAACCCAGAATTTTGGCTACTTTATCAAACGCTTCACCCACGGCATCATCTTGGGTTTGGCCAAGAATTTCGAAATCTGAATGGCCTCTAAACAATACGATCTGAGAGTGACCGCCACTAACCACCAGTGCTAAAAACGGAAATCGTGGTGGTGTATCACGCAAGAAGTTAGCGTAAACATGCGCCTCAACGTGGTGAACAGGGAAGAACGGCTTGCTGAAAATCCGCGCATAAGTCCTCGCCGCCAAATTACCCACTAACAACGATCCATTTAGGCCAGGCGCAAAACTGACTGCAATACCGTCGATATCACTCCAGCTTACCTCGGCTTTTTCTAAAGCTTGACGAATAACTGGATTTATATATTCGATATGTGATCGCGCTGCTATCTCGGGAATTACACCTCCAAATTGAGCATGGATATCGATCTGTGAATGAACTACACTTGAAAGTAATTTCACATGGTTATTACTCACACGTGAAACTTCCCCAGCTTGAAGCTCTACCACTGCAGCCGCAGTTTCATCACACGTACTCTCAATTCCCAAAATCTTCATAGAGCTATTCTAACACTTTTCAGGTTAAATTTCAACTGTAAGCTAAATTGGTATTTTAGTATATAGGTATGGACATATATTTTGCTTGGTAGTTTAAACATCGTCAACGTTATGATGGATGGGGATGTGTGAATTATTATTTCTTGATATTAAAAATCCGCTCAAGCTTGAAGTAAAACCGTCGCTTTCGATGAGTGACTCAAATTGGTAAATAATTTTCAAAAAATGTTAGAAATAAAATAACCCGCAAATTTCTGCGGGTTTTGTTTTTTGATGACCTTTCTAAAGAAATACACGAATTCCCTTAAACCGACTTTTAGTTACAGCGACTGGCTTATCAGCATCAATATCACTAGCACCACCCATGTGGGTATCGATATAGGGAAATTCAGTTGCCGTATATGTGTCATAAGCCTTTTCAAAGGTGATCCCTTCCTGGGTTAGAAAAAGACGCACAAATTGGGTTTTGCAATCATTCTCATTGTCAAGGTAGATGAGCACGCTTGATCTACCATCCTTGGCGGCCTCGACAAGGATGCCTTCAACTTGCTTGGCAATATTTTCATAGGTTAAAGCAGCTTGTTTTTCTGCTGCCAATCTTTCTTTTAAAGATGTCATAACTAAGTCCTCCAAATGTTCTATTTTTACCAAAAGGTAAATCTTTTAAATTATAGCATTTTTAAGTAGAATTGTCAAGTTTTTGAAAAAGAAAAACAAAAAACCGCCCAATTTTGAGCGATTTTCGAAAATGTATCAAATTAAGCAAGTTTTACGCCAGCTTTTTTTGCAGCAGCAGCAAGAGAAGCTTTGCGGCGAGCAGCTGTATTTTTCTTGATAAGACCTTTTTTAACAGCTTTGTCAAGTTCGCTTTGTGCTTTCGAAAGGCTTTTTGCGCTTGGTTCAGCAACAAAAGCTTTAACTGCACCTTTGATATCTTTTTTAATTCCAACGTTGCGTTCGCGTCGTTTTGCGGTTTGTCGCATTCGCTTTACAGCAGATTTAATAATTGGCATTTAATTCCTTCTTTTAGGTTGTTATTTACAATTCAACATCAATTATATATTATTTCGAAATAAAAAGCAAGTATTTCAAATAAACTGTTGACATTTCATTGCGATTATGCTAATATAGAGCTATAAATTATAAAAATAAACAATAGGATTCAATAAATGTCAAAAAATAATGCTCAAGAGCAGATTATCGCAAAATTGAAAGAATCAGAGAGTATTTTGATTGCGGTAAATGATAACCCAAGTGTTGATGAGCTTTCTTCAGCATTGGCTTTAACGCTCGCAATTAATAATTCTGGCAAGCATGCGACGGCGGTTTCAAGCGGTAAAATGCCCGACGCGCTAGCTTTTTTGCGCCCAGAAAAAACTTTCGAAAATTCGGTAGATTCTTTGCGTGATTTTATTATTGCTTTAAATAAAGAGAAAGCTGATCATCTTCGTTATAAGCTTGTTGGTGATCATGTGAAAATTTTTATTACGCCATATCGCTCAATTATTTCTGAAAAAGACCTCGAATTTGAACAGGGTGATTTTAACATTGATTTTGTGCTAGCTTTAAATGTTGAAAGCCAAGATCGCCTTGATGGGGCTTTGGCGGCGCACGGGCGAATTTTTCATGATGCTTCAGTTGGAATTTTAACCATTGGCGAAAATCAAACGAATCTTAACGGAACTCACTGGCATGCCGAAAACGCCAGTTCTTTGAGCGAAATTTCTGTTCAAATTATTGAATCCCTTGGAAAGAAAAATCTTACTCAACCAGTCGCAACTGCTCTTTTGACTGGAATTGTGGCTGAAACTGATCGCTTTTCGAATGCAAAAGCTACGGCTGAAGCTATGAGCCTTGCAGCAAAACTTATTTCATCTGGCGCCGACCAGCAACTTGTGGTTTCAAAAATCCGTGAAGCTGAAGAAAAAGCGGGTGAATTTGCTGTGCAAAAAAATGCCAAAATGGAAGAAGCTTTAGAAGAAATTTCGAACGAAAAAGAAAAATTGAGTGAAAAATCTTCTTCAAAGAAAGAGCAAAAGCGTAACGGTGCATTTGTGATTGCACATGAAGAAGCTAAAAAAGAAGCAGAAAAAGCTAATCTTGAAAATTCACAAAATCAAGCCGAAGACGAACTTGAAGAATCTTTAAATAAACTAAAAAATATTAATAAACCAGAAAATGCCTTTGCTGAGCTTGAAGAAGTTGAAGCTCCTGAGCAAAATCAAGAACTTGCGCAAGAAAATTCGAACGAAGATATTTTCGAAAATCCAAGCGAAAATCTTGAAAATACACAAGTTCAAAATGAAAATTTAGTTGAAGAAAATTCAGCAAAAAATATATCAGAAAGCCAAGAAACTTTGGCTGAACAAAATATTTCAATCCCAGCTCCCGAAAACACTCAGCCACAAACTTTCGAAACTATTGAACCTCAAACTGCTCAACCAGAAGTTGCGCCAGTTTTCGAACAGCAAAATTCAGCTGAAACTCCTACCTCTTCAGAATTTAATCAGCCTGAAAATATGCAAGGCTTGGTTGAAGCGCCAGTTCAAAATTATGCGCCAGAAATTCCAGCACCAAGCGTGCCTTTTGAAAATCCAAATGCATTTATTGCGGAAACTCCAGTTCAGGAGCAAGTTTTTGAGCCAGCTCGCCAAGTTGATATTTCAGTCCCAGCTCCTGAAAACACTCAACCACAAACTTTCGAAACTATTGAACCTCAAACTGCTCAACCAGAAGTTGCGCCAGTTTTCGAACAACAAAATTCAGCCGAAACTTCTGCCACTCAAGAGATTCAAACTCAAAATATTCAGCCAGTGAAAAATCAGGGCGATGAATATTATCACCCAACCGAAAATGCTCAAATTGCAAGTGGTTTGATGGGTGCTCAGCCTTATGAGCCAAGTGGAATTTCTCGTGAAGAAAACTCTGTAGCAACTTCAAATCCACAAAATAATGATTATGTTTTAAGCCATGGTAAAGTTCAAAATGCGATTTATGAAGAGCCACAGGCGAATGAGAATTTTATTCCTGAAACTCAGCCTTATGCTCAAGCTACACCAATCCAGCCGCTTTCAAATTTTGAATCAAGTAATCCGATTTCGAATGAACAATATGCGCAGACTTTACCGCAAAATAATTTTGAGAATCAGCAAACTTACTCGACTGAAAATCCTGCACAAAATTCGAATGATTTTGCAATGCCATTACCACCAGCTATGCCAGATTTTAGCTCGATGCCAATGCCGCCAGAAGTTCCAGCTTTTGATTTTATTCCAAATCCAGCGGAACAGCCTGCAATGGGCACTGAAAGTAGCAAAAATAAAGTGATGACCGACCAAATTTACCCTAATGATCCTTCACAATTCAGAATTCCAGGAATGTAAAATGGTATTTTTCGAAAATGAAAGTGGGCGAATCTTAATTGATAAGCCCGCTGGAATTACTAGCTTTGGCGTGGTCGCTAGAATCCGCCGCGTTCTTAAAGATGAATTTGGTAAAAAAGTTAAAGTTGGCCATACTGGCACGCTTGATCCTTTTGCAACGGGGCTTTTAGTTTTACTTTACGGCAAGGAAACTAAAAATGCAATGAGCCTTACTAAGCTTGATAAAGTTTATGAGGCGGAATTTACACTTGGGCAAATTTCCAGCACAGGCGATCCTGAAGGTGAGATTTCGAAATGTGAGAATTTTGAAATTCCAACTTTTGAACAGATTGAAAAAGAAATTAAAACTAACTTTTTAGGCAAAATTGAACAAACTCCACCAGCTTTTAGTGCAATCAAAATTGATGGTAAGCGTGCTTATGATTTGGCGCGAAAGGGCGAGGATTTTGAAATTCCTAAACGCACGGTTAAAGTTTTTAATTTCGAAATTTTAAGTTATGATTTTCCAAAATTAAAAGTTCGCACGCACGTTTCAAGCGGGACTTACATTCGTTCGCTGGCAGAAGATTTAGGTAAAAATTTGGGTTGCGGTGCGTTTTGCTCGCAGCTTCGGCGCACAAAAATTGCTGATTTTGATATTTCGAAAGCTAAAAAGCTTGAAGATTTTGGAATTTTAGATTAGTTTTTTGCTTATCCTGCCAAAAAATGATATAATTTAAACAATGAAAAACGCAAAAATTCTTTGGATTGATTTAGAAATGACAGGTCTTGAACCTAAAAAAGACCGAATTTTAGAGGTTGCGGCAATTGCGACAGATTGGGATTTTAATGAAATTGCCACTTTCGAAAGTGCCGTAAAAGTTGAAAATGAAATTCTCGAAAACCGAATGGTTGGCGAGTTTTGGGATACTTTTAGCGAAACGCGCGATGCTTTAAAATTACAAAATTCTCGTGCTACAAAAAATTCACAAGAAGTTGAAGCGGATTTAATTAAATTTGTAGAAAAAAATTTTGCCGAAGAAATTTTGAAAGGTGAGAAAATTCTTTTGGGCGGAAATTCAATTCACCAAGATCGCCGATTCATTCGTAAAGAATGGAAAAATCTTGAAAAAATGCTGCATTATCGAATGCTGGATGTTTCAGCATGGAAAGTTGTGATGAGCGCTAAGTTTAAACGGGTTTTTGCTAAGCCTGAAAATCACCGCGCGTTAGATGATATTCGTGGTTCGATTGAAGAGCTAAAATTTTATTTAAAAAAGGTGAAAAAATAATGGAGCAGAGTGAAATTAGAGATTTTTTGCTGAATTTTGATGCGGCAGAAGTTCGAAAAGATGAGGAAAATAAACTTGAAATTTTTGAAGTTAATTTTGATAAATTAGAAAAAATTTGGCAAGAAAAAATGGCTGGTGAGCTTGGCGATTTTGAGCGTGAAACTGGTGAAAAGATTCTTTCGAAAATTGCAGAAAGTGAAGAGCCAAAAGCAATTTTTGCAATCATTCACGATGGTTCAAAACCTTTAAAAGTTGAAATGAAAACAGGCGCGCAGCTTGCTCGAATTTTGCGTGAAAAAGAAAGTGTAGTGCCTTCGAAGTTGATGAGCGAGCGTGAGTGGAATTTGATTATTGGCCAGGGGCAAGTTTCGGCTGAAGAATTGCGAGATTTGTTTCGCTTGAGTTATCGCTTGGTTTGCGAGTAAGATATATTTTGTAGTTTCTCTTTTAGATAGAAAATAACCTTGCAAAAAGCGGGGTTTTTCTTTGCGAAAAAAACTTTTTTGTGATATAATCATAAGTAATATGAAACCGAATGAAGATTGGAATCAGGGCGGCCAAAATCAAAATTTTGGTGCACAACAGAATTTTCCGCAATATCCAAATAATTACCAAAATCAACAACAATTTCCAGTTCAGCCGAATCAACCTGTTCAAAATCCGCAAGTTGCTCCAAATTTAATGCCAGATCAAAAATATTCGCAAGATACTACAACTGAAAACCCTTACACAGTTGAATATCTCAATAAGATTGCGCCTAAAAAAGCCGCTCCGTTTTGGACTAAAGGAAAAATTCTAGGTGCTTCAGCATTATTAATCTCGCTATTTTTCTCGATTTTTATTATTGTAACTAGCAATAAGGGCGACGATAATGCTCAAGCGGTGATTCGTGCTTATTATAATATTTCGAAATTAAAGGAAACTACAAAATCTTTTCAAAATAAGATTAAAAGTTCAGATTTAGCGGCCGTGAATGCAGGAATTAATACTTCACTTAGTTCAAATGAGCAAGATTTGAAGGAATTTATGAAGAGCCGAAAGATTGAAGTTCCTCGTGGAGATTCGAAAAAGAATTCGCAAGCAATAAAACAAACTGATGCGATTTTTGATAAACTTAGTGCAACGCTTGATGATGCTTTCTTGAACGCTACGATTGATGAAGTTTATTCCCGTGAGATGGCATATCAGTTAATTCGTGTAAAAGATTTAATTGTACGACGCAAAAAAGCTTCGCCTTCTTCGCAAAAATCAGTATATGAAAAAATTGAAAAAAATCTTGCAGAATCTTCAAAACAGCTTGAAAACTACCACAAAGCAAAATAATTTTCTGAAACGCAGCCCAATTTTTTGATTGATGAGGGCTGCTTTTTATGTTAAAATATAGATATGAATGATGCCAGAGATGAGATTAAAGCAAGAATAAGCATTGAAGATTTGGCTGGCGAATATCTTGAGCTCAAGCGAACTGGGCGTAATTTTAAAGCACTTAGTCCCTGGACAAATGAGCGAACTCCGAGCTTTATAATTAGCCCCGATAAACAAATTTGGCACGATTTTTCATCTGGTAAGGGCGGCGATATCTTTGGTTTTATTATGGAAGTTGAAGGAATGAATTTCCGCGAGGCCTTAGAATTTCTGGCGCGAAAAGCTGGCGTTGAAATTGAAACTTTTGATTCAAAGCGTTCAAGAGAAATTTCTGAAAAAAAAGAACGACTTCGAAAAATTTTGCAAATTAGTGCAAATTTTTATCAGCATATGTTGGTTCGTAATAAAGAAGCTTTGAATTATGTTTTTAAAAATCGCAAACTTTCGAAAGAAATTGTGCAAGAGTTCAAAATTGGTTTTGCTCCAAATACTCAAAAAATGCTCACGAATTTTTTGCTAAAAAAAGGTTTTGCGATGAGCGATATTCGTGATGCTGGGTTGTTAAACCGATTTGGCGGCGATATTTTTCGAAATAGAATGGTAATTGCTTTGCAGGATTCGGGTGGATCGCCGGTTGGTTTTACCGGCCGAATTATTAAAGATGAGCCAAATGCGCCAAAATATTTAAACACGCCTCAAACTTTGCTTTATGATAAATCTTCAAATATTTTTGGACTTTCGCAAGCAAAAAATGAAATTCGAAAAGCTGGTTTTGTGGTTGTGGTTGAAGGAAATATGGATGTAATTTCGAGCCATCAAGCTGGCGTGAAAAATGTGGTTGCAACGGCTGGTACAGCGATGACAGTTCATCACTTGAAGGCTCTTGGTCGATTTTCGAATGATGTTCGCCTCTGTTTCGACAGTGATCAAGCTGGGATTAGTGCTACCGAGCGAGCGATTTCATTAGGGCAACAAGCTGGTGTAGAACTCTCAATTATCACCTTAAATCAATCGGCGGGTGAAGCTAAAGACCCAGATGAATTAATTCAAAAAGATTTGGAGCTTTGGAAGGACTCAATTTCGAAACCACAACCGGCGATAGAATGGATTTTTGACCAATATGAAAAGCGGCTAAATATTGCAACCGCTGCAGGAAAAAAGGAGTTTTCCACAATAGCACTGAAACTTGTGGAAAACTTAAATGACCCTGTGGAAAAAGATTTTTATATTGAACAAATTTCGAAAAGAATTGGCGTTTCGAAAACAACATTACTTGGAAAATTTGATGAAAAGCCTAGGCCAGTTAAACCAAAAAGGCGAATAAAAATTGAAAAAACTGACGAGAAATTTGTTGATGAATATATTTATGAAGATGATTTGTTGGCTCTTGTAATTAAAGAACAGAAGCTTGCTGAGATGTTGAATGAGTTGCAAGATGATATTTTGCATGATAAGCAGCGAAATCAAATTCTACAAATTTTGAAATCAAATGATCTTGATCTCTTGAAAAACTTCGATGATTATGTTAAAATACTTCTATTAAAGGCTGACGAACGACTCGGAAATATAAAAGGCAGTGCCACCGACGAAATGAAGCGTTTGATTCATAAAATTAAAACCCAAAATTTACAAGAACGAAAAGTAAATCTTCAAGAGCAACTCGAAGAGGCTGAAATTCAAGGTGATGAAAATTTGAAAATGAAGATTTTGATGGAAATTATGCAATTAAATAAGGAGCTGAATAGTGGTAAAAGGTAAGAGTAAAAAAGAACTACCAGAAGAAATTCTAAATGAAGACGGCATTGTGGATGCAACTCTTTCGCTTGATGATTTCGAACCAGATTTTGACGACCTTGCGGTTGAAGATGAAGAAGATATTACCGAAGAAGATTTATTAAATGGTGCTTATAACGATGATATAACAGATGATAGCGTTCGAATGTATCTTCGTGAAATTGGTAAGATTCCGCTCCTTTCACTCGAAAAAGAGACCGAGCTTGCTGAAAAAGCAATGCAGGGCGATCAACGTGCAAAAGATAAAATGGCTGAAGCAAACATGCGTTTGGTTGTTTCGATTGCGAAAAGATATTCTGGCCGTGGTTTGGAGCTACTTGACTTAATTCAAGAAGGGAACACGGGGCTTCTTCGTGCGGTCGATAAATTCGACCCAAGTAAAGGTTTTAAATTCTCAACTTATGCAACTTGGTGGATTCGGCAGGCAATTACACGCGCAATTGCCGACCAAGCTCGGACTATCCGAATCCCTGTTCATATGGTTGAAACGATTAACAAGCTTATGCGAACCTCTCGCCGATTGACCCAAGAGCTAAATCGTGAGCCAACCAACCAAGAACTCGCTAAAGAAATGGATATGGATGTTGAAAAAATTGAATACATCCAAAAAATTAAGCAAGATATTACTTCTTTAGATGCTGGAATTGGTCGTGATGGCGAGGAAGGCGAAGAGTCAACGCTTGGTGATTTTATTGAAGATGAAGATACCGCTAGCCCAGAAGAATCCGCAACGGTTCAACTTTTGAAAGAACAAGTTCGTGAAATTCTTTCAACGCTTTCTGATCGTGAGCGGAAAATTCTTGAAATGCGTTTTGGTTTAAATGGTACAAAAAGTCATACGCTTGAAGAAGTTGGTCTTGAATTTGCGGTAACTCGCGAGCGGATTCGCCAGATTGAAGCTAAAGCTTTAATGAAACTTAAAAAGCATAAAGATTCGAAAAAGCTTCATGAATATTTGGACTAAACGTGGTGGGGAAAGGTTAAGATGAAAGAAAAAATTATACGAATTGCACCAATTTTATTAATTATTGCGATTGCAATTCTTTCAATTATTACAGTTGTAACAATTGTTAATGCATTTATGAATGGCGGAAATGGTTCAGACCAGGCCCAACAAGCGAACAATGAAACTTCGAAAGAAGATAATTCGCCTTCAAGTAAAGAATTGTTAAGCGCTGATCAAAACCGCAGTGTTAAAATGGTGGTTCGTGGGTCGATTGTTGCACAAGAGAATTTTCGTTCTTACACGGTTGAGGTTTCACCAAAATTTCGAAAACTCACAACTTACAAGGGTTATCTTGGTGAAGTAATTAAAGAAGTTAAGCTTGATAACAATGCCGAATCTTACACGCAATTTGTGAATGCTTTAAATAAAGCGAATATGATGAAAGGAACTCCTTTTAGTGGCGAGGCAGATGATTTAGCTGGTGTTTGTGCTACTGGCCATCTTTATGATTTCTCAATGCTAAAAGATGACAAAACTGAAAAACACCTCTGGACTTCAACTTGCTCGGGTTCAAAAGGCTCACTTATTGCAAATACAAAACAATTGCAAAATTTGTTCATTGCGCAAGTTCCTGGACATGAACAAATCGTTCGCGATCTTGGAATAAATGAAATTAAACGCTAAAGTTTTGATTTTTGACTGCTTCGGAGTGCTGGTTTCTCGCCAGCCTTCTTTGGAGCATCTTTTTGAGTATACTTGGCAAAAGGATCAAAATTTGTTGAATTTTATTCGAAAAAATAAAGCTAAAGGTTCGAAAATTGGCGTTTTATCTAATGTCGCACAATATCAATTTAATCAGCTTTTCTCAAAAGAGGAGCAGGAGGAGCTCTTTGATTTCTTGGTGCTCTCGGGCGAGGTTGGTTTTTCGAAACCTTCAAAAGAGATTTTTGAAATTGCAATTGATGAAAGCGGGGCTTGTTTAAATGAAATTTATTTTTTTGATGATTCTTTGCAAAATGTTAAAGCTGCTAAGAAACTTGGAATAAACGCATTTTTATATCGAAATTGGAATGAATTTTCGAAAGAATTTAAGGAGGAATAATGCCAGAATTACCAGAAGTTGAAACAGTTGTAAGAGGCTTGAATCGACTAATTTTAAAAAAGAAAATTGCGAAAGTTAAACATGATTGGCCTAAAAGTTTTCCGAATGCTGAAAGAGATGTTCAGGATTTTATGATTGGTGCTGAAATTTCGAATGTTCGCCGCCGCGGAAAAGCTATAATTATTGAGCTAGAGAATGGTTGGTCGCTTGTAACACACCTTCGAATGACAGGGCAAATGGTTTATCGTGGTGAAGAAAACTGGGGTGCAGGGCATCCAAATGAGGATTTTTTGAACGATCTTCCAAATAAATCAACACGAGTTGAGATTGATTTTGAAGATGAAACTAAATTATTTTTTAATGACCAGCGAAAATTTGGTTATATGAAACTATTACCAATACCAGAAATTGAAAATTTGCCTTTTTTTCAAAAGCTTGGTCCTGAACCTCTTGAAGACAGTTTTACGGTTGAAATTTTAAAAAATCGTCTTTCAAAAAAACAAAATAGTATGATAAAGCCTGCGATTTTGGAGCAAAGTGTTATTGCTGGTGTTGGAAATATTTATGCTGATGAGGCCTTGTGGCGAGCAAAAATTCACCCTGAAACTAGAGTTAAAGATTTTTCAAACGAAGATTTTGTGAATTTGCATGAAGCGATTCGTTTTGTGATGAATGAATCGATTAAAAGAGGTGGATCAACCGACCGAAATTATGTTAATGCAGACGGCTCACGCGGAAATTATTTAAATTATGCCGCCGTTTATCATAAAGATGGCGAGCCTTGCAAGCGCTGTGGAACAGAAATCTCAAAAATTCGTGTTGGTGGTAGAGGAACACATTTTTGCGCAAATTGCCAAAAAATTAAAGGTAGTGAAAACTGATGATTGGTGGAAAAATAACAATTCTATATGGCGACAACTCTTATGAACGCACTGCTCAACTTGCTAAAATGAAGATCGATGCTGAAAAATCTGGTTTTGAAATTCAAAAAAGTAACTCCGATGAGCTTTCGAAGAGTGATTTTGTGAGTTTAATTTGTGGCGTTAGCTTGTTGTCTGAAAAACGTTTTGTTTATATTCGAAATTTGAGCGAAAATTCAGAAATTTGGCAGAATTTAGCTGAAATTTTACCAAGAATTTCAACCGATGTTCATCTTTGCTTAGTTGAAGATAAAATCGATAAGCGATCAGTTGTTTATAAGTCGATTTCGAAAATTGTTGAATTATATGAATTTAAGAATTTAACCGCAAGAGATTCGAAAAATTTGGTAGAATTTGCACGACTTTTCGCAAAAAAACAAGGCTTATCGCTTGATAATAAAACGGCGAGTTTTTTGATTTCTTGGGTTGGTGTTGATGAATGGCGAATACGTGATGCAATCGAAAAAATAGCGTTAATTGGTGAGGCTAATGAACAAAATATTCGTGAATTTGTTCCGCAGAATATTGAGAGTAATGCATTTGCAATTATTGAAATGATGTTTTTGGGCGATATTTTGAAATTACAAGAGGAGTTTTCGAAATTAAAAATTACAGATGGCAAAGATGGAGCTTTTCGCTTTTTAGGAATGATTTCAACACAAATTTTTAATTTAGTAGTCTTAAAAATCGGTAAAAATATCGGGAAAACTACGGCAGAAATTGCTAAAGAAATCGGTGCGAATACTTGGGCTTTAGGAAAAATGGAGAATTTTGCGCGAAATCTGAGCGAAAGCCAACTTGCTGAGATTGTTTCGAAATTCACACAGGTAGATGAAATTATTAAAACTGAAAGTGTTGATCCTTGGAATTTAGCTGAGTCAACAATTCTTGAAATTGCTAGCAAATTAAAGAGTTAAAAATAGTTTTCGAAAAAACGTTTTTGTGATATAATATAAATTGATTATGGCTAAAAAACAAGTAAAATCAACAAAAGGTAAATCTAAAAAAGTTTCAGCTCCAAAACAAAGTGTTTTGCCGGCTGGTTTCTGGGCACAGGTTGGCGCAGTTATTTTGATTGCTTTTTCACTTTTTCTTATTTTAAGTTGGTTTGGTGCTGGTGGTTCGGCATTGGTTGCAATTCATAAAGCATTTCTTGGGCTTATGGGCTGGGCAACTTTCTTTTTACCAGCAGTTTTGATTTTTATTGCTGTTGAAATCTTTCGTGATGAGCAAAATCGATTTCCAATTTTAAATACTTTTGGTCTAATTCTAATTTTAATTTGGCTAAGTGGATTTTTTGGTTTATTTAAAACTTCAGCTGGTGTTCATTACGGAGGTTGGAGCGGAGAAGTTTCGAATAAAATTATGCTAGCAATGGTTAATTCAATGGTGGCAGCAATTATTTATCTTTTGTTAATTTCAATTACGCTTCTTTCGATTTTAAGAGTTTCACCAATCGTGGTGATTAAAAAGATTGGCGAGATGCTTAAAACTAGCGATTTTGCCAATGAATCTAAAAATGCCAAGGTTTTCGAAAAAGCTAAAGAATCAATGCTGTTGAAAAAAGTTAACGATTCTGCTGAAGAAAAACCAGAAATTAAGTTAAATGCTGGCGTTGCAGTATTAGATAAAAAATCACAAGAAAAAGACGAGCCAAAAGAGAAAAAAGGCTTGATGCGAATTTCAAAGAAGCTAGAGAAGGTTTCGAAAGAAGAAACCAAAAAACCAGAAAATACTGGGCATATTTTTGATGATTCAAAATGGAAGGCACCAGATTTTAGTTTACTTGAGCAATCGCAAGCTCCTGCCGATGCTGGTGATGTTGAACAAAATGCACGCACAATTAAAAATACTTTGAGTGAATTTAATATTGAAGTTGAAATGGAAGCTGCAAATATTGGCCCAAGAGTAACTCAATATACTTTAGTTCCGCAAAGTGGCGTTAAATTAAGCAGAATTGAAAATCTTAGTGATAATATCGCTCTAAATTTGGCGGCTGAAGCGATTCGTGTTGAAGCTCCAATTCCAGGAAAGCGTGCAGTTGGTATTGAAATTCCAAATTTGAAGTCGGCTGATGTGCGGCTTTATGGTGTTCTAGATTCAAAGGAATGGAAAAACTCACACGACCCATTAACTTTTGCAATAGGTAAAGATATTTCTGGCCATCCAGTTGTTGGAAATTTGGCAAAAATGCCACATCTTTTGATTGCTGGTCAAACTGGTTCAGGAAAATCTGTAATGATGAACGCACTTTTAACGAGCTTGCTTTATCGCCATTCACCAAGCGAATTGAAGTTAATTATGGTTGATCCAAAAGTTGTAGAAATGACTGCTTATGAAGATATTCCACACCTTTTAACGCCAATTATTAATGATTCCGAAAAAGCGCTCTCAGCTCTTCGCTGGGCAGTGAATGAAATGGAGCGGCGCTATCGTGTTTTAGCTGATGAAAAAATTAAAGAAATCAAGAGCTATAATAAGCATGTAATTTCGAAAAACGAAAAAATAAAGAAGAATACACCAGAAGGGGAAGAGCCAAAACTTCTTGAGCCTTTGCCGTATATCGTAATTGTGGTTGATGAGCTCGCTGACTTAATGATGGCGGCCTCAAAAGATGTTGAAGCTATGATTGTCCGAATTGCTCAAAAAGCACGTGCAGTTGGAATTCATCTTGTTCTTGCAACTCAAAAACCAGTTGTTAGCGTTGTGACGGGCTTGATTAAAGGCAATGTTCCGAGTCGAATTGCTTTTAAGGTTGCGGCAAATGGTGATTCTCGAACAATCCTTGATCGTGGTGGTGCTGAAAAACTCCTTGGTTATGGTGATATGCTTTTCTATATGAATGGAGCTTCTAATTTGAAGCGTGTTCAGGGAGCTTGGGTAACCGATGAGGAAGTCTTGCGGGTAACTAATTTTATCCGTTCGCAAGGTCCGCCGCAATATAATGACGAAGTTATTTCGCAACCAGTTCAGACGCCAAGCTCAATGGGTGGTGTTGTAATGAATGGCGGTAGCTCTTCGGTTGATGAAACTTTCGAAACAGCTGTAAAGATTGTAATTGAAGCACGAAAAGCTTCAACTAGCTATTTGCAACGTAGGCTCGGAATTGGTTATAGTCGTGCCGCAAAATTGATCGATGATATGGAAGATAAAGGAATTGTTGGTCCTCCAAACGGTTCAAAACCTCGCGAGGTTTTGGTTTCAAGCTATGAAGAAATCGGTGAATAATTTGCCGATTTTTTTTATTTTCTAATAATATTTTAATAGACTCTTAAAGTTAAATAAATATTTGAGTTTTATTGATTTTTTTCTCTAAAAATGATATAATTTAAAAGAATATTAGCTCAGCTTATTTGAAAGAATAGGCTTTAACCAAAGGAGTAAAAATGAAGGATTACGAACTTACAGTTCTTGTTCATCCAGACTTCGAAAGTGATCTTGAAAAAGTGCTTGATAAGGTTCGAAGTTTGGTTACTGCTAACGGCGGTGAAATTGCAAAAGAAGACAACTGGGGTAAGAAAAAACTTGCTTACGATATTAAAGGTCAGGATTTTGCAATTTATGTTGCAATGGATGTTAAACTTCCAGCTACTGCACCTCTAAAAATCAGTAACACTTTGAACATTACCGACGAAGTTTTGCGATATTTGCTTGTTAAAGCAGAAGCACGACCAGTTGTAGAATCAGAAGAAAAATAATTTAAGAATAGGATAGAAGATAGTTATGGCTTTTAACAAAGTAATTTTGATGGGAAACTTAACTGCAGACCCAGAACTTCGAACAACTCCAAACGGCCAAAATCTTGCAAGTTTCACTCTTGCTATTAACCGAACTTGGAATAGTACTAACGGTGAGCGCCAAGAAGAAACCAGCTTCATTAACTGTACTGCTTGGGGCAAAACTGGCGAAACGATTTCAAAATATGTATCGAAAGGTCGCCAACTACTTGTGAGCGGTCGTTTGCAACAACGAACTTGGCAAGATAAAGATACTGGTAAAAATCGAAGTGCGATTGATGTTGTAGTTGAAGAATTTAGCTTTGTGAGTGATGGAAATCGCAGTGGAAGCGCATCTTCAGTACAAAAAAATGAAGAGCCAACTATCGGCGATGACTTTTCGGATGAGCCAATCGACCTATCCGATATTCCATTCTAATTTAATTAAGGAGTAAAATGGCTAAACGATTTAAACGAGAAATCCCAGCGTATTTTGATTACCGAGATGTTAAAACTTTGCAAAAATTTGTTAACATTTATGGTCAAATTGAGCCAGCTACAAAAACTGGTTTGAGCGCTAAACAACAACGACAATTGACAGTTGCTATCAAACGAGCTCGTCATTTGGCATTGCTAGCATTCGTAACAAATGCTTAATTGATTTTCGAATCTTCCTTGCTCAAAACTGGGTAGGGAAGATTTATTTTTTAAAATAATTTAAGGAGGAGAAAATGTATCAACCAACTGATTTAAAAAAGGGTGTAGTTTTTCAGCTTGATGGTCAACCATATCGAGTGGTTGAATATAACCAAAAAGTTGTTGGTCGCGGTGGAAGTATCGTAAGTTTAAAAATTAAGAACCTTATTACGGGAGCTTTATTGCCAAAAACTTTTAAGGGTCAAGATAAAGTTGAACCAGCAGAGGTTTCGAATAAAAAAGTTCAATATCTCTATAATGACGGTGAAGATTTTCATTTTATGGACCCAGAGACTTTTGAGCAATTTCAACTTTCGAAGGAAATTATTGATGAAGCTGCTGGATATTTGAAAGAAGCAGAAGAATTGAATTTGCAATTTTTTGATGGAAAAGTTATTAATGTTGAGTTACCTAAAAATGTTTGGTTAAAAGTTGTTTATACTGAAAATGTGGTAAAGGGTGATACGACTTCAAACGTTTTGAAAGATGCTGAACTTGAAACTGGAATTACAGTTAAAGTACCTGCCTTTATTAAGGAAAATGATGTTATTTCTGTCGATACTTCAACTGGCGAATATCGAGAACGCCAAAAATAGTTAAGGTTATTAAGAAATAGGCTGGAATTTTAAGAACCAGCTTATTTTTTATTGTATAAAAAAATTGAACAATAAGCTTGTATATATTTTTAAGATGAAATGTGGTATAATATACAATGTGAAAACTAGACTAGATATTTTATTAACTCAAAGAAAGATAGTTGATAGTCGTTCTCAGGCTGAAAGCTATATTAAACTGGGTAAAGTTTTTGTTGATGGTGTAAAAAGGACTAAGCCTGGATTTTTTACTAATATTGATTCGGAGATAAAGCTTCTTCAAGATATTCAATATGTTTCAAGGGCAGGTCTTAAGCTTGAAAGCGTTGCAAAAACAATGAAAATTAATTTTAAAGATAAAGTTGTCTTAGATGTTGGTTCGAGTACTGGTGGATTTACGGATTATTCATTGAGGAATGGTGCAAAAAAAGTTATTGCTGTTGATGTTGGCACAAACCAACTTCATCCAAAGTTAAGAGTGCATAAAAAAGTTGAACTTCATGAAAAAACAGACATAAGAGCTTTTAATACGAGTCAAAAAATTGATTTAGTTGTTATTGATGTTAGTTTCATATCTATAAAAGAAATTTTACCGAGTGTTACAAAATTATCTAATAAAGACACGCTAATAATTGCAATGGTTAAGCCACAATTTGAAGCAGGTAGAAGTGGAACTACTAACGGCATCGTTAAAAATAATTCATATCGAAGAAGAATACTTCAAGAATTCGAAAATTGGTGTCGTATAAATAATTTATACATAAAAGATAAAAGAGATAGTGGAGTAAAAGGTTCTAAAGGTAATCAAGAGAGATTCTATATTCTGAAAGTATTGAATAAATAATTTATACAAAATAAAAACCACAAAACATTGTATGTGGTTTTTTATTATCTTAAACGTTAAACCTAAATTCAACAACATCATTTGGTGACATAATATATTCTTTGCCTTCAGTTCGAATTTTCCCGCGATTCTTTGCTTCAAGCTCACTGCCAGCTTCAATTAAATCATTAAAGTCGATAACTTGCGCAGCAATAAAACCTCTTTCGAAATCTGTATGAATTACTCCTGCAGCTTGTGGAGCTGTCCACCCTTTCTTGATTGTCCAGGCATGGACTTCTTTTGGTCCTGCTGTCATATAACTTTGCAGACCAAGCGTGTCATAGGCAGCATGGATCATCTGATTCAAGCCAGTTTCTTGAACTCCGTAGCTTTCGAGTAAATCTTTTGAATCTTCCTCACTTAAACCTTTTAGCTCTTCCTCTAACTTGGCGCATACGAATATTGACTTTGCAGGGAGAACCATTTTTGAAAGTTCTTCTTTTTTAGCTCCATCGGTTAAAGTATTTTCATCAACATTGAACGCATAAATTACAGGTTTTGCGGTTAGCAAATGTAAATCTTGAATTGCTTCGTAATCTAAATCTTCTATTGAAGAGAGAAGAACTCCAGCTTGAAGTTGTTCAACTAATTTGTTCAAGTATTCAGCTTGTTTTCGAAGAGCTGGTTTTGCCTTTGCCTCTTTTTGGAGTTTTGGCAAGCGGTTTTCAATAGTTTGAATATCTGCTAAAATTAACTCAGTATTAATAACCTCAATATCATTTTTTGGGTTAACTTCATTCGAAACATGAACAATATCATTATTCACGAAAGCTCGAACAATATGAACAATTGCGTCGCATTGGCGAATATTTGCGAGAAATTTATTGCCCAAACCTTCACCTTTAGAAGCTCCTGCGACTAGCCCGGCAATATCAACAAAAGTTACTGTTGCTGGAATAATTTTTTGCGATCCGTAAATTTCAGCTAATTTATTTAAGCGTGAATCTGGCACTGGTACAATTCCAGTATTTGGCTCAATTGTTGCAAAAGGGTAATTTGCTGCTAAAATATCATTATTAGTTAGTGCGTTAAATAGTGTTGATTTGCCAACATTTGGTAGTCCAACAATTCCAATTGATAAACTCATAAAATCTCCTTTTAATGTCTTTTTATTTTAACATAAAAGTTTGTAAAATAAAAATAAAAAAGCTTGATTTTTTAATTACGTTTATGTTAAAATAGAGGCATGATTAATATTAAAGGTGTGGGCGATTTCTTCTCGTTAGATATTGGAACAAATGCGATTCGTGCTGTCCAGCTTTCGAAAGCTGGAGAGAATTCTTGGAATTTGGTTGGCCTCGGTTATACACCAGTCGACCCTCAATTGGTTTTAAGTAATTCTGATGAAAGCCGTCGTCGTTTGGGAGAAATTATCTCAACAATGATCGGGCAGAGCGATATTAAAACAAAAAATGTAGCGATTAGTCTTACGTCCCAGAAGACATTCACGACAATTTTCGAAGTACCAAAACAGGATATGAGAGAATTACAAAAAAACATAAAATATCAAGTTGATCAGTATATTCCAATGGCGGTTGATGACGCCCAAGTTGATTGGGCTCTTCTTGGAGAATCTCCTTCTAACCCTGATTCATTGGAGATCTTACTTGCAAGTACGGCTAAAACTTATAGCGAAGAAAAGATGGAATTTATTGAAGGTCTAGGCTTGAATGTAGTTGCGAGCGAACCTGATTCTTTAGCAATGACTCGTGCTTTATTTATGCCTAACCAATCCGATCAGGCTCAGCTAATTATTGATATGGGCGAGCTTTCTACTGACTTATCTATTGTGTATCAAGGTGCTCCAAGGCTTGTTCGTACAATTCCTACTGGAATATCAAGCTTGGTTAAATCTGCTACTCAAAATTTGAATATTAAAGAAGATCAAGCTCGACAATTTATTATGAAATTCGGTTTAGCTCAAGATAAACTAGAGGGGCAAGTTTTTAGAGCCATCGAAATGACTCTTGAGAATTTCGTTCAAGAAATCGCTAAATCAATAAAATTTTTAGGAACAAAATACCAAAATACTCAAGTTGGGGTAATTTCACTTTCAGGATTTTCTGGAATTATTCCACAAATGCCAGAATATGTTTCTTCGAAGACTGGAATTCAGTCTTATTCTGCAAATCCTTTCCAAAATATTAATGTTCCTGCGAAATATCAACAGCAGGTTGCAAGTGTTGGAAATGAATTTGCGGTCGCTGTCGGTTTAGCCGAAAGGAGTAATAAATAATGATTGAAATTAATCTTTTGCCGGATGTTAAACGCGATCTCATTAAAGCTCAGCAACTTCGAAATATAGTTACTTTTGTATCTATAATTATTGGTGGTGCGATGCTTGCGGGAGTAGTTTTGTTATTCCTGACAACTCAAGGTCAGCAATTTGTTATGGGCTTAAAAACCAATGAAATCTCGAACAAATTTGCTGAGATGCAAAAAATTAAAGATGGGGAAACGGCGGCTACTCTTCGAAATCAGCTTAATGCAATTCAAAAAATTAGAAATGCTTCACCAGATACCTCACGATTGATCGGAACAATTTTACCAGCAATTCAGACTACTGGTGAAAACGCTGTTCAGTTTTCTGCAGTGAATTATGACCCTGAAACTCGAATAGTTTCAATTGAAGGTCAAGCAGGCAATGGTTTTCCAGCCCTTGAAGCTTTTATTAAAACAATTAAATATTCACAAATTATTTATGGCGGCGAAGGCTCTCAATGTAAGGCTAGTGAAGTTGAGAAAGACTCTAATATTTGCATGCTTGCTGATGAAGGATCGGTTGTTCGAAATGAAAGCTCGCTTGGAGCTAATGAACAAGGTCAAAATGTTTTGCGTTTCGCTGTTAGCTTTAAATTAAATGAAGCAGCTTTGAAATTTTCTTCGAAAAACTTTGCTGTAAAAGCTCTTGGTCGAAAGAATGTAACAGACTCAACTATTCAGGTTCCTGCTGGAATTTTTACTCAAAATTCAAAAAAAGATTCTGAAAAGGAGAATAAATAATGGGTGAAAATAAAGAAGTAGCTTTTTTGAAGCGAAATGCCATTAATAAGGCTAACCAAATAATGTTTTTAGCAGTTGCAGGCGCTGCTTTAATTGCTGGCGCATCTGTTGTTGGAATGATTTATCTTTTTAGGATTTTTACATTTAATGCTAAAGTTCTTAGCGAACAAGATAAAAGTATCTCAACAATTCAAAAAAATATCCAAAATATTGAAGATTTAAAGAGTAAGTTGAGTTCATTAGAAACCGATCCGAATCTTAATGAGCAAAAATTAAAATCTAATGCCGAAGATGGCGGTTTGCGCGTTATTGCTGATGCCTTACCTGATAGCGAGAATGCTGCCGCTCTTGCAGCAAGCCTTGAAAAGAATATTTTTTCTGAAGGTGTAACCCTTGATTCATTTAGTATTGACTCTGATGCCTCTGCAAACAAAAGTCTTTCAGGATCAAGCCCAACATCAAATTCTTCTAGTTCATCAGCAACTAGCGGTACTGAAGATCCAAATAAAATCCCAGAAGGTGTGAAAGATATTCAATTCTCAGCAACAATTTCTGCAGGTTTTCAGGGTGAAGGCTCAAATTCAGCACAAGCTGCTAAATCTCAAGATGAAGCACTTAATAATCTAATTAATACTGTTAGAAAGATGGAAAGATCAATTCGATCAATAAATATTACGAGTTTTAAATTCGAGCGTTCACTTAACCGATTTAGTCTTAACTTTTCTGCGAAATCCTACTATTATCCTAAATATACAATGAAGCTTGAAAGCAAGAAAGTTAAAGCAGATGAAACTGCAAAACCAGCAACTTCTACAACTGGAACTGGTAAAACTCAAAACTCAAGCACTACAGGAGGATCGAAATAATGAAAAAAACTGATATTGCGATGATTGTTTTGATTGCGGGATTTAGCGTTTTGATTTCATATTTAGTTATTAACTCTTTGGCTCAGGGTGGATTTTCTGAGCAAACTTATGAGGTTAAAACTACTGAACCAATTTCGAACGAATATGTAAAACCAAGTAGTGAAATTTTTAATAAGGATGCTATCAATCCAACAGTTCAAGTTAATATTGGACAATAAATATTAAATAATTCAAAAAGGAATGTAATGACATTATTAACCAATGATATTCAGGATAGACTTGCAAAAATCCTTGTTGAAGAGGGTCTTATTCAAGAATCAAAAATTGAGTTGGCTATAAGAGAGGCTGGTTTAAACAATCAGTCTCTAATGTCGTATATGATTGAACATAAGTTTCTTGATAACGAAATTCTTATTCACGCTACAGCTCATGTTTCGGGGATTCCCTATGTCAATCTTGAAAATACTACCATTCCGCAAGAGACTCTTGATTTAATTTCAGTTGATATTGCTGAACGAAATATGGCGGTTCCAATTGCTGAAGTTCAGGGGCGAATTGCTGTTGCAATGCTCGATGCCACGAATATTCAAGCCGTTGACTATCTTTCTAGTCTAATTCAGCGCCCTCTAAAAGTATTTATGGCGAGCCAAAAATCAATTAGGCATATTTTAGATCAATATAAAACCGATCTTTCTGGTGTTGATGCTCTGGCTGAAAATGTTGATGCGCAAACTCAGGCGGAAGCAGAATCGAAACGGCAGGTTCAAACAATCGTGCAAGACTCGCCGATTTCGAAAGCTTTGAATACAATTTTGGAATATGCTGTTCGCGCAAAAGCATCCGATATCCATATTGAACCGCTTGAAAAATCTTTGAAAATTCGCTGTCGAATAGACGGTGTTCTTCGAGAAATTATGAATTTGCCAAAGAGTATTGAGCCTGCTTTAATTTCACGTATTAAGATTCTCTCAAGCTTAAAGATCGATGAGCACCGCGTGCCGCAAGATGGTCAGTTTGCTGTTGCAGTTGGAGATAAAGAAGTTGACCTTCGTATTGCTATTTCGCCGGTTGTTTGGGGCGAGCAAGTCGTGATTCGTTTGCTTGATAAAACGGGTAATTCTTTTAATCTTAAAGAAATGGGATATGCTGGGCGAGCTCTTCGAACAATTCGAAAGGGAATTGCCGCTCCAAATGGAATGGTTTTAACATCTGGTCCAACTGGTTCTGGTAAATCAACATCGCTTTATGCATTGATTAAAGAGATTAAAGATGATTCGGTGAATATTATTACGCTTGAAGACCCTGTTGAATATAAGATGGACGGCGTAAATCAGATTCAAGTTAATGCTGAGGTTGGACTAACTTTTGCAGCGGGATTGCGCTCTATTTTGCGTCTTGACCCTGATATTGTGATGGTTGGAGAAATTCGTGATGGTGAAACAGCCAACCTTGCCGTTCAGGCCGCATTAACTGGACACTTAGTATTTTCAACACTTCACACCAATTCTGCTGCCGGAATTTTGCCTCGCTTGATTGATATGGGAATTGAACCTTTCTTGATTGCTTCAACGGTGAATACAATTATTGGTCAGCGGCTTGTTCGAAGAGTAGCGGCCAAGCGAAATACTTATCAATCTTCACCGCTTGAAACGCAAAGCATTATCGAAACTGTAGGTCATTTACTGCCAAAAACACCAGAGGAAGTAGAAAAAGTTTCAGCCGATTTAGGATATAAAAATCTACCTCTTGCAAACCAAAAGTCTTATACTCTTGTGAAGGGCCGTGATACGCCACAGACACCGGGTGGATATCAAGGGCGTGCAGGTTTATATGAAGTTATGGAGGTGACCGAAGAAATTCAACAACTTATCATTAAACATGCAACTTCGCATGAGGTTCAAAAAGTAGCAATGGCGCAAGGGATGATTACAATGCGCCAAGATGGATATCTTAAAGCTTTAACAGGAATTACAACATTAGAAGAAGTCAATAGGGTTGCGTCTGATAGCGCATAAAACGGGAGGAATATGAATCAAAATCTAAGAATAGAAATTTTACTTGAAGAAATCGTTCGAAAAAACGCAAGCGATCTTCACCTGCAAGTTGGTTTGCCGCCGATGATGCGGCTTGATGGCGTTTTGGCGCCATTCCCAGGATACAACCCATTGAATGCTGAAGAAGTTGAGCATCTTGTTTTTGCAATTCTTGATGATGATCAGCAAAAAATTCTGATTAAAGATAAGGAATTTGACTTCTCATTTGCCTTTGGTGATTTGGGTCGTTTTCGTGTTAATGCTTTTCATGAACGGGGTAATTTAGCAGCTTCGCTTCGTTTAATTCCAAATCAGATTAAAACTATTGCTGAGCTTGGAATGCCCCCAGTGATTCAATCTTTTGCCGATTTTCCGCGTGGTTTAGTTTTAGTTACCGGGCCAACTGGTTCAGGAAAATCTACAACTCTTGCCGCTTTGATTGATAAAATTAATAGTGAAAAAGCTCAGCATATCATTACAATTGAAGATCCGATTGAATTTACGCATAAATCAAAACGTTCAGCGATTGTTCAGAGAGAGGTTCATTATGATACCTATTCATTTTCTGCGGCTCTTCGAAGTTCGCTTCGTCAAGATCCAGATGTTGTTTTAATTGGTGAGATGCGTGATCTTGAAACAATCTCGGCTGCAATTACAATTGCCGAAACTGGGCACTTAGTGTTTGCAACACTTCACACAAACTCTGCAGCGCAATCAATCGATCGTATGATTGATGTTTTTCCACCGCACCAACAGCCTCAAGTTCGTTCGCAGCTTGCTAATATTCTACAAGGAATCTGTGCTCAACGACTTGTTCCTGCAATTGGCGGTGGGCGAGTTGTTGCGGCCGAAGTTATGGTTGCTAACCCTGCAATTCGAAATATTATTCGTGAAGGAAAAACTCATCAGCTTGATACTGTTATTCAAACTGGTTCCGACCAAGGGATGCAGACAATGGATAGAACGCTTGTTAAATTAGTACAATCTGGTGTGGTAACTTATGACGATGCACGCGAATTTGCGGTTGATTTAGTTGAATTTGAAAGGTTGATGAGAGGCTAATATGAAAAAATTTTCTTATAAAGTAAAAGATCGTGTTACTGGCAAAATCATTAAAGGCGAAATTTCAGCAGATAGTCAGCGTGCGGCTGGAAAAGCTCTTATTGATCAAGGCTATATTTTGCAAGATGATATTTATGAAGTCGGCCAAGAAAACGCTTTGGCGAGGTTTATGAACCGAATCACAACTAAGGATAAAATCGTCTTCACTCGTCAGTTCGCTACTTTGATTGGTGCAGGTTTACCTCTTGCGCAGGCTCTTCGAACAGTTTCTGAGCAAACTGAAAATAAAAAAATGCGTTCAGTTGTTGATGATATTTTAGCTTCAGTCGAAAGTGGCTCAAGCTTGAAAGATGCTTTTTCGAAATTTCCAGATGTTTTTGATAAAGTTTATCTTGCTTTGATTGCTGCTGGTGAAATGTCGGGAACACTTGATGAATCGCTTCGCCGTGTTGCAACTCAGCAGGAAAAAGACGCGGCAATGATGAGTAAGATTCGTGGAGCTTTAACTTACCCAGTAATTGTGCTTGTGGTTATTGGTCTCGTGATGACGTTTATGATGGTGCAGGTTGTTCCTCAAGTTAAACAGCTCTATAAAGATATGCACCAAGAATTGCCATTTGCAACACAAATTCTTATTGGAATATCAGACTTTATAATTAACTTTTGGTGGCTTGTTTTGGTTGGAATAGGTGTCACTGGTTATTTCTTCCGCCAATATCTTAAGACAGAGTCAGGGATTAAATTTGCGGCAAACTTCAAGCTTAACGTGCCACTTTTTAGCCCGCTATTTCGAAAGCTTTATATGGCTCGATTTGCAAGAACTGGTCAGCTTTTGCTTTCAACTGGTGTGGCACTACTTGATATGCTCAATATTTGTGGTGATGCAATGAATAATATTATTGTGAAAAAAAGTATTGATGAAGCCGGAAAACTCGTTCAAAGCGGTAAAAGTCTTTCAGAATCTTTAAAGGGTAAAGATTATATTTTAGATATGGTGCCACAAATGATTAACATTGGTGAGCAATCTGGTAAGATTGATGAAATGCTTGGAAAAACCGCACAGGTTTATGAAGATGAACTTGATGAGCAAATTAAAGCTATTTCAACCTTGATTGAGCCAATCTTGATGGTTGTTATGGCATTAATGGCAGGTGGTTTGATTGGTGCAATTTTGTTCCCAATTTATTCGCTAGTTACAAAAGTTTAATTTTTCGAAAGGAAGAGAGAGTGGAGAATTTTCTATTAATTTTAATCTTTGGCGTAATTGGTGCCGTTTTGGGTAGTTTTTCAGTTGCTCAAGTTTGGCGATTGCGTGCAAAACAACTTCAAGAAGAAAGAGAATCTGGCAAAAAAGTTGATTCTACTGAATGGAAAAAACTCCGCTCTTTGGTTTCGGTTAAAACAAAAAAAGACCGCTCGCATTGTTTGAATTGTAATTATCAACTAAAATGGTTTGATTTAATTCCGATTATCTCTTGGCTTTCACTTGGCGGAAAATGTCGTAAATGCCGTTCGAAAATCGGATCGCTTGAATTTTTCTCTGAAATTTTAATGTTTGCACTTTTTGTAATTATTTTCTTGATTTTTAACCCAATTTCGAATGGCACAGTTTTAGTTTTGCCAGTAATTAGACTTTTCATTTTATTAATTGCTCTGGTTCCGCTTGCAATTATGCTTATTTATGATGCTAAGTGGTCACTTTTACCAACCAAACTTCTATATATTTTCAATATTTTAGCATTTATTTATTGGGCAACTGGATTTTTGATGGTTTCTGGTGGATTTAATTTGAGATCTATTTTTTACTTAGTAATTTCAATGATGTTCTTCCCGTTGATCTATTTTGTACTTGCAAAAATTTCGAAAGAGCAATGGGTTGGTGGTGGTGACTGGATTTTGGCGGTTGGCTTGATTTTTCTTTTACCAAATCACCCAGTCTTTGCAATTTTTCTACTTTTCCTTTCTAATGTTGTGGGCTTGGTTTTTGCAGTTTTTCAATCTATCTTGCATTTTCGAAAAGTTAAACGTGGAACACAAATTCCATTTGGTCCAGCAATGATTTTAGCAGCTTTAATTTTGTTAGCTTTTCAACAGCAAATTTTGGTATTTTTTGTCAATTTAATAATGTAAAAATAAAAAGCTTATGGTATAATAGGAGAAAATATGGAAAACTTTATGATGAAAAAAGCTTTTACAATTATTGAAGTAATACTTGTTTTGGGTATCTCTGGCTTAATGTTGGCGACTATGCTTGTTGGCTGGAATGCCAGTATTGAAAAACAGCGCTATAATGATTCGGTGAATACTTTTAAGTCAGATATTCAAGGTGTGTTTTCGGATGTAGAAAATCAAACTAACGATAAGGGTTCTACAAAAATTAAATGTGACACGTCTGGCGCAAATATAAGTATTTTAAAAGATAATAGCGGCAATTTAACGGGGTCAAGCAATTGTGTTATACTTGGAAAGTATATTTCTTTATATAATGGAAATGTTATTCCTGGGAATGAAAATGCAACTCTTGGACAAGAGCGATTTAGGGTTTTTGATATTATAGGAAAAGATATAGATATATCAAAGGATTGTCGGGCAATAGATGAGAATGGCAAATTACATGGTGATTTAAGAGAATGTAGAAACAGCATAGAGGCTTTACGTGCAACAAAGTTTGTTCTTGATGGTGGTAAGAATAGTGTAAAAGGCCCAAAGGATATAGAGTTGCAATGGCGCGGAACATATAAAAATGTTACAGATAATAGGATAACTAGTGCTAGTGGGATACGGGCATTCAGCTATAAAAGTGCAGTTACCTCAATAACGAGTGGCGATAGTAAGTGGCATGGTTTAGATACGATCACTGGTGTTTTAATATTAAGGTCTCCTATTGATAATTCAATAATTTCTTTCGGTACTTCAGCAATGATAGAACATGGCTCTCTTGATAAAGATGGCCTTATAGCCGCTTTTAGAGATATAAATGTGAATAGTGATTTTGTTATTAAAAATGGAAAAACAGTTAATGTTTGCGTTCGACCTTCTAATGACGGAGTACAGTGGTATGCTGGCGGTTTCAATTTCTTCGGCGATAGAAATAAAGTTGTAAAAATTGGACCTTCGGCTTCTGCCGTTGAAATCGCGCCTCTTGACGGTCCTAAGGGCTCTTCTTGTGGAGGCGATAGAAAGGGTGATGCAAGATTTGGTGATGTAATAATTGATGGAAAGAATTTATAATGAAATTTCGAAAAGGTGATACATTAATTGAAGTGCTTCTTGCTATTGCTGTTTTTGCAACTGTAATGATGATTGGGTTGACCGCAATGAATAATGGAATGTCGCGTGCACTAGCAAGTTTGCAGCTTACTATGGCACGAAACGCTATAGACACTCAAGCGGAGGCTTTGCGTTTTGCAAATGCAGCATTTATTTCTGAATATCGCGCAGATAGCTCAGAAGTTTCAAGCCCTGCAGCAGAATTATGGAAAAATAACTTAACGAAAGACGCTCAAGGCTCAGCAACCCCGCTTGGGGAGTGTAGTCGAGGCTCAAGTGCTTTTGTTATCTCAACAAGAGATATGGCGACGAATCGTGGTTATCACACTGAAAAAATAGTTGATGCTATAACTTATCCGCGAATTGCTTATGGTGATGATAAAGATAATAATGCGAACTGGCTACGCGATGATCTTCCTTATAGAAGTGCACAAGGTATTTGGGTTGAGAAAGTTCATGCTCCAAATACAAAATATTATGATTTTCATATTCGTGCATGTTGGTCTGCGCCAGGAACTAACGTAAAAACAACTCTTGGAACGATTGTGAGGTTATATGACCCAAGGAACTAAAAAAGGTTTTACGATTATGGAATTAATGTTAGCAATGGGCGTGATTGCATTTTTGCTTATTGGTGTTGCTGGCTTAATTATTCAAATGACGAACACAATTACTCGTGGTACAACTTATAAAGATTTAAATACTGCTGCTCGCACAATTAATGCAGATTTTACTAAGACTTTCAATTCTTCACCAATGCTTGATGATTGGAATGGCGGTGTTGATGGTAAATTTTATAAATCTACTGGTGCGGCTGGCGCATTTTGTACTGGAACCGTGAGCTACTTGTGGAATATAGGAGATGGAAGACGGATAGTCTTCGATGATATTAGCGCTGTTAAATTAGTAAAAGTTCGCGATGCTGCTAGATCTTATTGTGCTGATGGTGCCGAAAATACAATTTGGCGAAGGGTGCCTCGTGACAACAATGTTACAGAAATCCTAACTGGCAGTGAAATTGATCTTCGACTACATGGAATTAATTTTTCAACCTCGCCTAATTTAAAAAATAGTGCATCAAACCAAATGATCGTTAATATTTCTTATATTTTAGGAACACCAAACAACGGTGATATAGATGTAAGCACATATAATTGTGAAGGGAATATTAAAAGTAATTATTGTGCAGTTAATAGATTCGATTTAACTGTTCGAACTCTTGGCAGATAAAAAGTGGCTTTCGAAAGCCACTTTTATTCTGTTTCGCTGTGAAATTTCTCGTGAATTTCTTTTAAATGCTGGTCAGTGATATGCGTATAGATTTGTGTTGTTGCAATACTGGCGTGGCCAAGCATTCCTTGCACTGAGCGCAAATCCGCACCATTCACGAGTAAATCTGTTGCAAAAGAATGTCGCATCGTGTGGGGCGAAACATGTTTTGTAATTCCAGCAAGTTTTGCGTATTTTTCAACCATCCTTTGCACCGAACGTGGTGTAATTCGCCGATAATTTCCATCAGTTGAAGGTTTCTTGTATCGCCGCGAATAATTTAAAAATAATGGTTGCAAGTTGTCATTTCGGGCGTCTAAATAATTTTCGATATGTTCTGCGGCTTTTTTCGAAATAAAAATTGGTCGGTCTTTATTTCCTTTTCCGCGAACGGTAAATTCACGCCGCTTTGTATTGATGCTTCCGCGGTTTAAATTTACAAGCTCAGAAACACGCAAACCGCTTGAAAATAGTAATTCCACAATTGCGCGGTCTCGTAAATCACTTTCGGTTTCATTTGGAATCTCAGCAATTAATCGCTCAATTTCTTCGTAATGCAAAAAATTCACTTGAGGCTTTACAATTTTTGGTAGCTCAATCTTTGAAGGCTCCAAGCTTTTAATATCGCGCCGAGCAAGATAAGTTAAAAATCTTCGAAGGGCAATTAAGTGATAAGCTTGCGTAGCTCGCCCTAAATCTTTACCAAATTCATTTTCGTAACGATTAAGCCATAAACGATACTTTCGAACTAATTCTGAGGTAATTTCTTTTGCTGGAATATCACCCGCAAATTCAACAAATCGCTCCAAATAAAGCCGATAATTCTCGGCTGTCTTTTTCGAACGGCCACCTTCAACTTCGAGCGATTCAATAAAATCTTCAATTCCTTCAGAAATATACATAATCTTATTATAGCATTTTTTTGTAAAAAATAGTATAATTTATAAAGAAGTCTAAGAAGGAGTTTTATGTCGAAAGAATTAATTCAGCGAACGTTAATTTTATTTAAGCCAGACGCTGTTCAGCGTGGAATTGTGGGAGAAATTTTAACGCGTTTCGAAAGGGTTGGTTTGAAAATAATCGGCACAAAAATGATTTTCCCAAGCAAAGAACATTATCATAAGCATTATGAAGGAATTGGCAAAATGGTTACACGGCGTGGAGAAAAAGCTTTTGACATGGCGTTGGGATTCATGACTCAAGGGCCTGTAATTGCAATGGTTTTTGAAGGCGTGGAGGCGGTTGAATTGGTGCGAAAACTTGTTGGTGGAACTGAACCGAAAACGGCACTCCCTGGTACAATTCGTGGAGATTATTCGCACATGAGTTTTGGTTATGCAGATGAGCATAATGTCGGTATTCCGAATCTAATTCATGCTTCAGGTAGTATTGAAGAAGCAAAGCAAGAAATCTCACACTGGTTTTCAGATTTCGAAATTTATGACTATACTTCAACTCACGAAAAATTTACGCGTTAAAATCTCGCTATTTTTTTAAAAATCTGGTAAAATAGAGTAGTGAGCCTCGGTAGCTCAATTGGATAGAGCAGTTCCGTCCTAAGGAAAAGGTTATAGGTTCGATTCCTATCCGGGGTACCACTAAATTTATTTATGAAAGAACAAATTTTTAAAGGTCAAAGAGAAGGCGAAGAATTTCTCTTTATGTTTCGAAAACATATTATTGCAATGCGAAAGGGTTTTTACCTTTTTTTGGGCGTTTTTGCGATTTCTTGTTTGCCAACATTTTTTATGCTAACATCAGATAATCTAATGGATGCACTTTGGATTGCTTCGGGTGGATTTATTGTTGGTTTGATTTTATTTTTTTATCAATTTATGCTTTGGTATTATTCTCTTTATATTGTTTCGAATGAGCGGATTCGCCAGATTACACAAAAAGGCTTTTTTGGGCGAAAAATGATGGACTTACCGCTTTCGAAAATTCAAAGTGTTAATTTTGAAATCCCAGGTTTTTTTGGTGAAATTTTCCATTTTGGAACAATTAATATTTTTACAATTGTGGGTGATTTAGAAATTAAAAATGTTGAACATCCAGAAGAGATTTATAATAAAATTCAAGATGCAATTTCGAAAGTTGAAATGGAGGGAGAAAATGAAGAATATTAGAGAAAAAGCCAAAAAAATTAGAGATAAGGTTTCGAAAAAACCTGAATCTCACGAAAGCCAGATTGCAAAAATTACAAATACGACACTTGAAGAACAACGTCGTGAGATTTTGAATAAGGGCAAAAAATTTAAATATCCTGTGCAATATAGCAAAAATCGTTTAGTGATTAACGCCTTAATTATTGCTGGCGTAATTCTAATTACGGGTGCAAGCTTGCTTTGGTATCAGCTTTATCAAGCTCAAAACACTAGTGAGTTTGTTTATCGTTTTACAACCATATTACCGTTTCCGATTGCAAAAGTTGATGGTGAGGAAGCACTTTATAGTGATTATTTGATGGAATATCGAGCGAATATGCAAATTGCGAATGCTAAAAAAGATGAAATTGAAGGAGCCAATAATATAAACGCACTTTCAACTTTAAATAAATCAAAAGCAATGAAAAATGCAATCGCAAATGCTTATGCTCAAAAAAAGGCTCGTGAACTTGGAATTTCAGTTTCAGATAAAGAAATTAGTGAAGCTTTTGACGCACAGCGAAAAATACAAAATACCGAGCTTACTGAAAGCGCTTTATATAAAATTGCGGCCGATAATTATAGTCTTTCGCCAAGTGAATATCGCCGAATGTTTATTGAGCTACCACTACTTCGCCGAAAAGTGACTGCACAAATTGATAAAACGGCTGAAAATCTTAAAAATGAGGTTTCAAAATATTTAAGTGAAAATGCGAATAATTTTTCGAAGGCTGTTGAACATTTTGGCGATAAAATTGAATACGCAAAACCCGGAAAAGTTCGAAAAACTAACATTGATGGTGGTCGTTCTAAAATTGCGGCAGGATTAAAAGTTGGTGAAGTTTCGGAACCATTTATTTCAAACTCGGGTGATGGCTATTACATAGTTAAATTGATTGAAAAAACTGATAATGAAGTTAGTTATGAATCGATAAAAATTAAATTTACCGAGTTCAATAAACAACTCGAACAGCTAGAAAAAGATGGTAAGATTCAAAAATATATTAAAGTTGACTAAATAAATTGCACAGCAAAAGTTGTGCTTTTTATTTTTGTCTTAATAGATTAAATAAAATAAAAAATCGCTCGAAAGCGATTCTTTAAAGTCTAAATTTGGCGCGCCCGACCGGATTCGAACCGGCGATCTCCTCCGTGACAGGGAGGCGTACTAGGCCAACTATACCACGAGCGCATCAGTAGACTAATACAATTTTATCAGACTCCCAGCAAAAAATCAAGCACTTTTTTGGTTTATTTTTCAAAAAGTTTGTGGTATAATTTAAGTATATGCCGATGTAGCTCAGTTGGTAGAGCAACGCACTCGTAACGCGTAGGTCAGCAGTTCAATCCTGCTCATCGGCTCCAATTTATTTTTTATGAAAACAATAGCTAATTTATTTAAACCAATTTTAAAAGACCGCAAAATGTTAATTTTGATGGCTTCTGTATTTATATCTGGAATTATTTTCTTTATTTTTATGATTTTAAACACAAAATCGTATGACTATCTTTTGAACGTGCGTTATACGGTTTTTGGAACTAGTGAGTTTTATAAAGATTCCTGGATTTATCGTATTATTTTGGCTATTTTTAGTCTAATTATTTCATTTATTCATAATATTATTATTGCAAAAATTTATAGCATTTCTGGTAGGCGTGTGGCTGCGGTTTTTGCAATTTTTAGTATTATTCTTGTTCTAGTTGGTATGATAATTATAGGCACTTCAATTCGCGAGATCCCAAACTAATGAGCAAGAAAGTTGATATTGAAATTCCACTCGGAAAGCGAACTTTTAAGTATCGCTTTTTCGAAATTCTGCCAGCTTTTTTGAGCTTTGGCGCAATTATTTTAATGTTTATGCTTTCGGCTTTTTCTCCTTTCTTGGCCTCTCTCTATCTTTTAACGATCATTACAACTCTTCTCGTTAAGGCTATTGGGATCGCTTATCGAATGATAACGGGTCATATTCAGATTGAAAAAGCTCAAAAAGTTGATTGGAATAAACGTCTAAATGAACTTGAGAGTGCTGAAAAATCTTTAGATATTCTCAAAAATCAGAGAAATAACGAATACGAGTTTAAAAACCACCTTCGAAATTTGAATGATATTATAAAAAATCCAACTAGCTTTCCAAAGCCATCAAATGTGAAAAATGCGGTAATCATCGCAGCTTATAATGAGCCTTATGAAGTGATTCAGCCAACTATTCAATCTGTTTTAGCTTCAAATTATGATGTAAAAAACTTACTTATTTTCTTGGCATATGAAGAGCGGGGCGGTGAAGAAATTGAAAAAACTGCAATTAGGCTTAAAAAAGAATTTTCGAAAAGCTTTGGTGCTTTTGAAATTGTGAAACACCCAAAAAATCTACCAAATGAAGTTGTTGGAAAGGGCGGAAATATCACTTTTGCTGGGCGAGCGCTTCAAAAATATTGCGAAAACAATAAAATTGCTTTCGAAAATGTACTCGTTACAACGCTTGATAGTGACAATAAGCCGCATAAGGAATATTTTGCTTGCGCAACTTATAGTTTTATTATTCATGAAGACCGTAAAAAACTTTCGTATCAGCCGGTTTCATTATTTTTGAATAATATTTGGGATGTTCCAGCTCCAATGCGTGTGGTTGCAACTGGTAACTCGTTCTGGAATATCGTTTCAACAATGCGGCCGCATCTTTTACGAAATTTTGCTTCGCACTCACAACCTCTTGATGCTTTAGTTGAAATGGATTTTTGGTCAACTCGCACAATTGTTGAAGATGGTCATCAATTTTGGAGAAGTTATTTTCATTTCGGTGGTGATTATTATGTAGTGCCGATTCGTGTGCCAATTTACCAAGATGCTGTTTTGAGTGAAACTTTACCAAAAACGCTCAAGGCACAGTTTATTCAGCTTCGTCGCTGGATGTATGGAGCAAGCGATATACCATATGTTGCCAATTTATACTTTTCGAAAAACCGCAATGTGCCAATTGTTGATGGTTTAATGAAACTTATTCGCTTGATTGATGGGCATGTAACAGCTGTTTTTCAATCACCAATGGCTGCCTTTGGCGGTTGGGTGCCACTGATTGTTTATGCTGCTTCTTCTCGTAGTGTGATTGTGCATCAATTACCGAATGTAATTAGCACGCTTCAGCAAGTTGCAACTGTGGGGATTTTTATCACAATCTTGATTAGCTTAAAAATGCTACCGCCACGCCCAGAGCGTTATAAAAAACGTCGTTCTTTATGGATGGTTGCGCAGTGGGTTTATATGCCCGTAACTTCAATATGTTATAACGCAGCAGCAGCGGCATATTCGCAAACTCGCTTAGCATTCGGTAAATATCTTGATAAATTTGATGTTACTGAAAAGGGGCGAATTGAAGATGTTGAACGCGCGAAGGCTGAAAGAGCTAAAAAACGAGCTTTAAAGAAGCAAAAAAAATAAGCACTCCGAAAAGAGTGTTTTTATTTTGCCTAATATTTATGGAATTTAAAAGCGGCCAATTTGACCGCCTAATGTAGGGATATTTTGGCAAGATTTCTCTAAACCTTGCCAAAAAATGCGTCGTCGTTTGGGTGACGAAAAAATAATATGTAAAAGCATGAATGTAACAGGTTGCTAGAAAAACTTTCTTATTTTTCTAATTTTTGCCCAAACCTGATTAGGCTTTTTCCGAAGTCCTAACCTCGTTTTTTATTTTACAGCGTTTTATTTAAAAAAGCAAGCATATTATGATATTGAGTGTCTTTTTCAAAAGTTGAAAATTTTGTTCGCTTTTTAATAAAATTGAGTTTTTGAAAATAAAACATTTCACACGAAAGTCAAATTTAAAAAAGCGAACAACCTAAAATAAATATCTCACCAAATGAATAAAAATTTTCGAAAGCTAAAAACCAGCTTGTGGAAAAGCTTTGGCAGAATGTGTAAAACTAAAAATATCATAACGCTATATATAGTGAAAAAGAAAATATGAAAATAGTGATAATTTTACAAAACTAAAATACCGCACATTGAGTGCGATATCTTAGAACATTGATTATAAAAACTAACAATATAATTAAAGGAATTACTATATTATAAGTTGGTGGGCGATAGAGGACTCGAACCTCTGACTTTCACAACGTCAATGTGACGCTCTAGCCAACTGAGCTAATCGCCCGTGGTTTTATTTTAGCAAAGCTTGCAAGAAAATTCAAGTGGTGATAAAATAAAAAGAGTTAAGATATTATTTTCGAAAGGATTTTAAGTGGAGAATAAAGAAGAAAAACTTTTTAAAATGCGCCACAGCCTTGCTCATATTATGGCGGCGGCGGTTCAACGAATTTATAAGGATGCAAAATTTGGCGTTGGCCCAGCAATTGATGATGGTTTTTATTATGATATTGATTTAGGTGAAAATAAAATTTCAGAAAAAAACTTTGGTAAAATTGAAAAAGCTATGCGGCGAATTATTGCTGAAAAGCAAGATTTTGTGCGAAGTGAAGTTTCGATTGAAGAAGCAATCGAGTGGGCGAAAGAAAATAATCAGCCATATAAATTGGAGCTTTTGAACGATTTGAAAAATACTGGCACAACAAATGCGAAAATTCTTGCTGAGGGTGATTTTGAACTTGGTAACGGTGCTGAAACTGTTAGCTTTTATACTAATGGAAATTATAAAGACTTGTGCCGTGGTCCACATCTTTCGAATACTAAAGAAGTTGGTGCTTTTAAATTGATGCGTGTAGCGGGTGCTTATTGGCGTGGTAATGAAAAAAATCCGCAAATGCAGCGACTTTATGGTGTAGCTTTCGAAACTCAAGAGGAGCTTGATGAATATCTTGAACGAATAGAGGAAGCTAAAAAACGTGATCACCGCAAACTTGGTAAAGAACTTGATTTATATACTGTTTCTCCACTTGTCGGTATCGGTTTGCCACTTTTCACGCCGCGTGGAACAATTTTACGTGATGTTTTAGCGAACTATTCAAATCAATTACGTCAAAAATACGGTTTCGAAAAAGTTTGGACTCCGCACATTACTAAAAAAGATTTGTATGAAAAATCTGGACATTGGGCTAAATTTGGCGAAGAGCTTTTCTTAGTGAAATCGCAGGTTACTGGTGGTCAATTTGCATTAAAGCCAATGAACTGCCCGCATCATACACAGATTTTTGCTTCGAATCCAAGAAGCTATAAAGATTTACCAATCCGTTATCTTGAAACAACAACAGATTATCGTGATGAGCAAACTGGTGAGCTCGGTGGGTTAAATCGTGTTCGTTCCTTGACGCAAGATGATTCACATATTTTTTGTCGAACTGATCAAATTGAGGGTGAAATTCAAAACTTGTTGGCGGCTGCCCATGAGCTTTATTCTGGAATTGGAATGAAACTTCGAGTGCGCCTTAGCTATCGTGATGATTCTGATAGCTATCTTGGTAATTTGGCGGTTTGGGAAAGTGCGCAAAATCAGCTTAAAAAAGCGGTTATTTCGAATAATTTAGATTATTTTGAAGAAGAGGGTGAAGCAGCATTTTACGGGCCAAAAATCGACTTTATGGCAACAGATGCAATTGGTCGTGAACACCAAGTTGCAACGGTTCAGCTTGATTTTGTTCAGCCTAAGCGATTCGAACTTTCATATAAAAATTCTGAAGGCCAAGATGAACGACCTGTAATGATTCACTGCGCTTTGCTCGGTTCAATTGAGCGATTTATGAGCGTTTATATTGAGCATAAAGCTGGCTGGTTTGATTTTTGGGCAGCTCCTGAGCAAGTTCGAATTTTGACGATAAATGATACTTTAAATGATTATGTTGGAGAAGTCTCGAAAATTCTTTCAGCTACTGTTCTTGATTCGCCAGTTAGATTTAATGAGATTCGCTATTCGGTGGATGGGCGCAACGAATCATTAGGAAAGAAAATTCGTGAGGCGACTGCAATGAAAATTCCAGTTCAGCTGATTATTGGTCCTAAAGATAAAGAAAATAATGAAGTTAGTGTTCGTTTTCGAAAAAATAGTGAATTCGATGAAGAAAAAGTTGCTCTTCAAGATTTAGCGGAATTTATTCGAAAAATATAAAGTATGAGAAATAACACTTTAGTTATAATCACTGGCCCTACCGCAAGCGGGAAGACAAGTTTAGCTATTAAATTAGCTAAACTTTTTAATGGCGAAATTATCTCGGCTGATTCGCGTGCGGTTTATAAAGATATTAATATTGCTTCTGCGAAACCAACAACTAAGGATCAAGAAGGTGTTGTTCATTGGGGATTTGATCTAGTTGAGCCTGGAGAGCGTTTTACTGCGGCAGATTTTAAGGAATATGCCTATGCTAAAATTGATGATATTTTGGATCGTGGTAAAATTCCATTTTTAGTTGGTGGAACTGGATTATATATTGATGCGGTTTTATATGATTATGACTTTGGTGGTGAAGTTGATGATAATTTTCGAAAAGACTTGAACCAGAGAACTGTCGAATATTTACAAAATTATATTTTTAAAAATGAAATTGAAATGCCAGAAAATAATAAGAATAAGCGATATTTAATTAGATCAATAGAGAAAAGCATAAGCGAAAAGGGTAAAAGTTGTAAAAAACACAATAAGTATAATAATATTGTTGTAGGAATAACAACTAATCGTGAAGAACTTCGAGAAAAAATCTTTAAAAGGAATGAACATTTTTTTAATTCTGGAATAATCGAAGAATATAAAAAAGTTGAACAGAAATATAGCTCAAATTCTGAAGCAATGACAGCAAATGCTTATCCATTAATTCGAAAGTTTTTGAATGGAGAATTGGATAAGAAGGAACTTATTGATAAGATGTCTGTGCAGGATTGGAGATTAGCTAAAAGACAGATGACTTTTATGAAGAGAAATAAAGATATAGTATGGCTTAATTTAAAAGATGCTGAACAATTTATTATTTCGAAAATTAAAAAATGTATAAAAAAGTTGTAAAAGGTCTGGTTGATTTTTAAAAAATATGGTAAAATAGATTTATGGAACAGAGTATAAATGCACTATTTGGCTCAAAAACGAGGGTTAAACTTTTAAACCTATTTTTCAATAGTCCAGAAGAGAAGTTTTATGTTCGTGAAATATCGCGAATTATTGATGAGCAAGTTAACTCTGTTCGGAGAGAGCTAACCAATCTTGAAAGTGTTGGTGTTGTAAAAAACTCAACAGAAGATAGGAAGATTTTCTATCAAGCGAACCAGAGGTTTAAATATTACCTTCCGCTAAGGGCGATTTTTGCCGGAGTTAAAATGAATGAGAGTGCTTCTGTTGATAAAAAAATATCTTCTATAGATAGATGGCAGTCTGAAGTTGAAAATATTCAAAAACAAATAGATATTCTTGTATTATTTGGAGTTTTCGTTGATGATGCGGATTCGGATATTGATATGTTAATAGTTGGAAATAATCAGGATAAAAAGCTTTCGAATTGGGCTTCAGATATTGAGAAAAAAGAAGGCCGCGAGCTAAACTATATGATTTTATCTATGGAAGATTTTTACTATCGATATACCACGCAAGATACCTTTATGAAAGGGTTATTTAAAAATAATTACAAAATAGTCTTTGATAAAGAGAATATACTTGAAAAATTATAATGGGAGTAAATAATGTTTGATATTGAATATAAGGGTGCAAACAGTATCGTAATTTCTACAAAAAAGATTTCATTAATAACTGATCCTAAACATTCTATTTTTGGTGACAAAGATTTAGTTATTAAAGATGGGGTTGAGCTTGCTACTGAGGAGAGGTTTAAGACTGGTAGTGAAGATTTTAAGCTTTCAATATCCTATCCTGGAAGTTATGAAGTGTCAGATTTTACTATAAATGGCTATCAAGAAAAACGGCATATTGATGAAGACAAGGATGGCAAAAAATCTGTAATTTATAGTGTTGAAGTTTGTGGTGTTAGAATTGGTATTTTGGGAAATATTGACCCAAATTTGTCTGACGACCAGCTTGAGAACCTTGGTGTTTTGGATATTTTAGTTTTACCGGTTGGCGGTGGAGGATATACTCTAGATGCAACCGCTGCGGCAAATATTGCTAGGAGGTCTGATGCGAAAATAATTATCCCTGTTCATTATGCTGATGATGGGATTAACTACGAAGTTCCCCAATCTGATTTTGCGCTTTTCGAAAAAGAACTAGGTGTTGATGTTGAAAAAACTACAAAGTATAAAGTGAAATCGGCTACAAGTTTACCTGAGAAAATGACAATAGTTAAAATTGAACGGACAAAATAATATTTTTTAAAGAGCCAATCTTTCGAAGATAGGCTCTTTTTTATATAAGAAAAAACCCACAAAATTGTGGGAATTTTCTTTTGAGATAAAAATATTATAGAATACCTTTTTTCTTCAAAGTTCGGATAGCTGCGGTGCTCAAATTTAGTCGAACTTTTTTACCATCAATAATAATAGTTTTCTTTTGGATGTTCGGCTTAAAAGTTCGTTTTGTGCGTCGCAATGAAAAGCTAACGTTGTTTCCGTGTTGCTTTCCTTTTCCTGTTAAATCACATACTGCCATTTTAACTCTCTTTACTTTAATATTTACAATCTGTTCCATTATAACGTATTTTTTAAAAAAGGTCAAGTGGTGTATAATAGATATATGGTTTTTATAATATTTATATCTATAATTTCAATATTAGTAGCAATGATTGTTCATGAATTTTCTCACGGATTCGTCGCCTATTTATTGGGTGATGAAACAGCAAAAAAGGAGGGAAGATTAACTTTAAATCCAATTGCGCATTTAGACCCTTATATTAGTATTATTTTACCGATATTGTGCGTATTTTCGAATCTTCCTGTAATTGGTGGTGCAAAACCTGTCCCAGTTGATTCTAGAGAGCTTAAATGGGGTAAATGGGGTATGGCTCTCGTTGCTCTTGCTGGTCCTTTATCTAATTTTATGATGGCACTCATATCTTTTACAATAATGCATGCTTTAAATTTATCGCATGGTGATATTGCGGCTATTTTTGGTAGATTTACACTAATTAATTTGAGTTTGGCGATTTTTAACTTAATTCCGATTCCACCGCTAGATGGTTCGAAAATTCTTCAACCATTTGCGCCGGAGTTTATTCAAGATTTTTTTGACAGGCTTGAATCTTATGGTTCGATTTTTATTTTAGCTTTAATGTTTTTGTTTTCTACCGTAATTTCTAATTATATCAATTTCTCAATGAGTTTTATTCTTGAAGGATTTTCAGCTTTTTTGCGAATTTTTGGTTTGTAGAATTTAAAACACTGGATTTTTATTTTAAAAATTGGTATAATTAAAGTAAGCCCTGCTGGCGAATGATTTTTCCTGAATAATCATTGATAGAGGAACTCCAAATGATGATCTACTATCGTGGTAGTAGGTTGAGGAGATATCCACCGTATAATTTTATGCGGGGAAAATATCAAAGTTGGCGGGGCTTTTTATATTTGTGAAAATTTGATATAATATAAGATAGCTTGTTAGATGGTCGCTAATTTAAAATTAGAGGAAAGTCCGGGCAGCATAGAGCAAGGCAGTTGTTAACGACAACCGAGGGAAACCTTAGGGAAAGTGCCACAGAAACGATACCGCCTGAAAAGGTAAGGGTGAAAGGAGTGAGGTAAGAGCTCACAGTTGCTCGCGGTGACGCGAAGCAAGAGGTAAACCCTGTCTGCTGCAAGGAGAATTATAAAAATGGTTGCTCGCCATAATTCGATAACCGCTTGATTTAAGGAGTAATTCTTAAACTAGATAGATGACTATCCATGACAGAACCCGGCTTACAGACAAGCTTTTAATTTTAAACTAAAAATCACACCTCTTTCGAAAGTGTGATTTTTAGTTTTTATTGAAGAATTATTTTACTGATTCAACAATTTTCGCAAAAGCTTTTGGTTCGCTAACTGCTAATTCTGCAAGAACTTTTCGGTCAAGCTCAATATTTTTAGCTTTCAAGCCAGCAATAAGTTTTCCGTAAGTGATTCCGTTTTCACGCGCTGCGATATTGATTCGAGTAATCCATAGGGCTCGAAGATCTCGTTTGCGATTTCGGCGGTCACGATATGCGTATTGCAATGAGCGGATTACGCCTTGTTTAGCTAATCGGTATGAGCGTGTTCGCGCGTGTTGCATACCTTTAGCTGCTTTTAGGATTTTCTTATGCTTTGCTCGTGCTGTTACACCTCGTTTTACTCGCATATTATTTTACTCCCAATGCTCGTTTAATATTTTTAGCCATTGCTCCTTCTACGGTTGCAGTGGTGTTAATTCGTCGTTTTCGACTTTTGCTTTTCTTGGAAAGCATGTGGTTCTTAAAGGCTCGACGGCGTACTACTTTGCCGCTTCCAGTAAGCTTCATTCGCTTTGCTGTGCCCTTATGTGTTTTTAATTTAGGCATTATTTACTCCTTACTACCAAACTCAGATTGCGGCCAGCCATCTGAGGTTTTTGCTCGACTATAGCTTCTTCTTCGAGAAGGGAAATAATTTTATTAGCCATTTCAAATCCAATTTCTTTATGAGCCATTTCTCGACCCTTGAAAACGATTTGAATTTTAACTTTATTTCCTGCAGACAAGAATTTTTTAACTTTTCGAAGTTTTATATCCAGGTCTCCAGAACCAATTTTTAGCCCAAAGCGCATTTGTTTAAGTTCAACTTGTTTAGCTTTACGCTTATTTTTCTGCTGTTCTTTCATTTTTTGATATTGGAATTTACCCCAATCAATAATTTTAACAACAGGCGGTTCAGCGTTTGGTGAGATTTCTACAAGATCTAGTCCTGCTTCTTGAGCAAGATTAAAAGCCTCTTTCGAACTCATAATTCCAAGTTGTTCGCCACTTTGACCGATAACGCGAACTTCGCGAGCGCGAATTTCTTCGTTTATTCGAATTTTTTTGCTAATAATTTTCCTTCCTTTCGAATTGCTATTTTTCAGCAATTTACTCGCATATTATTTTATCAAATTTTTTAAAATAAATCAAGTATTTTACTTAATTTTCATTTTTATGACGATATTGTAGAGCTTCGCTAATATGATTTACTTTGATATCTTTTGATAAATCAAGGTCTGCAATTGTGCGTGAAACTTTAAGTATCTTTAGAAATGCTCGAGCGGATAGGTCAAGCTTTGATGTTGCTAAATTTAATAGATCTTCAGCTTCTTTCGAAATATTAAATCTATTTTTTACATCATTAGTTTTAACCATACTGTTGTATAAATTACTGCAATTATAACGCTTATGCTGTAATTCTAACGACATCCCTATCTGTTTTTTAGCATTAGCATGTTCAGAATTTTGGTTGTTATTTTTTGAAAGAAGATTTTTGTTATGTATTCTATCGACATTAACAACCATATCAATTCTGTCCATTAATGGTCCAGAAAGCTTTCTTTGGTAATTAAGAATTTGAGTGGATGAACAAGTGCATTCTTTTGCTGCATCTCCATAAAAACCACAGGGGCAGGGATTCATTGTTGCAATAAGCATAAAATTTGCAGGATAAGAGCTTTTTCGATTTGTGCGAGTTATGGTTATTTTTCTATCTTCTAACGGTTGTCGTAAGCTTTCGAGTATAGATTTAGGAAATTCTGGCATTTCATCCAAAAATAGAACACCGTTGTGCGCTAAGCTAATCTCGCCAGGTAAAGCTTTCGAGCCACCTCCAATTATGGAGACTTTACTTGCGGTATGATGTGGCGCGCGAAAAGGCCTTGAAATATCTGAGCTAATTTCATCAACTAGACCGTGAATTTTTAAAACTTCTAATAGCTCACTTTTCGAAAGTGGTGGCAATAGGTTTAAAGCGGCTTGGGCAAGCATTGTTTTTCCTGTTCCTGGAGGGCCAGTTAGCAGTATATTGTGCCTTCCAGCTATTGCAATAGTTAGAGCTCTTTTTGCTTGTTCTTGACTAATGATATCATCGAGAATAATGCCATCGTTATTATCTTTAAAAGTGTTAATATTTTCTTCATTTTTTATTATTTTTTCATTTTTAAGATGAAGAAAAATCTCTTTAAGATTTCTTGCGCCAATTAATTTTACGCCGTCTATTATTGAGCTTGTTTCTAAATTTTCAATAGGTAAGAAAATTTCTTTAATTCCGTAGCTTCGAAGTTTTTCGACAATATTGATAATACCTTTAATTGGTCTAAGATCTCCATTCAATGATAACTCGCCAACAAATGCGCGGGATTTTAATTCGTGCTGCTTTAGTTGGTTTGAGAGCGTTAAAATTGAAATTGCAATAGGTAGGTCGAAAAAAGTTCCGTCTTTTGGGATTTCTGCAGGTGCTAAATTGATGATAATTTTCTTAGCAGGGAAATCTAACATTGAGTTTTTAATTGCACTTCGAACTCGCTCTTTCGCTTCATCAATTGCTTTATTTCCCATTCCAACAATTTGTAGGCTTGGCAATCCTTTCGAAGAATCTCCTTCCACCTCAATAATCTCTGCTTCATAGCCAATTGGTGCGGCTGATATAACTTTACTCACCATAATGTAATAATTTTATCATAAGCATTTAAAAATCTCAATTTTATGATATAATGTAAATATGTTGGGGCTGAATTAGCTTTAGACAAGAGGAATTTAACAGTTTGGCTTGCAAGTCGTTTACTGCGTAAAGTATTAAATAAATGCAAAAAACTTTGCAGCTAAAGTTGCAGCATTCTTTGCTCCAGCTTCAGCACCAGTTGCTGCTTAATTTATTGGCAACCATTTTTCGAAATGGGGCAGTGCGTATTTCGAAAAGTGTCATATTTTTTCACTGATAGCTTAAAATTTTCGCGATAAATTTTAAGTGAGATTTTTTCGCAACTTTTAATATATTTTTGTTGATTTTTTAAGTATTAAATTTTAACCAAAATTAACTAAACTTGTAGAAGGCTAAAATGTTACCTTTTGGACCCGAGGGCAGTTCTCGGCAGCTCCACCAAAAATATTCTTAAGAGCATCTTTTATACAAGATGTTTTTTATTTTTTGAAAAATAAAAATGAGCGACTGCGAGGAACGCTCATTTTATAAATAGTAATGTGGAGTTTTTGATTTTTAATTTTAGAGTTTTATGTGAACTGCGGAATTCACTTGAAATAATTTTTATTTTTGGCTCATGTATAAACTTTTTATTCATAAGCTACCTCTATAATAATCTAAAATAAGCATAAAGTCAATACTTTTTTAGACTTTTTTGTATAATTTTTTTGTTCATTAAAATTAACAGATTTAAACGTGTTAAAAGTACAACAAAACTCATTTTATTATGCTTATGGTATTGACTTTTTGAAATTGTTGTGATACAATTTAAATAGCTTTGAAAGAAATAAAAAGCAAAAATAAAAAATAGTTATCGTACATTCCACCAAGCACATTAGAAATTTTAAAATTTAATAATTTTGAGTTGTCCGGTATTCTTTACGGAGTTTGAACGGCGATTTGAAATTAAGGTTTAAAATCTTCATTGGATTTTTAACTTATTTTCGAAACGCCAAAAAGCTCCGCAAAAAATAGCGTAGAGCGCTGAGGTACTAAAATAAGTACTTGTATCTTCAAAAGAAGATATTTAAGGAACCCTCAATGAAAAACTATGCTTCTCCTTGCGAGAAGCGGTCAACTGGCTCAAAAGAGTGAGCATCAAGGTAGGCCGTAGACCACATATTTTAGTAATTAATTTTGTTATGATGGTATTCTACTTGCTTACCATTTATACTTGCTTACTCTTTGGGCTGAATCTAACAAAATGGTATTATATTATGATTTCAAAAATTATTTTTAGTCTGTCTGGGTTATCGGGTGTTGGTATTTTTTTAATGCTCACTCAAACTTCCCCTAATAAAGTTGGTCCAGTTGGGATCCTCGCATTATTTGCAATGATATATTTGGTTTTTCTCGGTATTATTGCGATATTTTTATATTCTTCACATCGGGTTTTTTCGCTTGCATATTCTTTAGTCAGAAAGGGTCAGCCTTCATTAAAAAAACAAGAAAAAAATCCAGCTTTCTTTTTGAAATATTCTGCTGCGCTCGCTTTTGCTCCAATTGGAATTATAGCAAAACAATCCACCGGCGGAGTCGGAATATTCGAAATATTATTATTGATAATTATTGAAGCAATCGCAATAATTTACATTTCAAAACGCTAAAGTTTGTGATATAATAGTTACATATGGAACCGCAAAAAAATTTTGAAATTCCACGAGTTTTTGAAGCTCAATCGCAACCAACAAATAATCCTCACGAAGTGGGGAATTTTGGCTTTGAGCAAAATATAAACAGAATTGATAGTGATAAGGCTAGAGCCGAAGCTATGCAAGCTTTTTCGAATCAAGATTCTCAGCAGCCAATTTCACAAGCTATTTTGCCAACGGTTCAAGAATTATCAGCAAACAGCCCAGTAGCCGTAGTTCCAGCTACCGCAAGAGATATCGACCTCATGGAAGATGAATGGGTGAAAGATCTGAAGAAGATGATAGTTGAAACTAAGGGCGATCCATATGCTCGTGAGGTTCGATTTAAAGAAATGCAGATAGACTATTTGAAAAAAAGATATAATAGAATTATAAATGGTGGAAAGTAATGGGAATTTGGATAATATTATTTATTAGCTTTGTAATTATTTGCGTGGCTTCTTATTTTGCTTTTGATCAATATAAAAGAATGGTTCAAGAGGCGAAAAATTATGAGCGTGGCCTAAAAATGGTGCCAATTCGAATTCACCTTCCGCCGCCAAGTGATGACCTTGAGGTTGGTGGTCGTGATGAACGGGATGTTGTAGATGAAGTTCTTTCTGAAGCTCAAACAATGTATAATATTATCGCAAGCACCGCAACGAAAGGGTTTAAAACTAAACTTTATGGTCAGAGACATATTTCTTTCGAAATTGTTGCAAGTGATGGTCTTGTTCGGTATTATGCGGTTGTTCCTGCGGTTTTGACCGAAACGATCAAGCAAGCAATCTCTGCTGCATACCCAGCGGCTCGTCTTGAAGAAGTTGAAATGGAAAATATTTTTTCTCAACAAGGAAAGATGCAAGGCGTGATTGGCGGTGAATTTGAACTTAAAAAAGACTACTTTTATCCAATTGCAACGTATCAAGAAAGCCGTCGTGATGCTGCCCGGGCATTATTAGATGCCTTGAGCAGTGTTGAACGTGGAGACGGAGCGGCGATTCAAATTATGTTCAGACCCGCACCTGAGAGTTGGACTCTTAAATCTAATGAAAAGGTTGAGTCAATTCGAAAGGGTAAAGGTAAGAAAAATAATAATACTAAAGCCGTACTTGATATTATGGAAGCTTTATGGAAACCACCTACATACGGTTTAAATACATCGAATACCGAATATCCACAGCTTACAGCTTTAGAAAATGAAGAAATCCAAGCAATTGAAGATAAAACTAAATATCCAGGTTATGAAGTTTTAACTCGGGTGGTAACTTCTTCTTCCACGGCTTCGAAAAGCCAAGCAATTTTACAATCTATCGTCTCAGCATTTTCTTTATTTGATTCACCTCGATATAATGGTTTCAAATTTAATATGACTAATAATATTGACGAATTAGTTACTGCTTATATTTTTCGGTTTTTCCCTCAAAGTACAAATCAGAATATCTTGAATAGTGTTGAACTTTCAACAATTTTTCACTTACCAAATCAAAATTCAATTCCAACGGGCAAAATTGAGCGTCAAAGAATTCGGCAAGTTGATGGTCCAACTGAGCCAATGAAAGAAGGTTTATTGATTGGAGTGAATGAATTCCGCGGTGTTGAAAAGCAAATTCGCCTTGGAGTTAATGATCGCCGCCGCCATACATATATCATTGGTCAGACTGGTATGGGTAAATCTAAGCTCCTTGAGAATTTGGCTTATCAAGATATAATGGACGGACGAGGTTTTTGTTTTATTGATCCGCACGGAGATTCCGTTGAAGAATTACTCGGGATGATTCCTCAATCGCGAATGGACGATGTGATTTATTTCGATCCGAGTGATACCGAGAATCCACTTGGTTTCAATATTTTTGAGGCCTCAAGTCCTGAAGAGATGGACTTTGTGATTTCCGAGACTAATTCAATGCTAAAATCTCTCTATGATCCAGGAAACACTGGTGTTGTTGGCCCCCGAATGGAGAATATTGTTCGAAATGCGGCGTTACTACTAATGAGCGACCCGGATGGAGGAACTTTTATGGATATTCCAAAAGTCCTTGTTGACCCAGAGTTTGCAAAGCAAAAAATTAAGTACCTTCGAAATCAGCGCGCAATTGACTTTTGGACTAAAGAGTGGCCAGCCTCGCAAAAATCTAATGATGCAGGAGAACTTGTTTCTTGGGTTGTTTCTAAATGGGCGCCATTCGAAAGTGGCTTGGTTAATAATATTATTGGCCAAAAAAAGAGTGCATTTAGTATTCGCGAAGTTATGGATAACAATAAGATTTTGCTCGTAAATCTTTCGAAAGGTAAACTTGGAGAAGCAGCAGCAAAACTCCTTGGTATGGTTTTTGTGATGAAGTTTCAAGCGGCAGCAATGAGCCGTGCAGATATATCTGAAGACCAGCGAAAAGATTTTTGTCTATTTGTTGATGAGTTCCAAAACTTTGCAACCGATTCTTTTGAATCTATTTTGTCTGAAGCTCGAAAATATCGTCTGAATTTAATTTTAGCAAACCAGTTTACAACTCAGTTGAAAGATTCAATCAAGGGTGCTATTTTTGGTAACGTTCCTAACAAGATTGTTGGTAGGATTGGTATTGATGACGCGGAAGTTCTTCAAAAGGCCTTTACGCCAACGTTTACTGCTGAAGATTTAACTAAAACGCCTAATTATAATTCAATTACGACTGTTTTAGTTAATGGATTTCCATCAGCTCCATTCACAATGAAACTTTTGCCTCCTTTTGGCAAATCTAATCCAGAGATTCGTGAAGGACTTCGAAAATATTCAGCTTCAAAATATGGTCGTCCTCGAGCTATTGTTGAAGATGAAATTCGAAGGCGTTTGAGCGTTAATCCTAGAACTAATTTATCTCAGCCGCAACTGCACCAAACTCAGGTGCAGCAAAAAAATCAAGTTAGTTGGCAAGAAAGGGCGTTCTCGGGCGTCTCTAATAATGCTAATGCTAATCTGAATGATCCTGATGACAGTATTAAAAAAGATTCATTTTTGGATGATTGGCTAAAAAAGAGGGATGAAATAAGGAGTAGTAATTCAAATTCTAATATTCAACAAAATCAACTAGAGACTCCTTTAAAGAGTAGTCTAGCGAGAACTTTTCAGAAAAATATTATGCAGAGCCAAAGTGTAAGCTCTTATAGCGCGAATAATTCAAATAATCCACAAGTTCAGCAAAATACTAAGCCGCAACAAATTCAAAATGATTCTGTAATTCAAGATATAAGAACTACGAGAACCTCTAATGACTTAAACAATAACTCTTCTAATACTGCTAAGAATAACTATAAAAAAGTTGATGATGGTGAGGTTATATTTAAAATCAGGTAGTTAGTAACTACCTGATTTTATTTTTGACTAATCTTATAAGAGATAAAAAGATGAATAATGTTGATATTAAGTATATCAAAATCTCTGATCTTACAGAGAATCCGTTGAGTATTGAAATGTAAAGAACGGAGTAATAAATAATTAATGATAATATTATTGATATAAAAAGTACTTTTGGCTTTATTATTTTTTCGACAATATTTAGTAAAAAATCTAAAACGCTAGAGTGAAAAATACTTCGAAAAAGATTATTTTTGAAATTTGAATCTTTATGTGTGAAATCTAATATTTTTTGGTAAGTTTGATTATTTTTCATTATTTCATTTCTCCTGAATATTGACTAAAATAGCGTATTTCTTTGTATAATAAATTTGTACGAAGTGTCATAATTATTGATATAAAAAATAGAACAATTAAAAATAGTAAAATTATATATTGCTCAAGAGCTGGGATTGAATTTAAGAAGTAATCAATATTTTTTATAAAAGGACATTTTATTGGGGTTTTTGAAACTTCACCAAAATTTAATTTAATAAAGCAATCAAATGACTCACCCTGTTGTTTAAAGGTTGGGATTCTGTCTTTAATTTTTATTGCAAAAAATTTGCTTTTTGATTCTCCGGGCTCGATATTAGAATTATTCCAATATATTATGCCATCTTTGATTTTATAATCTCCTCCATCAAGAAGGTCGGCATATTCCAGTATATCTGATATATTGACTTCGAAATTTGAATCCTGAACTATTTTTGAATTATTAGTTGCGGTTAATGTGTAAGAAATAATATCTTTAGGCTGGAGCGGGCGTTTTGCTGTTGATTTTACATTATAGGCTAGGTTAGGATTTAATGATGTTTTTTTGACTATATTATTAGACATAGTTTTCGAAGGTAAGATATTAGTTAAAAATATTGTAAAAAATACAAAAACAATAGCAAAAATATTAAAAATCCACCATTTTAAATCATTTTTTAGTTTTATTTTATAATCTTGTATTTTTTTGCCCATAGAAGGACTACGGTAATAACCTAAAATAATATCTTTAAACATATCCCACCTTTTAACTTAATGCTTATATTTTAGCATATTTTTTATAAAAAAATAAGATTTATTTGAATTTTTTTATAAAATAAGGTATAATACAGATATAAATTTTATTTATGGAAGTTCTGAATGAGAGGTAAGAATGTCTAAACAAAAAGAAAATAATTACGACGGTTCTCAGATCCAAGTTCTTGAGGGTCTTGAACCTGTTCGAAAGCGCCCCGGAATGTATATCGGCTCAACCGGCTATGAAGGTGTTCATCATCTTATTAAAGAAATTGCCGATAACTCTATTGACGAAGCGATTGCTGGCTACGGCACAAAAGTTATTGTGCGAATTTTAGATGATGGCGGAATTAATATTACAGATGATGGGCGTGGTATTCCTGTTGATATTCATCCAAAAACTGGAAAAAGCACACTTGAAACTGTTTTAACTGTTCTTCACGCTGGTGGAAAATTCGGCGGCGGCGGATATAAAGTTTCATCTGGTCTGCATGGTGTGGGCTCAAGTGTTGTGAATGCTCTTTCGACGAAAATGATTGCTGAAGTTGTTAAAAAAGGCCAACTTTATCGGATTGAATTTGAGCGAGGTGTTCCAACTACTGAACTTAAGAAACTCGGCAAAACTGGCCGCGAAGATGGAACGAGCATAACTTTTTATCCAGACCCAACAATTTTTAAAGAAACTGTGACTTTTGATTATAAATGGGTTGTTAATTATCTACGTCATCAATCATACCTAACAAAAGGAATTTATACTCAAGTTGATGATGAACGAACTGGCGAGCGACAAGCTTTCTATTTCGAAGGAGGGATTCAGAGCTACGTTAAAAGTTTGAACGTTGGTAAAGAAGTTCTTTCTGAGCAACCATTTTATGTTGAGAAACAAGTTGAAGATTCAATGGTTGAAGTGGCAATTCAATATAACGATAGTTATAATGAGAACGTTCGCGCTTTTGCGAACAATGTTATTAACCCAGATGGCGGAACTCATGTTGTTGGTTTTCGAAGTTCTTTAACTCAAACGATTAACGAATACGCTCGCAAGAATAATCTTCTTAAAGAAAAAGAAGATAACCTTTCAGGTGATGATATTCGCGAAGGTTTGACCGCAATTATTTTGGTGAAATTACCAGACCCGCAATTTGAAGGGCAAACTAAAAACAAGCTTGGTAATCCAGAGGTTCGCCGGTATGTTCAGCAAGTAATGAATGAGTATTTTGGCTACTATCTTGATGAAAATCCAGCTGTAGCTAAAAAAATTGTAAATAAAGCTCTCCTTGCAGCTCGAGCACGAAAAGCTGCACGTGCTGCACGTGAAAATGTGATTCGAAAAGGTGTTTTGGATGGTTTGAATCTACCTGGAAAACTTGCAGACTGTTCTTCAAAGAAACCAGAAGAGTGTGAACTTTATATTGTTGAGGGAGATTCAGCTGGTGGTTCTGCGAAGAACGGACGTGATGCTCGAACGCAAGCAATTTTGCCTCTTCGTGGTAAAGTTTTAAATACGGAACGTGCTCGACTTGACAAGATGCTGGCTAATAATGAAATTGTTTCACTTATTAAAGGGATGGGCGTTGGAATTGGAGAGCAATTTGATATTTCTGGCTTGCGATATCACCGAATCATTATTATGACCGATGCTGATGTTGACGGAAGCCATATCGCAACGCTTTTAATGACTTTCTTTTTCCGATATATGCGTGAAGTTGTTGAAGGTGGACACATCTATCTTGCGAAACCTCCGCTATTCTTATTAAAGGGTTCAGGAAATAAACACTATTATGTTTATAGCGACGAAGAACGTGACGCGAAAATTAAAGAATTAATTGAAGAGCGAAAAGCTCGCGGAACACAAATTAATCCAGAAGATAATGAGATCAAGCAGGCTGGTCTAACGGGAATTCAGCGATATAAGGGTCTTGGTGAGATGGATGCAACACAACTCTGGGAAACAACAATGAATCCAGAAAATCGTGTCTTAATTCAATTAAAGCTTGAAGATGCTGAACGTGCAGATGCAATTTTCACGAAGTTGATGGGAAGTGAAGTTTCAATGCGAAAGAGCTTCATCCAGACAAATGCGAAATATGTTAACCTTGAAGAATTGGATGTTTAATTATGGAAGATGAAAATAAAAAACCTCTTGAAGGTGAAATTATCGAACAGCAAAATCATTCGAAAGTTTTGGAATATCGCACAGTTGAAGACGTAATGGAGGATTCATTTCTTCGTTATTCAATGTCTGTTATTATTGACCGTGCATTGCCTGATGTTCGAGACGGAATGAAGCCGGTCCATCGCCGTGTTCTTTATACAATGGGAGAAATGGGTGTTCGACCGGGCTCTTCATTTAAGAAGTCTGCGCGTATCGTTGGTGACGTAATGGGTAAATATCACCCACATGGTGATAGCTCCATTTATGATTCGATGGTTCGTTTGGCACAAGACTGGGTGATGCGATATCCTCTTGTTGAAGGCCAGGGAAACTTTGGTTCAATGGATGGTGATCCTGCGGCCGCTATGCGTTATACTGAGGCGCGTCTTGGTCGAATTGGTGATATTTTGTTGAACGATCTCGATAAAGACACTGTTGATTTTCGACCAAACTATGACGGTTCTGAAAGTGAACCGTCAGTTCTCCCAGCTAAATTACCAAACCTTCTTTTGAACGGTCAAATGGGTATTGCTGTTGGTATGGCGACAAGTATTCCAACGCATAATTTGAGCGAAATTGTTGATGCAACTGTTGAGCTAATCAGTAATCCAGAAGCCAAGCTTGAAGATTTAATGAAATATGTCAAAGGCCCAGACTTCCCGACAGGTGCGGTAGTTTATGGTGGAGCTCCAATGATTCAAGCTTATCGAACTGGTCGCGGAAGCGTTACTATGCGTGCAGTTGCTGAAATCGTTGAAACTAAACGTGGTCGTCATCAAATTGTAGTTTCAGAAATTCCATATAATGTTAATAAGGCTTCATTAATCGAGAAGATTGCAGATCTAGTTAAAGAAAAGAAAATTACAACAATTGCTGACCTTCGAGATGAATCTGCGCGTGGAACGGTTAAGATTGTAATCGATCTTAAGAAGGACGCATATCCAAAGAAAGTTCTCAACCAGCTTTATAAATTAACTCCACTTCAATCAAACTTCCATTATAATATGCTTGCTTTGGTTGATGGTGTTCAGCCACGAGTGCTTGGCTTAAAAGAAATGCTTGATGAGTTCGTGAAGCACCGCCGAAATGTTGTGCGTCGCCGAACAGAATTCGAACTTAAAAAAGCAAAAGCTCGTGCACATATTTTAGAAGGTTTGAAAATTGCGCTTGATCATATCGATGAAGTTATTGCAACGATTCGAGCTTCGAAAACTACAGATATTGCCGAAAAAGCTTTGCGCGAAAAGTTTGGATTAACTGAAATTCAAGCAAAAGCAATTCTTGCGATGCAACTTCGCCGATTGACTGGATTGGAACGCGAAGCTATCGAAGCTGAACTTGCTGCTCTCTTGAAACTTATTGGCGAGCTTGAGGCAATTCTTGCTGATGAGAATGAAATTCTTCGAATTATTAAAGAAGAACTTCTCGAAATGAAAGAGAAATATGGTGATGAGCGTAAAACTAAGGTTATTAATCATGAGCTTGGTAAATTCTCTGATGAAGAGCTTATTCCTGAGGAAGAAAGTGTGATTCTTCTAACTAGTGAAAACTATATTAAGCGAACTCTGCTAGCAGATTATCGCCGCCAAAATCGTGGTGGAAAAGGTAAGCGTGGAATGACAACAAAAGATCAAGATATTATTGATCAATTAATTCCAGCAAGTACGCATGATTGGTTACTGTTCTTTACGAATAAAGGTCGAGTATTCAGGCTTAAGGCTTATGAGGTTCCTGCTGCAAGTCTTCAAGCAAAGGGTGTTGCAGCGGTAAATCTACTACAACTCCAACCTGAAGAAAAAATTACATCAATCATCAAGCTTGAACAAAATAGTAGTACAGAAGATTACCTCTTTATGGCTACCGTAAAGGGTACTGTAAAAAAGACAGCACTTAAAGATTTTGCGAATATTCGAACTAATGGCCTAAATGCAATTAATCTTGATGAAGGTGATGAACTTCGTTGGATTCAAAAAACTGATGGTCAGAGTGATATTATCGTTTCAACATCAGCTGGTCAAGCTGTTCGCTTTAATGAAAATGATGTCCGAGCAATGGGCCGTGCGGCTCGTGGTGTTCGTGGTGTTCGACTTCGACCAAATGATAGCGTTGTTGGGATGGATGTTGCAAAAGATGGAACACAAAAACTTCTTGTGATTTCAGCGAATGGTTACGGAAAAGCAACAAAAGTTTCTAACTTTGAAGTTAAACATCGTGGCGGAATTGGTGTTAAAGCTGCAATCGTGACCGCAAAAACTGGTCCAATCGTTTCAGTTCAAACTTTGCCAGAGGCTGTTTCTGATGCGTTAATGATTTCAAGCGGTGGTCAAACGATTCGAGTTGCTGTTAAAGATATTCCAACTTTAGGTCGAACTACGCAGGGTGTTCGAATTATGAAACTTTCTGATAATGATACCGTGGCAAGTGTTGGTTTAATGGAAGAAAGTCGAGAGGAAGAATAATGCCAAGATATTTAGTAGTTTTCGTGTTGGCTTGGGTAATTGCGCAAGGTGCTAAATATATTCTTGAAATTCGAAAAGATAAAAGCGCAAAATTTAAGCGAATCATCACTGAGAGTGGTGGGATGCCAAGTTCTCACAGTTCAGTGGTGATTGCGCTAGCAACACTTGTTGGTTTGCATGAGGGTGTTTATTCTTCATTTTTTGGTTTAGCTTTTGTATTTGCGATGATAGTAATATATGATTCAATGAAAGTGCGATTTTCGAATGGTATTCAGGCACAAAGAATTAATGAAATCATTGAAAAACAGAATTTAAAAATTAAAAAAGTCCGAGTTGTTAAAGGTCACACTCCACTAGAAGTTGCTGTTGGTTCAGTTATTGGAATTTTTATTGGATATACGGCATTTTTACTTGGGTTATAGACTGAATTAGATAGGCTTTCAGGGCCTATTTAATTTTTTCCAAATTTTCTTTTAAAAAAGTGTTGACTTTTAAAAATCTATTGAGTATAATGGTTAATAGTTCAGCGCGCGGAGTAAAAAGCGAGGTTGAATAAAAACTGAACTTTAACAATTTAATTGTGCAAATTTATCGTCAGTCTATTTTATAGATTTATCAATTTGATAATTCTTTTTTATGGAGAGTTTGATCCTGGCTCAGGATTAAC